>Ga0209262_10000696_pt1 | contig 14475 bp, 8 predicted proteins | sample Lowcelwee11metaG_FD_187171 | JGI IMG/M metagenome (GOLD analysis project Ga0209262, IMG submission 187171) | Freshwater pond sediment microbial communities from the University of Edinburgh, under environmental carbon perturbations - Low... | ecosystem: Environmental > Aquatic > Freshwater > Pond...
CAAGCGCCTGGTGTTCCGCGCCGACACCGAGCAGTTCATCTATCGCGATCCCAACCTGTATTCCGTGGGCCTGGACGGCACGGTCCCCGAGCGGCTGCCCATCGACCGCGGCACGCTGTGCAGCTTCTCGGCCGACGGCAGCGAGATGTTCTTCACCCGCAAGGGCAACGAGGAATACCAGTGGAAACGCTACAAGGGCGGCCAGCATACCGACATCTGGCATTACGATTTCGCCGGCCGCAAGTTCACCCCGGTCTCCGACTACACCGGCAAGAACGCCTACCCGATGTGGATCGGCGACCAGTTGTATTTCGTCTCCGATCGCGAGGGCGGCATCGCCAACATCTACGCCCAGGACCTCAAAACCAAGGCGGTGGCCCGGGTGACGCGCCACGAAAAGTATGACGTCATGATGCCCGAGACCGACGGCGAGCGCATCGTCTACGTCCAGGACGGCTACCTCAATGTCCTGGCCGTCAGGGACGGGCTTGCGAAAAAAATCGCGCTGCACCTGCCCAGCGACCGCTGGCGCCTGCGCTCGCGCTGGATCAACGCCAGCGGCTACATCCACAGCATGGACGTGGGCAACGACGGCAAGGCCGCCCTGCTCGAAGCGCGCGGCGACGTGTTCCTGCTGCCGGCCCGCAAGGGCCAGACCCGTAACCTGACCCAGACCCCCGGATCGCGGGAAATGCACCCGCGCCTCTCGCCCGACGGCCAGTGGCTGGCCTTTTTCTCCGACAAAAGCGGCGACTACCAGCTCTACATGCGCCAAGTCTCGGGCGGCGAATGGATCCAGCTCACCCGGACGCTGGACCGCGCCGTCTATCGGCTGGCCTGGTCGCCCGACGGCAAGAAGATCCTCTTCGGCAACAAAGAAATGGCCGTTTTCTATTGCGACATCGAGAAAAAGCTCCTGACGCGCATCGACGAGGTGCACCAGCTGAAGAACGACGAGTTCACCTGGGAGATCGACGACTATTCCTGGTCTCCGGACAGCCTCTGGGTCTGCTATACCATGGTGGCCCGCAACCGCAACAGCCAGGTCTTTCTTTACAGCCTGGAACAGAATAAAAAGATCACGGTCACCGACGATTTCTACAACAACCTCAACCCCTGCTTCGACGGCAACGGCGAGTATCTCTACTACCTCTCCAGCCGCAACTTCGACGTGCGCATGGATTTTTACGAAGACAACCACGTCATCGCCACCCCATTCCAGGTGATGGCCGTGCAGCTGCGCGCCGGGCAGAAGCCTCCCTTCGAAGAAGCGGACGGGGAAAAAACAGAGTTGAAAAAAGAGAAGGACCGTGGAGACAAGCCGGCCGGTTCCGCCGCTCCCCGCCTGCGGATCGACCTGGAAGGCCTGGCCGCGCGCACCTTCCCGCTGCCCGTCGCGGCCGGGAATTACTTCTTCCTGCGCGCCGGCAAAGGCACGGTGACCTGGTGCTCGGTGACGGAGTTCGGGGAAGACGAGTACGAAGAGGTATTCAAACCCAGGGGCGATGTCAAGTGGACGCTGCACATCTTCGACCTGCAGGAGAAAAAAGACGTCGCCCTCGAGGAAAAGATAGGCAACTACGCGCTCTCGGTCAACGGCGAGCAGGTCATCATCGCCAGGGGGCAGGACTACTCGGTCACCAGCCTGGACAAGCTGCGCGCCGACCGCAAGACCGCGGAAAAGTTCGCCCTGGACGGCATGACCTACTGGGTCGACACGCTGGCCGAGTGGAACCAGATCTTCAACGATACCTGGCGCTGGTACCGCGACTTTTTCTACGATGCCAAAATGCACGGGCAGGATTGGCCCGAGGTGGGCGAACGCTACCGCGCCTGCATCCCGCAGCTTTCCTCACGGGCCGGCCTCAACTGGCTGATGTCGCAGATGGTCGGCGAACTGAGCGTAGGCCACGCCTACATCGGTGGCGGCGACATGGGCGGGGTCACCTTCCCCGAATCGCCGGTCTTCACGGGACGCCTGGGCGCCGACCTGGCCTATGATGCCGCCGCCGGCTTTTTCCGCTTCGAACGGATCTACGGACCCAGCGAGTACAATCTGGATCTCAAGGCGCCCCTGGTGCGCCCCGACCTGCAGCTGAAGGAAGGGGATTACCTGATCGCCATCAACGGCCGCACGCTGCAGAAGAACGAGGATTACCACCGCTGGCTGCAGGTGGGCAAAGGACAAAGGGTGGCGCTGACGGTGAATTCGCTGCCCGCGCTGCGCGACGCCCGCACCTTCGAGGTCGAGCCGCTGCGCAACGACCGGGCGCTGCGCTACAACCGCTGGCTGACCGATAACATCCGCAAGGTCCTGAAAGCGACCGACAACCGCGTGGGCTACATGCACATCAACGCCATGGGCGCGCGCAACATCGGCGAGTTCGACAAGTTCTGGCGGGCCTTCCGCTACAAGGAGGGCATCATCATCGACGTGCGCCGCAACTCGGGCGGCTGGACCGAATACTTCCTGATCGACAAGCTGGAGCGCCAGCAGGTGGGCTTCAACGTGCTGCGCGGCATGGAGCCATTCCATTACCCGGGCAGCGTCGGGCCGCAACGCTACGTCGCCGTGTCCAACGAGTACAACGGCTCGGACGGCGAGGCGTTCATCCAGCATTTCCAGGAGCGCCGGCTGGGCCCGGTGGTCGGCACGCCTTCTTGGGGCGGGCTGGTGGGCATCGTCAACGGCCAGCCGACCGTGGATAACGGCTCGGTCAACCAGCCCAACAACGCCTTCTACGGGCAGGCGGGCCAGTGGTGGGTGGAGAACCGCGGCGCCGTCCCGGACATCGAGATCGAAAACGACCCCAACCTGGTCATGGCCGGCGGCGATCCGCAGTTGGAAAAGGCCATCGAGGTCATCCTGGCCGACATCGCCAAGAACGGCAAGAACAAGTTCCCGCCCGTGCCCGCCTACCCGGACAAGAGGTAGATTTTTTGCGCAGGGGCACGGCGCGCCGTGCCCCTGGACCCATTGCGGCAATGGCGGCATTCATCCGGCTTGTTTGGCAGGGAAAACAGTGACGATCGTGGAGCGCACATGAAGAATGGACTGGGAATATGGCTGCTGTCGGCTTGCAGTGTTTTCATCTGCGCCCAGGATGCCGGCCAGGGCAATAAGAACCGCAACACCGACGTGAGCGAATACGTAAGCGTGGTCAATGTCGAAGTGATCGCCCGGGTGCATAAGAATGGCCAGCCGGTCGGCGGTTTGCAGAAAAACGATTTTGTCCTGTTCGAAAATGGCAAAAAAGCCGAGATCAACGGGTTCCGCGAAGTGCGCCGTCGCATCAGCCAGCCAGCGACGAATGAGGGAAAAGAGGCTCCCGCCGCGCGGAGTATGCCGGGAAGGCTTTTTGTCCTCTGTTTCTGGCTGAAAGACCGCGAAGCCGAATACAAGCAAGCTCTCGATCATTTTTTTCGCGAAATTTTCCGGCCCGGCGATCACGTCATCCTGGCCCACAGCAAAGATGCTTCTTTGATCGACTCGCCGGAAGAGATCGCCCCGGTGCGGGCCAAATTCGAAACCGAATTGAAAAAAAGCATTGAGCAAGGCAACATTTCTCGCGCCCAGTTGTACAGCCAGATCGATGCCGCGATCGTCAACTATTTGAACCGCAGCGAGAATATGGACGAGGTGGCGGCCCGAATGATGCTGCAGGGGCAAATCCGCGACTGCTGGTCGGAATTCCACATGAAATTCCTGAAGCTCGACGCCGGCAGCCTGACCCTCCTGGCCGAATCGCTGAAATCCATCCGATTGGAAAAATGGCTGCTGATCTTTCTTCAGGACGAGGTCTTCCCCGAGTTCGACGATAACGGGCAGGTTCCCGCCTTCAGCAACAAGCTCGAGGAGATGAGAAAAAAAGCCAGGGTCGAGGTCGACGCCTTCAACGACAAGGTGCGTTCGGCCTTCATCGCCGCCGATGCCACGGTCAGCCTGATCCGCCTCGGCTCCGGTTCCCTGGAGGAGCAGGGCCGCTCCCCTTATTACCTGCAAAAGACCGTTTATTCCAACCGCGACGAATGCTTCCGCAAGATCAGCAGCGTCACCGGCGGCGCCATGATCGCCGACAGCAACCTGACGCGGGCGCTGAGCCAGGTGGCCGACAAGGAGGACATCTGTTACGTCATCTCCTTTGCTCCGGAGAACACCCGCAAAAAAAGGAAAATCGAGCTGACTTGCCCGGACAAAGACCTCAAGGTGGTCTCCAGCCGGAATATCGACCCCCGGGATCCACGGGAATTGAAGATCGCCAATGCTAGCATCGTCGACTCCAAGCTCACCTTCAACCTGAGCGGCTACGCCCGCCTTTTCGAAGGGGGGAGCCTCCAGGGCCGGGTGCTGGTGCGCGTGGTCGCCAACGGCGCCGGATCGCTCAAAGTGGAAAACTCGCGCGAGTTCACGCTGTCCGATCCGGGCGTGTTGATCCCGGTGGAATTGCGCCTGCCGCGAGGCGAAAAATTCGCGTTTTCCATATCGGTGCTGGATCGTATCAGCGGCCTTGAAGTGGTCAAGAAAATAACCCTGCGCAACAATCTCCCTGATATTAACCCCCACAAGTCCGTGAAAAGATGGTGAGGTTTTTGCCGCCGCCGGGCCGGGCGCGAAATTGGCGCCAAGTTTTGCAGGAATACAGTGATGAATTGAAGTGGCGGCGGCGCGTAATGCCCGTTCATGACCGGTAAAATTTCATAACCGGCCGCTGATATTGCCGGCGGCGCTATTTCTGAGCATGGCTTCTGGGGAAGCGGATCAGAAATTCAGGGTCGGCTTCGCCGCGAAACTCAATCTTCCCCCGCAACTGCTGGGTGGCCAGGCGCTGAACCAGTTTGAGGCCCAACGATTTTGTCTTGCTCCAGTCGAACCCGCCCGGAAAGCCGACGCCGGTGTCGCGGTAGATCAAAAGCATCTCCTCGCCGGCGAGCTGCTGAAGCGTGATCCATATCTCCCCCGGTCGTCCTTCGGGAAAGGCATATTTCAGGCTGTTGCTCATCAATTCATTGATGATCAGGCCGCAGGGGGTGACGTCATCGAGCGAAAAAAGGATATTCTCGATATCCAGCCGCACGGTCACTTTTTCGCGCTCGACCCGATAACCGGACAGGATGGCATCGGTCAGATCCGTGATATATGCGCGGATGTTGATGCTCGACAACTCGCTGGACTGGTATAATTTTTCATGGATCAGCGACATCGTCAGTATTCTCGATTGCATATCCCTGAAGAGATCCGCCAGGCGCGGATCCTGAAGGGAACCGATCTGCAGGGAGATCAGGCTGGAGATCACGTTCAGGTTGTTCTTGGTCCGGTGGGACAGTTCGCGCAACAGGGTCTCTTTTTCCCGCAGCGAGGCCTGGATCTTCTCTTCGGCCTGCTTATGGGCGCTGATATCCTGGGTGATCCCGAACCCCCCCAGCAGATTTTTCGCTTCATCGAATTCCAGATAGGCTTTTTCGCGGATCCATTTCAGCTTCCCGCCCGCGATGATGCGGTGTTCTATGTCATAGGGCTCGCCGCTCAGGCCCGCCTTCCACTTGGAGTCGACATACTGACGATCGTCGGGATGGATGGTCTCCAGGAACGTCTCGTAGGTCATGGGCGTCTCCCTGGGCAGGCCGAAAATGCGATAGGTCTCGTCGGACCAGGTCAGGACATCATGCAGAACGTCCAGCCGCCAGCTTCCGATCTGCCCGACCATCTGGGCGCGGTCGAGGTCTTCGCGGTTCTGAACCAGCGCCTTCTCGGCTCGCTTACGCTCCGTGATATCCATGGACAGGATGAAAATACCCTCGCGCACCGGTTGGATGCTCAATTCGAACCAGCCGACGGTCCCGTCGGGAAATACGAACTCGTTCTCCATGGTCTCGGGCGTGCGCTCCACCATGCAGCGCCGGAGCGCGCCGAATACACGGGTGGATTCAATGCCGGGCCACATGTCCATATAGTTCTTGCCGATGAGCTCCGTCGTCGGCCTGCGGTTGTGACGCTCGGCGGCGTCGTTGATATATATAAAACGCCAGTCGTGGTCGATGATCTGGCAACCCTCCAGCATGTCGTCCATGATGCTGCGGAAGCGCGCCTCGCTCTCTCGTAACTGCGCCTCTGTCTTGCGGCGCTCCGCATCCATGCGATTCAGAATGCGCGCGGTCCAGAATACCAACCCCGTGATCGTCACGATCATCAGCATGGCCAGCAGGACGTCGTTCATGCCTTCGCCCCACAAATCCCGCCCTTCCCCCCAATCGATCAGCAAACCGAATAGGACCAGCGGCAGCAGCATGCCCGGCAGTATTCTGCGCGCCATCTGGGCTCCGGTCCTGTTCGCCATCAGAACAGTACCCAGGCCGCCGCTGCGGGCGAAAACCACTCCGGCCGCAAGGATCAGCAGGGAAAGCGCGGTATGAAGCGCCATGCTCGATTTTCCGGAAAACCGGTATAACTGTTGCACGTGAAATGCATACCCAAGGAGAGCCATGGTTCCGATCATGGCAGCCCCTAGAGCCAGCGCCTGCTGCAGCCAATGGAACGCCCGTGAGCGTGTTTTCAGCAGCAACAGCGACATGCCGCAAAACAGAAATCCCAAAGCCGTGGCTTCCGCCATCCGGCCCGGATAAACCGTGTGCATATCCATCCTGTCGCGGAACAAGAGCTGGTCGAGGCCAAGGTCGCCGCCGGAGAAATATTCGCTCAGGGACAGTCCGGCCACAACGCACACCAAACCAGCGCAGGCCAGCCGGATTGGGCGCCGCTCGCGGAACACCAGCGCCGCTCCCGCCAGCAGGAAACACACCGCCGTGTTGGCCTTCATCGTGGCCAGACCCGGCAGAACACTCTTGAGCGCTTCCAGTCCCAGCAACCAACCGGCCAACACCAGCAGCCCGATCCCAGCTGCCACCGCACCCGCCGCGATCGGTATACGCAGCAACATTTTATCTGCAGGCTCAACCATCTTCACCCCGTGCTGTCCTGCTCATATACGCTGCGTGGCATCTCATTTGCATTGATCTCCATTCGGACCAGTTGACCCTTGGATAATAGCATAATTTGTATGTAGAAACTCGATCGCCGAAAGTCAGAACAACCCGGTGATGTTCCCGGCGGCGTCGATGTCGATGCTCTCGGCGGCCGGGCTTTTGGGCAGGCCGGGCATGAGCATGATCTCGCCGCAGACCGCGACCACGAAGCCGGCGCCGGCGGAAAGAAAGACCCGATCGACGTCGACGTCGAAATTTTCCGGGCGGCCCAGCGCCTTGGGATCGTCCGAGAGCGAGTTGGGGGTCTTGGCGATGATCACGTGCAGCTTGTCGTAGCCGAGCTCGTTGAGCAGCTCGATGTCCTTGCGCGCCTGGCGGGTATAGTTGATGCGGGTGGCGCCGTACATGCGGGTGGCGATGGTCTCGATCTTCTGCGTGATGCCCCATTCGGGTTGGTAGATGGGCTTGACCCGGGCCCCGGAGCGGGTCGCCGCCTCCACTTCCCTGGCCAGGTCCAGGCAGCCTTCGCCGCCCTTGTTGAATGGATCGCTGATGAAAGCCTTGGCTTTCCGCGCCGCGGCGTGCTTCAGCGTGAGCTGCAGCTCCTCGGCGTCATTGTCCGGGAAAAAGTTGACGGCCACCACCAGCGGCACGCCGAAAGCCTGCATGTTCTCGATGTGCTTGTCCAGGTTGTCGAAGCCCTTGACCAGCGCCTCGACGTTCTTTTCGGCCAGGCTGTCCTTGCCGGCGCCGCCGTGGTATTTCAACGCCCGCAGGGTGGTGACCAGCACCACGGCGTCCACGTTGAACTTGCCCGTCCGGCTGACGAAATCCAGGAACTTTTCGCCGCCGAGCTCGGAAGCGAAACCGGCCTCGGTGACCGTGACCTGCGAGAGGGCCTGGGCCAGGCGCATGGCCTGGATGGAGTTGGTGCCGTGGGCGATGTTGGCGAAGGGGCCGCCATGGATGATGGCCGGCGTGCCTTCCGAGGTCTGCACCAGGTTGGGCTTGATGGCGTCCTTCAACAGCAGCGCCATCGAACCGACGGCTTTGAGGTCGGCGGCCGTGATGGGCTTGTTCTTCGAAGTGTAGCCGACGACCATCCGGGCCAGGCGGTCCTTCAGGTCCTGAAAGCCTTCCGCCAGGCAAAGCACGGCCATGACCTCCGAGGCCACGGAGATGTTGAAGGCGTCCTCGCGGGCGAAACCGTTCTGCCGGCCGCCCAGGCCGATGACGATCTCCCTGAGGGCGCGGTCGTTCATGTCGATCACCCGCCGCCAGGCGATGCGCCGGGTGTCGATGGCCAGGCGGTTGCCCTGCTGGATATGGTTGTCGATCATGGCCGCCAGCAGGTTGTTGGCGGTGGTCACGGCATGGATGTCGCCGGTGAAGTGCAGGTCGATCTCGTCGCTGGGCAGCACCTGCGAGGCGCCGCCGCCGGTGGCGCCGCCCTTCATGCCGAAGACCGGCCCGAGCGACGGTTCCCTCAAGGTGACGATGGATTTCACTCCCAGCCGGTTCAGGGCCATGGACAGGCCGATGGCGGTAGTGGTTTTCCCTTCGCCCGCCGGCGTGGGCGTGGTGGCGGTGACCAGCACCTGCCGGCCGCAGTTCTCGCACCGGGCCAGGCGTTGGGACAAGGAAGGCTCCAATTTGGCTTTGAAAGGACCGTAATAATAAAGATCCTCCTCGGCGATGCCGAAACGGGCGGCGACTTCCCTGATGGGCAGCATTTTTTCAGCCATGGTACCTTCTCCTCGCGCCGCGCCTGCGGAACGCCGCGCCAAGAACGGACTCCCGGCGGCTCAGGCCGGGAGTTCGATGACGAACCTCGCCCCGTGGGGCTGGTTGTCGCTGATCGAGATCAGCCCGTTGTGCTCCTCGACGATATTGTGGGCGATGGCCAGGCCCAGGCCGGTGCCCGAGCTCTTCTTTGAAAAATAGGGCAGGAACACTTTCTGCTTGTCCTCGTCGCTGATGCCCGGCCCGTTGTCGGCGATCTCGATGGTGATGAATTTGCTCTCGGCGTTGTAGTTCGTCGAAATTTCGATCTCGCCTTCCTTGCCGATGACCTCCAGGGCGTTGTCCAGGATGTTGACCAGCACGCGCTTGATCTGCTCGACGTCCAGTTTGACCAGCGACGGCAGGTCCACGTCGAACTTGACCTTGAACTGGACATTCTGGTAGATCGACGTATAGACCGCCAGGAGCTTTTCCAGGATCTCGTTGACGTCGCCCTGGGTGAACTTGATCTCGGGCAGGCGGGCGAAGTTGGCGAACTCCTCGGCCAGGTTCTTGATCGAGCCCAGCTCCTGGGAGATGATGTTCAGGCTGTCCTCGACGATGGCGCGGAACTTTTCCGGGGGCTGGTCCAGGCTGCGCAGGATCCTCTGCGAGGAGATCTGGATCGGCGTGAGCGGGTTCTTGATCTCATGGGCGATGCGCTTGGCCACCTCGCGCCAGACCAGCATGCGCTGGGCCTTGATCAGCTCGGTCAGGTCGGTCAGCACCACCAGCAGCCCGGCGAAGCGGCTGTTGATCGGGTTGCGCAGCTGGGTGATCTTGACGGCCAGGTTGATGTACTTGCCCTGCAGCTTGACGTCGATCTCCTTCTCGATCAACTTGAAGCGCGTCTCGAAGGCTTTGCGGATCAGGGTATGGATGTCCTCGTAGATGGTTTCCGAGATCACGGCGGCATAGTTCTTCCGGGCCACGGCCTCCACGTCGAGCGAGAGCATGCGGGCCGCCTCCGGGTTGATGGCCATGATCTCGCCGCGCACGTTCAGGGCCATGACGCCGGAGGTGATGTTCTTCAGGATGGTCTCGATGATGCTGCGGCGGTGGCGCAGCTCGATGGTGCGGCGGTTCAGCTTGTCGCGGTTGTCCTTCAGGTCAAGGGCCATGCGGTTGAACTCGTTGATCAGGGTGTTGAATTCGTCCTTGGCCGCGTAGTCGATGCGCACGTCCAGGTTGCCCTTGGCGATCTCCGAGGTGGCGGCGACCAGCTTTTCGATGGGCACGGTGATGCCCTTGGCCAGGTAGAAGCCCAGCCAGGAGGCGGAGAAGATGATCAGGATGGTGATGAACAGGAAAAGCAGGATATAGGTGTTCTTGACCGGGTCGCGCAGGACGCGCATCTGGCTGTGCTTGTTGACCATGCCCGCCAGCGCGTTCAGGCTGCGGGTGTAGCTCTCGGGAAAATACTTCCCGGTGATGATCAGCATCTTGTCGCCCAGTTCGATGTCAACGGCCACGCCGTTGCGGATCAGCTCGCCGTTCTTCATGGCGTCGATGGTGGTGAAGCCGGCGCCGCCCAGGCCGCGGTAGACGATGTTCAGCGGCAGGTTCTTGTACTCCTGGGTGGGGATGCGCGGGTGCAGCAGGGTGAAGGTCTCGTTGCTGTTCTTGTAGATGCTCACCACGTCGAGCTTGTATTCCAGCATCTTCTCCTTGAGCTTGTTCTTCAGGAAGATCTTGTTCTCGTCGGTGTACATGCGCTTTTCGACGATCAGCCCGGCGATCAGGCCCGAAAAATGCTCGAGGTCCTGGGTGATGTTGCCGTAATAATTGCCCTTGATGTCGTCGACGTTCTTCATGATGTTCTCGATGGGCGTCTTGAACCACTGCTCGATGCTCTGCGAGATGACGTCGGTGGCGAAGAAAAAGAGCAGCAGCGTGGGCACGATGGAGAAGGCGATGAAGAAGAAGACCAGCCGGTTCTTGAAGCCGTGCCCGGCGCCGCCCTGGTTCCTTTCCAGGTACATTTTCAGGATGTTGCGCGCCAGGATGAAGAGGAAGGTCAGGCCGAAAAGGATGATGATGATCCACAGGCCGAAGATCACGGTGTTGCTCTTCAGCGCCAGCGGGGAGAAGTTCTTGCTTTCCTCGAAATAGATGCGCAGGATGACGAAAACGATAAAAAACAGCACGATGGCCGCCACGATCAAACGCACGCCCTTGATGTTCTTGTTCTTCATTCTCCCATGTCCTCGCCAACCAGCGCCAGGGGCAGCCGAAAAACCGGTTCGCCGCCCGCGGCGCGGCCGCAGGCGGTGGCTCCAACCCATTCAATCTAGCATGATTGGCATCAAAGGTCAATTGACACGGGCGGCGAAAAATGATATGGGTATATCCTTGCGCCTGTAGCTCAAAGGATAGAGCATGGGATTCCTAATCCCAGGGTTGGATGTTCGAGTCATCTCAGGCGCAAAATAGAGGTCAACATGAAAAGAAAAGAAAAGGAACACCTGAAGGCCGACCCGTTCGTCCATTTTTTCGAAAAAACACTGGCTTTTTATAAGCATCACCGCCAGCGCATCTTCATGGGCGCCGGCGCCGTGATCCTGGTCGCCGTCATCCTGCTGGCCGTTTTCCTGTTCCAGAACCTGAGCTCCACGGGCGAGAACAAGGTGTACGCCGAGGCTTTCCGCATCCAAACCGCCACGGACATGAGCGTGGACCAAAAGATCGCCAAGCTCCGGGACATGAAATTCAAGAATGGGATATCGGCCGCGGGCCGGCTGTTCCTCGCCGCCCTGCTTTATGAAAAGGGCGACCTGGCCAAGGCCGAAGCCGTGCTGGCCGCTATGCCCAAAAGCCGCGTCGCCTTGGTCAACGACGAAAAACACACCCTCACCGCCCAGGTGCTGGCCGCCGGCGGCAAGACCGCCGAAGCTGAAGCCGTGCTCGACCGCATGCTGACCGACAAGAAGACCGCCATGGCCAAGGAACTCATCCTGCTGCAGCTGGCCAGGATGCGGATCAAGAACCAGCGCAACGAGGAAGCGGCCGCGGCATTGAAGCGCATCCTGTCCGAATACCCCGACACGCCCAGCGCCAATGAGGCGCAGAACCTGCTGTCCACGCTGGAAGGAGCGGCCAGCCGCTGAGCCAGGGCGGATCGTCGCCAGTCCGTGCCCGGTCAGCGCCCCGCCCCGGCAAAAAACTTCTATTTACAGCCCCGGCAAAGCATGGCATAATTCATTCATGCTAGACGAACGCGGTCTCATCGAGGATGCCCGCGCCCTGGGCGGCAACTATTTCCTGCTGAAGATCGCCGCACCCCGGATCGCGGCGGCCGCCAAACCGGGGAACTTCGCCATGGTGCGCGTCTCCCCAGCGCACGACCCCCTGCTGCGCCGGCCGCTGGGCATCCTGGAAGCGAGCCCGCCCTACATCTGGTTGTACTACCAGGTCCTGGGGCAGGGTACGCGCCTGCTCTCCGGGCTCGGCCCCGGCGACGCCCTGGATATCCTCGGCCCCCTGGGCAATGTTTTCCCCGAATTGCCGGGCAAGCGGATATTGCTCGTCGCCGGCGGCAGGGGCATCGTCCCGCTGTTCCACTACGCCCGGGCCTGCGGCGAACGCCGGCCGCTGCTGCTGCTGTACGGCGGCCGCACCCGGGCCGACCTGCCGCTGCTGGAGCGCATCAAGACCCTGCGCCTGCAGGGGCTGTTCATTTTCACCGAGGACGGCTCGCTTGGACAGCAGGGGCTGCTCACCGACGGCCTGGAAAAGATCGTGCGCGAGGAGAGGGCCGACGCCACCATGTCATGCGGTCCCGAGGGCATGCTGGCCCGCCTGGCCGCGATATTGAAGGGCCGCGGCCTGGAGAACCATGCCTCGCTGGAAGCCGTGATGGGCTGCGGCTTCGGCGCTTGCCACGGCTGCGCGGTACGCACCGTCGCCGGCTCTTATCGCAAGGTCTGCGACGAAGGCCCGGTCTTCCCCCTGGAGGAGATCCAATGGCGGACCTGAAGGTCGACCTGGGTTTCTGCACCTTGAAAAACCCGTTGATCACGGCGTCGGGCACCTTTGGCTACGGCGAGGAATTCCTGCCGTTCTTCGACCTGGACATCCTCGGCGCCATCGTCATGAAGGGCATTTTCAGGGAGCCGCGGCCGGGCAACCCGCCGCCGCGCCTGCAGGAGACCCCGGCCGGGCTTTTGAATTCCATCGGCCTGGCCGGCCCGGGCAGCGCAAAACTCCAGGAGATCATCCGCCGCCTGCACGCCACGACCTCCGCCCCGATCATCGTCAACGTCTGCGGCGAGGACGACGACGAATTCGCGGAAGTGGCCGCGCTCTTTTCGGCCATGGACGAGGTGGCCATGCTGGAATTGAACATCTCCTGCCCCAACGTGAAAAAAGGAGGCGCCTGCCCGGCTCAGGACGCCGGCCATACGGCCCGCCTGGTCAAGCGGGTCAAGAATGGGATCCGCAAGCCGCTGGTCGTCAAGCTGTCGCCCAACGCCGCCGACATAGTCGAGGTGGCGCAGGCGGCCCAGGATGCCGGCGCCGACGCCCTCTCCCTGGTCAACACCTTCCTGGGGCTGGCCGTGGACCTCGAAAAGCGCAAGCCCGTGTTCGCCAACGTGTACGCCGGGCTCTCCGGGCCCGCCGTCAAGCCGCTGGCGCTGCGTTTGGTCCGTGAGGTTTGCCGCCGCGCTTATGTCCCGGTCGTGGGCATGGGCGGCATCACCTGCGGCCGCGATGTCCTGGATTATATTCTGGTCGGCGCCGCCGCCGTCCAGATCGGCACCATCAATTTCTGCGAGCCCGCCGCCGCCGTGCGCATCCTGGCCGAGGTCGAAACGGAAATGGCCAGGCTGAAAATACGGGATTTTTCCGAGATCAGGGGAAAACTGGAATCCTGAACCGGGTTTTAGCGCAGCATATCCTGCAGGGTGATCTCCGGGTGGTGGTAACGCTCGTAGGCCGGAGTCTTTTTGCCGAACTGGATCGACTCCTGCGGGCACCATTGGATGCAGGCCAGGCACTGCTCGCAATTATGCTTCCAGGCCGGCTTGCCTTTTTTCATTTCAATATTCCCCGCCGGGCAGATCCGGACGCATATCTCGCAGGAATTGCACTTGTCGTCGCACCAGAAATCCTTGTCCATCTTGTGCACCTGCTTCAGGGTCATCTGATAGATCGCGGTGAAGACGATCCGCTGCCACAGCGGGCCTTTCTCGATGGGGCCGGATTCACGGTTGGCGATGCCGGCCGCGGCGGCATGCAATTTGGCCCGGGCGCTTGCGAAGCGTGCGTTCTGGCGCTCAACGGGGGCGGCCCCGCCCCAGGGGATGTAGTTGCTGGGCAGCACGATGCTGTAGCCGGCGGCCAGCTTCAGGCCGCGCCCGTCAAGCAATCCGCCCAGCTGGACCAGGGCGCGCGACACCTGCCCGGCATTGACCGCCAGGGCGAAAAGGTAGACCCGCGGCCGCAACGAAAGTTTTTCTATGAAGGTCATGACCGGGAAAGGAATGCCCCACACGTGGACCGGGAAAACGAAACCCACCGCTTCGGCATCGCCGGCGGCCAGCGCGTCAGCCCCCTTCATGGGCTTGAGCTTCGCGTCTCCGAGCTTCTCCGCCAACAACCGCGCCGACCACAGCGAATTGCCGGTCCCCGAATAATAGAAAATGACAGTTTTCATTTTTTTCCTCTGGATTGGGTCATTCTATGGCAAAGACCGGCAAAATTCAATTGCCA
>Ga0209262_10000697_pt1 | contig 14447 bp, 14 predicted proteins | sample Lowcelwee11metaG_FD_187171 | JGI IMG/M metagenome (GOLD analysis project Ga0209262, IMG submission 187171) | Freshwater pond sediment microbial communities from the University of Edinburgh, under environmental carbon perturbations - Low... | ecosystem: Environmental > Aquatic > Freshwater >...
CCGGATGCCACGCATCGCTATCATTACTAATTAAAATATAAGGATGCTTAATTTGAGGATGAATATATTTTGTAAACCAGGGGATATACCAATCGCTTAAATAAATTGTATCTCCTTTTTGAACAAGATCGGGATCAAAAAATTCTGTCGTCTTGTCTACGCTATGTTCGGCATATTTTCGAAAGGTCATATCCGTTGGAAATGGATATTCTCCGGGATGATCAGAAATCACCCATTCAATTGAACTAAACACATGCTGGGGAGTCTTAATCGGAGAAGAATAAAATAGAAAAGGGAAACCAATACTAATTAAAAGAAAGAAAAATTTCATAGGCCCCGATTTTTTCCGGGGATCCTATCATAGTTATTGTTTATAAATCAAAATGCGTAGATGAACTCCATCTCATACTGTTTAAACATTAAATTAGGTCCCAAATTTTCATCTAAAGTCCATGAACACTTGACGTCTTGCTGAACAGTTAAATTGTCCGTAATGGCATAAAGGCCATCCACTTCAAATCCATAATAATTTCCATTTCCGGCAGCTGTTGCTCTCGTTGTTGGCCCTCCGCTACCATCTTCATTCAAAGTATACAATCCCTGTCCAGAAGAATTCGCACGGCCAATTCCTAAAATATCAAATGATGGAATGGCTTGCGCTTGCACCCACTGGAAATTTGCATCTATCGCCCAATCGTATTGTTTTTTAACAAGACCGATAGAAACCCCTGAATACCAGCCCCAATTCTGCTTCCCAAAGGGCTGCGCATCTTCAACTCCTGCTTGAGTCAACAAAGGATTGTCCAAAGCCAAATGATTCGTAAGGGCCGCTGCATAAAATTTAATCAACCGCTTACCAATCCATTCTGGGAAAAACTGATAGGAAGTTAAAAATTGGGAAACAATAAATCGATAACGCAAGCTAGCTAATTGGTTTTGCAGATTCGTCTGTTCGTCTTCTGATTCGCTGCCTGGACGGTACCAATCAATTACAGAGTATTTCATATTCAATCCAATGTTTGCAATTCGGAGAGCGCCAACTTCCATAACCAAACCATAATGATTTGTTTTGTCATTGATTAAAAATGTACCTAAATTTACATAAGAATCTCCAATGGACTGAAATGCCTTGCTAAAACGAAATAAAGCTCCATCAAAAAGAGTCGCAAATTCTATTTTCGAATCAAATACGTTAACTAAAAAACGGCGACCAATCTCAGCATCCATGGTAAATGTATCGCCAGCAACAATGCGCCCTCCAAGATAGGCTTTTTCTAGCTTAATTCTATTCATTGTCCCCGAACGCTGACCCATATCATTATCAAATTCTAACTTCACCGCAGCCCAGGTTCTGTCCGTTCGATAATCGAGCATCAAATTGAATTCAACATCCCATGCATATAAAGGTCCAGGGAGTATTCCTAGGCTTTCTTTAATCCTATTTTGAGTGCCTTTTTGTGATACCTGAAATTCTGTACGAACTTCTCCACTCAAAGAGAGATCGCCTCCAATTTCCCGCATCGTTACCAAACGCTTGTCCTGTAACCATCGGCGTAAGGCATCCATATCCTTACTATCACTATCTGTCTTTTCATCGAATTGAACATCAGCGGACTGTGCAAAAGCCCCAGGACAACAAGAAACAATCAAACTAAAACACAAAGAAAAACGAAGCCATTTTTTCATAATCACGCCTATTTTAACGTGAAGATTGTAAGACAAGTTCAATTAATCAGTAAAGATCAAAATCTCACCTGCGCTGACAAAGAAAGGCCCTCTTCGAACCAACCTCTCCATTCACAATTCAAAAGAAAAAATGAGCCAGAAGAAAAACTACACCCCCCAAAAGGACCAAGCACATGACGAGCATGCATCCATCCCGATCCAAACGGTAGATGGGTTAGTTTAAAACGGGTTCGATTGACAGCAAATCCGATGTAAGGAGAAAAAAGAGAAATTCTCTGCGTCAGAGCGAGCCCAATCTGCCAATAACGGAGAGAAGAAACGGCACTTTTTGTTGCAACAATCGCATTCACTGTCATAGGTCCTTCCATCCAACTCCACCCTCCGGCCTGTACATCAGCAGCAAAAGAAGTGTCAAGCATATCTAAAATCACAAGCTTGGCATCTCCGCTCCACAAAAGGCCTCCACGAAACTGTCCTTCCATGGACATTTCTTCCTGATTCCAACGCAAATCATATCGCCCAGCCCCAAGCTGCGCTTGCAAACTAAATCTCTCTGCAATTGTCCACGCAACCATTCCCATATCAGATATTCCTCGTAAATACGCCCTATGAAGACGAGAAGATGTGAATCTTTTCTGTAAAAGATAGTCCCTACTGAACCCACACTGCGGGTGAGACCACTGAGTATCGGAAATCAAAAATCCTTCTTGTAAAAGGAAGGGGAGATCGGGGTTCCCGATCGGCGCTGCGCACAGAGAAAAACAAAAGAAATAATAGACTAAAAAAAATGTTTTCAAAATCTCAAATCACCTGAGATTGTTAAAGCTTCTTCATTAATAAGTCTCGCCTCTACATTCACCATAAAATACTTACTCGTAGATAGAGCACATCCGAGATCCAATCCTATGGGACATTTCGTTTTAAAATGATCTATTACTGAACCGCTATTTGCAATAGGCGTAGAAATTGTATCTAAAACAGCTTTTTCGATCGCATATTTAATACCTATATAAGGAATGAAAATATCAATGTGGTAGGAGATATCGCAATTGACCTGCCACTGCGTCCAACGGGAATGAGCGCCCGCAGCCTCTGCATTCGATCCATCGATTGTGAGCCATGAAAGAGGATTGTTGGCAGCCGAATACCTTCCCCCAACCCCTAGATCCCAATTTCCCCATTCTAAAAGAATTGCACGAGCGCCGAAACCCCAAAGAAATGCATGCATCGTCTCCATTTCCGCATTCTGAACATTTCCCAAAAGATTTTTAAAACGCCATTGCGCGCAAGCTCTAGAGGACCCAAATACACCATACAAATCCAAACGCTCTAACACATTAAGAGTCACTGTTCCCGAATTCGTTGTTTGTGAATATTTATCTACAGGACCCGATCCTTCCTGCTTTTGATTTAACCGCGCATCGAATACAAAATCTCCCTCATACCCCAGACGTAAATTCACCCAACATTCATCTGGTATAAAGAATCCTTTTTGAAGAATTTGAGGGGAGGCCGTATTGCCTACAGGTGCGGATGCCAAAGTGCCTGTTATCATACACGCAATTGCAATCCAAATTTTTTTCATAAAAAACTCCATGGGAACGAGAATATTTATCAACGAGAAGGAATTCTTGCAAGAGACTCGCCAAAATTAGCTTTGGTTTCAAGGCCTTTTTGCGAATTCACAATGAGATCATCGTCAAAAACAATGCTTCCTTTTTCAAACAAGAGAACAATGCAAGATCCTCCAAAAGAGAAATATCCTTTTTCCTCTCCCTTATTTACTTTTTTACCAGGAGCATATGTTTGATGAATTGTTCCAACGCAAGTAGCGCCAATTTCTACACAAAGAATTGTCCCAAACTTTTCTGTCTCTATTTCAGTTACTATTCGTTTGTTATTCCAAAGAATAGATAAATTTTTTCGCAAAGCAATCGGATTGACCGAATAAAGATTACCCCGAATAGGTCTTGCCACAGAAGGAGTCCCGTCAGCCACAAAATGAAATCGATGATAATCGACAGGGCACAATCGGACAATTGCCATTGACCCTTCTGCATAACGATGCGCATAGACGTGATCTTGTAAAAATTCTGCAAGATCAAAGCTCTGCCCTTTTACATAAAACCCTTGTGAAAACGAGATAGAAGGGAAAACCAAATATCTCCCATCCGCAGGCATTACAACACATGCTGGATCTGAAAGAATCGGTCTTTTTTCTGGTTTTAATTTTCGAATAAAAAAATCATTAAATGAACCAAAAGAGGTCTCAACAAACTCTGTCTTGTCGATACCATAACTCGTAATAAACGGATCTACCTTCTTCGCGCTTCCTGATGTTTTTTGCAAAAAACCATAAAATCTGGAAAACAATGGATTGCGAGCAAACAAAGGAAGGAAGAACAAGGAGAATACTTTAGCAATATAAGAATCCCCATAAAAAAGAGAAAGAGCTGTATGACCATAGATTTTTTCTTGATTGATTTGCTGTGTTGCCCTGTCTACATATTGAATCGTCATAAATCGGAAGTATATACCGGCTCCACTTTAATCGCATCCATTCGGATTTTTTCAATTTCGGTCGCAATCTTTCTATGGCCAGATGAAAAAGGAAGCTTTGAAAGAGAAGAAAAAGGAACCCATTCAAAACCTTGCAAAAGGGTGTTTTTTCGCACTCTAATCCAGTAGGGAGAAAGATACGCCCTATACCGAGTAAAGCTATGAACTTGCTCAGTTAGCTTATGAATCATGACGACATCACCATCAATAAATTTTTTAGCTTCTTGCAAAATTTGTCGCTCCCCTTGCATCTGAGAATTTACGTACGGGAATTCATAAAGACCTGCCATCACTTTTCCTACATCACCTTTCCCGACCAAGACAAATCCATTATACTCTAAAACAAAAACAATTCGAAAAAGACTCTCTATCCCTTTATCTACATTTTTAACAGGTAAGCTCTCTGCTTTTTCTTGAAAAAAAGCTTGGCATCCAGAATTTAAAGGGCATATTTCACAGCGAGGTTTCGGAGTGCAAATTGTTGCCCCCAGCTCAATCAAAGCTTCAGCACTCACCCAGGGTTTTTGCAAATCCAATAAACTTTCCGCATGAATCTCGATCTTCTTCCTCGTGGAAGATCTTCCTATATTCTCCTCGACAAGAAAATAACGAGAAATAACTCTCTGAACGTTCCCATCGATAGCTACAGCTCTTTTGTGAAAGGCAAAACTCAATAAGGCACCCACTGTATACGGACCAAATCCTCGAATCGAGCGCAAATCTTCCCTTTGATCTGGAATTTCCCCATCAAATTGTTCCACAATTTGCTTTGCAGCTAAATGAAGATTGCGTGCCCGACTATAATATCCCAAACCTTCCCAAGCCTTAATGACTTGTTCAATCGGGGCTTTGTAAAGCGCTTTTACATCTGGGAAAAGCTCCATCCAGCGAAGAAAATAGGGAATCACAACAATTGCCCTTGTTTGTTGAAGCATTACCTCTGAAATCCATACACGATAAGGAGTTCTATTTTCTCTCCAAGGGAACTCTCTTTTGTTCTCTTGGAACCATTTATGAATGATTTTTATTGGGTTGTTTTTTATTGTTGGAGCATGCGATGCGCAGCCCTCAATACCGGTTCCAACTTCCATTTGCTCGATCATATCGCGCCGCTAAGCTCTCTGTTAAACATGCCTTTAATGATAACAGATGAGAAGGATTTTGAACTCGCTCGTCTCTATTATCCATCAGTGTCCTCAGAATATGTACCTGATATTGACCGCCGGTTCCAAGAGCTTTCCGATCGCTTTGATGTTCTTTTCAGCCCCCAGTATTGGGCGCCTCATCTAAAACAACTTTTTTCGGATCTCTACAAAAAGCAAATGCTCCTTGTCCACTGCGCGCACGGACAATCTGATAAAGGGTATGCATTTCCCTTACTGCATGCTTATGCAACGCAGGATCTTGCTCTTGTCTATGGGAATCTATTAAAAACAATGCTACATGAATTGGGCGTCTATCCAAATCTTGTCCTGACAGGAAATTATCGCCTCTCTTTTTATCTTCGTTATAAAAATTTCTACGATGCGATCGCTGAAAAAAAAGTTTTTTCTCAACTTCTTCCAAATAAAAAAAACCTTCTTTATGCACCCACTTGGAAAGACGCCGACGCATCCACAAGTTTTTTTCAGATGGCTCCTCTTCTTTTTTCAGAAATCCCCGACAACTGGAATGTTTTACTTAAATTGCACCCTCTTCTTGAACAAAAAAATCCCGCCCAGTTTTACCGCATCTCAGAGCTTCTTTCCCAAAATCCAAAAGTTCTAATGATCTCTGAGTTTCCTCCCATTTACCCCTTACTTTCCCGTTCTGATGCCTATTTAGGAGATTACTCCTCTGTTGGATATGATTTTCTTTTTTTTAAACGCCCTATGTTTTTTCTCCCTACCCCAGGTATTCCCTCGGGCAGGCTCCTTTCTTGCGGCATCACGCTAGAATCTCCAAAAACACTCTTTTCAGAAATAGAAAAAGAACATCAATTTGCTCAAGACCAGGCCGCACTTTACAGCCAAGCATTTGGGAAAATCGAAGACGATGAGATAATTCGAAAGAGAATTCTTAGTCGCTGCGAGGAGGCAATACAAACAGCGTATCTAAGTCATTGAGATTTGTTGCAGCAGGTCTTGCTTCAATCTCATATGCACACCCGCCTACTTGCATTGGATATACTTTTGAAACTCTACCTACCATAAGATCTGGGGGAAATACGCCATCTAATCCAGTTGTCACAAGCAAATCGCCCTCTCTCAAAATGGGGACTTCTTTTTGTTTGGATCCTTCTTCATCTGGGCAATCAAAATTAAAACCAATCCCTTGCAAAGAAAGGCTCCGGGAGCGCCAGAGAGGAGCCCCGCTCCCATGCAATTCACCCTTTGCAAGATATTCAGAGGCTCCATTTTGCGAAGATTCTCGAACGCAACGAACTGCGGGGGATAATCCGGAATCTGTAATTAACCGAACCCTTGCTTGTTTTTTCCCCACATAATCAATCACACCAACAAGTGCAGCCCCCGAGACAACAGGACTATTTTTGGCGATAACAGTACGCCCTAACACCCGATTATCCTCTTCACCGACATTAATCCACAGACTACTGCTCCAAGATGAAGGAGTCCGATAAACGGTTTGAGCTGGCATCGCCATGAGCTCCAATTGTACAATCGAGCGTAAATGCATCGACCTTCTTTCAAAAAATTTACGAGGATCGCCCTTTATTGCAGTCTCTTTCTTTTGTTCTAAGTTCTTAAGAACATCTAACTGATTTACTATCCGATCATCCGCAGCAAGAATTTTTAAAAGCTTTTCAATTTGCGTTCGCAGCAACTGATTTTCCAGCTCTAATTGTGAAAGGCGAGCTATATCAGCTTCTTTTTTTTCCTCCCAAAATTTACCCGGACGATCAGAAAGATACCCCTTAACATTGCGAGCCCAACCCCATGCAGGAGAAAGAGATGCTGTTGCAAAATATCGCATTTCATCCACAACACGCCCCGACAAACTAATCCAACAAAAAAGAACACACCCTAATACAAAATAATGAGGGGACAAAGTTTTACGATGCATAATAGCCTCCATAAAACCCCAAAAATCATTTTTTTACCAAAGATATCTTCCCTTAGCAGTGATTATTAGTCCCCGATTTCCCCCTAGGGAAATTCGAGAGCTTTCAAACGGCTTAAAAACCAACTCTTAAATTCATTTGTGTATAATCCCCACCAACCAACCGAACGGGTTGAGGAGAGGACAAAACATATACCGGTAAAGTCTGTTGACCCTGTGTCAAAAAACTCATACACTGTTCAAGCCTTTGCACAGCACCTCGTAAGGATTGATTCTCCTGAGACAAGCGATGAATCTGATCTCCAAGACATATAATATATTGATCCTGCTTCTCCACACGATGGCAAAGAGTTTTGATTTCTCTTTTTCTCTCACTTCCCTCTTTCTCGATCTGCCGAAACTGATTCTCAACCTGCGGAAACCAACCTCTCAATTTAGTGACCTCGCCAGGTATCTCTTCTACAGGATCGCCCGCCTTGTGTTGAATTTGCTGTAGAAGAGAATCGACTCGACGAGAAAGCTCTAAAATAGTTTCTTCGGTCTTATAGGTTTTTTGACCAATAAAAATATTCATGCTTTGTTGAAAATTCTCTTGATCCTTCTTAAGTTTATCTATTTCTTTACCAAGTTCATTTCGATGTTTCTGAATAGCCAAATTCATTAACTCCACATCAACTACCGGGTTTTTGCTCACGCTAGACATTGTTTACTCCTAAATGAAAATTAGTATTACCAAACCGATTCTTGAATCACGTTCGCTATACTTTTTAAAGGGGCTGTATTAAGTTCAATACTGCCCCTTTAAAAATAATTCAATCGCGAGGCTTTCAATCAATCTCAATGGGTGCCATTGAGGTGGAAGCGCTATATACTATATAAAAACTTGCCCAAAAAGACAATGTTAGATAGAACGAAATCATTCGCAAAAAAACAGAGGTGTCTTTTGAAATACGTGTTTTTATTAGGAAGGGTTTTGTTTTCCGCTGTCTTTATCATTAAATCTTTGGAGCATTTTTCATCAAAAATGATCGATTTTGCTACAGATATGGGAGTCCCGATGGCCCCTATCGTCGTTCCTATTGCTGGAATTCTTGCCTTGCTAGGTGGTCTTAGCATTCTTTTGGGATACAAAGCGAAAATTGGTGCTTGGCTTCTTGTCATCTTTCTTGTTCCAACAACTCTCTACATGCACCAATTTTGGATGGAGGACAATTCATTCCGTGTCATGATGCATCAGTACTGCTTTTTGAAAAACCTTTCGATGCTTGGCGCAGCCCTCATGATCACCCATTTTGGATCAGGACCGATGAGCCTCAATAGAAAATAAAAATTCCATGCCTCCTTGCATCAGTTCAAGGTTCCCGAACATGATTCAAGGAGGAATTCCAATTTTCCCCAAAAAACATCTGAGGGAATTGCAAAACTCGCTTTGGAGCGAGGTTTGCAATTCCCTCCCCACTTTGCTCAATTTGATTTATCGGCAGCTTTCACGCTGCCCAATTATGAATTTATTTGTTGCGATTGGTATAAGTTGAGTTTTAATCCAAAAACAAATAAACTTTCTGCACTTTTTCATCCGCTATTTAACCAATTAAGGAGAATATTTCTTTATGTCAGCTGTTTCCCGCCCCCAATTCACATCCCCCTAAAAGAATGTAAGAGTCCTTTTGAATCCATAACAGAAAGCTCTATTCACAGATTACAACTTCACTACGTAGCATTCATAATAAATGAGTACGGTCCTTTTTTAGGATTTTTAGGATCCCATATAGACCAGGAAGGAACTCACAATATCATCCCCATAACATCTATAAAACATGGGTTTCTAGAACTCGATGTTCCTAGAAAAGAATGGGCTCCACTTATTTCCGTGAATCCTTCAAAGGAGAACTCTGTAAAAGTATCTGTGATCTCTCTAGAAATGATAAAAAATATGCAACAACGCATCAAATCATAAAGAGATAGAAGGAAAATAGGCCAAACACCTAACATGTTGGCACTTTCCTCGTCGGGGCGTTAGCTCAGTTGGTAGAGCGCAACAATGGCATTGTTGAGGTCATCGGTTCGAATCCGTTACGCTCCAAACACCCCATTATACCAAACGCGATTCAAGAATTGATTTTGGGTGCGTCAAAGCCTCGGGGTGCAGCGATCACAAGTGACCTAGAGAAATGCATGACAGAACTAAATCCCCAGCAATTTCTGGCCGCCCACCACATACAAGGGCCTCTTCTTGTCCTTGCGGGAGCAGGATCTGGGAAAACAAGGGTTGTCACGCATCGGATCGCACATCTCATTGATATAGGAATTCCTCCTGCTCACATCTTGGCAGTTACCTTTACAAATCGGGCTGCCGAAGAAATGCGTACAAGGATCCGCATCCTCAAAAACGCCCATGTCCTTGCCTGTACCTTTCACAGCCTTGGGGCTCGAATTTTACGCGAATCCATTCATCATCTTGGGTATACAAGCGATTTTGCTATTTATGACGAAGAAGACAGTGGAAAATTGCTCAAAAAATGTCTGGAACAGATCGGGTTTTCAACCAAAAAAGAAGATCTTCGTCCTTTACGTGCCCAAATCTCAAGTGCGAAAAATGACCTTATCGAACCATCCGATGTAAATGATATTTTCGGCCAGTGCTATCGACTCTACCAAGAAAAACTCAAAGAATGCAATGCAGTTGATTTCGACGACCTTTTGTATTTAACTGTTAAGCTACTTCGCAAACATGAAGAGATCAGAGAAATCTACCAAAATCGGTGGCAATTTGTTCTTATTGATGAGTATCAAGACACAAATTTAGCCCAGTATACGCTTGCCAAAATGCTCATCGACTCGCACCACAATATTTTTGCTGTCGGAGACCCCGACCAATCGATCTACTCTTGGCGAGGAGCTAGATATCAAAATATTTTGAATTTTGAGACAGATTTCCCAGGAGCAAAAGTCATCACACTCGATCAGAACTACCGCAGTACAAATACCATTTTAAAAGGAGCGAATGCTTTAATTAGTCATAACGAAAATCGCTATGATAAAAAACTGTGGAGCTCTCTTGGAGAGGGATCAAAAATTAACATCCACACAGCCTTCAACGAAAGACAAGAAGCTGAGTTTGTCGCAGGGAGAATCCTTAAACACCTCTCCTACGATTCGATTTCCCCAAACGAGATTGCCATTTTTTATCGGACAAATGCCCAGTCACGCGCTTTTGAAGACACTCTTTTAAGCAAAAAAATCTCTTATACAATTATAGGCGGGGTCTCCTTTTACGAAAGAAGAGAGGTCAAAGACCTCCTTGCCTATCTTCGCGTCATTACATCAAACCATGATTTGATCTCTTTTCTACGCACCATCAATATCCCTAAAAGAGGTCTTGGAGCTGCAACTCTCGATAAAATTGTTCTCGGATCCAACTTTGCACAACTCCCGATTCTTACCTTTTGCGAAGACTGTCTAGACAACCCCGATTATGGGATAAAACTAGGAACCAAACAAAAAGAAAGCATTCGCAATTATCTGCGCATCATCCATCAATTGAGAAATCGACAACCCCATCTCAAAATCTATGAACTCATCCAAGAGGTCATCTCTTTATCTAGTTATCTCAGCTATTTGCAGGAGGAGCCCGAAACAGCTCAAGATCGGAAAGAAAACATCGATGAATTGATAGGAAAAGCCGCAGAGTGGGAAGAAGAGACACAAGAACCAACGCTTTCTAAATTTCTTGAAGAATTAGCTCTACGTATCCCTGCTAAAGAACAACCAGATCTTCCTACAATTAAAATGATGACACTTCACAACAGCAAAGGTCTTGAATTTTCTGTCGTCTTTTTTGTCGGTATGGAAGAAGATCTTCTTCCTCATATCAATTCCAAAGATGACGCAGCAGCTATCGAAGAAGAAAGACGTCTCTGCTATGTCGGAATGACCCGTGCAAAAAAACAACTCTACCTCTCAACTGCCACATATCGATACATGTGGGGCACAGAGCGCGTAATGCGCCCTTCACGCTTCCTCAAAGAAATTCCCTCTGAATACACACAAAATATTTCCAAATTAAATTTTTCCTCATGAAAAATCTCTTCTTATATTTCATGCTTTTTTGCATGTCGGCATACCCTAACCAAAAACAAAAAAAAATCAAAAAATCTGTCCAAGAGGGACCCTCCTTTGTAACCTATGAATTTAGCGGAGGCCGATTTGGAGATAATCTATTGGCTTATTTACATGGGAAGTGGATCTCCTACAAATACGAGCTTCCTCTCCTTTATCAACCATTTCCTTATTCAGAGGCTCTTATTTTGCATCGCGAGGAGACAGCTACAAACATCCCTTCCATCCCCCACAAAAAAAAATATTGGGCTTTTAATCATCATGAAATCCAAAAAAATAGCAGCCTTTTATACACAATCCCTTATTTCCCTGACTTCCCCATCGAGCAAAACTTGATTTACGATCACCATGGCAAAAAATACCCCTATTTTACAATCGATTGGCAAGACGAACAATTCCGAGAAATCATTAAAAGACTCATTCAACCAGAAGAGCCTCTTCCTTTGATTGAACTACCAAAAGCAATAACAACAGTTGCTCTTCATATACGCACTGGAGGTTCTTTTGAAAGCGCACAGATCTTATCTCAGTGGCCAAGTAAGGCACCCGCAGATCAATTTTATATCAAAGGGATCCAAATCCTTTATGAAATATTCAATTTTCAACCCCTATACATCTATGTTTTTACAGATGCTAACGATCCTAAAATATTGGCAGATAGATTAAGCAAAGAATTCCCATATTCTAATATTACTTTCGGATATCGCGACCAAGGAAACTCTCACCAAACAAATGTATTAGAAGATTTCTTCTCCTTTTGGCAATTTGATTGCTTGATTCGACCGGACTCAAACTACTCTTACATCCCCTCCAAACTTCATAATTATAAAGTTGTAATAAGCCCTGAATCCGTGACTAAAATCGGTAAAGGCTACATGATCAAAACATTAAAAATAGAAATGTTTGACGGAACAGTCCTGCATAGCTCGCTATAGTTTTTGGGGATCAGGTCAAACAGAAGCATTTCTCGACAGCAAGCTTCGCTTGCAGCTTCACCCCAAAAAAACAATTCTTAGGAAATTAAGCCAAGGAATCGATTTCGTAGGCTATGTTCTATTTGAAAAACACACACTTGTACGAACAAAAACAAAACGTCGTATGCATAAAACATTACGAGACGCTCACAAATCCCACCTGAAAGGGAAACTCACTACAACCGCCGTGGATCAGCGGATACAGTCTTATCTAGGCATCTTGTCTCACGCCAACCAATACGAGCTCTCTCAGACCATTAAAAACGCTTATTGGTTGCGGGAACCTTAAAAGGACACCTTCCCCGACCTAAAAATCGCGCCGAATCCAAGCGCCAAGTATCAAAAAAACAAGAGCCTTCGGCCAAGTCCCAAGTCTCCAAGTATCAAGTGCCGGAGAACTTCCGCAGAGCCCCTACGCCGATGTCCTTAAGGATATTGCAGTAGTCAAGGGAGTTAAGGACAGCGAGGCCGGAGCCACCAAGACCGCCGACGATGGCACTATACTCGTTAGAATAAATCTCCTGACAACGAGTGTAGGTCATCAAGCCATCTGTACGACCTGTACTATCCGGATAAATCATTTCTCCGCTTTTCATACGATGCGTGAAAATGCCTGTAATCGCAGCCAATATTTCAGGAACTTCGTAGCCAGGAACTGCACGAACTAACCTTTGTTGGTCAGCAAAGGACTTTTTTCTACTATCAAGAATCACGTTTTTCGTCATAAGGATCCAACGAGATTGGTCCGGCGGCACATCTCCAAATTGATCTTTTAATTGGACGTCAAAAAATCGATACTGGATGACAGCGCTCCCGATGACAGCGTTCCTTCTGAAATTATTGACTGTAAAAGGTCTGCCATTTACCTTTTCTGGAAGAAGAAACAGTATATGCGTGTCTTTTACTTGTTTCGTTGGGAAAAAAGGACAAGGCCCTTCCAAAATGCACCCTAGTTCTAAGGGCAATCTTAATCGTTTTACCTCAAAACCATGACTCTTCCAGTCTGCTGCACCAAAAAAATTATTTGTTCGCGCGAAAGCTTGTATTTGTCTCTTTTCTTTGCGGTGTTCAGCCACAGTCCCTCCGGTTCCGGCTCTAGCGGCGCTTTCTCCATTGTACCATTTTTTACAAACCACCCTGCACTTAATCACATCTTCGGGATCATCCAAATAACGGAATATGTGAAACAAAAGATCCGGACACTCTGCGAATCGATCTCTTGGCTTATACGCTGTAACCGCTTGATCTTGGAGGGGGCGCAATCCTAAGCCTATCGACGCTCCAGGCTGATACGAAAATACAGAGCCCATAGGAGATGCACAATAACTAAAAATTAAATTTATCATAAAAAACCATATTATTCGTTTTATTTATTAATAATATTTTACACCATATAATACATTTTATTCAAAATAGCAAAAACAAACGACCAGCAATTCCCGCTGAGCTGAGTTGTAACAAACTAAATCAGAGTTAGTTGGAATGGATGCGCTCGTAGAATTTCCGATGAATTCCACACCCGAATCATCTGAAATACCCTTTGCAGTAGCCTTGGTTTCTCCTATGAGCGGGCCAAACGTACTTATACCATTTATGAAAATTAAAGTTTGGTTATCGTATCATCTAGTACGTCATCTTTGAACGATCCTTTCTTGTTGATATTCAAGAATATCAGCTTCGAAATGATCGTTCAAACCTGACCTACTATCCGACACGATAACTAAACTTTATTTTCCATAAATGGTATTAGCACTCCGCGGTGTGAAGCGCCAGCGGGAATTGCTGAGGTGGTAGTGCTATATATCGATGATGCTACCAGTGAGATGCTCCATCTGAAGTTTATTAAATCTGAAAATACACTCGACTACTTTCGAGCGACTCGAGAATACATTGAAAAATGTGGCAGACAGGAAGCGTTTTACTTAGATAACCTGAACTTCGGGTTTATCCGTCTGCTATTCAGTCTTTTTCGACATCTTTTCGCTTCTTCGTCTCGCCAAGGGAGGCGAAACGCCCTTGGCTTCGACTCCAGAAGCAAAAATTTGCGCG
>Ga0209262_10000698_pt1 | contig 14436 bp, 10 predicted proteins | sample Lowcelwee11metaG_FD_187171 | JGI IMG/M metagenome (GOLD analysis project Ga0209262, IMG submission 187171) | Freshwater pond sediment microbial communities from the University of Edinburgh, under environmental carbon perturbations - Low... | ecosystem: Environmental > Aquatic > Freshwater >...
CGCCGGGACCTGCAGTTGTAGCCCCAACAGATGGGCCGAACGTCGGCGCATCGACCCCGTGTGGAGCGCCGCGCGCAGCCCGCCCGCGTCTCGCGGCGCGCCGGCGATGTGACGCTGTCCCTCGACGAATCGCCCGCGGTTGTCTCGCCACCACAGCAGCACGCCCATCGGATCGGGGAGCGGCAGGTCGTCCTCGGCACGATGCTCGATCGCCTCGCCCAGGGCCCCGTCGCGGTCGAGCTTCGCGTCCTCGATATCGAGCCCCGTGACCGCGGAGAGGGTCTCACCCGCGACGCGGGCGTGCGCCTCGTCCTCGAGCCAGGGCAGCGCCGCGTCGGCCGCGGCGACGGTACCGAGGAAGCCGAGCGCCCACAGGGCCGCGCCGCGCAGCGCCTCGTGCTCGACCGCCGCGATCAGGTCGGCGTGATCGGCAGGCTCTCCGCGTAGGGCAAGCAGCAACAGCGCCGCGCCGGCGGTCGGATCGCCCGAGCCGACCAGGCCTCGCGCGCGGCTCCAGGCCTGCGGCAGCTCCAGTTGCGCCGCGGTTCGCATCGCTATGTCGCGGAGCTCGGGGTCCTGGCAATCCAGGGCCGCCAGCACCTCCCTCACCAGCCGCGGATCCGCGGGCGAGCGCGGGATGAGGCGCAGGCCGAGGCCGCGATCCACGGCGCGACCGCTGGCCAGCAGCCCCGGGACCGCCTCGGCGCAGTCATGGCCATGAAACGCCAGGACCCGGGCGGCGAGGTGCCGCAGCTCCGGATCGGCGGCCGCGATCCATGGCGAGAGCCGGGGGCCGAGCGCGCCGCGATCGCTGCACTCGAGCGCGCGGGCCAGCTCCAGGCGCTGCAATGAATGCTCGTCGATGGCCGCGAACACCGCGTCGAGTCCGGCGTCGCCAGGCGACTGCAGCAGGGCGAGGGCGGCCGCACGGACCCGAGTGGGCTCGGCGTCGAGGTCGGCGAGCGTCGGGATCAGCAGGCGTTCGGCGACCCGCGGACCGTTGACCACCAGTCCGTCGAGATGCGCCAGCAGCCGCTCCTCCGGCCCCTCGGCGACCTCACCGAGCGTATAGATCGGCGACACCAGGCTGTGCTCCCACTGCTCCCACAAGAATTCAGCCTCGTCGAGGTGCTCCTCGACGATGTCCCATAACGGCTCCGTATCGTCGGTCATGGCGTTCTTCAGTTGATCTGCACCGAGCCGCCCTTGATGCGATTGGTGCCCTTCGCCCGGGTCTCGACGTAGGCGCCGCGGATCACCAGCTTGCCGTTCTTCTTCAGGGAGATCGACGCCTCGCCGCAGCGCAGCAGGACCTCCTCCTCACCGGTGATCACGATCCGCTTGCCATCGACCGAGGTGTCCAGCCTCGGGGCCGCCGGTGCGGCCTCCACCAGGCCGACGAGCAGCGGCAGGCCCGCGTCTCCGCGCTCGAACAGCAGCGCGCAGGCGCGGCGCGAGGCCGCCGCCGCCAGCAGCGTCGGGGCGTCGAGGGCGACCAGCAGGCGCGCGGGGACCGGACCGGAAGGATTGCCGGGGAAGTCGACGAGCGGCCCGCGCTCGGGGTCCATACCGACCACGTGGCCGATGCACGCGGCGGGGAGGGCCTGGGCGACGGGTTCGAAGGGGACGATGGTGCGCGGCTTTTGGGTACGACTGGCCATGAGCGGGTCCTCTAGTTGAGCTTGATCTTCGAGCCTTTGATGACGACTTGCCCGGACGCCTTGATGCTGAGCTTGTTTCCGTCGACCGTGATGTCGCCGTTCTTCTTGATCGTGACGGTCGCCGAGCCGACCTGAATGGTCAGCTTGTCCGCGACCACCACGCCGGCCTTCTTGCCGACGCTGACCCGCAGGTCCTTGCCGGCGCTGAGGTTCATGTTGTCGCCGGCCGAGATCATGACATCCGCACCCGCGCTGGCGCTGACGTTGGCGCCAGCGTTGATGCTGCGGGTGCCGCCGACGTTCTCGACGCTGTCCTGACCGACGCTCACGACCTTGCTGAGGCCGATCTCCTCCATCTTGGCGAGGCCGACGGACTCGTGCATGGCCGCGCCGACGTTGACCTGGTAGACGGCGCCGATGCTCAGCGACTTGGCCGCGCCGACGGACTCGCTGCTGGCGATGGCGACGTTCTCGCTGCGGTTGGCGCCGATGGTGAAGCTCGCGTTGGCGCCGACCGACTCGTCGAGGTTCGCGCCAACGGCGAGCGACATGTTCGCCCCAATCTGCTCCTGATGATTGGAGCCCACGGAGATCGACTTGTCGACCCCGATCGACTCGCTCTGATTGTTGCCGACCGTCTTCTTGCGGTCATGGCCGACGGCGAGCGTCTCGTCGTGACCGACGGTCTGATCCTTGTCGTTCTCGACGCCGATCGTCCAGTCCTTCTGGGCGTGGAGATAGACCTCCTCGCCGCCCTTCTGGTCCTCGAAGCGCAGCTCGTTGGAGCCGCCGCCGCCCGGACTGGAGTCCGACTTGATGGTGCTCGCCGTCTTCTTGTCGGGCAGCGGGTACGGCGGCTGATTGTTCCCGTGGTACACGCGACCCGTGATGATCGGCCGGTCGGCGTCGCCCTCGACGAAGTCCACGATCACCTCGTGGCCGATGCGGGGGATCCACATAGCGCCCCAACCCTGGCCGGCCCACACCTGGCTGACCCGGACCCAGCACGAGCTGTGCTCGTCGCGCTGGCCGCGGCGGTCCCAATGGAACTGCACCTTGACCCGCCCGTGCTCGTCCGTGTGCACCTCCTCGCCCGCGGGGCCGACCACGATCGCCGTCTGGACGCCGCGCATCTCCGGTCGACCGGGCCACTCCGCCGGGCGAAACGGCACCTCGGCCGGGATGCACTCGAACTCGTTGCTGTACCCCGACTCCAGGCCCGTGCCCGACACCTCCAGCGCCTGCGGCTGCTGCCCGTGGTGGCGCACCGTGAGCACGAGATACTTCCGCTGCATGTCGACCCGCAGCGTGCCCATATACTCATTCAACGTGAAGGTGTGCCCCGGGGTCAGCCGCGGGCAATTGCTCTCGCCCTCCCCCTGGTGCCGCAGCGCCTGCAACGCCTGCAGGCGCAGCTTGGCCGCCCGTTTCGCGAGTCCGGCGTTGTCGTAGCGCCCCGGGAATTCGTAGACCTCGAGGTCGTCCTCGCCGGCCGCCGATTGACCCTCGAGGTTGTCGTCGGGCGTGGCTAAGTTGAAGTCGCGGGCGGTAAATTTGCCCGGAGCGAGCCGCTCCGTGTAGCGAAACCGACGCACTGCGTCACGATCGGGGCTGGCCTCCGCGTCGTTGAACAGCAATTCCGCGGTCCCCGGGATCGCGGGATTGGCGGGCGTGCCGTCGCCGATGATCAGGGTGTGCTCATCGGCGGTGTGCTCGAAGAAGTGGAACAGTCCGTCCTCCGCGAGCAGACGAGCGATGAAGTCCCAGTCGGATTCGCGGTACTGCGTGCAATACCCGCGGACCGGCAGCGACTCCGAGAGCGAGAATTTGATCGCCCTGGCCGGGACGCCCGCCGCCTTCACCACCTCCTGGACGATCTGCTGCGTGGTCTTCTCCTGGAACACGCGGCAGTCCTTGCGGTGCAGCAGCGGCCAGACCAGCGGGACGACGCGCACGTGATAAAGGCTGACGCGGTCGTCCTGGCGGCCCTGGCTGGCGCTGTGCACGATGCCGTGGACATAACGCGGCGAGTCGTCCTCGTGGACCCCGAGGATCGTCAGCAGCGCCGGCTTGCGCAGCGCCCCTGCGAGGTCGAGCTCGCAGTCGGCGCAGACCAGATCCAGCTCGAGCTCGAACAGACCGGAGATGGACTCGGCCAGGCTGAAGCGGAGCACGTGCAAGTCGTCGATGCCCTCGACCTCGAGGAGAAATCGCGCCTGATTCTTCGGCAGAGGAGACATCACAACCCCCAGACGCAGAAGTCTATCGAGCACATGAATTCAGCACAAGCAGGTCGAAGGCTCCGGTCGGCACGCGTGATAATGAACCGGCGCACGCGGATCGCCAGGAATGTGGCCTGCCCGACCCTCCGCGCGCGAGCGCCATTTCGACCGGCGCGATTATCGTGTCCACGATCGCTCACTGTCAGATCGGCTCGCACGCTGCGCCCGCCAGTCACTCGATCGACACGCAGCGAATGCCACAAATGGTGTGATTCACGCGCTCAAGGCAGTTGAGGTACACGTCCACGGCGTTGTATCGGGCCGTGAAAACCTCAAAGTCGGCGCACCACAGGTCGCCGACGATCACCAACGGCGGAGCGACTCCTCGGTCCCGTAGAGGCGTCCTCGTGGATCACGAGTTTCGCCCACGAGGTGCGCCAGGGCGCGCGGTGGGGCGATTCAAACGGCGCCCGGCCGCGGTGCGTGCCCCTGGAGGAATGGGCGTGAGACCCGTCGGGCAATGCGTCGTTGGCCGATTGTCCGATCGGTGGCATCACCGTGTCCGGACCGCGGCGCGCGGATTGGCGAAACATCGTCCACGGCGGGCGATCGTCCGTGGCGCACATGACGGCGCGCCCCGGTTCGACCCGGATTTTGGCAACGCTTTGGCAACGCGCGTGATTCGCGCCATGCGAGCCCGAGACCCGAAGTGTTCAATACACCGAGCTGAGCTACGACCCGCCGGTCCCGGGCGCGCCGGCGACGCTGGCGAGGGGTCAGGTCGTCGACATCTCGAGCAAGCTGGCGTTTCGCGTGCGTGGGCAGGACGGGGAGCACCCCTTCGCGCTGGCGCAGCTGATGGACACCGCCGACCTGCCCGGCGGTTCGCGGCCCGGGGCGACCGCACCGGGCTTCGGCCTCGCGCTGGGCGACGAGGAGTTCGTGATCGTGCTGCCGCCGGCGCAGTTCCTCCGGCGCTACGCCTTCTTCACCGACCCGACCTACGCGACCACCAACCTGGTCGTGACGCGCGTGAAGAGCAATGACGAGTTCAAGCCGGTCACGGTCGACTGCCTGGGCGAGCTCGGCGGCTGGAAGCCGGTCGGCGAGGAGGGCCTCTACGAGGTGACCACGGCCGACCTCGTGCGCGCCGACATCGGCGTCAACGGCTGCAAGAACGGGCACCACATCGCCGAGAGCGAGGGCCCCTTCGGGATGGTGGTGTGGGGCCTCGACAGCGACTCGTCCTACGCTTACCCCGCGGGTGGCAGCGCCCGCGCCCTCACCGACGTGATCGTCACGCCGAAGTGATCCGGGCCAGAGATCTCCGGGGCGCCCTCGTCGGCGCCCTGGAGGCCCTGCTCACGCGCCGCTCTCGTCGAGCGAGCGGCCGGGCGGCGCCCCGGCGATGCGCGCCGCGGCGAGCTCCAGCATGCGGCCGATGCCGCGATGGGCGATGACCTCGGTGCGACCATACTCGGAACGGTAGGCCTGGCTGGTCGCGTGGTCGAGCTCCGTCGCCCCCCAGATGATCACCAGGTCGTCGCCGCGCTGCTGCGAGCGCGAGCGATTGAGACGCACGCGCTTGTTGCCGAGGGTCGTGTGTACCGTCAACGGACCGTCGGCGGGGAACAGCGCGGCGAGCTTGGTGCGGTAGTTCGGCGAGCCGCCGACGAAGCGCACGCGCACGATGTCCGCCGCCGCGCAGGCGCGCGCGAAGCCGTGGGCGGCGCGCTGGATGTCCGAGCCGCCGCACACCTCGCAGCGCGCCGGCTCGACCTGCAGCGCCGCGGCGCCGACCTCCGGCGCGCAGCCAGGGTCGCCGCACACCAGCGCGAGCCGACGCTCGAGCACCGATGCGAGCGCGCTCGGGTCACGCGTCTCGAGCAGATCGATCAGCCGGGCCGCCGACTCGCCGGTGGTCAACAGGGCCATCGCCTGCGCCTGCTCCGATGCGCTGGCGAGGCCGCGCGCGAGCAGGGCCGCGGCGAGGCCGCGGCGTGGGGGCTCGAGTGGGGGCTCGAGCGGGCGCGCAGCGGCACGCAGCGCGGCGCGGCTCGCCACGAGCTCGGCGCGCAGGGCCGCCTCGCTCGCGTTCGCCTCGCCGCGTTGGGTCGTGGCCGCGAGGATCGCCGCGTCGCGCTCCTGCGTGAGCGCCTGAATGCGAGCCGTGGCCACGGCGAGCTCGGCGTGCGAGGCGGTGGCCGCGAGGATCGCCGCGTCGCGCTCCCGGGTGATCGCTGCCATGCGGCCCGCGAGCTCGCCGTTCGGGCCGGACATGGCGCCCGGATCAGGGCATCGCGCGGCCGCAGGACGCTGCGGAGCGGGCCCCGGGCCCGTGCTCGCGGGCGCGCTCGGACGCGGCGGCGACACCTTGCTCGCCGTCGCGGCCTGATGCGGCGGCGACACCTTGCTCGCCATCGCGGCCTGATGCGGCGTCGACACCTTGCTCGCCGTCGCGGCCTGGTGCGACGCGGGCCTCGGGGCCTTGCTCGCGTTCACGGCGCTCGATCGGCCGGCCGCGACCGGCGTGACTCCCTCGTGCTGCATGAGCGCCGCGAAGTCGAGGTCCTCGTCGCGGCGGGCGGGCGCCGGCGGGGCGGGCACCGGTGCAGGTCTTCGTGGCGGCTTCATGGGTGCGAGCGGGGCATCGCGCGCAGTCTAACGCGAAAGTGCGGGCCCCGAGCCCGCGCTGGCCGCCGCGAGCAGCCCGCTTGTGGGTCAGCCTCACGGCGCGTCGCGGCCCCGCCCGGCGCGACGCGCTCCCCTGCCCTGCTCCACACTATCGGCCTCGAGGACCCCGCGATCGCCAACGCCCGCGCCCTGGGATCTCCCGCCCGCATCGCGCGGACGACGGTGAAGCCCATCGCCGCGTCGCCGAGGTCGACGAGCACACCGCCGTGCATCGTGCCCATCGGGTTGGCGTGCCTGGTCGGGTCGCCGACCATGGTGAAGACTGCCGTCCCGGGGCCGACATCGACGACCTCGAAGCCGATCAACCTGGCGATCGGCGGCGGCTCACCGCCGCCGAGGTAGGCTCGCGTCTTCTCACCCACGGGGTGTCGTTGTGGGTCTCGCTGGTGTCGCTGTTCATGCTCGCTCCTTCGCTTCGGCTCGTTGTTCGGCCCGCTCGATCCCGGCCTGCGCGAGCGCCCGGCTCGTTGCGGGCCGCGCGCATGGCTCCTGGCCGCCGGGGACTACGCGCCCACGGCCGGGCGCTCCGCCGGCTTCGGCTTCACGGTTTGCTCGAGCAGGGGATGGGCGAACACACCGCCGCGAGGATGATCGCCACGCCGGCGTAGAAGCTGGGCCCGAGTTCGCGCTGCTCGCCGAGCAGCGGGATCGCCAGCACGATCGCGTACACCGGCTCGAGGTTGACCACGAGCTGGGCGCCGAAGGCCGTCAGGTGGCGCAGCGCCGTCAGCAACAGCACGAAGGGCACCAGCGTGCAGCCGATCGCCAGCAGCAGCAGCAGCAGCGCGTCCTCCAGCCCCGGCACGGGGAACAGCGCCCCCTCGTGCGGGAGCAAGGGCGTGAGCAGGGTCAGGAACAGCGCGCCGGTGCCCATCTCCACGCAGGTGACGACGAGCGGGTCGGCGTGGTCCACCAGCCGCTTGTTGAGCGCGCCGAACACCGCGACCAGCAGCGCCGAGAGCCCGCCGACCAGCGCCCCGAGCCGCATCTGCGGCGAGAGCCCGCCGACCACCAGGGCGACGCCGGGCACCATCGCCACGCCGAGCAGCAGCTCCCGCGCCACGAACTTGCGGCCGGCGATGAGCGGCTCGACCAGCGCCAGGAACACCGGCGCCAGCGCGATGCAGGTCGCCGCCACCGAGGCGTTGGCGAGCTTGATCGCGCCATAGAACGTGAGCCAGTGCAGCGACACCACCGCGCCGGCGCCCGCGTAGGCGAGCCACAGGCGCCCGGACAGGCCGAGCAGGCCCCGCCACACCCGCGGCACGAGCAGCAGCGCCGCGGTGACGATCCCCATGCGCCACCACACCAGCGGCAGCGCGCCGAGGCTGATCAGCTTGCCGAGGATCGCCGTGAAGCCCCAGAGCAGGACGCAGAAGTGGATCTGGAGGAGTGCGCGCCGGGCGGGGGGCATCGAGGGCGCAGGGCTACCGTAGTTGCGGTCCGAATGCACCCGGAACCGCTCGACCCGCGCGCGCGGATGCGGCAGCATCCACCCATGCAGGTCGCCGTGATCGGCCATGTCGAGTGGATCCAGTTCGTGCGGGTCGCTCGTATGCCGGCCGCGGGGGACATCGTGCACGCCCTCGACGCGTGGGAGGAGCCCGGTGGCGGCGGTGCGGTCGCGGCCGTGCAGCTGGCCAGGCTCGCCGGCCATTGCACGTTCTTTACCGCCTTCGGCGACGACGCCCTCGGCCATCGCGCCCACGACGCGCTCGCGGCGATGGGCCTGCGGATCGAGGCGACCTTTCGTCCGCAGCCGCAGCGGCGCGCGTTCACCCACATCGACGACGCCGGCGAACGAACGATCACCGTGCTCGGCGAGCGCATGGCGCCGAGCGCCGCGGATCCGCTCGCGTGGGAGCGACTCGCCGACTTCGACGCGGTGTACTTCACCGCCGGCGACGTCGACGCGCTGCGGCTCGCAAGGCGCGCGCGCACGCTCGTCGCCACCTCGCGGATCGTGCCGCTGCTGCGGGCCGCCGGGCTCGCCCTCGACGCGATCGTCGGCAGCGCGAACGACCCCTCGGAGCGCTACGCCGCGGGCGACATCGATCCGCCGCCGAAGCTGATCGTGCGCACCGCCGGGTCCGCGGGTGGCAGCCACGAGCGCGCCGACGGAGCGCGCCTCGAGTATTCGGCCACACCGCTGCCCGGACCCGTGGTCGACGCATACGGCTGCGGCGACGCCTTCGCGGCGGGCCTGACCTTCGCGCTCGGCGGCGGCCAGCAGGCGGACGTGGCGGTGCGCTTCGCCGCGCGCTGCGGCGCCGCGGCGCTGACCGGCCGTGGGCCCTACAGCGGCCAGCTGCGCGGCGCGTGAGCGCGGGAGGGGTCCGGCGCCGGCATTGACGCGAACCGCGTTTACAGGCACAGCGGACGCATGCGGATGCGACGTGGTGGGGACATGGGGTGGGCAGCGCTGGGCGCCTTCGCGCTCGTGGCGTGGTTACCGACGCTCGCGGCGGCGGCGACCCTGACGGTGGGTCCGGGCAAGACCTATACGACGGTCAAGGACGCGGTCGCGGCGGCGAAGTCGGGCGACACGATCGAGGTCGACGCGGGCGAGTATGTCGACGACATCTCGTCGATCAAGGTCAACGACCTGACGATCCGCGGCGTCGGCGGGCGGCCGCACCTCAAGGCCACGACGCCGCCGCCGAACAAGAAGGGCATCCTCGTGGTCGAGCTCGGGGTCGGGCCGGTGACCGTCGAGAACCTCGAGTTCTCGGGCGCCCGGATCAGCGAGGGCGACGGCAACAACGCCGCGGGCATCCGCGCCCAGGGCACCGACCTGCGGGTCAAGGGCTGCTACTTCCACGACAACCAGAACGGCATCCTCGCCGGCGACGGGCTGATGACCGTCGAGGGCTCCGAGTTCGCCCACAACGGCGAGGCGGGCTACGAGCACAACATCTATGTCGGCACCGCGCCGAAGTTCGTGTTTCGCGGCAATTACACGCATCACGCCAAATCCGGGCACGCGGTCAAGTCGCGCGCGCTCGAGAGCCATCACGTGGTGCGCCCGGAGGCCCAATGATCCGCACAAATTCTCACATCCTGCTCGCCTCCGCCCTGCTCGTCGCCTGCGGTGACGACGGCGCCCGGGCCAGCGCCTCCGATCCCCAGCCCACCGCACCGACCGGCGACGGATCGAGCGGCACCGACGCCAGCGGCGAGCCGAGCACGGGCACCCCCACCAGCGCTGGCCCGCCGACCTCGAGCGAGTCGGCCAGCGGCAGCGACACCGCGAGCACCACCGCGATCGACACCGCGAGCACCACCACAACGACGACAACAACCACCGCGAGCACCACCTCGACCACCGGCGAGGAGCCGTGCGCCGACTGCGATCAGCCGAACCAAATGTGCGTGCTCGGCCAGTGTGTCACGAGCTGTCAGGGCCAGGGCGAGGGCGCCTGCGGGCCGGGGCAGGTCTGCGACGTCATCGGCGGCATGTGCAAGGATCCCGCCGACGGCTGCGTGCTCGCCGGCCCGGACCTCGCCTGCGGCGCGCGCCAGTGCGGCCCCGGCAGCGTCTGCGACGGCCAGGGCGGCTGCCTCCCGATCGCGCCCTGCGCCGACGTCGCTTGCATCGACGGCGGCGCCTGCTGGGGCACGCTGTGCGCTTGCGAGCGGCCCAAGAGCTGCGAGGAGCCCGCGCTCGAGCTGCTCAATGGCCCCTTCGCCACCGAGATCACCGCCCTCGACTTCAGCGACGATTGCACCGCCTGGATGGTCACCCTGCGCAGCGGCACCGACTATCTGCGCCGCCTCGCGCCGGACGGCACGCTCACCGAATGGCCGGGCGTATCGAACCTCGACATGGGCGAGGTCAAGGTCTTGCGCAGCCTGACGGTCCCGCAGCTGACCAGCCCCTTGCCGCTCGCCAGCCGGCCCGCCCCGCCGACCCCCGTCGAGGGCCTCGGCGAGGTCGCGCTGACCTACACCTGCTGTGCGAGCTGCGGCTGCGCGGCCGACCCTCCGCAGGGCGTCGCGCGACTCGTCGAGGACGACGTGAACACGCCGCTGCCGCTGGTGATCGTCGCCAAGATCACCCAGGGCACCGGCCCCTTCGGCGCCGTGGTCGCGGACGCCGGCCCGCAGGGCCTCACCTGGGGCGTCGATCGCGTCCTCTACGTCGGCAACAGCAGCGAAAACGGCGAGTTCAACAGCGCCGACCTCGACGCCGCCACCACCGCCGTCGAGTCCAGCTTCGCCGCGCGCGTCACCGCCTCCGCGCCGGTCAGCCCGGTGCATCTCGTCGTCGGCCTGATCGGCGGCGAGGTCCAGCGCTTCAACGTCGTCACCAAGCAGGCCGAGCTGGTCGTCGACCTCGACGCCGACATCACCGGCTTCAGCCACGACAGCTTCAGCGGCCGCGTCTATGCCGGCCTCTCGACCCTCGAGATCGTCAGCTTCGACCCCTTCACCGGCGACGTCGCCAGCTTCGGCGCCATGCCCGGCAAGGGCCGCGTCGCCGTCAGCCCCGGCGGCGGCCTCTACTTCGCGCCCGTGAAGTACATCGACCCCGGCGAGCTGGTCCGCTTCCCGCTCCCGGACAGCTTCTGATCCCTCGCTGTCGTCGCCAAGCACACATCATATCCCACGGGTCCCCGTCGAGCCCAATGTAGCCCCATATCCACGGATCTGGGGAATGCAATGACGTTCATTCTCGGTCGCTCTCCGCGCACGAGCGGATCCCCTCCGAGTTGGGGGCCGCCCAATACAACCGCGGAGCAGCAGCACAATCGTTCGACAAGACGGCGACGAAACGACAATCGGCGCACGGAGGACCCGGGACCGGGCATCCACCCATCGGTCGCACGGGCCTCTTCGTGCACCCCTGAGCGTCCCTCGATCCGCGTCGGACTCTTGCCACCGCGGGGGCGAGAGCCATCATTTTTTTGTCGGCATTCGGGCCGGCCCCCCAAAAAAAGAGATTCAGATGTCACGCAAAACCTGGATGTTGTTGTTTCCTCTCGTGGGCTTCGTGGGCTGTGACACCGTGGACGACGACCTCGATGAGGCGGTCGAGGCCGCGGAGTCCGAGGACCAGCGCGGCGAGCCCGCGGAGGGCGCGAGCGGGGACTTGCAGGCGCCCCGGCAGGTCTCCGAGGGCGCGGCTCCGCCCAGCACCCAGCTGGTGTCCGCGGCCGAGAAGTGGGACTACCTCCCGCAGTCGACGTGTCAGCCGCAGTACAACCTGGACTGGACGACGGGGCCCGTCCCGGCCAACTGGCAGGAGGGCCGCGCCGAGCTCGGCTACGGCGACTACGACGAGCAGACCGAGATCCCCTTCGGTCCGAGCCAGAAGCAGAAGTGCATCACCCAGTACTTCCGCCACTCGTTCACCGTGTACCCCGGCGATGAATACCTGTACGAATCGCTGATCGTCCATCTGCTCCGCGACGACGGCGCGGCGGTGTACCTCAACGGCTACCTGATCGTGCGCAGCAACCTGCCGGAGTACTTCGACGCGCACACGCTCGCGTCTTACCCGACGGACCACGAGGACAGGTTCTTCGAGTACAACGACATCGCCAACAAACTCGTACCCGGCTCCAATGTCATCGCCGTGGAGGTCCACCAGGCCTCGAAGTCCAGCGACGATCTGAGCTTCAACCTGCAGCTCCTCGGCGTGCTGAAGGCCACGCCCCCGCCTGGTACTAACCGGCTGACCGCGCGGTTCGCGTCGAAGGAGGCCACGATCGACGAGGCGTACCCGAACACCAAGTTCGGGCTCGACTCGCGCTGCAAGGTGGACGGTTCGTCCGACGACTACGACAATGACCAGGCCTGCCTCGCGCGCTGGATGCTCCCCGACTATCTGCCCGCGGGGGCGACGATCCGCGCGGTGCATCTCGACACCAAGGTGGTGAACAGCTCGTCCGACCGCTATCAGGTCTACCCGATCACCGCCGGCCCCCCCGCGCCCAACTGGGTGGAGGAGAAGGTCACCTGGAACGACAGCAACACCTCGAACTACGACGACTGGGTGGGCGGCAAATTCGGCCCCATGAATCTCCTCTATCCGGTCAATGCGTTCAACGCCCGCTCCACGGGGAGGAAGCTCATCCCGCTGCCGAACTGGCTCGTGGAGGGCTGGATCAACACGCCGGGCAGCAACCAGGGCCTCGCCCTGTTCAACACGAAGAGCGAGAACGGGATCCACTTCGCCGCGGGGGACGAGGGCCTGGAGCTCGTGGTCACCTACGATTACGGTCCCATGCCCATCCCCTGACCCCTCCGGGGCGAACTGGCCAGCCGCCTCACTGCACCGTGATCTCGAGGTAAGGCGCCCCCGGCTCCGTGCTCGCGCCGCGCAGTATGACGCCCTTGTTATGGGTCGGCTGCAGCGCGAAATACAGCGACTCACCCGGCTGCACCAGCGCCGGTTGGAGCGCCCACGCGATCCACTGGTCGGGTTGCACCTCGCCCTGGTCGGGGGCGAGCATCTGCGACAACGTCGGCGCCTTCGCTTCAAGGTCGGCCGCGGTGAACGGCTCCGTGAGCCACAGCTCGCCGCTCTGCGGCAGCATCGTGACACCATCGGCGACCTGCACGTACAAGGTCGCGGCCACCACGGTCGCGCCGTCGAACTTGGGCGGGATGTCGAAGCGGAGATACGGCCGCGCCGGCCGCAGCTTGCCCGCGATATTGTCCACCTCCACGTCGACCATCATCAGGCCCGCGAGGGCTGTGTTATTGATCGCATCGGCGTCAGCGCTGCACTCGCCGGGCCCGCCATGTTGCGGGAATCCGACGATGCCCACGAATACACAGGCCCCGACCGCGGCGGGTAGCTCGAACATCCCCGACAGGATGTCACCCGTCGAGCCGCTGGACGAGGAGGTCGCGCCCGTGTCCGGCGCGCTCGTCGTCGTCGCGGTGGTCGAGCTGTCGCTGGTGGTCGCCTGCACGCCCGAGGTCGACGCGTTGCTGGTGCTCCCGGGCGATCCGGTGCTCGTCACCGCCGTCGTGGAGCCCGTGGGCGCCGCGCTCACGTCCCCCACGCTCGCCCCGGCATCCGCGGTCGCCCACGTGTCCTCCACATCGACGTTGAACGCGGGATTGGGCCGGAGACACGCGGCCGGAGCCACGGCAAGAAGGACCAAAAGTGGCGCGCGGGTCCGGTTCACCCCGGCACTGTCGGCGATCGGGCGCCCGCCGTCCATACCTGAATACGATCGTATCCCCGCGGTCCTGGTCGCTCAGGCTGAAGCCGCCGACGCGGCCGCTCTTGTGGAGATTCCTTGGCTCGCCACGGGCCCTCTTTTGGTACCCTCTCCTGATCGGTCCGAGCGCGACGGTCCAGCTCGTCGGGATCCGATGAGCCTGAAGCAGGTCGCCATGGCACACGAGCGGTCGGCGTGGGCGAGCTTACTTCCTCGGCGTAAGGCGGCGCACGCTCGGGCCGCGGGCCTCACTCGACGAAGGGATCACCGAAGCGCGGGTCGGTGATGAAGTCCCAGTCGGTGAGGCTCTCGAGAAACGCGACCAGCGCCTCGCGGTCCTGGTCGCTCATGGTGAAGCCGCCGACGAAGCCGCTCTTGTAGGGATTCTGCACACCGTCGCCGGCGTACATGCCGCCCTCGATCGTGCGGCCGCCCGCGGCGTAGTGGTCGAGCGCCTCCTCGAGGGTCGCCACGCTGCCGTCGTGCATGTACGGGGCGGTCAATGCGATGTTGCGCAGCGTCGGCGCCTTGAAGCGACCCATGTCCGCGGCCCGGCCGGTGTGCTTGTGGAGGCCAGTGTTGTCGGCCGGGTACGCGCCCTCGCCGTCGAGATTATAGAGGCCGGTGTTGTGGAACGGGGCGTCGTTGAAGGCGTAGCCCTCGAAGCGGATCGAGTCGCTG
>Ga0209262_10000699_pt1 | contig 14392 bp, 9 predicted proteins | sample Lowcelwee11metaG_FD_187171 | JGI IMG/M metagenome (GOLD analysis project Ga0209262, IMG submission 187171) | Freshwater pond sediment microbial communities from the University of Edinburgh, under environmental carbon perturbations - Low... | ecosystem: Environmental > Aquatic > Freshwater > Pond...
CAAAAAAGAGGGTAATACCCGCGCGTCCGAGATTTTTCACACTCAACGTGAAGCGGAAAACACTGCTAAAAAGATGGGAAAGCGCGAGCACACCGAGGTATTCGTTCATGGTCAACATGGAAGGATTCGAGAAAGAAACAGTTACGGAAACGATCCATTCCCCCCCAAAGACAAGAAGTGAACAATGACTAAGCTAGAAGGAGCTGTTATTAAAGAACAAGGAGTTTCCTTTGCCATTGTTATTGTTTAACAACACATCCTTCAATCACAGAGCGAGTCGCGAAAAGCTGCTAATGCTTTTTCCATTTACTTTCCCGGTCTACCACTTATACTTATGGCTCAAGACAGCAATGGAACCCCAACCTATTGGGGCAGAAAAGACATAGTGAATTTTATCGCCAACCTCGACATTTCACAAATTCCATGGAAGGAATATACTTTCAAATAAAGGTTCCGGCTAACACATCATGACTCTATTGCGAATTCGCTGGAGATGGAATTTAATAGTGATTTGTTAATAAAGGGCAGTTACTATCTTTCCCGATTTCGCCCTTACAGGCAAGTTCGCCCTTTTCATTTTTTCTCTGTGCGGAGTTTTCATGATCACACCAAATTAATGGGAATTGAATTGGCAGTGCTTGCCCTATTGTTGGCCGCGTTTGCTTGTCCCGATAACTTTTTAACTCAACTTTATAATAAGGGCAGGTTGGCATATTCTCCTCCATTTTAACTATAGATTATTAACATCCCATAATTGCTTCAATTTTACATTCAATCGGTTTGAAGCACAATAAAATGAGCGTTCTATAAAATGCGTCTCTCTTTAGTTTTCACTTTCCCCTTTTCATTTGTTCATACTTAAAAGTAATAGGTATTTTTTCTATCTTTTTTTCTTGACTTGAAAAGTCAAGAAATGCATACATAACATCACCATATTCTTTATTTTCAATAAATGGAATTGGGAAATGAGGTAAGGAAAGTTCAAGCTCTTTCCCCAATTGAAGATCTAAATGCGATGGGACTATGAGTTGAAACAAGATATTTCCAAACCCTATAACAAAAATAGTATGGATGTTTTTTGTGCAAGGCTTTTTTCTAAATAAAAAAGTATTTACCTTATGAAATGGTTTTGGCCCTGGAACAAATGTAATAAAAATCATTAATGGTTGCATTAAACCCTTAGAATGGTCTGAACATAAAAGCCATTTTTTTGTAATCTCGAAAGCAGGAAGTTCATTAGGATCTAAGATTATTCCGATTGCTATTTTACATAATGCCTTATAAACGGCAACGGGGATATAAGGTTCTCTATGAAATTCCATTTTGATTTCATTAAGATCTTCACATAACTCAAGAAATCCAGACTCTAATGGAGAAGAAATCTCTATAGAACTCCCAACATCTACACGAGTTTTATTATCTTTACTTTTGTAAGAAGGTACACCTTTTTTTCCGGCTATAAAAGCTATTGTTCTGAAAGGTCGAGTATATTTATCCAGATGCGTTTCGAGTTTTTCAGAAAAATATTTATTACAATTGTCGCATTCATTATAAAGAATCAATTGTTTATTCCCAAGAAATTCTGGAATTGCATGTGCGACATTTTTAAATGTAACTTCTGGCTTTGTTTTTTCGCAAAATCTACATTCCCTTTTATTTTTATCACCCACAAATATTTTTTTACCTGCCCCATAAATTCCGCGCGAAATCAAATCAAAATTATCTTCGAAAAAAGCAATCCTTTCTTCTCTAGGAATGTACTGGTTTTTCATTAGATATTGGCAATTAAGAAATATCCTCAATTTTTACAATATTAACTTTATATCCCATTTTTTCTAAAATAGTCTTTACACCCTTATATGCGATCAAGCTAAATTTTGGCAATTTAAATCTATGTCCTCGTTTACTAATAATTCCATATTTTACAGCGTAATCTGATGGGTTAACTGGTGCTTCGGGATTTAACAGTAAAAAAGGTTCTTTCAGTTTTTGCTTGGCGTTAGCTCTGAAACTCCTGTCAGAAAACCATAATTGAGCGGAAACAATACCTTGATTAAAAAGATGGCTTAAGCATGAACTCCCACCATATCTTTTTATATGAAGAAAATCACGGTTAATCGAATATAAATCACACAATTCAATTCCATCAACTAATTTTTTATCCATAAGGAAGAATTTACCGGAAATCTCATTAACCTCATTATAATTCCCTTCATTCTGATGGTTATACTTTTTTAAACCAATATTTATTTCCTTTTCTGCGGAGAGTTCAATTTCGCGTTCCAACCTCTTCAATTCATCCGAATAATTTTTTTCAAAGCAGAACCATTTTCCTTCATTTAGAACATACGGTTTTCCCAAAAACTCAACTTCACCTACGATACATTTAATTACTGGCCATTCATAAATAGAGACTCCATCGTCAGAATAAGCCTTTATTTTTCTTCTTTTTAATGTCTCTAACTCAATTGGACCATACTGAGAAACTTCTGCTTTCCATTTATCAATTAATATGTCATCAAAGTGTTTTTCACTTCCATATCGGAAATAATCGACTTTATCCCAATCAATCACCTCTGGCACACACATCCAAATATTTTCATCAGAGGAATTTATTTTCATCACTAACAGATCATTAAGCTGCTTGATTGTATCTGCTTTTTTTACAATAAAAACATTGTTTATCCATCCGTATGATGTTTTATATGAATCGGACCGGTATTGTTCTAGAAGTTTTTCCGCCGTTTCAAATACTGTTTGCCTATCCAATTCAATTCGCATATTTAATCCATCTGAACCCGTCATGGTTTTCCCAATCCCTTCTATCGTATTTTTCCCTGTAACTGATTTTAATATTTCAGTATTTATATCAATCGAAAAATCGCTTAACGTTACCCATTCAGAGCTTTGTTCGCGTTTAGCTTTTCCAGATCTTTCAAGCGACTTCAGATCGATAGCCTTAACTTTTCCTTCATCGAGTAAATTCAAAATCGTTATTAACCCAAATCGCTCCTCGATAAATTCTTGGCGTAACTGAGTTCTTCCCATTCCCATCGAAAACACAATAAAAGACTGAGCAACCCTAAAAACAACAACAGCTCCTTGGCAAGCATTTGCTCGAATTTGGGTTAAATCACCATTAAATAAGGAAACGAAATTGCTCCATTTCGGGATAGCTCCTTGTTTTATTTTTACTTGAACTCCAATTGTTAGATTTTGATGATTGTCTACGATCAAATCACTCCTTGATTTAAATATTTCATAAATATCCGACACCTCATCTTTAATTTTGTAAACAGTGGTATTAACTTTTGCCATATCATATTCCTCCACAATTAATTTACACTTTTTCATCTAAGTTTTCCCAGAAGTGTCTTCTAACCATGAGCGATTCCATGCAAAATGATATTTCCCATTCACTTCAGTTTCTGACTTATAAATATCTGGATTTCTGATCCGTTTTATTCTTTTTATTTTGATTGTACAAATCAAATCTGGATCTAAATTGAAATCTGCCAATCTCCTTCTCCGATAATCTCTTCTAAAAACTGAGATATCCGCGTATCCAAGAAATAAATATCGCATTTTATTATTGAACGAACATTTACTTCTGGCATGGTGGAGAGACTTTTTAACAATCCTCCCGCTCCATCTTTTTATGTAATCCTTAGATATTTCCCCATTTGGATTTATTACTATAACTTTGCTTTTAAGCACTACCCCCCAGCCACTTCTGTGAATACTTGATATCCTGACTGAAATTCGGGGAATGCCAACTAGGCTTTTAGCCTTAAATCTTTTCCAATTTATCCCGAAACTCCCCAAGAGAGTTTCTAATCGCTCACAGAATTTTAGCCGTCTAACTCTTTTTTTAAAAATTACGTTATCTTCAATTGTTCGGATATAATCTTCAAAAGGACTATCTGGGTTTTCATGCACCTGTTTAAGCTTTCTCCCGTCGAAGCTTACACAACCTAGAGTCGATGTTTGTGAACGTATTGACATAAAATAACGATCATAACCTGGGGCTAATGTCCCCGCAAGCAAACAAGATTGAATAGCGAAAAATCGTATTTTGTCAAAAAACATTGTTCTCGATCGCGCAAAAATAATCAGCTGATTCATTTGTGTAAGTTCTGAAGGCAAACAGCCAATGATTTCCCACCAGGGATTTTCAGTCTCTTCGATAAGCTCGTTTATCAGAAGCTGTTGCGGGAGTTTATAACCATAAGCCTGATGGGTTAACAAGAAAACCGACAATGCAATAATTAATGCATTGCATGTATCAACAAGATCATCGAAAATCCTAATTATTTCATGGACATCCTTTTTATCTTCGTTTCCCTTGGAATCCCTGTATCTTATTTCATCCTGTAAATATGTTATTCCTCCATGAGCAACGCCATTGCGCATAATTTGACTATAGGGTTTTGTCACTTCATTCAAATCTGTGTCTTTGAGTTCTTCAATTACTTGGAATATATTTAACCCATCAGTACCAGATCCTTTATCAATTCGAGAAAAATAAGCTGCAATACTTAGAATCGGGCATAGAACTGATTCAATCATCCTTAAATATGTCGGATGAATCCTTTGGTCAATTAGCCTTATGAGTTCATAGTCTTGATTGCCAGTAAACTCATCATGCCAATCAAATCTGTTGATTTCTTCCAAATTCAAAAATGCTCCATTTATTTCCTTATCATGGTGATAAAAGTATTCCTTAAAAGTTCCCCTCATTCCTTGATCTCTTTTTTCTAAACTATTAATAAAGATCTGATAGACATGCTTTAAATAAAATCGTTGGGGAGATTGAATTAGATATTTATATAAAATTAAATAATTTTTATGTGGGCAATTTATAAGATTGGGGAAAACCTCAAGTATGTATTCTCTTTTTCGTTTATGTGCGGAACGTAAAAGAGGATATTCAAGAATATTATTTAATGCATCATCCATTCTTTAAGTAATTTTATTTGATGTGCTTTTCTTTACGATGGCGATTTCTTCTTTTGTCAATTCATAGAGTTTATATACCAAGGTGTCTATTTCCTGATCAATGGCATCGATCTGACGTTGAATTTGGTCTTGCGTGACCTGCGTTGAAGCAGTCGCTTTGTGTTTGTGCAGATCAAGCATAGATCCGACGAGTTGCACCATTCGGTAGTGCCGTGACTTGTCCAATTCACTCATAAATTCAAGTTTACAGACAGGAAATCTCTCTACAAATTGCGCACGGTACTCGTAATAGCATTCTCCTGCTCCTTCCAATCGAGCACAAATGGATGAAAAGAAGAAATGTGCCAGCGTCGAATTAAGTATGCCCAGTAAAAATAACGAGTCAGTTGGCAAGATAAACAGCTTATCATTGACGAAATAACCCTGATCATCTAAAGCGAATCGAGGTCCAGGAGCAATGATTGGATATACAATCTTGCGCTTTTCAAGATGTGGAATAAGAGTGGTCGCTGGTTGCTGAAGTTCGAACCATTTCTGAGATGCTGCCCGGCAAATTAATTGGGTCTGATAATTCAAAAGATGTTTCTTAATAGCTGGGTATTTATTTATATCAGTCACATTAGGATGAAGATAGATTACATAGCGATTTTCGTTTTGCACTCTGTAACGCTTAACATCCTTGCCAAACAATATTGGTCGGATCACTTGGGCGCTAGCCTTGTGTTTTTCAATGAGCTTTATTCGTGTTTTTTCATCAATCACAAACGCTTCGTTAAGTCCAGTTTTGATCCCAAACAATGGCCGCCACTTAAAAGTTTGCCTTAGTGTTCGATAGTCTTTTGCCAATCTATTAAGTAAACTCGACTCAGTTTCGGAGATCAATTGCCAAGGTGCGGAAGTGAGTTGTCCGCAAGCCAGTAATTTTACGGTTTGCTTTGCGTATTCTTCAACCGTAATAATTCCTTTTTCTATTTTTTCGAAATTGACTTTTTCTGGAACAGGGACATAACGAGTTCGAATTAATCGATTCTCTTGCCGATGCCGAAGAAAGAGTACGAAGGTACGAACCGTTGCACCCTTAAATATCCTTACTCCTGCAAAATCTGTGATCTCTTCAATGCAAGTATTCTCCTCAATCATCTCTCTAAGAGGTTTTCCATATTTAGCGATTGAGAATTTATTTGATAAAATCATCCCGATAATCGCTCTGAAATTTGTCAGACGAATTGCTTGCTCCAAAAAATAGGTAAATACATCTGCTCTTTCTTCATGTGAACGATATTTTGTCTTGAGATAAAATTTAATAGGCTTGAATTCTTCCATGCGCACATATGGTGGATTGCCGATCACTGCATCGAAGCCTCCCGAAGAGAAGATTGCGGAGAACTCGCGCTGCCAGTCGAATGGATTGACCCGGCGCAGTTCCTCCGAGTCGGGGAACATCTTGCCTGAAAAATAGTCGGGGCCGATCAGGCTGTTGCCGCACTTAATATTATTGTTTAAGTCGGGCAAAACAGTTTCCTTGAACAAAGAGCGCTCCTCGTAAAGCTCCTCGCGTCGAGTGTCTTCCAAAGCCTTCAGGGAAAGAGAGAAACGGGTCACTTCTACCGCTTGCTGGTCAATGTCCACGCCAAACAGGTTATTGATCAGAATCTCGCGTTTGAGACGGGCGGTCAGGCGCACGCGGCCGTCGCTGTCATAATAGGCATCGGGCCGGTCGGCGGCGCTGAGCTTTTTCTTGGAATCGAAATACTTGATGTGCCAATCGATTAAAAAGGCATAGACGCCGACCAGGAATGAACCCGAACCACAGGCCGGGTCCAAGATTTTCAACTTAGCCGCGTCGCCCGGGGTCTTGCATGCCTCTAACAACTTGCCTACTGTGTTCTTTACGATGTATTCGACGATATACTGTGGCGTGTAATAGACTCCACCAGCCTTGCGCACCTCGGGTTTTTCCTCGATCTTCACCCGCTGCTCGGTGGTGCGCACCACCCGGCCCAGGAAACGCTCATAGATCGTGCCCAGAATTTCCACCGGCAGAACCGCGAAGTTGTACGGCGAATTCTCAGGCTGCAGAGAGTGGATGATATCGCGCACGGTTTTATTGGATACAGCGACGGCTTCCAACTCGGGGCGTGACTTGAAAATGCTACCGTTATAGAAGCGGTCAAGCTTTTCAAAGATCTTGCGGCATGCGGCGAACCAACCGATATCGCCGTCGTCAAGGCCGTCTTTCTCCACGGTCTCAGCCAATTGCGCCAGGTAATCATCCTCGATCTCGCGATCGGAAAGTGCCTTTACAAAGATCAACCGGTCGATTAAAAGCTGCACGGCGGCGGTGATCAGTGTTCCATCGGCCGCCGGATTGTGCTTCTTCATGTCCTTGGCCAGGCGCACGCGCCAGCCGTTCTGGTCGTTGTCCATGTCGGCGAGGAAAGCCTTATCGGGCGGGATGCGGTTGGCCTTTACCTTGCGCGGAGAGAGGGCCAGGGCCCAAAGCCCGCGCGGCGTGTCGCTGTGGCGGGTACGGGCGGTGCGCCGCATATTCTCGCGCTCGAAAAGGTCCCACAGCCGGTCGAATTGGTTGATATAGTCGTCACAGGTCCAGTTCAGCACCAGGAAATTGCGCAAGGCCCGGGGATCATTGACATGAAGGGTGCAGTCGAGGACCACGAATTCCTCGAAATCCGTGAGCACGGCAAAGTCGATGCGCCGCGCCGGGGCCAGGTTCTGGGTGGAATAGCCATAGGCATAGACCTGGTTCAGCCAGCGCGGATCGTGCATGTCATATTTCACTTGCTTGGCGTCCATGACCAGCAGATGCTGCCCATCGAGCTGCAGGGTATAATCGGGGCGCTTGCCGCCGCGGCAGGTGCGGTTGACGACGAATTCATAGTCGGTGACGGCCAGCCCTTCATTGACGGTGTTCCAGTTCAAATATTTGAAAAGCGGGCGGATGAAGTTGTTCTCGATCTGAGCCTCGGCCTCGCCGCGCAAGCGGGAGCGGTTCCTTTTAAAATCTTCGACCAGCTTGCCTATCCCGATTTTTGCTTCTTCTTTTCCATAAGTCATGTCCAGTAATTATACTTCATCGGGAAATAATTTAAATAAAGTTTCAGAATATTACTTTTTCCCTATTGCCGGCCGGAAGCATCCAGCGCATATTCTCGGCATGGAAAATGAAGTCACCTCTTCGCTGGAGAGCCGAAGTTCGCTGCTGAAGAAAGCCGCCCTGCGCTTCGGGCTCGCCGGCCCGGTCATGGCGGCCGTGTTCTTCCTGCCCGCCGGCACCCTGGACTATTGGCAGGCCTGGACCTACATGGCCGTGCTCTTGGTTCCCATGTGTTTCGTGCTGGCATATCTCCTTAAAAACGAGCCCGAATTGCTGGAACGGCGCTTGCGCATGAAAGAAAAAGAGCCGGAACAGAGAGCCCTCATCTTCTGTTCCTACCCGGTGTTCCTGGCCGCTTTCCTGCTGCCCGGCCTGGACCGGCGCTTCGGCTGGTCCACGGTGCCGGCCTGGCCGGTTCTGGCCGCGGATGTCATTGTCCTGGTTTCTTACGGGCTGGTCTTCCGGGTCATGCGGGAGAACCGCTACCTGTCGCGGGTGGTCGAAGTGGACCAGGAACAAAAGGTCGTCAGCACCGGCCCGTATGCCCGGGTGCGCCACCCCATGTACGCCGCCATAATCCCCTTGTACTTGTTCAGCCCCTTGGCGCTGGGATCGTTTTGGGCCATGATCCCGGCCGCTTTCATCCCGCTGCTCCTCATCGCCAGGATGTTCCACGAGGAAAAATTACTGAGCCACAAGCTGGCGGAGTACCGCAAGTACGCCCGCCGCGTGAAATTCCGCCTGATCCCGGGCGTCTGGTAAGCCGCCGCGCTTGCCTAATCACGGCCAATTTGCTAAGGTCGTTGCGGATGGCTCCCATCCCCACGGAGGTCAAGAATGAAAAAACATTCTTTCATGGCATGCATCCTGGTCCTGGTCGCGCTGGCGCCGATCGGCGCCCAGGCGCCGGCCGGGTTCATCGATAACGGCACGCTGCAAAAGGTGAAAGCCGAGCTGCTGCAGAAATTCGGCTCCGGCGAAGCATTCCGGGTCGAACGCGGCGTGGAGCAGGCGGCCGGCCTGTGGCGGGCCGAGGACGGCAGCCCGGCGGAATTCTCCGCCTTTTGCAGCGGGAACTTCGCCGCCGCCGGAGCTCCGCTGGCGGCGTTGTTCCAGAAACTGGAATTCTACAGCGAAGCCCTGGGCGGCCATTTCCACGAGATGTCCCAGGACAAGGACCAGCCGGTCGACCTCGACTGGGGCGAGATCACGCCGCTCGATGTCGCCATGAACGGTTTCGACCCCGCCGCGCACCTCTCCGAGGACATGTTCCAGAGCAAGCTGGCCTTCATCTCCCTGCTCAATTTCCCCGTCTACAGCTTGGAGGAAAAAGCGAGCCTGGGCGCCGGCTGGGACCGGCGGCAGTGGGCCTACGCCCGCACCGCCGGCAGCAACACCACCCGCCTGCCCGCCGCGGTCAACCAGGACGTCAGCGCCAGGATGGCCGCCGCCGGGCGCTACATCTCGGACTACAACATTTTCATGGGCAGCCTGCTGGCCCCGGACCTGAAACCCATGTTCCCGGCCGACATGAAGCTGATCTGCCATTGGGGCATCCGCGACGAACTCAAGGCCCGCTATGCCGATAAACAGGGCCTGGCCAAGCAGCGGGCCATTTACCGGGTCATGGAGCGCATCATCCGCCAGGAGATCCCGGCCGTGATGGTCAACTCCGACCGTTACCAGTGGAACCCGTTCAGCAACGTCGTTTATGATAACGGCAAGCCGATCGCGGCCGCCCGCGAGGACGACGAGCGCTACAAGACCTTTCTCGACACTTTCCAGGCCATGCGCCTGATCGATGCCTTCAGCCCGCTCTATCCCGACCACATCCGCCGCAGCTTCGACGTCGGCCGCGAGATCCCCGAAAAAGAGGTCGAGGCAATGTTCCGCGAGCTGCTGAGCTCGCCCCAGGTCAAGAAAGTGGCGGCCCTGGTCCGCAAGCGCCTGGGCCGCAAGCTGCAGCCGTTCGACATCTGGTATCCCGGCCTGCGCACCGGAGCGACGCTGGCCGAAGAAGATCTCGACAAGATCGTGAAAAAAAAATACCCGACCGCCGCCGCGCTCGAAAAAGACCTGCCCGGGATTCTGGAAAAGTTGGGTTTCGCCCCGGAAAGCGCCGCCTATATCGCCTCCAAGGTCCAGGTCGACCCGGCCCGCGGCTCGGGGCACAACGCCCAGACCATCTCGCGGAAGTTCAAGTCCAGGCTGCGCACGCGCGTCCCGGCCGGGGGGATGAATTACAAGGGTTTTAACATCGCCCTGCACGAGTTCGGGCACGCGGTGGAGAACATCCTCGATCTCTACCGCATCGATCACTATTCCCTGGCCGGCGTGCCCAACGGAGCCTTCACCGAAGCCTTCGCCTTCATTTTTCAGGAACGTGACCTGGAAGTGCTGGGCAGCGCGGAAAAAGACCCGGGACAGAAGGAGCTGAAGGTGCTGGACACCTTCTGGAGCGCCTACGAGATCATGGGCGTTTCGTTGGTGGACATGAAAGCCTGGCATTGGCTCTACGCCCACCCGCAGGCTACGCCCGCGCAGCTGAAGCAGGCGGTCATCGCCATCGCTCAGGAAGTATGGAATCAATACTACGCGCCGGTCTTCGGGACGCGCGACCAGATCATTTTAGCCGTGTATTCGCACATGATCGACTACACGCTCTACCTGCCCCATTACGCCCTGGGCAATGTCATCCAGTTCCAGCTGGAGGATTACCTCAAAGACAAGGTGCTGGGCCCGGAAATGGAGCGCATGTGCCTGCTGGGCAACATCATGCCCCAATTGTGGATGAAGAAGGCCGTGGGCTCGGAAATTTCGGTAAAGCCCCTGCTCAAGGCGGTAGAGCGCGCCCTGGCCCTGGCCAGGAAATAATCCGCTTGAAAAAACACCTCGCCGTCCATGAAGCGCTCAGCGCCCATCTTTCGCTTGCCGGCAAGACCGTGATCGATGTCGGCTGCGGCAACGGCGACTCCGTGCGCTGGCTGGCCGCGCAGGGCGCCCGGGCAACCGGCCTGGACCGCCCGGAGATGCTGGCCAGGGCCAGGGCCGCGTCGCCCGCCGCCGGCGAAACGTATGTTTCCGGCGTCGCCCAGTCCCTGCCGTTCGCCGATGCCTGCGCCGATCTCATCCTTTACCAGGCCAGTTTTCATCATGTCCCGCCCGGGGAAATGGAGCGGGCCCTCGGCGAGTGCCGCCGCGTTTTAAAAGAGGGCGGCCGGGCGGTCTTCGTGGAACCGGTGTACCGTGCCGGCGCATACACGGAACTGACCCGCCTGGTGGAGGACGAAAGCGAAGTTCAGAAAAAAGCCTATGAAGCGATCATCTCGCAGACCGCCATGGGCCTGGTCATGGCAGCCGAGGAAATTTTTTTCCTGGAACGCTCGTTCGCCGATTACGAGCGCCTGGTCGATTTTTTCGTTGCCGACGCCAGCCGCCGCCCGGGGATCGTCGCCAGCGCCCGGAAGATCACCGAGGAGTTCAGCGCCGCCGCCGGCCTGAGCTTCGACCGCTTCCGCTACCGTTCCGTCTGCCGGATGAATATACTAAGGAAAGAGAGTTCAGTGTAGGGAAAGGGGCGGCCAAGGGGCGCCAACCCGACGAACGACTTGTTTCTCCCGAATTCAATAAGTTGGATCAGCGCATTGTTACTTTAGTCCTATGCGGCCAGCCGCCCAACCTTTAGATCTATAATGAAAAATCACACCTAAGTTCTATATCTGTTTCTGTTTTCCATGCGTCATAATGGGCGGAGGTCGATGATGGCTGACCGATCGTTGCCCCAGAGCGCTCGCGTTCAATCGCGGCGGCAACTCCGCGACGCGGCGCAAGAACGGCAGGGAACGGCCGGACCTCGACCCCGGGTCGATCAGAAAAATTAACCGTGAGGTGAATTTCATGAACTTAAGCGAAACGAACAGCCAGGTCGGTTTACGGGGCGACGCATTTTGGAAAAAGCTGGATACGCTCATCGACAACTCATGGGGCTCCCATCCGGCGCAGCCATGGAAGTCCCAAGCGAGCGCCGAACATGCCGCAAGGTCGCTGGAGAGCATCAGCGATTCCCTGGTCTCGACCTACCTTGCCGCCAGCATGGGCACCCGGAGCATACCCTTGAAGGAATTCATGGACGGTTTCGAAAAAGCGATACTGCTCGCCTGCCTGAGCCTGACCCTGGGCAACCAGAAAGACGCCTCGGCCATCCTGGGCATCAAGCCGACCGCCATGTTCGAAAAAATGCGCAAGCACTGCATCAACGTGCGGCGGATGAAATTATCGGAAAAACTTCTGGCGGCGCCGCATCCACCGCTGGCATGACCCTGTTCTCGGGGCCCGGCATGAACCCGCCGGCATCTGTTTCTCCAATGAACTCCTTTTCATTCCCGACCCGGGTCCTTTTCTTGCAAAATTGCGCGGAGGAAGGGATCGGCCTGTTCGGCCAACGGCTGCAGGAACTCCTCCTGCCCTGGACCGCGGTGCATGCCTACGCCGGCGAAAGCCTGCCGCCCCTGGACCTCCACGACGCCATCATCGTCGGCGGGACGCCGATCCCGGCGGGCCGGGTGGACCGCCACGAATTTCTGGTCGCGGAGGAGCGCTACCTGAAGGAAGCCCTGGACATCGGCAAGCCGGTGCTGGGCATATGCTTCGGCGCCCAGCTGCTGGCCAGGCTGTTGGGGGCCGCGATACGAAAAAACCCGGTCACGGAGATCGGCACCTACCCCGTGCGCCTGACGGCCGCCGGGCGCAGCGACCCCATCTTCCAGGGGTTCCCCAAAGCCTTCCCGACCTTTCTTTGGCACAACGACACCTTCGACATACCGCCCTGGGGGTTGCAACTGGCGGCGAGCCGGGACTGCGCCAACCAGGGCTTCCGCATGGGGAGCGCCGTGGGGCTGCAGTTCCACCTTGAAGTCACCGCCCCCGAAGCCTTTCGCTGGGCCAATGCCTACCCGGATGAGTTGCGGGCGGCCGGATCAAGCGAGGCTCGGGTCACCCGCGAATGCCTCGAGCAGCAGCCGCAGATGTCGGAACTCGCCGCCCTGCTGCTGGATAATTTCCTGGCCGAGGCCAAGCAATAAATACAAAAGCAAAGGAGGAACTGTGAAAAAAAAGCGGGGCCTTTTTTTATTGGGTCATTTTGTTTTATCATGCTGTCTGGTCATGGCAACCGACGCCGCCCAGTCGGCAAGCGATAAAATAAAAAACATCATTCAGTCCGGCGACCTGCCCGGGCTGCAGACGCTGGCGAAAAAAGACCCGGCGCTTCTTCAGTTTAAAGACGACCGCGGCCGCACGCTGCTGCATGGCGCCGCCACCGCCGGGCAGTCAGAGATCGCCCGCTGGCTGATCGAGCAAGGGGCCGAGGTCGACGCACGCACGGCGCAAATGTCCACGCCGCTGATGCACGCCGCGTTGGCCCTGAAAGCCGAGATGGTGCGCCTGCTCATCGCCAAGGGAGCGGAACTGGACGCCCGGGACAGCTACCAGCGGACGGCATTCATCCTGGTCGCCAGGGAAACCGGCGACGCCGCCATGGCCGGGATCCTCTTGGACGCCGGAGCGGACATCCACGCCGTCGACCGCTTCAACGACGACGCCTTGGGCCTGGCCGCCTGGCGCGGTTTCAGATCGTTGAGCGAATTCCTGCTTGAAAGGGGCGCCAAGCTGCCCGCAGCCCCCGACCAGAAACAGTGGTTGTTCACATTGGCCATCGCCAACGGCCTGGACAAGCTGTTCGACCGCCTCATGGCCGCCGGCATCGATCTGGCGGCCAAGGACGGGCTTGGAGGCACACTCCTGCATGCTGCCGCCGATGGCGGTTCCGAGTACATCATAAACAAGCTTCTCGAGAGGAAATTCGACGTGAACATCAAGGACCGCAATGGCTGGACGCCGTTGCACCGGGCCGCCGAACGCGGCCGGCTGCCGGCAGCCGCCTTGTTGATCCGGCACGGCGCCAAGCTCGACGCACGCACCCTGGCCGGAGAAACCCCTTTCAACCTGGCGGAAGCGGAGGACAATGCCGAGGTCGCCGCCCTGCTGAAATCCAAGGGGGCCGACCAGGGCTCCACGCTGTTTCCCGAGCTCAAGGGGGAATACCTGGGCCAGAAGAAACCCGGGGCCAAACCCGAACTCTTCGCCCCGGGCATCGTTTCCAGCCGTTTCGGCCTGCACTGCACGGCGGCTTTTTCCCCCGACGGCCGGGAAGCCTATTGGAGCCTGATGATCGAGCCGCGCACCCCCGGCTACAGCACCGGCCGGATGCTTTGCAGCCGCCTTCAGGACGGGCGCTGGACCTATCCGCAGGTCGCGCCC
>Ga0209262_10000700_pt1 | contig 14385 bp, 7 predicted proteins | sample Lowcelwee11metaG_FD_187171 | JGI IMG/M metagenome (GOLD analysis project Ga0209262, IMG submission 187171) | Freshwater pond sediment microbial communities from the University of Edinburgh, under environmental carbon perturbations - Low... | ecosystem: Environmental > Aquatic > Freshwater > Pond...
AGATTATGTAATTCAGGCCTTAAACATTGCCGTGGAGAAAACCAAACACTCGATCGACCTTGATTTTAACCCTCTTGATGATATAATAGAGCAGAATTTTAATGAAACAATTCAGTACGATAAAAAGCTTGAGGTTCTTGATCCTTCCTTTAAACAGGTAGCGTATAAAAAAATAATCGATACTTTCGGGCAGGGATATAATTTTTCCGGATCGTGGTCCAGCGGCAGCACAGAGAATTTTATCGTCACGACTCAAAACGATAATGAAGCCTACCATCTCGTTACTGACCAGAACTTCAGTATAGTTCTTAAACATCCGGATAAAAAATGGGAACTGATATCCGTTCAGACAGGCTGGAAAAAATCTGATTTCAATGTGAATAAGACAATTAAGGAATTCAAAAAACTTCTGCCTGTTTATGAAAACAACAAAGGATTTAAAGTAAAGCCGGGAAAATATACTGTTGTACTTGGTCCGACGGCAATAGCTGAAGTTATGGAAATGGCTCTCTGGACAGGATTCTACGGAAGGACTTATGAGGAAAAAAGAGGCTGGACAGCCAAAAACAAGATCGGAGATAAAGTTTTAGGCTCAAATATTACTATTACCGATGATCCTGAAAACACCGGCACATTCATGTTCGGATTTGATTTCAGCGGAAAAAAGAGGCATAAATTCGTTATCTGTAAAGACGGGAAACTGAAGAACATTATTTACGATCCTCAAACTGCCGCAATGTATAAGAAAAAACCTACCGGGCACAATATTGGCGGGACAAGTATCGCGGTGGGAACAGGTGACGGTGACAAATCCCTGCTCAAAGCGGTAAAAAGCCTCGGATCAGTTCTTTATATCCCGGCGCTTCACTATATAAATCTTCCTAACCAGAGTAAGGGGATCTTTACAGGAAGCTCAAGATTCAATGCCGTTCTTATTAAAAACGGCAGGATAGTGAGCCCGATCTTCTCTTCCAGAATAACTGATACTTTCCAGAGTGTTTTCGGAAAAGTTAAAATAATATCAAAAGATTCGGTTTCGGTAAATTTATCAAATACATACGGCAGAAGAAGCCCTGTAGCTGCGTCTGTGCCTTCTTATATCGTAACTGAAGGGATAAAAATTACCGACTGCGCGGATTCATTCTAAAATGATAAAATATACTGATGAGGTAATTAAATGATTTATCAAAAGTGTTTTTTTATTTTTATCTGCGTTATCACACTTTCTGGAAGAGTTCTTGAATTACCTGATCAATATCTGAAAATTAACTCAAAATCTGATGCTGAAAAAAAAAACTATCAGCCCTACTTTGAAAACAGGATTCATAAAGCAGGTTTATTGTGGCTTAATGTAGCAAATTGCGGCTTTATCGGTCATAATTATCAGGTAATCGAAATGCAGGATCCATGCACAGGCGTATTTGCAGCATCTGCTGAATTGCCCGGTGGTTCGGGAAAGGATTATCTGTATGCCGCAAATTTATCGTTCGGAGGTTATCTGGACTCCGCTGACATTGAAATCAATGGCAGTATTTCAAAAATATTCCAGGGACCTTTAGTAAGTACAGGCTTTGAAAATATGTATGCTCTTGAACTGCAGCCTTATTATTTTAGGGATGACCCTTCAGGGCTGACAATGGGAAGAATAAATGAAACTTCTAATATCGAAGGCCGGATGAACTGTCTTTTTCAGGAAGTTTATGATCCCAAAGCGACAGCGTACGAACAATTTAATGTGGGATTTACCGATAAGGGAATTAATAGTTATACCGAGAATACCTTTGATGATATAATCAGAGGTCATATTCCGCTGGGAATAGAGGTAAAACAGGTTAGTTATTCATGGCCTTATGAGTACGCAAAGAAATTTATAATTATGGATTATACAATTTATAACAGAAATGATGAGCAGAAAGATATATACGATTTTTTTATCGGATTCCATGTTGATTCCGATATCAGAAATGTGAATGTAAATTTAGGGGGAGCGCTAGATGACATCTGCGGCTTCATTGAAAAATGGGACGGTTACATTGATCCTGCGTCCGGAGAGAGTAAATCTGTTGATCTTAATTTAATTTGGACAGCTGATAATGACGGAAGAGAATACTCTAACGATTCGGAGGATCCTAACATAATATACGAACCGGGAGCAGATAATCCTTTAAACGGAGCAACAGGTGTATTTTCGATCAGAGTTTTGAGAAACCCGAGTTCAGATTTGAAATATTCATTTAATTTATGGAATACTTCATGGGAAGAAAGCGGAGACTGGGGTCCTCACTGGAAAACAGGACTTCACGCAGACTGGCAATACGACCTCAGCCCAAAACAACAGGGCTATGATGATACTAATCAAGATAATTTATATTGGTACGAGGAAAATTTCGGGCATGATTATCCGATGTTCAACGGAAGAACTGAAGGAACCCCGTTCGGTGACAAAGGCCGCTATATGGTTATGTCAAACGACGAGTTTGATTATAACCTTACTTCGATTCGTGAAGTTTATCTCGGAATGACAGCACAGGCAGACGGAACACCGATCCCTCAATCTGATAAATGGCAGCCATGGATAGAAACCGGAACTGAAGGAGAAGGAGAAATATCAGACGGCGGAATCGGTACTCTTAATGATATAGCTAACGGAGTTGATCAAAGGTATAACCTGTCTTTCGGTCCGCTTGGAATTGAAAGTTATGTAAATGTTGCGGTTGATAATGACCGTGACGGAAATATTGACGGCTACAAGAATAAAAAGGTGTGGAAATTTGCATATGGCGATTCTTTAAAACTGACTTTAGCGATTATAGTTAACGAAAACTTTCACACTTCTTTGAAACAGGATCCAAATTATTATGATCCGCCTGATACTCCTCCGACAGTTGATTTAAATAAAGGAATTGATGTTTCTCTTTTCGATCAGGGTTGGTACGATGCCCTTTACAATGTACTTTGGGCAGAAAGATTATTCGATGTACCTATGTATGATACGCCCGTCAAAAAATTTGGAGAATCAAAAAAGGACGGCTGGTACGGTGAAGATGTCGGAGCGGACGCCATGTTCGGTGATATATTAGGAGGAAACTTATACTGCTGGTGGCTTGAAACCGGCTATTCAGGAGCGGATGAGGGAGAAGATGACTTTGAATTAACTTCATTCACTACACCAATTACAGACTGTTACGGTAATATCGCATCAAGCGAGGATGAGCTTCTACCTTACGGCAGGCAAATTGGAGACACAAGTTATGGAATAACAGGTTCACAATATGACGGTGAAGGTTACGGTTATATGGTAAAATATGACAAAATGAACGAATCAGTTCCTCAGGGTGCATGGGTAAGATACGGCTATGACAACGGCAAGCTTGATCCGGGTGACGGTGTGCCCGATTTTATATGTCCTCCACCGCCACATCCTCCAAAATTAAATATTTCATACTCCGAAAATGACATTATTATTGAATGGTCAAGTCATGAATTCTATACTTCTGACAACGACAGCGTAAATGTGACGGGATCTGAATTAACTTATGATTCATTTACAAGGCTTTATGATTTTGAGGGATATGAAATAGAAATATCTCCAGACAGAAAAGGTGAAAATTACTCTACAGTATTTAGTGTGGATAAAGTCAATTACTCATATCAGAATGTCGTTGATGTAGAAGATTATATAGACAATCCGATCCCCGCAGACACTGTATATGCTCATCAGGAAGACTTTCCTTTTATGAAAACTTACAATAATAAAATTTACAGACTTGTGCCTTACGGAGATAACAGGGACCTTACTCAAAATTATTCTAAAGAAGGTTTATATTCATATACTTGCACGATAGCTCAAAGTCCGTATCCGGGATGGGGTGATGTAAGATACTACAGGTTTGTATTTCATAACCAAACTATCGGACAGCAAAAATTTATTGCTGTTACCGCAAAGGACTTCGGAGCTGCTAAAATGGGAGTGCCGGGTACAAAGTCAAGCCCTGAATCAAACGGTGTTTGCACAGTAACTTCAAAAATCACATCAACTGATGAAGTTGTTGTTGTACCAAATCCTTACCGCGACGATACTGATTACACTAATATGGGTTGGGAGAACCTAAACGGACAATATGGTTTTAATGAAGAATATCGTAAAATTGCTTTCTTAAACATTCCTGAACGGTGTATAATCAGAATCTACACTTTAGCAGGTGATCTTGTTAAAGTAATTCCACACAATGGAAATGCTAAGTGGAATACTCCATATTTATATGGAATAAATGGTGCCTATTGGAATTTAATCAGCGATAACCAACAGGCTGTTGTATCGGGAATATATCTGTTCAGCGTACAAGATGTTGATAAAAAGAAAGATGATTTTATCGGTAAATTCGTGATTATTAAATAATAAAGGGCGGGTTTTACCCGCCCTTCGCTTTAACCTTCTTTTTACTTCACCACAAGATTGACCATCTTGCCCGATTTTGAATTTATAATTATCGTTTTCACGAGCGTTTTATCTTTTGTGAACTGGTTTGTTTTGTCGTCCGAAAAAACAAGCTCTTTTACCTTTTCATCATCAATATCCACAGGCGCGGTTATATTTGATCTTACTTTTCCGTTTACCTGTACAGTTATTATCTGAGTGTTCTTGACAAGCGCGTTCTCATCATAATCCGGCCAGCTCTGATTGAATACCGTACCTTTCTCTCCGATCGTTTCCCATAATTCATCAGCGATATGTGGAGTAAGCGGCGCTATTAATATAATGAAAGTCCTTATAACTTCATTATAGAAAGCCGGATTGAATCTTTTTTCGTCCCGTCTGTAATCCGTAATTTCATTAAACAGCTCCATCAGCCTCGCGATCGCCGTATTAAAATAGAAATCGTCAAGATTTCTGGTTATTTCCTTGATCGAGAAGTTCAGGCGATAATTCAGATCGTGATCAATAACTTTCTCTCCCGATTTTTCAACAGGCTCCTCTTTGATCATACGCCAGATCTTATTCATAAATCTGTCAACGCCTGCTATACCTTCATCAGACCAGTCGCCACCGTCCCTGAAGTTAGTCATGAACATTATATACAGCCTGAAAACATCCGTTCCGTACTGATTCACATATTCATCCGGCGATACTACATTACCTTTGCTTTTTGACATTTTTCCGCCGTCACGGGTGATCATTCCCTGATGAACGACTTTATAAAAAGGCTCGTCGAATGTTAAATATCCTAAGTCGCAAAGTGCTTTTGTGACAAATCTGGAATAGATCATGTGACCGTTAACATGCTCCGTTCCGCCGATGTAAACATCAACAGGCATCCACTTTGAAAGCTGAGCTTTATCAAACGGTTTATCTTCAAGTTCGGTATTGATATACCTTAAATAATACCAGCTTGAACAGACAAAAGTATCCATTGTTTCCGCATCCCTTTTTGCATGACCGCCGCATTTAGGGCAGGTTGTGTTGATATAGGAATCTACAAGAGAAAGCGGTGCGTGTCCTTTCGGTTTGATATCTATGTCTTTGTCCATTGGTAAAAGAACAGGCAGATCTTTTTCCGGAACGGGAACTGTACCGCATTTTTCGCAATAAATGATCGGGATCGGAACTCCCCAGTACCTCTGCCTTGATACAGACCAGTCTCTCAGCTTATAAGTTACATGTCCTTTTCCTTTACCTATACTTTCAAGTTTTTCAATGACTTTTTTAATTCCCTCGCTGGAATTCAAGCCTGAAAATTCAGAAGAATTTACCATTATTCCTTCTTCTGTATAAGCCTCTGTAATGTTTGCGTCAATCAGCTCTCTGTCAAACGGTTTGATGACTACTTTGACAGGAATATTAAATTTCTTGGCAAATTCAAAATCTCTTGTATCATGCGCGGGAACAGCCATAACAGCTCCCGTGCCGTACGACAATAAAACATAATCCGATATCCAGACAGGGATTTTATCGCCGTTCACAGGATTTATTGCGTAGGCACCTGTGAAAGCTCCCGTTTTCTCCCTGACAGTTGACTGCCTGTCAATGTCCGAAACCGATTTTACCGATTCGATATATTTTCTTACTTCTTCCTTCTGCCCTTCAGTCACTATTGTACTTACAAGAGGAGATTCTGGAGCTAAAGTGCAATATGTAGCTCCGTATAGTGTATCCGGTCTTGTAGTAAAAACATCGAATTTTTTGTTTGAATCTGCAATATCAAATGTTATGACCGCTCCTTCTGATCTGCCGATCCAGTTGGTCTGCATCAGCCTTGTTTTTTCGGGGTAATCCGTCTTTTCGAGGTCTTTTAAAAGCCTTTCCGCATAAGCTGTAGTTTTAAAGTACCAGCTTTTGATTGACTTTCTTTCGATCAGCGTACCGCATCTTTCATGCGTACCGTCAGCATAGACTTCCGAATTGGCAACCACAGTTGAGCATTCAGGACAGTAATTTATCAGGCCGTCGGACTGATATGCCAGTCCGTTATTATATAATGTAAGGAACAGCCACTGCGTCCATTTATAATATTTCGGATCGCTTGTTTCAAGATAATGATCCCAGTCATACATTCCTCCGATACCTTTATACTGTTCAGTGAACTTTATTATATTCTTCCTTGTCGCTTCCGCCGGATGAATATTATTTTTAAGTGAATAATTCTCCGTAGGCAGTCCGAATGAATCGTAGCCGACCGGGGAAAGGACATTGAAACCTCTCATTTTTTTGAATCTGGAATGCGTGTCAAAAGGACCGTAATTGAACCAGTGCCCCAGATGAAGTTTTTCACCCGAAGGATAGGGGAACATGCATAAGTTATAATATTTAGGCTTATCGGAATTCATATCAATTGAATATATTCTGTATTCTTCCCAGTATTTTCTCCACTTCTGCTCTATCTCTCTAAAAGGATATGACATTTTTTTCTCTCCTGTGTCGCATATATTATTTACGATGCTAATAATAAGAAAATTTCTTTTTATAGTAAAGTTATTTTAAACAAAAAAAAAGTCCGGAACCAAGTCCGGACTTTTTCTGATTAAGAGATAAAATTACTTGATCAGCATCATTTTCTTGGTCTGATTTACGCCTGCCGCTTTTAGATTGTAGTAATATATTCCGCTTACTAAATTTGAAGCGTCAAATGACACTTTGTGAGAACCGCGAACCATGTCTTTGTTGACCAGGTTTGCAACTTCTCTTCCCATTACATCGTAAACAACCAGTGAAACTTTTGAATCTTTTGCGATACTAAAGTTTATAGTTGTTGCCGGGTTGAACGGGTTAGGATAATTCTGTTTAAGTTCTGTAACTGTAGGCATGTTTTCGTCTTCCATTCCAACATAAACTCCGTTGAGAACAGCTCTGAAATGCCAATTGTCCAAAGGAACTTGTGCCCATGTCCAGATACCCTCTCCTGAATTCCAAGTACCGGTATATGATCTTCCAAAAGCAGGAGTTCCTGTAAGAGTACTTCTTTCCAAAGTCGCATAAACTGTACCGTACGGCGCAGAAATTCCAACCCAGAAGTTTCCGGTAACATTAAGGTCATAAGATCTTAAATCAACTCTTGTCATCGCATTTGCAAATGAAGCAGCTTCTGATTCTACATCAATCGGCGTAATCAATTCCATTCCCGGAACACCGGCTTCGTCTTTCCAAACATGAACTGACATTGTTGCAGAAACATGTGTCGGATCATAATAGTTTCTGATTAATAAGAAAGCCAGTTTTCCCGTCATAACTGTTTTAGCGTCAGAACCGGGTACAGTAGCTTTTACAGCCCATGCATTACCATCAATAATATCATCCAGGTAGCTCACTATTCCTGAATCGTAGATCATGTGATCGCCTGATATATAAGAATAAGTCGGAGATATACCTTTATTAGCAAATTCCGATCCGTCAACTGCTTCGATTCTGTAATCAACTTGAGAACCTGCAACTTGAGCAGGTATAGTGAATTCATACCAGTCTTCTGAAGTATTTACTGCGGCTACACTTACTTCAGCTCCGCCGTCAACAGTATAATATACATCTACTGAAGTAACTCCTGAAAAATCCAGTACTTCTACCTGATCAACATAGTCTCCATAAACTCCTTCGTAGAAAGCAGGAGCATAAGGATCGGAAATTATTGTAGGAGCGCCGTGATCTTTATTAAATGTAGTCATTACCAGATCGTCAATGTACATACCGTTAGTCTCATAAGCACTGTCTCCGCCAAAATCTCCGTCGCTTTCAAACAGAAATCTGAATGTAACATTCGACTTGCCTGCAAATGCGTCCATCGGAATAACTTCTTCATGCCAAGCTACTGGTTCACCGTTGAAAGTTTTCAGTCTTATCCATGTAGTTCCGCCGTCCATTGATCCTTCAAAATACATATAATCGAAATCGTTTTCAAGATCAAATTTAGTCCAGAAAGCTATTGAAGCTCCGGGGTATAAAGTAAGGTCAAACGGAGTAGCCCATTGCGCCGTTGTGACTTCACCTGGCAAATAATCACCGCCCGGGCTTTCGGTTAGAGCGTGAGTAGCAGATGTGAACTCGCCTTCTTCTACTATAGCCCAATGTCCAGGTACCTGTTCAACTACGGGTGATGAAAATATCCAGTTTCCAGCTCCTGATTCAAAGTCTTCAATAATGCTGTTCTGTCCGCTCATCCATTTTACCTGAATTATATCACTGTAACCTATTGTACCTTCAATATCTTTCATGCCGAAATACACTTTTCCGTCAAGAACTTCTTCTGCTTCCGCAGGAATAGTTCCCACATAAACATAATCGTGGATTTTTGCGGGATCCATTGCAAATGGAGTATAAGTAATACCGTCTTTTGAGTAGAAACCTGCACATGATGTCATAGCAGATTCATCGCTGAACGATATTTCAAGATTCATCGGGTCGCCGACGAAAGCCAATGTCCCTTTCACAAAATTGAATACTGGCGCATCGGTATCTTTAACAAATACAATATCATAATCTGCAGAGGTTGGAGCAGCGTTTCCGCCGATGTCAACCAAATCAAAATTAATGTAACCGCTGTCAGGTGCAGCCTGTGCAGGAATTGTGGCTGTCCAATTCTCGTCTCCGCCTTTAGCTTTTATAAAAGGCAGATCAATGATTGTAGTGCCTCCGTCGAATGAGTAATGTCCCGTAACCGACTCAACACCTGAAAGATCGTTGGCCGTTAATGTCAGAACCATATCATTATTAAGGAAAGCTCCGATAGTAGGAACAAGAGCTTCATTGGCATACAGATCGGCAATAGTGGGACCTTCATAGTCATACATTACTTCTACATCATCAATAAACCACCAGTCGTTATAATCTCCCTGATAATGGAACCCTATATAAATGTCTTGTCCCGCATAGTCTTTGAGTGACAGATAGAATTTCTCCCAGGAGTTCTCTACCGGCACACCCGAATAAATTGTTGTCCATGTTGTCATATCTGTTGAAACGCAAACTTCATGGTAACCATAATAAGCTACATAATAACCGAATTCCCAAAAAGTAAGTGTTGCTGAATTTGTTGCAGGTATAGTAATCTTTGGAGTGATCAGCCAGTCATCCTGCGTTCCCGAATCATCCATGTGGAAAGCTGAGTAGTTTCCGGAATGTGCTGTATAATCAGCACTGCTGGCCTGGATAAATCCTGCACCTGCATACTGCGTTGACCATCCGTAAGGCGGGAAATTTCCTTCAAATCCCTGAGTATATATAGGATTGTCTATTGACCATGACAGATCGAACGGTTCTGATTCTGACGATTGCCCAAGAATATCGCTCATAAAGAATACAACCTGCCCTACAGAACCATCTGGTTGTGCCGGAATTGTTCCAGAATATTCAAAATGATTTGCTTTAGCTGCTGTCATATCAAGATTTACCCACACGCTGTCGCCGTTAAGTGAATAAGCGGCAGTTAGTGTTGTAACAGCGCTTTCGTCGGTTACGGCTAAAACGATATCGGCATCATAATCCATAAAAACATTTGCTCCGTAAACATATCTTGCCGAAGGCGGATTGATATCAGGTCCTGTGTATTGTTCAAGCTTTGCATACATCATATAGTTGTAAGGATCTCTGGTATCCCAAACAGGAGGTCCGTTTCTCCAGCAGTGTCCTCCGTTGGGGCTTGCGCCGTTGTCCAACACTATTCTTGGTAATCCGCCGACAGGAACATGAACAAGATAAAAATCATCGTTTAGAACAATCGGAGCTGCAGGCTGTACTACTTCGTAACCAACTTTTGTAGTTGTAAAATCATCTGATTGCCACAATAGTGTTACACCGTCTTTAGCATAGATCCTGTATGAAGAAGTGGCTCCGGCGTCATTTAAGTACGCCTGAACTCCTCCGAAGTTGACAGGATAATCAAAACCGAAATCGTTGGCGTTGAACAACATGGCTTTTGTGGTCTGGGTGGAGTTAACATATGTCGCTGTTCCGGCATATGTGTGCCATGTGTAAGTTTTGCTGTCATCCTGCTGGGGCTGTTCAGCAGAAGCTGCGTTTAACGGAAATAGATCTGTTGCAAATGCACCGGCTGCAATTACAGCCAAAAGCATCGTAATAAGCTTCTTCATCAATTCCTCCTTGTTATTTATTGGTCAACTTCTATCGTGCTTGTTTACCACGCATTTAGTAATCTATATATTTTAATCCGATAAGTCAATTAAAAAATGTCTTGTTTTATTTAAATTCGGATTATTCAAAAACGGAATTCGGATCCAATTCAGTTTTTAATCTCTTATAAATGCGGTTATCTCTAAAATTATCTCTTTTGGCGCATGCGGATTCAATTGTTTCGCTTTTAAAAAAATTATCTTTTGACGGTAAAAGTCTTAATATTAATGAAATAATTATTCCGAATTTACCAAAACTTCCCGCCATAAATTTTACAAGGTCGTATCCTGACACATTTTTTAGTGTTTTACATCCGTATTTTATTATAGTTCCGTCGGGTGAAATAAATTCAATTCCGGTAAAATAGTTCGATGCGGTAGAGTCCGGTCTAAGCGTAGAAAATATTCCGCCGGCAGTTCTTTTATCTCCGACGCTGTCCAGGTCGAGAGGAAAATATAGATCCTCTCCCGATAAATTTATAAAAGTACTTTTCCACAGACACCCCGGCTGCATTTCTAAAAACATATTGCTTTTGTCCAGATCCAAAATGCTGTTGAGCCGTTGAGTCGAAAGAAAAACCGAGTTTTCGGAAGGTTTGTATCCGGCGTCAAAAGTTGTGCCGTTTCCTATCGGAATTAATTTTATCCCGAATTTATTTGCCGTTTTAACAATATTGCTTAAAGTACTCACATCATCGGGGAATATAATAAAAGAATCGCCTGCGGCCTGATAGTTCTTATGCTCCAATATTGAAATAAGTTTGTGCTTGTTCTGGTTGGAAAGCATTTAATTGATCGAAGATAATAGTTTTTTTATGTCTGAAACAATCTCATTCATTTTTGAAAGCTTTTCTTTTGGAATTGTTACTTCCGGCCGTTTTGATTCTGTCAGTATTGCGTTGAATTCATCAAAACCTGTCTCGGCTTTCCAGCCTTCCAGAATGATTTGAGCTTTTTTTATTGATACTTTATCATTTTTTAATAAACCTTTGATCCTGAAAAGTGTTTGAATGTCCTTCAAATCAAATTTTCTTTTCGATGTGCCGGTTCTTCTGGACAGTTTTAAAACAGGAAAATGCTTTTCCCAGTACCTGATAGTTGAAGGTTGAAGTTCAAGGATTGAAGATACCTCGCCGATCGTGTAATAAAGTCTTTCCTTAATTAAGTCCAAGTTTTTTCCTCAACTCTTTACGGATTCTTCACTTAACACATGCAATATATAATTTTAAGAAAGATTTGTCAACAAGTCTCTAATGTTTTTCATCAGCGGTTCTCTTGGCAATTTCAAAAACAGACTCGGCAGATGATATTATACTGCTGAAGCTGCATACTTTTTTTGTGTTTTCAGATAATAATTCTCTTAACGGTTTGAAATCCTGCGCGAATACAAGCAGTTCAGCCAGAGATCTTTCATCAGGTTCGCAGACTCTTCCAACATTAAATCTCTCGCAATAATATTCAATGTCGCCAGCTTTAGTAGAAAGAACAGGCGTAGAAGACTGCATCGCCTCCCAGAATACGACAGGCATGCTTTCGCTTCTTGAACTTATAACTAAATAATCAGATGTTTTTAAATAGTCGGCTATTTCTGAGCCGTTCTTCATTCCCACAAACTCTATATTGTTCTGCATGTTATTTTTCCGGACTATAGATTCAAGCTGATCTCTCATTGTGCCTTCACCGATTATCTTCAGGCTGAAATTATTGAGTTTCGAATTTATGAGTGCTGAGATCAGTAAATCCGGTCCTTTAACATTTTCAATTCTGCCAATAAAAACTAATCTGAAAATATCGGATCTTTCATATTTTAAAGCTGACCGCGGAAGAATTCTGCCTGTATAGAGTATTTTTGATTCAAAGTTAAATAATTTAAAAATTTCTTTTTGGAGGCTGAAACTGTTTGTGAAGATTGTGCCTGTTTTTGCCAATATCGCTTTCAAGACAGGTTTGAAAATTGCTTTTTTACCGTAAACGCCGATATCTGACCCTAGTGCCCAGACTGCTGAATTAAAGTTTTTCTTTAAAGTAAAAGTCCATAATCCCGCCGATATGACCCAGCAGGATAAAACAAAATCGTAATCGTTTGATCGTGTAAGCTGCTTAAACTTTTTCCTTCCGTTCGCGATAAGAGAAAATAATGAGATCAAATCTTTTAGGGATGATATTTTCATTTCTGCGAATCTTTTATCTCCGCCTTTCCAGTCAAAATACTCAATTACAGCTTTACTTTGAGATAAAAACTTCTCATCTGTTTTTCCTGTCATTTTCTGAGTCAATACTGTTACTTTTGCGCCTAGATCTGAAAGATGCGCGGTAAAATCCACTAAAAAATTACCGGGTATATCAGCCGTGTAAGAGGGAAAACAATGTGTTACAATAAGAATTCGGGGGTTATTTGCCGTCATTATTCTGCTTTTCTATCTTTTTTTTCAGATTTTCCATATCTGATCTCAATGTTACTACAAGTTCAGCTATAAAGCCGGTAACAAACAGCTGGACACCTGCTATGATCAGTGTTGTAAAAAGGGTGAACAGCGGTCTGATCTGAGTATGAGTAGAAAAATAATATATTGCCAGATATATCAGACCGAGAATGCCGATACTTATAGCCAATGCTCCGATCAGTGAAAAGAACTGCATAGGTTTACTTCCGAAAACCATGTTGAATTTGACTACAAGCACATCGATCATTGATACCGGAAATCTCATTAGTCCGAATTTTGACTTACCGTGTTTTCTCGGGTGCCATTTTGTCTGCACTTCTGAAATCCGGTAACCTTTATTCGCGGCCATCATAACTATAAATCTGTGCCAGTCCGATCTTAGTTCAAGATCGTCTATGACGCACTTCCTGAAACCTTTTATCCAGTTCATGTCGTGAACATCTACATGAAATAACTTCCTCGATACAAAATTATAAATTTTAGACGCCAGCATCTTTCCGTCATTTCTTCCCTGCCTCCAACCTGTTACAAGATCATATCCTTCATTGAGCTTTTCCAGCAAAAGAGGAATGTCCTCTTCCGGATCACTTTCCAGATCACCGGGCAGGAACAGGATAAAATCGCCCCTGCAATTGGGGAATCCGGTTCTCATCGCCTCGGTTAATCCCTTGTTTTTTTTATGGTAATAAGGTTTAATAAATGGAAAGTTTTTTAACCCCTCTTCAATTTTCTTTTTTGTGTCATCGGTTGACCCGTCATCAACAATTATCAGCTCATAATCATTAATTTTATCCTCAGAAATAATTTTCTGAATTTTCTCGAACAGCGCGGGTATATTTCCGCCTTCATTAAAAGCCGGTATAAAAACCGAGATTAAATTTTTTACTGTATTTTCCATTGCAAACATTCCATTTTTTTGCTTTAAGTTAATGATATTATATTCAATAATCAATAAAGTAATAAAAAAAATTATGAACAATAACATTGTTTTTAACAAATTTTAGTAATATATTAGTTCCGAAAACAAATTAATGGAGGATTTTTATGAGAAAAATATATGCGCTGATTATCACGCTTATAATTCTTTCTTTGAACGCTGAAAAGATACAGCTGAATGACGGCGATTTAAACGGTTTCAGAATATTATCAAATAATTCCGATAATTTTGAAATGGAATTCGGCCTTTCTGAGCTGTTTTACACAAAAGTAGCCACGGAAAAAGGATATTTTACCGAACTGGGTTTTAAAAACTCAAAAAACACAAATACTGTCGGATCACCGAAGCTTCCGATATTCAGAGAACTTATAGAGTTTCCGGTGTCTTCAA
>Ga0209262_10000705_pt1 | contig 14304 bp, 10 predicted proteins | sample Lowcelwee11metaG_FD_187171 | JGI IMG/M metagenome (GOLD analysis project Ga0209262, IMG submission 187171) | Freshwater pond sediment microbial communities from the University of Edinburgh, under environmental carbon perturbations - Low... | ecosystem: Environmental > Aquatic > Freshwater >...
CGCGCTGCGCCTGCGCCACTTCGCGGTCCTTGCGCAGGAACTCCTCGAGTTCGCCGCGCTTCGGGCCTTCCGACTGCGTGTACTCGGTGTTGTAGATGTCCATCGACAGGAACGCGCCGTTCTTCTTCGCCAGTTCGAGGCCTTCCTCGTCGATCAGGCTCGCGTGCTCGATCGTGTCGACGCCAGCCCGCAACGCAACCTTGATGCCGTTCGCGCCATGCGCGTGCACGGCCACTTTGCGGCCAGCCATGTGAGCCTCGTCGACGATGGCCGCGACTTCCTCGGGCGTGTACTGCTGTGCGCCGACGCGCGTGCCCTTCGAGAACACGCCGCCCGTGCCGCAGTACTTGATGACGTCGGCGCCGTACTTGACGTTCTTGCGCACCGCCGCGCGCACGGCATCGACGCCGTCAGCAACGCCTTCGGCCTGCTCGTGGTATTCGGGCGCCAGCATGTTGCTGTCGCAATGACCGCCCGTGATGCCGAGTGCGGGGCCCGAGGCGAGGATGCGTGGACCGACCACGTCACCCGCGTTGATGGCATCGCGCAGCGCGATGTCCGAGTAACCGCTGGCGCCGACGTTGCGGATCGTCGTCACGCCCGACAGCAGTGTTTCGCGGGCGAAGCGCGCACCCTTGAGCGCCTCGCGCGGCACCGAGATCCCATAGCCATGGTAGGGCGGCGTGGTCGGATCGCCCGTGACGTGCGTGTGCGTGTCGATCAGCCCCGGCAGCACGGTCTTGTCCGACAGGTCGAGAACGGTCGCGCCCGGGGGTAAAGTCGTCGTGCCAGCAGCACCGACCGCAGTGATCCTGCCGCCCTGCACCACGATGACCTGGTCGTTGCGCACCCGGCCCGCCGCGACGTCGATGAGCCTGCCGGCCTTGATGACCGTGACGGGCTCAGGCACCGGCGCGGCTGGAGGCGGATCCGCTGCAAACGCAGTCGGGATCGCACAGGCGAAGAAGGCCGTGAGCGCGCAGCGAATGGAAGTGGTCAAGATCGAAGGCATACGGGTCTCCAGTCCTCGGTCAGCAGCTCAGGATTTCGGAATCTGTCTGGTCAGCGTACACCGCCCATCAGGCGGGTGATTCGCGGGCTGACCAGCAGCAGCACGGCACCGATGCCGCACGCAAAGAAGACGATGCCCAGGAAACGGTCCGGCATCGCTGCGAGATTGTCCGGGTCGAAGCCGCCCGCGATGAGGCCGGCCATGAGCTTGCCGAGCGAGCTGCCGAGGAACCAGACGCCCATCATCTGTCCCATGAGCCGCGCCGGCGCGAGCTTGGTCACCGTCGAGAGTCCGACCGGGCTCACGCAGAGTTCGCCGAAGACGGTGAGCAGGTAGGTGAGGATCAGCAGGTAGGCTGGAGCGCTGGCCCCGCTAGCCACGATGTTGGCGGCCGCGACCATGAACAGGAAGCCGAGGCCCATCAGCAGCAGGCCGAACGCGAACTTGAGCGGCGCTGCCGGGTCCATCTGCCGCTGCGCGAGCCGCACCCACAGCGCCGAAAACACGGGCGCCAGCAGGATCACGAATGCCGGCTGCACCGACTGGAACCAGCCGGCGGGAATCTCGAAACCGCCGACCATGCGGTCGATGTGGCGCTTGGCGAACAGGTTCAGCGACGAGCCCGCCTGTTCGTAGCCCGACCAGAACGATGCCACCGCGAGGAACATCACCAGCACCACGATCATGCGCTTGCGCTCGACGGCGTCGAGCCCGGCGCCCGTGAACAGGTACAGGAAATACAGCGCCGCCATGCCGACGAGCACGTACGCGGCGCCCTGCGCGAGTCGCGTCGGATCGAGGTGCACCAGGCCGGAGAACAGCACTGCGGCGACTGTCGCAAGCACGGCGAGCGCGAGCCCGAGCCGGCGCCAGTCTGCTGCGAGCCCCGCACCACCGTCGTTGCGGTTCGGGGTCGCGCCGGCGCCGTTGAAGAGGCGGCGCGACAGCCAGAACTGCAGCAACCCGATCGGCAGGCCGATGGCCGCCGCGAGGAACCCGGTTCGCCAGCCGTAGCGTGCCGCCAGCCAGCCGGCGATCAACGGTCCGATGAACGCGCCGAGGTTGATGCCCATGTAGAAAATGGTGAACCCGGCGTCACGGCGCCCGCCGCCTTCGGGATACAGGTCGGCCACGAGCGTCGAGACGTTGGGCTTCAGCAGGCCGACGCCGAGGATGATGACGACGAGTCCGCCGAAGAACAGTTGCTTCGGTCCCGGGATTGCCAGCATCAGGGTGCCGATCGTCATCAGCGTGCCGCCGATCATCACCGCGCGCTGCGCGCCGATCAGGCGGTCGGCGATCCAGCCCCCGGGCAGCGCGGCCATGAACACCGCGGCCGTGTACAGGCCATAGATTGCCGTCGCCGTCTTGTCGTCGAGCCCGTAACCGCCGTTGTCGACCGCGTCGACCAGGAACAGCACCAGCAGGGCGCGCAGCCCATAGAACGTGAAGCGTTCCCACATCTCCGTGAAGAAGAGCGTCGACAGCGCGCGTGGATGTCCCCCCAGCACCTCGGCCCGCTCAGCTTTCGGTGGCAGCCGACTCGCTCCGCCGGCCCTTCTGGATCATGCGGGCGAAGACGATGCCGAGTTCGTACAGCAGGTACATCGGTATGGCCATGAAGCTCTGCGACACCGCGTCCGGCGGCGTCAGGAACGCGGCGATGATGAAGATGCCGAGGATGACGTAGCCGCGGTTGCGCGTGAGCACCTCGAGCTTCACGAGTCCGGTTGCGACCAGCAGCACGACGGCCACGGGCATCTCGAACGCGATGCCGAACGCGAGGAACAGCAGCAGCACGAAGTCGAGGTACTGCGCGATGTCCGTCATCATCTTCACGCCGATGGGTGTGGTCGAGGCGAGGAACTTGAACATCAGCGGGAAGACGACGTAGTAGGCGAAGGCCACGCCCGTGTAAAACAGCGCGATACTGGAGACGATCAGCGGCAGCGCGAAGCGGCGCTCGCGCTTGTAGAGCCCCGGCGCGACGAAGCCCCAGACCTGGTACAGCACGTAGGGCATCGCGATGAACAGCGCCAGCATGATCGACAGCTTGAGCGGCGCCATGAACGGCGAGACCACGCTGGTTGCGATGAGCGACGTGCCTTCGGGCAGCTGGTCGATCAGCGGTTTCGCGACCAGCGTGAACAGCTCGTTCTGGAAGAACGCGAGCGGAACGAAGCAGACGGCGATCGCGATGACCGAGCGCAGCAGCCGGTCCCGCAGCTCGAGGAGATGCGAGACGAGCGTGCCTTCCGCGAGCGGCTCTCCCTCACCCGTGCTTTGGCTCATCAGCGACCGTCTTGTCCAGTGGCGCCGGCGCATCCGGCGAGGGGTCCAGGATCGGGGTGGGTTCGTCCATCGCTGCCGAGGTGACAACGCTTGCCGGGGCCGGGGCGTCAGCGGCGAGTTGGGCCGGCACAGCGCGTGCCTCGTTGTCGACAGGCGGCGGCGCAGGCGCGTGGATCGTCTGGGGCGAGGCGGCCGGGCTTGCGGCCGGCTTCGGGTCGGCGAGCGGATCGAAATGGGTTTCCTGCTCGAGCTGCGTGCGCAGCTGGCGGGCCATCGCACGCGCGCGGCCCGCCCAGCGCCCGACGTCCGCCGCCAGCTTCGGCAGCCGCTGCGGTCCCAGCACCAGCAGCGCGATGCCAAAGATCAAAATGATCTCGGTGATGCCTACCTCGAACATGCGGGGCGATCAGCCCGACTTGTGGTCCGTCTTGGTCGAGGACGCCGTCGTTTCCTTGAACTCGGCATCCTGGGTGCTGCCGGTCAGGTCGGACAGCTGCTTGTTCTGCTCGTCCTCGCCATCGCTCATGGCCTTCTTGAAGCCACGCACGGCGGACCCGAGGTCCGAGCCGACGTTCTTGAGCTTCTTGGCCCCGAACAGGACGAGCGCGATCAGCAGGATGATGAGCAGTTCGCGAAATCCGATACCCATGAAATTCTCCGGGGCCCGCTTGAGGGGGCCGACATCATACGACAATCGTTATGGTGACTCGTTTGCGCTGGTGTGCGGGGAAAACCGTAGCCAGAACGTGACCGGACCGTCATTCACCAGCGCGACCTTCATGTCGGCGCCGAAGCGCCCGGTGGCGACCTTGCCAGGCAACGCCTCGCGCGCGTACTCGACGACGCGCTCGAACAGTTGGCGCCCCACCTCCGGAGCGGCCGCGGTCGTGAAGCTGGGCCGCAGGCCCTTCCGCGTGTCTGCCGCCAGCGTGAACTGGGAAATCAGCAGCAGCTCGCCGCCCACGTCCGCGAGGCTGAGGTTCATCCGGCCTGCTGCATCCGCGAAGACCCGGTAGGCGATCGCCCGGTCCACCAGTCGTCGGCCGGTGGGCTCGTCGTCACCGGGTTCGACGGCGACGAAGGCGAGCAATCCATGGCCAATTTTTCCCACCATGGCTTCTTCAACGCTGACGCAGGCCTCGGAAACTCGTTGAATAAGCAGGATCATAACTGAAAATCCGAATAATCTCCCACTTTTCTATAAAATTGACGCTTTAAATGAGCTGAAGAGCCAATAAATCAATAAAGTGGGAAACTGGTTCAAGAAAAAGCAAAAAATGACGGTCAAAAAACTGCAGGAGTCACTTCATGCTCAGTTCCTGGGACTTCTCCAGTGCTTCCTGCGCCTGCGGGTTCTTGCCGCGGGCCCGCAACGAGTCTGCAATGAGCTGCCAGGCCGTCGATTGGGTCTGGCTGTCTCCAACCGACATCGACAGCGCCTTGCGGCCCATGGCCTCGGCCTGCGGGAAGTTGCGCTGGTCCATGCGCAACCGCCCCAGCTCGATCCAGAGCAGCGGGTTGTTCGGTTCGATGCGCAGTGCGCGATCCAGTGAGCCGGCGGCCCCGGGCAGGTCGCCCTTCCTGCGCTGGGTCTGGGCCTGGGTCACCAGGGCGCGGCTCGCCGGACTGAGAGTCGCGGTGGCTGCCTTCGGCCGCTCGCGGGGAACCGGGATCGAAGGCGCGGGTCCCTGGATGACCGGTTCCACCGGCATGGTCGATTCGATCGGAGGCGGCTCAACAATGACCGGCCCGCGACCACCCGTGGCCGGACTGGGCCTGGTCGGGGCTGCTGGCGGCTCCGGCTGGAAGGGTTGCAGCGAGCATCCGGCGGACGCGAGCAGGGCAACGACAACGACGGTTCGCGTCAACGGGAGCATGGAGATACCTCGCCCGCGATTGTCCGGCCCACGTGCGGGCCAGATCAAGGCTGAGTGGGCGCAGGCGCCTCGGCGCCGGTTGGGGCCGTGACCGCGTCCCCGGTCGGATCGACCGGGTCCGGAGGTTGCATCAGCGCTGCCTCCTCCCGCGAAATGTTCGGCGGACAGTTCTGGCTCGGGTTGAGCGCCGTTCCAACCTCGAACGGCATGCTCACGGCGGAGCCCGAACAGTACGGCGACGTCTCGAGTCCCGAGTAGTACTCGATCCAGCGGTCCTCGACGTCCTCGGGCAGCAAGGGCTCGAATGACGTGGTCGCGATCGACGACATCAGCCGAGTCCACGCCTGCAGCGCACCCGTGGTGCCGGTGAGTCCGGTGGGAGAGTTGTCGTCGTGACCAAACCAGACGACGATCACATGGCCGCCCGAGAACCCGGCGAACCAGCTGTCGCGATAGTCGTTCGAGGTACCGGTCTTGCCGGCGACGACGAGGTCCGGTGGCAGCGATTTCCTGGCCGGGCGTGCCGTGCCGCGCTCGAACACTTCGATCAGCATGCGGTTCAGCGTGTAGACGGCTGCCGCCGGCGCCGCTTCGGTGACTTCGAGTTCCGGCGCCTTGAGCGGCTTGCCGGTCTCGTCGACGACGGCGCGCACGGCCCGCAGCGGCGAGCGGAAACCGCCGTTCGCCAGCGTGTTGTACATCTGGGCGACCTCGACCGGGTTCAGCTGTGCGGTGCCGAGCAGGATCGACGGGTACCTGGGTGGCGCCTCGTCGAGGCCGAGCTGTACGTAGGTCTTGGTGACCGGACCGAGACCCACGTCCATCCCCAGGTTCACGGTCGCAAGGTTGTACGACTGCGTGAGGCCGCGCAGCAGCGTCACCTGCCCGTGCACCTTCTTGTCGTAGTTGTTGGGCTTCCAGCGGTCGCCGCTCTCGAGCTTGATGTCGACCGGCTCGTCCATCACCAGCGACGCGGGCGTGAACCTGCCCGACTGCAGCGCGGCGAGGTAGACCATCGGCTTGGCGAGTGAACCGATCGGCCGCTTCATGTCGAGCGCACGGTTGAAGCCGTCGAACGAGGCGCGGCGCCCGCCGACGACCGCGACGACCTCGCCGGTCTGCGGGGTGGTGACGACCATGGAGCCTTCGAGGCCCCTCGCCCCCTTGCGGCCCGACTTGTCCTGCCGTTCCAGTTCGTCGCTCAGCGCTTCCTCCGCCTTTTCCTGCAGCAACGGGTCAAGCGTGCTGAAGACCGTGAGGCCGGTCTCGGTCAGCGCCTGCTCCTGGTAGTCCTCGCGCAGCTGGCGTCGCACGAGGTCGAGGAACGCCGGGAAGTAGTTCGCGGAGCGTCCCGCGTTGTCGGTGATGCCGAGCGGCGCCTTCATCGCGCGTTCGGCTTCCGCGGGCTTCACCACGCCCTGCTCGGCCAGCACCTTGAGCACGAGGTTGCGGCGCTCCAGCGCGCGCTCTGCGTGACGGCGCGGATCGTAGTACGAAGGCCCGCGCACGATCGCGACCATCAGTGCCACTTCCGGCAGGTTGAGCTCGCCGAGCGGCTTGCCGAAGTAGAACTGGCTCGCCAATCCGAAGCCGTGCACGGCGCGACGGCCGTCCTGGCCGAGGTAAATCTCGTTGATGTAGGCGTTCATGATGTCGGCCTTCTCGAACCGCGATTCGAGAATGAACGCCATGACCGCTTCCTCGCCCTTGCGCCGCAGCGTGCGCCGGCTGTCGAGGAAGTAACTCTTCACCAGCTGCTGGGTCAGCGTGCTGCCGCCCTGTTCGACCTGCCCCGCGCGCACGTTGACGAACAGCGCGCGCAGGATCGCGAGCGGGTTCACGCCGTGATGCGTGTCGAACTTGCGGTCCTCCACGGCCTTGAGCGCTGCGGGCAGCAGCGGCGGCACCTCGGCCGGCGAGACGATGATCCGGTCCTCGCCGTGGATCGGGAAGATGCTGCCGATCAGCAGCGGGTCGAGCCGGAACACCGGGACCTCGGCGCCTGAGTCGCTCGTAAGCGACGCGATCGCCTCGCCATCGAAGCCGACGCGCAGTTTCTGCGCCGCCTGCTGCTCGTCGGAAAAACGGAACTCGCGGACGTAGACGTCGAGGGTATCGCCCTTGCGGCGGAACGTGCCCGGCCGATCGACTGGCGTCTGTGCGATGTAGCCGAGCCGGGTCAGTTCCCGCGCGAAGCGTGCCGACGACAGGTCCTGGCCGGCGTAGAGCTCGAGCGGCTGCGCGTAGACGCGCGCCGGCAGCGTCCAGCGCCGGCCCTCGAACTGCGCCGTGACGCGGCGGTCGAGGATGGCCACGAACACGATCGCGGCGACCAGCGCCAGCAGCGCGATGAGCACGAAGCCGCGCTGCAGCTGCTGGCGGGACTTCGGGGTGCGTCTGCGCCTGGCCATGGATCGCGCCTACTTGCGCCAGAACGTGGGTGTCAACAACACGAGCACGGAGAAAATCTCGAGGCGCCCGAGCAGCATCGCCAGCGAGCAGACCCAGGTCTGGAAGTCGGTGAGTCCCTGGTAGTTGCTCGACGGACCGACGACGCCGAGTCCCGGGCCCGCGTTGTTGATGGTCGCGATGACGGCGGTGAACGCACTGATGAAATCCATGCCGCTCGCAAGCAGCATGAACGTCAGCGTCACGACCGTGCCGAAGTAGAGCACCACGAAGGCCAGCACCGCGAACACGATGTGGTTTGACACGACCTGACTGCGGATCTTGACCGGGGTAACGGCCTGCGGGTGCACGAGCAGCATCAGCTCACGGCTCGCCTGCTTCAGCAGCACCAGTGTGCGGAACATCTTGATGCCGCCTCCCGTTGAGCCGGTGTTGCAGGTGTAGCAGGACAGCATGACGATGACCATCGGCGCAAAAATCGGCCAGGCGGCGTAGTCCTGGGTCACGTAGCCGCAGGTCGTCGCCAAGGCGACGAGGTTGAAAGTCACGTGACGCAACGTGGTCAGGAAGTCCGGGTAGACGCGGTTCGCCCAGACGTAGAGCGTGACCAGGAGGATGGAGAATGCCACCAGCCGCAGCATCGCGCTTGCTTCGACGTCGGTCAGGTAGGTGCGCAGGCTCTTCTGCTGCCAGGCGATGAAGTGCCGTGAGAAGTTCAGCGCCGAAACCAGCATGAAAAAGACCAGTACCAGTTCGATCGCAACCGAGTTGAAGTGACCGACGCTGGCGTCATAGTTGGAAAACCCGCCCAGCGAAAGCGTCGAGAACGAGTGGAAAACTGCGTCGTACCAGTCCATGCCGGCGACCCGCAGGGAGAGCGCGCACGCGATGGTGAGCAGCAGGTAGACGACCCAGAGCGCCTTGGCGGTCTGGGTGATGCGCGGCGTCAGCTTCTCGTTCTTGACGGGACCCGGAGTTTCCGCCTTGTACAACTGCATGCCACCGACGCCGAGCAGCGGCAGGATGGCCACCGCGAGGACGATGATGCCCATGCCGCCGTACCAGTGCAGGGCAGCACGCCACATGTTCAGCGATGGCGCCATCGAGTCCAGGCCGGTCAGCACGGTCGCGCCGGTGGTGCTGAGCCCGGACATCGTTTCGAAGAAAGCGTCGGTGAAGCTCAGCCCCGGCAGGCCGATCATCAGCGGCACGGTGGCGATGGCTGACATGAATACCCAGGCCAGGGTGACCAGCAGGAAGCCGTCCCGCGAACGCAACTCGCGCTTGTGCCGCCTGGTCAGCAGGAACATCAACGCACCGACCACCACGGAGATCACCGCGGCATAGACGAAATCGACCAGCAGGCCATCGGCGTAGAGCAGCGACGTGACCATGGGCAGCGCGTAGGTGACGCTGAACAACATCAGCATCGAGCCCAGAATGTTGATGACGGCAAGCATCGGGGGGCTCCGGCGCTGTCAGGCTCAGGTCTGGAACAGGCGCTCGACCTGCTCGACGTGCCGCTTGTCCGTGAGGAAGAGGATCACGTGATCGCCGTTCTCGATCACCGTGTCGTGGTGCGCCATGATCACCTCGTCGCCGCGCACCAGCGTGACGATCTTGGCTCCGTCGGGCAGCTTGATGTGCTCGATCGGCCGGCCGACGACCTTGCCGCCGCGCAGGCCGTGGGCGATGGTTTCCATGGCTTCGGCCGCGCCACGGCGCAGCGAGTGCACCTGCACCACGTCGCCACGCCGCACGTAGGCGAGCAGCGAGCCGATCGTGACCGTCTGCGGCGAGATCGCGACGTCGATCGCGCCTTTCTGCGTGAGGTCCGCGTAGGCGGGCCGGCTGATCAGCGCCATGACGCGCCGCGCCCCGAGGCGTTTAGCCAGCATCGCCGACAGGATGTTCGCTTCCTCGGAGTTGGTCAGGGCGCAGAAGACGTCCACGCTGTCGATGTTCTCCTCGACCAGCAGCTCCTCGTCCGCGGCGTCGCCCACCAGCACGATCGAATTGGTCAACTGCTCGGAGATCTTTCGTGCCCGCTTCGAATCGCGCTCGATCACCTTGACCTGGTTCTCCTGCTCGAGCGTCTGCGCGAGCCGGAAGCCGATGTTGCCGCCGCCGGCGATGACGACTCGCTTGACCGGGTCTTCGAGCTTCTGCATCTCTTTCATCACGGCGCGGATGTCCTGCGTGGCCGCAACGAAGAAGACTTCGTCGCCATCCTGGATCACCGTGTCGCCGTCCGGTTCGATGCTTTCGCCTTCGCGGTACAGCGCCGCCACGCGCGCTTCGCTGCTGCCCATGTGCGTCTTCAGTTCGCGGATCGGGCGCCCGACCAGCAGCCCGCCCTTGAGCGCCTTGAGCCCGACGAGGCGGACCTTGCCGTCGGCGAAGTCCACGACCTGCAGCGCGCCGGGGTAGCGGATCAGGCGCTCGATGTACGCCGTGACGGCTTCCTCGGGACTGAGGTACATGTCGATCGCGAACCCGGGCAGCGCCGTCGGCACTTCGGGGTTCTCGGTCGAGACAAACAGGCTCGGTTGCTTCGTGTAGTCACGCGAGCGGATGCGGGCGATCTTGGTCCTGGTGCCGAACAGGCTCCACGCCACGTGGCACGCGACCATGTTGGTCTCGTCGCTGTTGGTGAGCGCGACGATCATGTCGGCGTCGCGGGCGCCGGCTGTCTCGAGCGTCCGCGGGCTGGCCGCGTTGCCCTGCACCGTGCGGATGTCGATGCGGTCCTGCAGGTCGCGCAGCAGGCGCTCGTCCGTGTCGACGACCGTGACGTCGTTGGCCTCTTCGCGGGCCAGGTGGTTCGCAGCAGTCCTGCCGACCTGGCCGGCCCCGAGGATGATGATTTTCAAGGTTGTGAACCGTTGGGGCAGCGCGCCATTCTAGCGCCAGCGCGACTCAGACCGCCTCCAGGTTGGCATACCCGAGCATCAGCCACTTGGTGCCCTGGCGCTCGAAATTGACCTGGACCCGGGCATGGGCACCCTGGCCCTCCAGGCTCAGGACCACCCCGTCGCCGAACTTGGCATGGCGCACCCGTTGCCCGAGCTTGAGTCCGCCGGGCGGCGTCTCGTCCTGGAACCGGCGCCCGCTCATCGACAGGTTGCTGCCGGCGGGCCGGGTCGCCTGGGCCGCGGGGCGCGCCTGCGGCGAGTACACCGGCCGGGACACCTGCACCTTGGGGCGGACCTCCTCGACCAGCTGCAACGGGACTTCGGCGATGAACCGGGACGGGGCGCCGAAGTTGTCGACACCGTGCATACGGCGCTGTTCGGCGTAGGTCAGGTAGAGCTGGCGCATGGCGCGGGTGCAGCCGACGTAGCAGAGCCTGCGCTCCTCCTCGAGGCCGTGCATGTCCATGACCGAGCGCTGGTGCGGGAACAGGCCGTCCTCGAGCCCGCAGAGGAAGACCACAGGGAACTCGAGCCCCTTGGCAGAGTGCAGCGTCATCATCTGGACGCAGTCTTCCCAGGCCTCGGCCTGGCCCTCGCCGGATTCGAGCACGGCGTGGGAGAGGAACGCCATCAGCGGCGGCATGTCCGTGTCGTCGGGTTCGAACCCGCGCGCTGCGCTGACGAGTTCTTCGAGGTTCTCGAGCCGCGCCTCGCCCTTGTCGGCCTTGTCTTTCTGGTAGTGGCCCGCGAGCCCGCTCGCCTGGATCACGTGATCGACCTGCTCGTGCAGCGGCAGGCCCTGCGTTTCGGCGTCGAGCTTCTCGATCAGCGTCAGGAACGCCTGCAGGCACGAGACAGCCTTGGTTCCCAGGTCCTCGTTGCATTCGAACGCGGACTGCCACATCGACTTCACGTGCTCGCGGGAGTGGGCGCGCAGCACTTCGAGCGTGCGCGCGCCGATGCCGCGTGTCGGCAGGTTCACGACGCGCTCGAACGACGCGTCGTCGTCACGGTTGGAGATCAGCCGCAGGTAGGCGAGGGCGTCCTTGATCTCCTGCCGTTCGAAGAACCGCAGGCCGCCGTACACGCGATACGGGATGCGTGCGGCGAGCAGGTATTCTTCGAACACCCGCGACTGTGCGTTCGACCGGTAGAGGATCGCGTTGTCGGCTCGCTTGCCGCCGCGCGTGATCCACTCGCGGATCCTGTCGATCACGAATTCGGCTTCGTCGCGCTCGTTGTAGGCACGGAACAGCCGGATGGGCGCGCCCTTGCCTTCGCTGGTCCAGAGCTTCTTGCCGATGCGGCCGCTGTTGTTGCCGATGATGGCGTTGGCCGCGTCCAGGATGTTGCCGGTCGAGCGGTAGTTCTGCTCCAGCCGGAACAGCTGCACGTCGTTGAAATCCTTGCGGTATTGCTGCAGGTTCTCGACCCGCGCGCCGCGCCAGCGATAGATCGACTGGTCGTCGTCGCCCACCACGTAGGGAACGCTCGCCGTACCCACCAGGGCCTTCAGCCATTCGTACTGGATGGTGTTGGTGTCCTGGAATTCGTCGACCAGCACGTGCTTGAAGCGCGCGCGGTAGTGGTCGCCCAGCCCGGGCACCTCGCGCAGGATCTCGTAGCTGCGCAGCAGGAGCTCGGCGAAATCGACCACGCCGTTGCGGCGGCAGGTTTCCTCGTACGCCTCGTACAGCTTGATCAGCTGGCGCCGCGTCGGGTCGCCGTCGTCCTTGAGATGCTTCGGCCGCAGGCCTTCGTCTTTCTGCGCATTGATGAAATACGTGACCTCGCGCGGCACCCAGCGCGTGTCGTCGAGGTTGAGGCCGCGGATGATCTTCTTGACCAGGCGCTGCTGGTCTTCGCCATCGAGGATCTGGAAACCCTGCGCCAGGCCCGCCTCGCGCCAGTGCAGGCGCAGCAGCCGGTGGCAGATGCCGTGGAAGGTGCCGATCCAGAGCGGCGCGGAGGGCAGGCCGAGCTGGGTCTCGATGCGATGGCGCATCTCGGCCGCGGCCTTGTTGGTGAAGGTGACCGCCAGGATGCCGTGCGGGGAGACGCCCTCGACCTGCACCAGCCACTCGACGCGGTGCGTGAGTACGCGGGTCTTGCCGCTGCCCGCCCCGGCGAGCACGAGGGTTGGCAGCAGCGGAGCGGTCACGGCCTGCCGCTGCGCGTCGTTCAGCGGCGCAATGATGTGGGAGACGTCCATCGGAAGGCCGCGAATTCTACAGGAGTCGCCCCCGCCTCGCGTAAATTAGGCAGCACGTGCCGCTTCCGGCCTGACCGAACGACAGGAATTTCGCCCATGCGCCTTGCGACACTGCGCCCGCTTCGCCTGATCCCGCTGCTTGCGGTTGCAGTTGCCGTGGCCGGACTGGCCGGCGCCCCGACCCGCGCGGACGCGCCGAGCGCCGATGCCGCCTGGGACGCCGGCGTCGCGCGCTTCGTCGAAGGTCACTTCGCCGCGAATCCGGTCACCGCGGTATACGCGGGACGGCACGAGTTCGACGGTCAGCTTCCCGACCTGAGCGAATCCGCGCTGCGCCAGGACATCGTCCGGCTGGAAGCGGAACGGGCACGGTTGAGCGCAGTCGATCCTGCGAGGCTCTCCGAATCGCACCAGCGCGAACGCGCCTACCTGCTGGCCGCCCTCGACGTGGAACTGTTCTGGAAGAAGGACGCGGAGTGGCCGCGCCGGAACCCGGCTTATTACCTAGGCCTGCTGGATCCCGAGATCTACCTGAGCAAGCCGTATGCGCCGCTCGAGCAGCGCATGCGCGCTTACATCGCCTATGCGCGGGAGATTCCGCGCGCTGCCAGGCAGATTCGCGCCAACCTGCGCACGCCGCTGCCGGCGCCGTGGATCGAGTACGGCGTGAACGCATTCGGCGGCTTCGCCGAGTTCTATGCCCGGGACGTCGCGGCAGTGTTTGCCGACGTGAAAGACCCGGCCCTGCAGGCGCAGCTGGCGGAAGCCAATGCCGCGGCGGCGAAGTCGATGCAGGAGCTGGCGGACTGGCTCGGATCCGAGCGGAAGCGTGCGACGCAGGACTTCGTCCTCGGGCCGCAGCTGTTCTCGCGCATGGTCGCGGCGACGGAGCAGGTGAACGTACCGCTCGAGCGCCTGCAGCAGATCGGCCAGGCCGACATGGACCGAAATCTCGCGTCGTTGCGCCAGGTGTGCGGAACGTACGCGCCGGGCAAGACCCTGCGCGAATGCGCCGACAAGGCCAACGCAATGAAGCCCGAAGGTGGCGCCGTGGCCGGTGCGCGACGCCAGCTGCCGGAGCTGCGGGCGTTCGTTGCCGGGAAAGGCATCGTCACGATCCCGGGGCCCGAGCAGGCGCTGGTCGAAAGCGCTCCGCCGTACAACGCGCAGAATTTCGCGTACATCAACACGGCGGGCCCATACGAGAGCAAGGACGTGCCGTCGGTGTACTACATCGCGCCGCCGGATCCGCGCTGGACACCGGAAGAACAGGCGCAGTACGTCGGCGGCGAGGGCACGCTGCTGTCGACCTCGGTGCACGAGGTGTGGCCGGGCCACTTCCTGCATTTCCTGCACGTGAACCGCAACCCGTCGAAGGTGGCGCAGCTGTTCCAGAGCTATGCCTACACCGAGGGCTGGGCGCACTACACCGAGGAGATGATGAAGGACGAGGGCCTGCGCGCCGGCAATCCGGAATGGCAGATAGGCCAGTTGCTGTCGGCACTGCGCCGCAATGCGCGCTACCTCGCCGCGATCGGCCTGCACACGCAGGGCATGAGCGTCGAGCAGGCCGAGAAGCTGTTCCGG
>Ga0209262_10000706_pt1 | contig 14284 bp, 12 predicted proteins | sample Lowcelwee11metaG_FD_187171 | JGI IMG/M metagenome (GOLD analysis project Ga0209262, IMG submission 187171) | Freshwater pond sediment microbial communities from the University of Edinburgh, under environmental carbon perturbations - Low... | ecosystem: Environmental > Aquatic > Freshwater >...
CCACGCCTACGGCGATCATGGTCGGCTCAGGTCTGGGCGCAAAATACGGAATCCTTTTTAAGGGCGGTGACTCCCTTGAAACCACTCACAGACTCAAAAACATCGTTTTTGACAAAACGGGCACTCTGACAGTCGGCCGCCCTGTAGTGACTGACATCGTCAGCCTGAACAAAACGGTAAATGTTCTCGTAACGGCCGCCTCGCTTGAAAAATACAGCGAACACAGCCTTGCTAAAGCGATACTTGACCGCGCGCAGGGAGAGTTACTCTACAAATCGAGAGATGTTAAAGCTATTTCCGGACACGGAATAACTGGTTTGATCAATGATAAAGAATACTGCCTGGGCAACAGCGCTCTTATGAAACTCAACGGGATCGACATGATTGAGCATTACGATAAGATCGCAAAACTTGAAAAGGACGGAAAAACAGTTGTGATACTGTCTGATAAAATCGGCGCACTTGGACTTATTGCAATAGCCGACGATATCAAAGATTCCGCAGCTGAATCTGTTGCAAATCTCAAAAGAGCCGGCCTGAAAGTCATAATGATAACGGGCGACAACAGAATTGCGGCTGAACGCATCGCCGGTATCCTGGGAATTGATGAGGTTTATGCCGGTGTTCTGCCTGAGAATAAAGCTAAGCTGATCCAGGAGATCAAACTGACAGGATCGACAGCGATGGTCGGTGACGGTATTAACGACTCTCCCGCATTAGCTTCAGCCGACATCGGCATAGCCATGGGTTCCGGAACGGATGTAGCTATAGAAACCGGAGATATTGTTCTAATGAGAAACGACCTTAACGATATTGCGAAAGCCATCAAACTGAGCAGGATAACGATGAACAGAATAAGGCTGAATATGTTCTGGGCTCTGTTCTATAATGTGCTCGGAATACCGGTAGCGGCGGGTGTGCTTTATGCATCAACAGGCTGGCTCTTGAACCCGATGCTTGCTGGAACCGCGATGGCATTAAGTTCGGTCAGCGTGGTAACAAATTCACTGCTTTTGAGATACAAAAAGCTTTAATAAAAGATCCATATTATCTAGATTTTGATATATCCGGATAATTCTATTTTGCGATATTATCTGCAGTAATATAGTAGAAATATTTATTTCCAACAGAAACATCAGTATCTTTATAGGTGGTAGTTGCTGATGTTCCGATCGGTACCGCACCAAATCCTGAATAAGGATCAGCTGATCTGTAAATTTTATAAAGAGTAGCACCCGCTACTGCATTCCAGCTAAGATCTATCTGAGATGAAGTGGCAGTCATAACAACAACATTCGACGGCTGGAAAAACCTCGAACATGCAACAGCCCATTGTGTGTCTCCGCCGGTATAACCGGTCGCTGTCAGCTTTCTATTGGCCGGATCATGCGTGAAATTTTTCCATGTTGTCCATTGCTGATCGTAATCTGTACGGTATGCAAGGCACAGGTAATCAGAATTTGATGTTAAAACCGCATCATCCGGATAAGTGAACGAAATATCGGCTGTACTGTTAAGTCTTCTTGTATCATAAAACAATTCCCAGTATTTACCTGTATATATACTATTTATGCCTGCTCCCAGATCGCTTTCTATCATTCCCCCGACAATCTCCACAGCTGAAGTTTTAACTGCAGTGGCAGGTATCCCGCCGCCGTTTGATTTAAAAGTAAGAACCGTGTAATTTGCGGACAGGTTCGTTCCTGTAAAATCGTAATTACCGGTTGCAGTTATATTTCTTGTGAAATAGTTGATATCCGAAGGATGATTCTGCGCTGAATTATTGATTAGGATCGGTTTCGGATAAATCCAGTATAAAAGACTTTGGTTCTGTTTTAATTTATGTACTTTATACTGATATCCCACTTCGCATATATTCGAAGCTATATAATCTGTCTTGTTGGTCAGACTGTAATCAGCACCACCGCCGCTTATAGCGTCATACATTGTAAGTGCAGTAAAATTCTGCAAACGGTACCTGTCAATCGGACAGCCTGCAGGCCAGAAACAGCTTGGTACACCGGGAATATATGAAGCTACAAAATCGTCCAGCGTACCGTCAATTCCGTCATAATCATAATCGTAGGGATGCGATCCGTGATTGCTGTAAAAAGCTCCGCCCGCTGTAGTTATCGGCCTCATATACCTGAATAATTTTATCGTAAGGTCAGTCTCGCTTAAATTTGTGAACTGACATACGGGAAGCCATTCGCAGTAAGGAGCTCCGAGTGTCGGGCTCGGATCGAAAAGTTTATTTCCCACACCGCCTATTAAATTAATATCACCGGACTGATACTTGGTCACATTGCTCCAGACATTAGTCGAACCGGCGTCATAAGACCAGTCTTCATGAATTCCAGGAATAAAAAAAGCTCCTGCATACGGTGCCGCAGGATCGTTATTCCAGTTCTGAAAATTAGTACTGTTGGCTTCAACCGGAACACTGCCGTTCATAACCAGAAAACTTGTACTCATGTTTAAGTAGTTGAACGGTATATTTGGCGGATTAGTACCGACAGTAAAATTTGATATAACGCTAAAATCATCAAATGTTAAAGAACTGCCGATCGGAGAAGTTGTGAAAATCTGATTTGCGAAACCTAAAGTAACACAAATACAAATTGAGATCAAACAAAATACTTTTTTCATAAAATACCCCCCTGTTTTTAATTTTTCATTAAAAGTAAAATATTGAATCTGATATATCAAAGTCAAGAAGATAATTATATTTTTTTCTTTTTCGGTTTAGGCAGGGGGAGCTCTTTCTCAGTTATTCTGACAAGTTCCGACAGCCAGTCAGGATCATCGAGATTGTCTATCAGAAAATAATTTTTTGCTCCGGGATAAGGCGGAGCTTCTTCCGGTTCGCCGATGAACTTCCTGCCTGCTTCGGTAGGCTTTATAAAAAGCTGATTATCCGAGAGTATAGCCGTCATTTTTCCGTTAAGGAATACTCCGTATTCCCCGAACATTTTTTTGAATGTCAGTTCGCCTGCTCCGGCAAGCTGTTCCAGAATATAATCCGCGAAATCTTTATCAGTTGCCATGAGATCTCCTATAAATATCTTTTTAGGTTCTGCCCGATTATTCCTGCGTAAAGTTCGATATATTTTTTTACCGGGCTCATGTTGATCTTCTTCATGAGTACTTCTTCCACCTGAAAAAATCCGACGGATTCCTTCATTTCTACCTGGATCCTAAGAGAATTTTCGATCCCTTCAGAAATATAAACCTTTGAAATTGATGCCGATGAATACTTATGAATGTCCCCCACTTTTGATCCTGATTCCATTATTAAAGGTATCCTTGCTCTTCCTCCTTCCATATCGCAGCCGTCGGCTACCAGAACAACACCGGCTTCGAGCGAGTGGATCTTCTGGGTTCCCATGTGCCCTATTATTCCTTCAAAAGCAAGAGATTTTACTACCAGCTGTTTTTTCAGATCGTCGGGATAGATCTCTTTAAGCAGGCTTTCGATCTTATTTTGGGTCAGAGTGATCGTCATCCTTTCATGCCCGTCCCTGCCGATGCTCATTCCGATATCGTGAAGAAAAGAAGCCATGAATACTGCAGTTTTGCAGTCTTCAAAAACGAGCATGTTCTCGGTCTCGGTATTGAATTTTATACCCGCTCCGTTCATAATATCCATGATCTTCATGGCGTTCGATGTAACTTTGCGCATGTGAACAGGACCGTGATCGTTATAGTTCAGCCTTGTGATTGATACCGTATTCGCGTAATCCTGAAGTATTTCGATCTCCTTATCGCTTATCATCATTTGCGCCAGCTTAAGCGTATTTCCCTGAAGGTGGTCAAGCAGAGATTTATCAATTATTTTTTCAAGTTTAGATTTCATATTTATGCCTGTTTTTTTATATTTAGTTCAAGCGGATTGATCCCTTCGCCCCAGTAAACGGTCGTATGAGGGAACGGTATAAGTATCTTGTTTTCGTCAAAAGCATTTTTCAGCCTTTTTCTGTATTCTCTGCCTATCGCCCATTGAGAAAGAGGAACTGTTTTGATCCTTGCTTTGATTATTACCGCGCTTTGATCGAATTTATCTATCCCGAGTATTTCCACAGGTTCGATTATCTGATCCTTTAGATCACTGTCCGAAGCGAGTTTCTCCCCCACTTCCTTCATAACTCTGATCACTTTATCCACATCTTCCCTGTAGGCGACACCGATCTCCAGAACGATGGCCGACCATTCTTTTGTCATGTTGGCAAGCGAATTTATTTTGCCGTTCTGAAAAATATGAACCGTTCCCGTCATGTCTCTCAGTGTTATTGTTCTTAATTCTATCTTTTCCACCATACCGTCAACACCGTTTATCAGGGCATAATCGCCTCTTCTTATCTGATCTTCCATGAGCATAAAAAAACCTGAAATGAAATCTCTTACAAGCTCCTGTGCGCCGAAACCTACGGCCAGACCTATTATCCCCGCTCCTGCAAGTATAGGCGCGATATCAATTCCCAATTGTCTTAAGAGCACCATTATAAAAATTGTCCATATAACCAGCTTTCCAAGTCTTTTAACTATTCCCATCAGTGTGATGATCCGTTTTTCATTCTCTTTTTTTGCCATCGGGCTTTCATCTTCCTCTTCTTTGTTTTTAGAAAGAAGGAATTTCTTCAACTGATCAACAAGGTATTTTTCCAGCTTTAAAAGAAGGAAAAGCATTATAAGTGTAACAATTAGGATGGGTATTTCTTTTATTGTCCATCCGATCAGCTTATCCAGTATGCTTATCCAATATTCCTGCGAAAAATATTTATCCATTTATTGTTACTCCGTTTTTTCTAAATATAATTAAATTCATAAAATTAATCACTGTCTGATTTTGTCATCTCAAATAATAGGTTTACTGCCTGCCCGATAATTTTATCGCAGAAATCATATTCAGCAGAGTGAAGCGGCGCATGATCTTTTCCAGATCCTATCCCGATAAAGCAGGATGTTGCGATATTGCCGAAATAGCTGAAATCTTCTGACCATGTAAAAGCTTCTTTCAGAATTTCATATTTAATACTCTTATTTTTACAAAGATCTTTTAATTTTTCTGTCAGTGAATGATCATTTTCAACCGCAGAAAAATTCTCCTGAAAGTTTATTTTATAAATTAATCCGGACATATCTGAAACTTTTCTTGTTTCAGCTTCTATCATATCTATCATTTCCTGAATATCGTCATCTGAACATGCTCTTAAAGTCAGATACAATTCGCCTTTGTCCGGCGAGATTCCGAAATCCTTTTTACCGGCTTTAAGGCCGACTATGGTTATCAGTACTTTCGACTTGAAATATTTTTTCTGATCAGCTGTAATTTTGTCAAGATATCTTATCAGCCAGCTTATTGCAGGTACCGGACTGATGCCTTTTTCAGGCTGTGAAGCGTGGGATGTTTTTCCGGTAAATTTTATTGTCATTCCAGTAGAAGCTGAAGCGAAGACACCGTCTTTTAATAATATTTTACCGACATCGTATCCCGGAATATTATGGAATCCGTAAATTTCATCAATCTTCAATTCTTTGAAAGCTTTATTTGATATCAGCTTTTTAGCTCCATGGCCTGTTTCTTCAGCAGATTGAAATATCAATACGATTTTTCCTTTCTCAGGTCTGTCCGATGAAATCTTTTCACCCAATCCAAGCAGGATAGCGGAATGTCCGTCATGCCCGCATAAATGCGACACTTTCGGATTTTTTGACTTATAACTTAATCTCTTCGACTCTGAAGCGGGAAGAGCATCCATATCTGCCCTGAAAGCGGTCGTTTTTCCTTTAACTTTTCCTTTAAATACAGCGACGACCGATCCTGAAATTACCTGAATTGAATCAGGCTTGAGTCTTTCGAGAGCTTTAATTATGAAGTTAGAGGTCTTTTCCTCTTTTCCCGATATCTCGGCAATCGAATGAAGTTCGTGTCTTATTTTAATTAGATCTAACATTTTTTACCTGATTTAATTTTAGTTAGATTATCATGCCTGAAACAGCTTATTTCATGATCGTTGACCATTCCGACGGACTGCATCATGGCATAAACGATAGTTGAGCCCATAAAAGACATTCCCCTTTTCTTTAAATCGGCAGCGATATTATCGGATAATCCGCTCGTAGCCTGAATTTCACGCATGGTCTTTATCTGATTATCAATTATCTTGCCGTCAGTAAAACTCCAGAAATATTTATCGAAAGATCCGAATTCCTTCTGGATCTCAATGAACACTTTCGCGTTCTTTACGGCTGACTTTATCTTCAGCCTGTTCCTGATAATACCTTCGTCATTTACCAGCTCTTCTATTTTTTTCTCATCGTATTCAGCTACTTTTTTCACATCGAAATTATCGAACGCTTTGCGGTAATTTTCACGCCTCTTCAAAATAGTTATCCACGACAGCCCCGCCTGCGCTCCTTCAAGAATGATGTGCTCAAAAAAGTGCCTGTCATCATGCACAGGAACTCCCCATTCATCGTCGTGATAGTCCAGATATATCTGACCTCCGTTCACGCACCACTGACATCGTTGTTTTTTCATTACATTTATCCTATTAATCAATTTCAACTTAATGATTGAGAAGAGTTACATTCAAAACAGTTGTATAACCGATCTCAATCCTAATGTCCTCAAATTTAGAAGAACAAATATCAGGGTGATTATATTCAATCTTAACAGAATATTTTCCTGGTTTGATATTTTTAATTATATACTCACCTGAAGAATTAGTCGATGTATTATATTGAGTGTTAAGAATTGAGATTTTTGCGTTATATAAAACCTTTGTTTTAGTATCTGGGAAATTGTTTGAGTATTCAACAAAAACACCTTTTATTGTTCCTGCGAGATACCCGCTATCACCGGATAAACAGCTTCTTTTTGAAATAGAATAATTCCAATGTAATTTTTGATAAGGAATCGTACACGAAAAAATTATAAGTATAAGTAATGTCGATGCAATTATATTTTTCATCTTTATTTTACTTGATATATTTACCAATCTCGACACTTTCAACTTTCTTACCTCCTTATATATTCTTCATTAAAAAACTGCTTTCTGAACCACAATTCAAATACGGGATCAAGAAATTCTATTTTGATCTGATTTTCGTTTATCATATCATTATTGATCAGAATAGCTTTGTTTTTCAATACATTTCTTGGTGTTCCCAACCTGTACTTCTGCATAGTATCGCCGGAAGTAAACTGAATTTCACTTTTACAAATAGCTTTTAATAAATTAAGCTGGGTAACGCTTATTGTTTCGATCTCTTTCTGAAAAAGCGGTGAGTTGGCATTTATTACCTCGTAAAGTGATTCTGTGATTTCCTTCTCAGACGCAATCTTTTCGGTTTTCACCCATGTATAATGAGCAAGCTGCTGAACATACCATGAATGATCTTTCATATACTTCGGTATCAATTCCGCGTTTTCTCCGCTGATGTTTTTACCAGTTCGCTTGAAACTCTCAACTATGAAATTTATCCAGTCCTCCCTGGCGATTTTCTGAAGCAGCATTATATCACCGAATCTGTAGAATGGTTTTGACGGTTTGCTGAATATCTCGGTCAACATGTGTCTTTTGCTCCCGTAAAGGCAGTAAGTAACATTCTTGTGTTTCTGCCATTTTGATCTCAATTTTTTCTCGAATTCCTCGTATCCCTGATATGTTGCAAGGTTTTGAAATTCATCAAGACAGATTACAAATTTAAAATTCTTCGAAGCTGATATTTTTTCAGGCAGATCAAGTATCTCATCTTTATGCGTTTTCAATTCCACCCAGTCAAAGCTCAGGCTGAAATCATTAGCCGGGTCCGAGCCCATGCTGATCTTAGGTACGATATGTTTGAAAAAATCTTTTACCGATTTAACCCAGTCCTGCCATTTAGAAGACGAAGCTTTCAGCGCTTCCCGTGCGAACACTTCCATGAATTCCTCTTCTCCGGATACGGAAAAAAGATCTATCATCACAATCTTAATATCTTTATGATTCGATCTGATATCGTTCGTTACTTTCTCAACTAACGATGATTTACCCCACCTTCTCGGTGAGATCAAAGTCGTATTAATCCCATTGATAAGATTTTCGTACAGTTTTTTACTGTCCTTTTCCCTGTCGGTAAAAGATTTATCGCTGACCGTTGAACCGTAAATAAAAGGCGATATCTGCATAATTACTCCTTTTTCAGCCTCGTTTTCCATGATACCAAAAGGTATAATACCAATTGGTATAATACCAAAAGGTATAATCAAATATAACTCTATTTTATTTCAAAATCAAATGATTTATAAAACATAACTGATGTCTTTTTTCATTTTATTTTTCCGAAAGAATACTTTAAACCAAGAAAATAGCTGTTTGAATCCTCTTTATAATCATTGGTATTCAGGCTTTTGAAATGCATAAAACCGCCGAATAATTCAAAGTTTTTATATCTGGCTGAAGCCTTGAAAGGCAATCCGATCACATCATCTTCAAATTTAATTTTGTTTGAAGTTGATCCCGATATCTTTGATTCGTTCCAGATATGGTCATAATAAAGACCGAAACGGATAACGAATTTCAGACTGGGCTGATATACAATTTCATTTATAAAATTTACGGCTTTCATATTACTTTCGATAGTGACTATTCCTGATCCGCCATCAGATTCATCCGTATCTTCAACAAATGAAAGTTGCGCCTGCGAAGTTAATGCGTAATAAACATTATCATTAATAGGAAAGCTCTTTTCAAATCCTGACATAAATAAATGCCCGTAGTTATTATTTCCATTTCCACCCATTACAGAGCAATCAGCCAGTATTTTCAGATTTTCATCTATCTTATACCCGAATTCAAAGTCTCCAAGTGTGCTCAATGTCGAGCCGTAAGATCCCAATTCGTCAATTTCAAAAGCATGAGTGACTTCTCCTACAGTTGAAATCTCATACCGGTTTTCATCAATAAAAGTGGAAGAATTCACACGCCTGACCGGATGAATTACTGTCATCAGACAGCTTTGAAGAAATATTGATATTACAAATAAAATCAAGATTCTAAATTTTCTATTTTTCATCCTCTCCCCTATTTCTTAAGCAGCTTCGCTTTTTCGACAAGCTGGATGAATTCCGCGCGATATCCGAAATCGTCCCTGCCTTTTGATGCTTTGGCAAGCTCGAGCACCTGATCAAAGGATGAATCTTTTTTGAACTGGGAATCCCTTAAGAGCATTCCGAACTCCGCGACCGCGGCTGAGAACCTGAAATTATCACTTGTTTTAGCTCCGGGTGATTCGATGTATTTTAAAGCTACCTGAATGAGCTTGCTCTGATCTTCTTTAGGTTCTTTATATCTCAGTTTGATGTTCATGATCTCGTCGGTCGTGTAGGCATCTTTTTTGGTCTCGATAGCCTGATATTTCAGATTGTCAACTTTTACAGCTTTCTTGGTAGGGACTATCTCGTATAACGCCGTGACATTATGCCCGGCTCCAAGTTCGCCGGCATCTTTTTTGTCATTGTCGAAATCCTCTTTGTTGAGAAGCCTGTTCTCGTATCCGACAAGCCTGTATGATTCGACTTTGACAGGGTTGAACTCAATCTGGATTTTAACATCTTTTGCTATCGTGAACATAGTTCCGGCGAGTTCCGTTACAAGGACTTTTTTTGCTTCTAATATCCCGTCAATGTAATAATAGTTGCCGTTACCTTTGTCAGCCATCTCTTCCATTCTGCCGTCTTTGTAATTTCCCATTCCGAAACCAAGTATGGTAAGAAAAATTCCCTTATTCCGTTTTTCTTCCATCATTTTAACAAGCTCTGATGTGCTCGATACTCCGACATTAAAGTCGCCGTCAGTAGCCAGAATTATCCTGTTATTTCCATTCTTTATTAAGTATTTTTCGGCAATATCATAAGCCAGCTTGATGCCTTCGCCTCCCGCTGTTGATCCGCCTGTCTGAAGTTTTTCAAGCGCGTCAAGTATCGTTTTCTTCTGTTTTACTTCCGTCGAAGGCAGGATTACCCCGGCTGCTCCGGCATAAACGACTATCGCGATCCTGTCTGAAGGATTTAATGCTTCGACCAGCATGCTGAAAGATTTTTTCAGTAAAGGCAGCTTATTGGGATCCTCCATTGATCCTGAAACGTCGAGCAGAAATACAAAATTGCTCTTTACACTGCTCCCCTGCTCCATTTTCCTGCCCTGTAGTCCAATGTGAACAAGTTTGTTCTCCTTATTCCACGGACATTCTGAAATCTCGGTGTTGATCGAGAAAGGCAGTCCCTTTTCAGGCTGTTTATAATCGTAATCGAAATAATTGATCATTTCCTCTATCCTTACAGCGTCTGCATAAGGAAGCTGATTCATCTGATCTATGAATCTTCTTACATTCGCGTAAGAAGCAGCATCTACATCGATCGAAAATGTTGAAAGCGGATCATCGGTCACTTTTTTGAAATTATTTTCGGTTATCTTAGAATATTCTTCAGTATTAAACAGCTCAGTGCTTTCCCGCCTTATAATTCCTGTTCCTGACATAGAAGGAGCTGCCATCGCGTCCATTTCGTACATCACATTTTCTTTCTTTTCGTTTGCGGCTTTATCTTTTTTTAACCTTTCCTGCTCGATCTTACCGAGGTCAATGCTCTGAACTTTAAGTTTAAAATTCTGAGTTATGGTCTGTCCCGATCTAATTTTAATATCATTTACTTCCACAGGAACATAGCCGGTCATTTCACATTTAATTGTATAATTGCCGGAACCCACTCCGTTAATCAGATAATCTCCTTCGGTATCGCTCTCTGCTCCCCACGCTGTTCCCGCAACCGAAATCTGCGCACCCTGAAGCGGATTGTTCTGAATGTCTGTCACTTTACCTTTTATTTTTCCTGAAGTCTGTGCGGCGGCAAAAATCGAAAATATCAGGATTATAAATATTAAACTTCTTTTCATAGTTTACTCCTTGAATTTGAATTTTTTAATTTTCATCTCTTAAATTTACAAATGTATAGTAAAAAAACAAACATAAATTTGATTGATTTATACTGATTAATTTGTTTCATTATGCAATGAAATTATTTCGGAGTGTTAATGCTTAAAATAAAATCCGGTCAAAACTTAAAGACGCTGATAATGCTTGTTTCGGCGGTAGTTATTTTAATAACCGGATCTATAATGTTTATAACCGGATCGAAGAGTTTTGTGATCAACGGAATAAAAAAAGACAACGGCAGAGTTGAGATAACTACGGAAAACAGTTTTATTTATATGTTTAAAAGTAATAAAAATGAAATGGCTCCAGTGACAAACACAAGGTTATTTATCGAAGAGACAGCTGATGACACTTTGATTTTCTATACAACAACTAATTTTTTTAAATTGAGCAAATTTCAAACAGGACTCAGCGATGATGATCTTAAATTGCTCAATGATACTTTAAATGTATTTATTGAGGAAGACAGTTTAAGAGAATATAATAATACTTACAGTTTTTCTGGAGCTTCCGGTTATCTGGGGCTGATCTTAGTTATTATATCAGTTGTTACTATAATAATTAATTTCAGATCAGTACAATGGAAAAATATTTTTGAAAATGTTACTGCTGCCGCCAAAACTGTTTCCGTCAAAAAGATCGTTAATAAAGCTCCAAAAATTAATACTCCTAAAGTAAAAGAATTGACTTCAGGTGAAAAAATCGTAAAAATTCTGATCCCCGCCTACGATGCTTCAATCAAATTTGATGCTGATATTTTCAGGATCCCCGATCTGCACAGTATTGTTCTGGGTTGCACAACAAGACAAAAATTCGAGTTAGAAAAACAGTTCGGCGATAAATTTGATTATATAATCTGCGATGATATTACGGGCACTGGAGAGATGCTTCTGCGCGTAAAAGATTCGTTGAAAGAATTTAGCGGTTATCTGATAATTCAGACTGATAATCTGACCGGAATAAATCCTTCCATCGTAAATAAACTTTATCTTGAGCATAAGAATGCCTATAATGAATGCACCATTCTCACTGAAGACATCGGAGAATCATCTGCGGTTAAAGGAAAAATAATCAGAAATATCGCCCACAGGATACAGAAAATATCCGAAAATACCGGTGACGCTCTGGACATTACCGAGATCTATTCCGGGCTTTTATGTTTCAGTACAAGGAAAATATTCGAAATGCTTGACAAACTTAAAATAGGCAAAACAGATGAAAAAATCCCGTTAACAAGAATAATAGAACCCTATTATAGAAACAACAGCAAAATCAGCTCTTTCGTTTACAAAAAATCCGGGCCCGGTAAAAATATTTCCGCTGAAAGTAATGTATACAGCCCAAAAAGCCCTGAGGCAAAAAAGGCGGCGGCGATAATTATTTCAAGCTCAGAATTTGATGTGGCCAGAACAAAGAATTTGATACAGGCTGTGACTATGCCTGAAGTCGAGAAGATATTCTCGATTATTAATCCGGCAGATCAGGATAAATATAAAGAATTATTCGGTTCAGAATCTGAATCAGTCCAATCAGATGGAAGTTTGGGAGACGGTTATGATGTCCTTGAGACTTATAACATTTTAAGAAGCTTTAAAGGAAATGTGATCGTTATTCCTGAATCTGAAATTGAAATATCAAAGGATATGATCCTTAAACTGTATTCTGAACATACAGAGCAGAACAACATCTGCAGTTACGCAAAAGCCGGCGGAAATATAATCCTTTATTGCGTAAGTTCCGACTACTTCTTTTATGCAGCAAAAAAGATCATTCGCGATGATGAAACTAAAAAGTATATTCTTGAGGGAATTATTGAGATACTCGTGAATGACAAGAAAAAAGTCGAGTTAATTGAAATATGATTAAATATGTTTCATTTTAAAAAAAAAATCCTTATAATTCCTTAAATATATAAAATTTCTGACGGAGGTTTTTTATGAATAAAAAAATATACTTTCTAGCCATGCTCATCATCACCGGAATTTCATTTTCTCAGATTTCCTGGGAAGATCTGGCATTCTGGAAGGACTTGACCTTTTGGGACGAAATAACCTATAAAGAGCTGAAAGGGGCTAAACAGCTTTATGAGAACGGTTCTGTTGATAAAGCAAGATCCCTGATCGAAGTCATGAGGAATGACAAAGATAAAAAACTTGCCGAGCAGGCTAATTACCTTAAATTTAAACTTTTCAACGAAATCTATGTTCCTGTAGAAAGTAAGGGAGATTCTCAAAAGACCGTAAATTATATAAGCGCTCTTTCAAAAGATTTCTCGAAATTTAAAAAAACATATTCGAAAAGCAAATTTATATCCAAGATAGAAAATTTATTGAATAAAAGCGGAAAATCCTTTACAGAGATCGTGAACGGCAACAAAAATAAATTAATAGCTGAATTGAACGACAGCTGTACAATAGATTATAAACCTGATTCTACTTTTATTTTCTGTTTTGAAAAAGCATTTGTTGATTCTCAGAAAAAAGCTCATACGCTTAAAATTTCATTTTCGGGTAAACTTAAAAATTATGAACCGTACGGAGATATGAAAGACGAATGGGGTTCAACCGGACTCATACTTGATACTAACGGCATAGTTTCTATTGTTCTGGACAGCCTTAAGATCGTTAATTATTCAAACCCTATTTCTATCAAGCAGTATCCTGAATACATTTTAAGAAGAGTAACCGAATTCGGATTTTCTCAGGATAAAACATTTATACGCGAGGACGATGTTGAAAATCAGACCCGTATCGGCGTCTTTCTTGATGAGAATCTGATTATATCTAATCTTAAATTGAAACTCAAGATCGGAAAAATGCATGAACTTGTACCTTATTACAGCGATAATCCTGAAAGTACCTTTCCGAACAATTTCAGATCGAAGGCTTATGTTGAACTTAATATAATCTGCAAACAGTAACTTTTATATTTGATCTATAATACACTTTGAAAGTCTTTTTATAGCCTCTTTCAGTTGTTCTTTTGATGAATATGAGAAATTCAGCCTCATATGATTATTCGACGGCCTTTCGCCGTAGAACTGCCAGCCGGGAACAAAAGCGACTTTATATTTTAATGCTTCGTAAAACAGCTTTTCAGTATCGATTTTTTCCGGAACTGTCACCCATAGGAATAATCCGCCTTCGGGTTTTGTCCATGTAACTCCTGTTTCGGGCGGAAAATATTTCTCCATCGTGCTCAGGAACAGATTGAGTTTTTCCCTGTAATAATTTCTGCAGTTCTCGAAATGTTTCTCGATATCCATTTCGGTTAGATAAGCCGCGCATATATCCTGATTATATTTGGG
>Ga0209262_10000707_pt1 | contig 14271 bp, 11 predicted proteins | sample Lowcelwee11metaG_FD_187171 | JGI IMG/M metagenome (GOLD analysis project Ga0209262, IMG submission 187171) | Freshwater pond sediment microbial communities from the University of Edinburgh, under environmental carbon perturbations - Low... | ecosystem: Environmental > Aquatic > Freshwater >...
CGCGCCCGTAGCTCAGCCCGGATAGAGCGCCGGACTACGAATCCGTAGGTCGCAAGTTCGAATCTTGCCGGGCGCACCAGTTAAATCAAGGGGTTACAGATTTCGGTCTGTAGCCCTTTTTGATTTTTTATAACCCATTTATAACCAGGGGCAGGTGTCACCGTTGCGTAATCGTCTATTCCGTCAATCTTCAGGCCAGCGCGATACTTCCCAGCAGTCATATGGGTTGGGGGAGGGCAGGGAACCGGGAAGCCTAAGACAGTTGACACCGCCTCCGGCTCAACCCACTTTTCAATCGGATTGTATGGATGGTTTCAGGTGCCGAGAGTCACCCACTATCCACTTTCGGCATCTCGACTGTCTTGTGATCCGGGGTGGCCTGTTTCCCCTCCTTTTAGCAGGCCACCCCTTTTTTAGCACCTGCGTGAAGAGGGCTGTTTAATGTGCGGACGATTTGCACGGTACAGTCTATCTCGTGAACTTGAGCGTTACTTTAACGCCCACCCGTCCAATTTCGAAATCCAGCCCAACTACAACGTCGCGCCGACTCAGGAAATACCCATTGTTGTTCTGCATGAGGATGAGAGGCACATCAAGAAACGCCACTGGGGATTGGTGCCGTTCTGGGCCAAGGACATTTCTATAGGCTCTCGAATGATCAACGCCAGGGTGGAAACCGTAACCTCTAAACCCGCCTTCAGGGCTGCTCTCAAACAGCGGCGGTGCCTGATCCCCGCAAATGGGTTTTACGAGTGGTTCGGAAAGGCAGGGAACAAACAGCCCTACTATTTCCATTTGCCCTCCGGTGAACCATGCGCCTTCGCCGGCCTATACGAAATATGGGAGGACAAGGAAGCACCCCCGGAAGCTGGCCCCTACAAGTCCTGCACAATCATCACCACGAATGCCAGTGAATCGGTCAAAGACATTCATAACCGTATGCCGCTGATCCTTAAACCGGAAGCATACGAGGAGTGGCTTGATCCCAGCAACAAGGAGCCTGCCAAAATCGAGGAGCTACTGAAAACGAAGTATGTGAAGGAACTGAATCGCTATACCGTATCAAAGCTGGTCAGTCAGGTCGGAAACAACAAGAAGGAATGCATTGAACCGTTAAATAAATAAAATATAAATTGCTAATCGTCTGTTGAATTCTTGCTAATTTTATTTTCGATCTGTCGAATGTAACCTGGAAACCTTCTTTCAAAATTTGCATATAATTTTTCAATTTTAAAATAAAAAAGTGTCATGTTGGCGACTTCCAGAAAAAGGGCAAAAACTTCCGGCAGTGATAATTTAAAAATTGGGAATATTTTTGCTTGAGCTCTTAAAATATAAAGAGCCCTAACAATCAATCTTTCAGGATGATCTGGATCAAAATCTTGCAGTGAAAAAGAAAAATTATTGATGTAACGGCCTTCCTTGGAGAAGTTCTCAATTTTAAGCCCTTCAACCATCCCAGCAAATCTCGCATGCTGTGATCCCGAAGAGGCTAAATTCCACTCATTTAAAAGATCGTTCTTTTTGCAGAATTCAATGACCATTCTTTTTGTCTTCGAAAAGAATGCTCTGCCTTCCTCATCACTCTTTAAATGAAACCATTCATCTGCAAATTCTTTATGATTTTGAAATATGCTAATTAGCGCTATAGACTCGATTTCGAAACGTAGTTGACCCAATGCCGTTATTAATCTCAATCTTCTAATGTCAGCTGCAGCATACATGAAAGCGCGATATGCATTGAGCAATAATATACCTCTGGCGCGCCTACTGAAAAATCTATTATTTATTTCTTCTAACCGTAATTTGAGCCTATCATCCGTTAAACCAACTTTTTCCTTTTTTACAATTCTGACTAAATAGTCTTGACTTACTTTAAATTCCTCTGCTAATTGCAAAATTTCAGCTTGATCTTTATCATCCGTTGCTACAGTACTAAACGAGCGAAATAAAATTTCATATAAGTTTGTTGCATCATCGAATGCTTCAAGAAGCAAGGGGTCAAATTCGTAAAATAGCTTTTTTGTTTGTGCGGCATTATTTATATCGGCTTTAAGCAGATCATCAATTCTGTTCATAGATTAATGATTGCCATAACACTATTATCAATATTACGTTTCAATTGGCTTCTGAAATGATCACTAATTATGCACTTATTTTATCCCGCAACTGACCCGAGCACTTGAACGTCACTACACGCCGGGCATCAAGCATCATCGCCTCACCAGTTGCCGGATTCCTGCCCCTCCTTTGGCGTTTCTCCCTGACACAGAATTTCCCGAAACCGCTAATCAGAACATCCTCCCCTGAGACGAGTTTGGATTTGATGAGTTCGAGTAGAGTTTCGATTAGTTCAACAGACCGATTGCGAGGGTAACCGTTTGCCTTGGCCACTTCGTTAACGAGGGCGTCTTTGGTGAGGGTCATTGGACGGTTCCTTGGATTTGGTTGAAGAAATAGTTCGGTCTTTTGATTGTGTTTGGGGAAGTGCCACCACCTATCACGCATTCACCCGAAATCGCAAGAATGGACCTCTCGCCTAATGCTACTACGCGGCGGCCCTACGGTTTCTTTCCAAATTGTTGCGTTCTTGGAGGAAGAGCAAAACTCAACCGAAAACACACACTGCTGACGCCCTCGATCCAAAAAAGGCAGTGTAACTAATTAATATAATTACATATATTAATAAAATCTCTTAAAATGTATATTATTGAAATAATTACAATATGTTATCATAGTTTTTAGCGGATTTTTTGCATTTTAGATGGGGTTCTCGGAGCAGTTTGTGAGAAAATGTACGGGAACTCACTAAGAATGGCCTTGGCGGCGGTTTTGGGCCGATTTGGCAGGGGGTCTGGGGGTTGGTTTAGGGGTAACTGGGATAGCCGCAATATGTTACCGCAAAAGTGGCCTGGCCGCCCGGATTCTTATGAGCATGAGGTTCGGATTAACTGACCGAAACTATCGAAATGCCGGTGGAGAGTTTAATCGCCGATATACGTACTATGCCTCGATTCAATGGTGCGGTATGTGTTGTTTGTGTTCGTGGTTTTTCTCTACGGATCAGAGGTATGGGCTCAGGGCATAGCCGTTCTGAACCTTGTCGCGATAGAGCCTGATTTCAGCATGGCGCATGTAGGTCGCCAAGTCGCAGTTTCGCTCGTACATATAGGTCGCATAGTAGGAGCATTCGGATAGCTATTCCTGAAAACGCAGATCTTCCCGCTCGCGCAAACCCTCCAAATTTAGCGCGCAGCATTCCAACGGCGGCTGCTTTTACCAATATCGGCCTACTTCTCGTCCTTCAACCGTCGCGAGCCTTCCAGGAGCGGGTGCCAGCCGTACACCAGTGAAACCATGAAAGAATCCATGCGAAGGTCATCGGAGGAGCTGTCGTTGATGGTCGACTTGTAGCCGACGGTGAGGTTCAGGTTGTCGTTGACCTGGTAGCCGAGCGTGATCCCCACCCCGATGTTGTTGAGCTTATCTCCTTCCACCCCGTTGACGGTCGCCGCGCCCCCGTAGTACCAGGCGGCGTCGAGCGACGCCCATAGTTTTTCGGTGATGTCGCGGGTCAAGTGCGCGTCCAGCTGGAACAAGGGATCGGTCTCTATCGTCTGCCCGACATAGTCGTCGTTGTTTCCGAAGAACCACACGGCGGGCAAAAATTCCAAGGTCGTGCGCTGGCCCGGCACCCACGGGCCAATCTGAAGTATGGTGGGCACGCCGAAGCGCCCATACCAGCGGTTTTGACCGATATTCAGGGGCTGGGAGCTGTCATATTCGCCAATCGGTACTGCCAAATCGGCAAGCAAGTCGATAGAAAACCCGGGCTCGTAGCGCATGACGGCCGGAATGTCTTTTTGCGCCGGGGGGCCGATGACATTGATATTGAATTCTACCATAGGGTCGCCGAACCCGCTGGCCGATTGGTTGAAGGTCCTGCCAGCCACGGTGACTTCGCCCGATATATGGCCCATGGGAAAAAGGAGCGCTGCCATAGCAGCTCGATCGAACAGAGAAAAGGTGCGCGCATACCCCACTATGCCCAATGTCGCGTCAAGGCTCGCTCCCGGCGTGATGGTATGAGCAGGATCGAATGGATTCGTGTTGCCGCTCAAAGACTGAAAGATAACCGGCACCGCATTCGAGTCGGAGAGCGTCTTCCAGTAGAAGCGTGCCGGAACCTGGGCCAGAGTCTGCGGCGGGCAGAGCGCACCAATAGCGATCAAAGTTGCGACGACCAAGTACAGCCAAACAGCCTTTTTCATCTGATCTCCCTCGTTTTTCATGTGATCTGCGCCCTTTCTGATTAATTGCCAACGCTTAAGGCTTGGGATCAGCCAGCATATCCTTGGGAGCAATGAACTGCCGCTTGTAGATAAGCGGCGGATAGCCCGGGTCGTCTGGGACGCGCCACGGAAGCTTGTCTTTCAGAGTTTCGAACACGGACCGGCTCGGCAAGACCACATTGTTCGTCCGGACATAGCTATCCCAGAGCGCAACCAGCGCCTGCAATTTCTCGGGGTGTTCTGCTGCAAGATCCTTGCGCTCGGCCGGATCAGCTTTGAGATTAAAAAGCTCCCAGGCACCTTTGCCGAAGGGCTCGTATTCCCAACGGATTTTCCACTCCCCCTGACGTACCGCGCGGTTACCGAAAATTTCCCACGCGAGGTAGTCCTGCTCAGTCCTTGGCGACTCCGCTTGTCCCGCCAGCACCCGACCCCAGGACGTGCCCATGAGCGTAGGCAGTTCGCGCCCCTCGTAGGTCTTGGGATAGGTTGCGCCAGCGACTTCAAGCAGGGTGGGCATGAGGTCGGCTACATGCATGAGCCCGTGATTGACGCTCCCCTTGGGCCGCTTAACGGCCGGACCGCTGACGACAAGGGCGTTGCGGATACCGCCTTCCCCAAGCCAGCCCTTGTACTGACTGAAGGGCGTCATCGAAACCTGCGCCCACGCCGGGCCGTAGGCGACGTATGATCCCGGATCGCCCCACGCATTGGGATGGGTCTGCGACCAGTTGATCGCCGCAAAGAGAAAGTCACGCGTCCCGGGCGTACCAGCGATTTGTGCGAACAGATCATTTCCCTCGGCACCGTTGTCGCCGAACACGATGAAGACCGTGTTCTCGTACTCCCCGATCTTCTTGAGGTGGTCGATGAGACGCCCCACATGGAAATCGAGGTTTTCCATCATGCCTGCGTAGAGTTCCATTTTCTTGCCGAAGATCGCCCTGGCCGCTGGAGCAAGCACGATGGGATCGGGTAGAAACCACATCCGCTCGGCGAGCTGCGTATTTGCAGGCATGATTCCCAGTTCAGTCTGTCGCTTTAGTCGCTCCTGCCGCACGGCGTCCCACCCCTTGTCGTACTCGCCGACGTGGCGAGTGCGCCAATCGCGCGGCAGGTGGTATGGATCGTGCGGTGCCTGGTGGGAGACGTAGGCGAAGAATGGATTGCCGTCGCCACGGTTGGCGTCGATGAACTCGATCAGCTTGTCGGTGTAAGTCTTGGTGGCATAGTAGCCATCGGGAAGATGCGTCAGATAGCGTCCGTCTTCGGTGAAGACCGACCTTGGCGACGCTGCTGTGAAATTCGTCATGTCCCAGTAGCTGCCCGCCCCGTCGAGCAGCGAGAAGTCGCGCTCGAATCCGCGCGCGGCTGGAATCTGCGCTGGTGCCTTGCCCATATGCCACTTGCCGACCATGTAGGTATGATACCCGGCATCCTTGAGCAACTGCGGCAGCGTCACCACCCGGTCGTTGAGGTAGCCTTCATATCCGTCTACGCCCCACTGGTTAGGCGCAGTCCACTCGTCCATGTTGCCCAAGCCGTTCAAGTGGGTATCAACACCGCTCAGCAGCATGGATCGTGTGGGCGAGCAGCTTGCGTGCGTGTAGAAGTTCGTGAAGCGCACCCCGTCCATCGCGAGCGAATCGAGATTCGGCGTCTTGATCTCGCTGCCGAACGAGCCCATGTCTGCAAAGCCCATGTCATCACCGAGAATGACGACAATGTTCGGTTTCTTCGCCTGTTGCGCCTGCACCGAAGGCGCCACGGCGAACAGCGCCGCCAGGAGACCCGTGACCATAGCGATGGATATTCTTTTCATATGTTCTCCCGTCATACTGCTCACACGTGGTATTTCTGCATCTGCGGCCGGACTGGCCAGCGGCTCGGCAGCAGCTTGCCCGTCGGCTCGGCGAACCGACAGCGGAGCGTCCCGAGTCGCTCGAACGTGACCTGAATCTCGGCACCCGGGTCGATGAAGTCGTCGTGGTCAAGGCCGGTACAGTCGGGGATGGTACCGAAGCCTATCACGGAGCCGGGTTTTGGGTGAGCCATGAACCCCAGCCACGCGAACACGTCTTCGGCCTTGTGGCTCACCTCGGATGTTGACCCCTGGTACTTGGCGTGCCCATTCACCACAACCGTCACCTTGAGGTTGTACGGATCGCCAACCTCATCGAGCGTGACCAGGTAAGGCCCGAGTTGGTTGCCCTTCGCCATGTCCTTCGTCAAACAGAATCCGCCGACGAACTCCGTGGCCTGCACGTCGCGGGCCGAGATGTCGTTGAAGATGCAGAAGCCCGCCACCGGCTGCTTTTCGTTCCCATAGACGACGGCCAGTTCGGGCTCGACGTCCAGCCGCGACGTGTACGCCGGCCAGGGGACGGTTTCCCCGTCGCCGGCGATGGTGTTCATGTTGCATTTGTAATAGGGCAGCGGCTCGGGCCGACCGGGGACGGGTTTGGGTTTAGGAGCCAGGAGCGCATTCGCGAACGCCTGCAGCATCGGCGCGGTCTGCGGGTTGTCCTTCTCATATTTCATGAGGGTTTCGGCAGAGTTCTTGAGATGCCGCGGCGTCAGGCCGAAGTCGAACAGGGCGGCAACCTCCACCGGCTCCAGCAGGCGGACGGCGTTGAGCGGGAAGCACTCGTTCTTGCCGAGTTCTCCGAGGTGCTGCTCGCCCCAGGCGCACACCTCCTTTGCCGCCCGCTCGCTGTCGGGCAGATTGGCAAGGTAGGACCGGCTGTCGGTCAAGTGGGGAGAGGACTTCCCCGCTTTGCTTTGCAGCACGGCGAGCGGAACCGCTTGATCTCGGACGACGACGCCGAAACAAGGGTTGGGCGAGTCGGTCGTGGTGAAGCGGATCAGTTTCATGGAGGTGTTCCTTTCGTGAGCGTGGACCGGATCAGTACTCGACTTCGATCCCCTTTGCCTTCGCGACCTTGTAGATGGCGTCGAAGGTGGCTGGCGTGTTCCACGGCGAGTCAGGGGGTTCGTTGCGGAACTCACGATACGCCCGTTCGACGTTCATGTACAGCCGCGCCGGGGCACGCCACTCACCGTAGGGGCCGAACTCGATCCGCTTGGCGGCCTCCAGCGAACCGAGTCCGGCGTCGAAGCTCTTCTTCGACGCTTCACGGACGTACTGGAGATACGCTTTCATCTCGGTTACCCCTTCGATCCCGCAGAGCGGGCCGTGCCCAGGGACGATGACTTCCGGGTTGAGCTGAACGATCAGGTCGAGGCACCGGAACCACTTTTCGTATGTTCCCACCCAGCCCATCGGCGTACACTGCCGGAAAAGCACGTCGCCGGCGAACACCACGCGTTCCTTGGGCACATGGATGATCGTGTCCCCGACCTGATGGCACGGCCCGACGTAGATCAGGTGGACCTCCGTGCCGTCGAGGTCCAGCTCGTAGCGCGCGTCGAACAAGGTCGTCGGCAGGACGAGCTCGACGCCGTCGAGGTTATAGTCCTCCCGCAGTTGCTCCCCCGCGGCCGCGAGGCCGGGGTGGAGCGCCTTGAGGACCAGGCGCGTGAGGAAGCGCTCGACGCCGTGCAGTAGTTTCTGAGTCTCCTCCGGATGGGCGACGTGCTTCATCCGCTCGGGCACCGACCGGTGGGCGATGATTTCCGCGCCATCGAAGAGTTGATTGCCCCAGACGTGGTCTCCGTCTTCATGCGTGTTGATGACGCGTTTCGGCATGGCGGGCCACACCTTGCCGAACAGTTCAATCATCTGCCGCGCATGGGACAGGTCCGACTGCGTGTCGATCACAACACCCCCGCCCCGGTTGATGAGGCCGGAGTTGGCATCGCACACGCGGTTCTTCTCGTTCAGGACCGCAAAGCAGTTGTCGCTGACTTGTTCCATCTCCATAAGGGTTCCACTATACCTGCAAATTGCCTAAACTTGAAAGAATAAAAACCCGCTTCTGGAGGGCAATGGGTACAGCACTTTGCCCACCGCCATGGCCTTGACACGTAGAGCAATACCGTCAGTGTGTTTTCAACAAGGTCGATCCGATCCAATCGGCTTCGATTTAATGATCGTCTGGGCTTACTTAGTTTTCGTGCCTAAAGGTGACGTTTTGCAAGTGAACAAAAGTTTCAGTTTACCAATCCATATTTGATGTACCCCCCACTACCTATCCATTGAAGGCTGATTTCCAGACTCCCTCACCAAAAGTCGCTTGCCCTACCATACCACGCCTTTTCCTTTTAAACCTCGCTTATCCATCAATTCTTCTTATTTCTGCCTCTCTCGTAAAAATAATCTGAAATAGCTACGTCAATTTTTCAATCCTGTAAAATATATGTGAAATTCAATGTCACTTCTACATGACATTGTTTGGTAGAATTTTAGCTTTTTCTGAGAGGAGGTGGTTAAATGTAACGGCAGATAAAATTAAAATTAAGAACGAAAAGATAACATTGGACTCAGTCAGTTTTTATTAATTGCAGCTATGAATAATTGGAACTATCAAAAAGGGGAAATAATATGAAAAAGAAAGAAAGAAGAAAAATTAAAAGATTATTTTTTAGTAATAGAGATACTACAGGAAATGATTATAAAGCACTTGATGCTATAATTGAATCCGGGCATCTATTAGCGCAAGCCGGTAAGGTATTACATGTATACATAGCCCATGACGATAACTGTCCGGCGTTCCTAACTGATGGCGAAAAGCCATGCACTTGTAAACCTGTGATTAGAATATAAAGATGGTGAAGCCGGAAGGGAATCCCCCATCACTACTGGGGGGTTCCCAAAAGTTTCACAATGTATGAAGTCTCTGGTAGTTTCTCCAATGAAAAGGTTTAATTTGGCCGCTCACTGGGGCAACCTAATAACCAAATGAGCCGAGTTTACATTACCTGTACTTCGCATTATTCCTATAGATAAAATAAAAATTGCCGATAAATGTATTTAGGCCCTGAGAAAGATAGAATAAGGAGCATTGACCATGAGCCAAAGCTGGGTGCCTTCAGAAATCATCGTAAATGACAAAGTAAGAAACGATTCAGTCACAAAGCGTATATTGAAAAAATGTAAAAATGCACCCGTCATATATGTCGCAGACGGCAAGCCAAGCTCTGTGATTAATGCATCAAGGATTCTATCCAAGTCAGGGAAGGGAATAATTGACAAAGTTCTTGCCGGGAAAAGGGTGCTATATATTGGTCCTGTTTCGGGAGGCACCGTTGACACATTTGAAATGCCAGATAGCCGAATTCTTTGCCCACATTTTGAGCGTTTGAAACTGGCATCGAATGGCTGCTTTTATCAATGTGACTGGTGCTATTTGAAGCTGACTTTTCGGGCGAACTATCCTTACATCGCTGTTAGGGCTGAATATAAAACAATAATCGAACAATTACGAAAAAGGCTTGATTCCACCTCAGAACCAGTAATATTTAATAGCGGAGAATTGGCCGACTCACTTTCCTTGGAGCATTTGACAGGAGCAGCAAGAAAATTCATCCCTTGGTTTGGTAAGCAAAAAAATGGTTATCTGTTCATGCTGACAAAAAGTGATAACGTAGACGATATTCTCGATTTAAAGCACAACAAGCACACTATTATTGCCTGGAGTATGAACAATGCAAAGGTGTCGCGTAAATTTGAAATTGGAGCACCACCGTTTAAGCGGCGACTCAAAGCAGCTCGCAAAGTAGAAAAAGCAGGTTACAGGCTACGTATAAGGCTTGATCCAATAGTACCGATAAAAGGCTGGAGAGATTTGTACTCTGAAACGATTGAGCGAATTTTCAACAAGGTCTCACCAGAAAGAATTACCCTTGGGACACTGCGATTTGAGGAAGGTTTATACAGATTGAGGAATAGCCTTTTTACAACCGGAAATACACTGCCTGAAATGTTAGAAAATAAGATGGAGCCGATGTTTAAGCCAAAACATATCCCTGGAAAGAAAAGGCCAAGCATCGGAAAATACAGTTTCACTGAAAAAAAGAGGGTTAAAATTTTCAACTTTGCGATTAATGAGATCAGAAAATACTCGGATTGCACAATTGCACTTTGCAAGGAATCCAAGCGGGTATGGGAAAGGGTAGGCTTAGATCCAGATAAGTGTGATTGCGTTTGCCAATTATGATATTCCGATTCGTGTAGAAGAAAATAGAAATCCTAAATTGTAAAATTGTAGTTTTGTAATTGGTTTTTATACTCAAAATAGGCAACAGTGAATACAGCGGCCGGATTAACGTAACTACCCTATAACCATGATTACATTTTTACAATTTTACAAAATATCTTAGTTTTTTCAGGAGATAGACTATTTGGGGTGGCCTAAAGATACATATGAAATAGATGGATACTTCAGCCTGGCCTTAATTATGGATAGAATCGATGGAAAAAATCACTTTTAAACCTGTCGGACTCCCTTGTGGTAATAATGGTTCATCTAAGCTTTATACAACAAATCTTTTTACCGGAAAGTGCCCCCATAATTGTGTCTATTGTTACGCTACTGATTTTCGGGGATATTCAAGTGATACAATTAGCCCGGTGAGTTTAAAAGCAATACGAAACGTCACTAAATGGCCCAAGCGGTTGTTTTTGTCTTCATCCACCGATCCTTTTCTTCCATGTGTAATTGAACTCGCTGAAGAACTACTTGAAAGAGCGCTTGATGAAGGGACTTTTATTGTCATTTCAACCAAAGCATTAGCCACTAAACGAATCTGTGATTGCCTGGCGCGTTATCCAAAGCAGGTTTCTTATACGGTGTCACTTTCAAGCCTAAATAAAGAACGGAATAGACTGCTTGAGCCAAATGCGCCAAGTGCTAAACGAAGGCTCTATGGGAATAAGGATAAAAAACAAGTTTCCCGTATTGGCATAAAACAACTGGTCGAAAATGATGTCAATGTAACTTTAAAAGCTGATTGTCTTTTTCCGGGTATTGATGATTCTGAAAAGTCTATCTCAAATTTATTATCTTCGGCGAGAGAATGTGGTGTTAAAGCTGTGAACTTTTCGTACGCATTTTATCGTCCCAAATTCAAAGGTAGGCTTTTCGCAATACCATTTTTAGAGAAAGCCTTGTCTAAAATGAACGAGATCCAAGACATTGCAAGTGGGAGGGGTTATTCATTGCCTATAAAAGAAAAAGAAAAAAGATTGGCCCGTATGGGAAAGCTGGCAAAGAATATTGGCCTTAAATACATATCAACGTGTAAATGCAAAAACCAAATTAAAACATTTCAAAGTATGATGAAAAAGGAATGTCATTTTCATGATAAATGGTTTTAGAATTTTTATTATTAACGCTATAACCTAAAAGAATAGAATTGAGATGCAGAAATTATCGATAGCCTATTAAGTGTAACAGACGTTTACCTAAGAAAACCTCACTTATCCCACCGCTGCCTATCCAAATAGCGTCCTAATCATCCGCCACCCGAACTTTGCCTAAGAAAAGTCGTTGTTCAAGCTTCCCAAAATACCCCAAACCATATTTTTTCGGATGCCAAGACTCACATAGGCAAAGAGTCCGTCCTACCCAGACCGACATGATCTGAGCAGGGGTAGTCGCTTTACTATAGCAGTATGATAAAGCAAAAAAAAGTACTGCTTAAACTGTAAATTTATACAATAATAACAATGTGTTAAAACGGGTTGAAATGGGAATTTTATCTTGACTTTTAACTTAGCAAATGGTATAATTATATAATTATATTGAGTGGTTAAGACTTTGGTGGTTTTCGATTTTGCCTAAGAAAAGCCCCCTTTTTAGCCAAGCTCCCAAATCCTGCTACAAAACCCAGAGGGCCTAAAAATGAAGATTCAATTTACACAGGTGAGGACTATACGACGATGGCCAGAAATTACCGCCACAAAAATAAGATCCTATGCCTGGAGGGGCTGTGGGATAACAACCTGGAGCAGCGCCTCTCGGTCAAACCACTCCTCGAAATCATCAGCAAGCTAAACGGAATCAAATTCACCCACTGCCCCTGCAACACCAAAAGCGAGTTTCAGTTCCACCTCTATAACTTCACCTCCTCCAAGGTCGCTTCAAAATACAGCATTCTGGTCCTTGCCTTCCATGGGTTTAGTGGCCGTATTGTGCTTTCGGACCAGGAGCAGCTCAACTTGGAGGACCTGGCAGACTTGATGGGCCAACGTTTCCGAGGTTGGTCCGTAATTCTCAGTTGCTGTTCCATTTTGTGCCTGGGTGAGAAGCGGATAAAGAATTTCATCAATCAAACCCAAGTCGGCCTCGTTATCGGTTATCGGAAAGCGGTGGACTGGGGAGAGAGCGTTTCGTTTGAGTTCATCCTCTTAGACCATTTAGTGAACTACACCTACTTGGCCTGGATGCGGAAACGAATTGAAACGCGTTACCCGGATCTCGTCACCGCCACCGGACTTCGATTTTACGAAGGTGGCCGCAGGCGCAAGCGAAAACAGAACCACAAACGGAAATGACAACACAGATGGAACGTACCGGGATTTTCAACCATCATCGGGAAACAGGCTATGATTCTGAACGACATATTCTGGAAAAACTACGAGCTGGACCTGGCCGAGATCAAAGTCAGCTACCTCAACTGGGCCATAGGATACGGGAAAGTACCACCTGAGCAGTACCGGCATTTGTTTCTGTGGCCCCAACAATCCGAATACTGCATCATGAACAGCCGCTATGGACGTGCTTTTGCGATTTCCCCCTTTGGCCCTGGTGTACGTGGGGTGCCGAGAGTTTTCAGAAAGCCAATCCCGCGTGGCCTGGATGAAATCGACTTGGCCCTGATGAAGAGGCTTACGACAAACACAAAGGGGATCAGGGAAGCGCTCAGGGAATGTTTGTCAAAAAATGATATCCGGCAAGCGCGGCAAATCCTGTTGAACTTCTATTGGTTGAAAATCGGGGTCCATGAGTTGCTATTCGATTACATTCAATTTGACCGTGGGGATCACAACAGCAATTCCCAAGGATGGAAAAAAGGACGCTGGGGGCTCGATGAATCTGAAAAGTGGACCACCCTGACCGGCATTCGTAATCGTGTTGTGAACGTGATCCGCTACGGGGAACATTTACAGGCTGACTATGTGAAGCGGCTCAACACCAAACTCCCAGGATTCACCGCCGGGACTCGAAGTAGCTTCCTGGCTTCGGCGGTGAGTTGGAACAAATACGGGCTATGCGCTTTTGACTGTGGGCCTGTTTTCTGGAGTCGTCGAGGATTTGTTCATTTCAGGCAAGTGAAGAGACGCATGAACGAACTGAGGTGGCCGTACAAGAGCAACACCCGCACAATCCTGAAGCCGCTTTACCACATTGCCCTAGACTACCGTATGCCGCCCATTCGGATGATCTATGAACCGGAGGAAGGATACAGTCTCCGATCCATGCGGCACCGGGCCTTGGACCTGTATGACGTGCTGGACGATGTAATGGACGAGATTTACCGTTTGAGGAGCGAAATGACTTATAACGGAAATAAGTGAGTAAAACCGGCCAGAATATTACATGGTTTACCAAATTCCTGAGAGATCAACCCAGCAATATGAAATATGTTTTCTGTAATAATCCCAACCATCCCCGCAAAAAAAGGAGGCTTACGGACATGCGAAACTTCAAACGGAAATGGACGTTAGACCGGACCAAGTACATGACGGCGCCGGAGGTAACGGAACTCAGGAGAACCATTGAGAGCAAGGCAAAGGGGGATCTGGAACACGGCCGCACCACCTGGCCACGCTTTTGGATGGCCTTGGATTTAGCATTGGGGGCTGGCCTGCGGGTGTCTGAAATCGCCACCCTTCGAATCGGGAATCTTTACCTCAACGAAAGGGAAGCAAGGCTCAGGGTAACGGGTAAAGGGCGAAAGGAGCGGGACGTATTCATATCCGTAAGCCTGATGAAGCACCTTTCGGATTACCTGCTTTGGAAACGATTGATGGCGGAACCCATGGACCTGGAAGCCTTTGTGTTGGCATCCAGCC
>Ga0209262_10000708_pt1 | contig 14250 bp, 11 predicted proteins | sample Lowcelwee11metaG_FD_187171 | JGI IMG/M metagenome (GOLD analysis project Ga0209262, IMG submission 187171) | Freshwater pond sediment microbial communities from the University of Edinburgh, under environmental carbon perturbations - Low... | ecosystem: Environmental > Aquatic > Freshwater >...
TCTTTGTAGAACTGCATGGGTTGTCTCCTGGGTTGATGGGCACGATGAACGATGGGTGCGTGATCAAATGATATCTATACTTACTATTGTTTGTCAATACGGTACGTATACTTATCAACAAGGGGCCAAACGGCCCGCCCGATGCGGACTTGAACTTTGAAACGGAGCGCGTGAATGGACTCACTCGACATGGCGGGACACCTGATCCGCCGTCTGCACCAGCTGTCCACACAGGTCTTCGTGCAGCGCACCCAGGCCGCGGGCTTTGACCTGACGCCGATCCAGTTTGCGGCGCTTGACGCGATCCACAACCACCCGGGCACGGACCAGGCGCGCGTGGCCGAAATGATTGCCTACGACCGCGCCACCATCGGCGGCGTCATCGAGCGGCTGGAGCAGAAGGGTTGGGTCGCGCGCGTCGTCAGCGAGCGGGACCGCCGGGCACGCGAACTGTCGTTGACCCCTGAGGGTCAGCGCATCTTCAAGGCGCTGGTGCCGGTCGTGCGGAACCTGCAGGACGACATCCTGCCGTCGCTGAGCGACGCCGACCGCGCGCGTTTTCTCAAGCTCGCCCGTCAAGCGGTGCGGCAGTAGGCGCAAACACCAACCGCCACCCGGCCATCCCGCCGCTAACATAGCGGCGATGCCCATTCCACACCCTCTCCTCCACCAGCTGGCGCGCGCGATGCTGCTGCTGGCGCTGGCCGTGGGGTTGCTGGGAACGGCGCGCGCGGCCGGGGGTGAGCAGGACGTCACCGCCCAATACCGCTTCTGGGTCGATGCCACTGGCCAGGCCAGTCTGGACGATGTGGCCCGGCTGCCGGCGGAACAGTTTCAGCCCATGGCGCAGCAGCGCGGTTTTTCGCTCGGCGAAGGCGCACTCTGGCTGCGGCTGGAGCTGCCCGCGCTGGACCCGGCGCAGCGCTGGTTTCTCATGCTCGATGGTTCGGCCTTCACCGATCAGGCGAGCCTGTTCCAGCCCGAGGCAGCCGGTGGCGGGCAGGCGCAGCGCGCGGGTGACCGGTTGCCGGTGGCGCAGTGGTCGATCCCCGACCGGTCGCCGGTGTTTGCGCTGCACGACACGGCCGCGCCGCGCACGGTGTGGCTGCGGCTGGCGAACAAGCCGGCACCGCTGAGCCCGCGCACCTATCTGCTGAGCGCCGAAGCGCTGCAGCACAAGCGCTCCTGGACCTTTCTGCTGGTGGGCGGCTACCTGGGTTTTGGCTTGTTGGTGCTGTTCCTGGGCTGGGTGCACGCGCGGCTGTACGGCGACCGCGCCTTTGTCGCCTACGTGGTCTACGTGGCCTGCATGCTGGGTTTTCAGACGGCGTTCACCGGCCTGGGTGGCCTGTTCTTCTGGCCGCAGTGGGCGGCGTGGAACAACGCGGCGCCGGCGGTGTTCATGCTCTGGCTCACGGGTTCGGGCATCTGGTTCGTGCGCGAGGTGTGCACCCTGTCGCGTTACCACCGAGGGCTGGACCGCTTTGTTCTGGGGTGGTCGGTGTTCGGTCTGCTGTACCCCGCGGTCTACCTCACGCTGCAAAGTGCGCCGGCGCTCGCGGTGCTGAACCTCTACGGTCTGCTCTCGGTGTTGCTGAGCATCGGGTTGTGTCTGTGGGTCTGGCGCCAGGGCGACCGCTACGCAGGCTGGCTGGCACTGGGCTTTCTGCCGGTGCACCTGGGTTACCCGTTTCCGGCGCTGCGTGCGGCCGGTGTGTTGCCCGACAGCTGGGGCGCGCAGTACGCGGTGCTGATCGGTTCGGCGATCGAGATCCCGCTGCTGCTCTACATCTTGCACCGCCAGGCCAAGGACTTCAGCGAAAACCGGGCGCGCCTGCGTGCACTCGATTCCACCGATCCGCTGACCGGCCTGACGATCGTGCCGGTGCTGAACCTGCGGCTGCGCGACGCGATCCGCCGCGCGCGGCGCTACGACCACCACTGCGGTTTGCTGCTGGTGGAGCTGTCCAACCACGCCGACCTGCGGCTGCGCCTGGGGCAGGACACGGGCGACCGCGCGCTGGTGCTGGCGGCGGCGCGGCTCACGCGCGTGATGCGCGATGTGGACACGGTGTGCCGCGTGACCGACACCCGTTTTGCGATTCTGGTGGAGGGACCACAGCGGCCGGAGCACATGAAGTTGCTGGCGCAGCACATCGTGGCCAAGGGGCTGGAACCGGCGTCCATCCTGCCGGACGACACCACGCTGCGGTTTCGCCTGGTCGCCACCCTGCTGCCGGCCGAGCGCGAGATCGCCGCCGAAGAAGAGGAACGCGTGGAGGCCAAGCGCACGCTGCAGCGCCTGCACCGCGCGCTGGACGAACTGGCCGACGACCCGCGCAAAGCGGTGCTGCACCTGCCGCGCGAGCAGCTGGCCAACCCGGCGCTGGCTGGTGCTCCGGGTCAGGACGGCGTGGCCGGGCAGCCGCTGCCGGACGCGGCATCCAGGTAAGGCATCAGGGTCGGCCCCATCGACCCCAGTATCTGCACCGGCAGGCCCGACGTGAAACGGTAACGCGCGGCATCAGGCCCGACCACATAAGCGGTGACGCTGCCGAAATAGCGCGGTCCGAGGTGAAAGACAAAGGTGGCGGTGCGGTTGAGCGACAGCGTGGCGCGCCCGCGCACGACCACGCGGTTGTCGCCGGTGCCGGTCTTGCCGCCCGGTGACAGGTCTTCGCCACCCGGGGTGCGGAAGCTGCCGGCCAGGCGGCGCGCAGTGCCGCGCTCCACCACGTCGGACAAGGCCTGCCGCAGCGCCCGCGCGACCTCGGGCGCCATCACGCGCTCACCCTTCACGGGTGTGCTGCCCAGCGCGGTGGCCCAGGGGGTGCCGCTGGCGAATTGCAGGCCCGAGAGGTGGCGCGTGGGCAGGCGCACGCCGTCGTTGAGGATGATGCCCATCAGCTCGGCAAGCGCCGCGGGCCGGTCACCGGAGCTGCCCAGCGCCGTGGCCAGCGAGGGCACGAGGTGGCCAAACGGGTAGCCCAGCCGGGCCCAGCGCTGGTGGATGTCGAGGAAAGCCTCGACTTCGAGCAAGGTGTAGATGCGGTCGTCCTGCGCACTCTTGACGCGGGTTCGGAAGAGCCAGCCATAGACCGCCTGCCGCTCGCTCTGGCTGGCGCTGATGGCCTCGCCCAGGGTCGCTTTCGGGTGCTGCAGGCGAAAGGCGACGAGCCAGAGTTCGAGCGGGTGCACACCGGCCACATAACCACGGTCGGGCAGATCCAGGGCATCGGGCGCGTAGCGGCTGTAGAGGCGCTCCACGCGGGTCGCATCGGGCGCTTTCTCGCCGATGCGCTCGCGCAGAAATCGGCCCAGTTCCTCGGGCGGCGCGGCGGGTTCGAGGTAGCGAAACACGGCGGTGAGGCGCTCGGGCGTGGGGCGCAGGCCTTCGAGCAGCACCGAACGCAGTTCGTCGGTGCTGCGCCGGTCGGTCTTGCGCCAGAAGCGGCGCAGGAAGGCCTGGCCTTCGCGGTCGGCGAAGCGGGCGAGGTAGGCCCCGCGGCGGGGGTCGCTGTTGTCTTCGAGCAAGCGGGCGGTGCTGCCGGGCACCTGGTACATGGTGTGGCGCACGACTTCGCGCATCACGCGCACAAACGGCAAGTTGATGGAGGCCTGCATGGCTTCGCGCACGGTGGGCGTGCGCGCATTGTCGTCGTCGTTGAAGTTGTTGAAGCTGTGCACGCCGCCGCCGGTGAAGAAGCGCTCCCCGGGATCGGCCGAAAACCGGCGCTCCAGGGCGGCGAGCAGCATGGCGTCGAGGCCGCGGTCTTGGGCGCTGGCGAGGTGCTGCACGGCCCAGCGGGTGAGCGTGTCCTGTCGGTCGAAAGCGGTGATGCTCAGAGCCGCCGGCTCCAGCGGGGACAGGCGCGCGTGCAGCCCGGCGACGAGCTCCAGATACGTGGCCAGCACACGCAGCTTGGCGGTGGAGCCGAGTTCGAGCTTGCTGCCTTCATTGATGTCCAGCGGCTGTGTGGTGGTGTCGGTCTGCACGCGCACCAGATTGCCCTGGGGCGTGCGCTCCAGCAGGGTGAAGCTGTAGCGCACCGCGCCCAGCGAAGCGGGCTGCAGCAGGCGCTCGCCGATGAGGCCCTGCGAGCGGGCAAAGGCCGGATCGGCGAGACGGCCCAGGTAGTCGCTCACGGTGTCCTGCAGTTCGCCGTGCAGCGTGGTGTCGAGGCTGGCGTCGAGCCGGTCGAGGCTGTAGAGCGAGGTGCCCAGCCACCCGGCCAGGCGGCTGCGTGCGGCGGTGCTGCCTTTGCCATGGTTGATGGGCAGCAGGGGCGGGTGGCGGACCATGTCGCGGAACACCAGCCGCTGCCGCAGAGCGGCGTCGCGCCAGCCGGTGTCGATGAGGCCTTCGGCGGCCAGCAGGCGCAGGTAGGCGTCGGTGGTTTCGTCGAGGTCTTTGCGCCCTTGGGCGAGATACCAGGAGGGGCGGCGGTGCGCCACCATGAGGGCCACCACCTGGCGCAAGACCTGGCCGCGCTCGGTCTGGCTCTCGTTCAGGCCAGCCCCGGGCGTGAGCAGGAAGCGGGCGCGGTCGAGCTCGGTCCCGAACCACACCCACAAGCCATCGGCCAGCCCGTGCACCTCGCCGTGGCGCGGCGCGGCCGACAGCGGGACGGTGTTGAGGTAGTCGAGCAGGATCTGGCGGCGCACCGGCAGCGTGTCCTGACCCTGCTGGTAGGCGCGCGCCGCGGCCGACACCATCTGATTCAACTTCTCGCGCTCGTTGTGGGTGATGCCGCCGGGCGAATGGCGGAATTTTTCGATCTGCGTGGCCAGGGTGCTGCCACCGGGCGTGTCGAACTCGGCATCGATCCGGTTCCCGAGTTGCCCGAGCACGGCGCGGGTGAAGCGCACCCAGTCAACGGCCGGGTTCAGGTGCGGCCGGTCGGGGTCGAGCAGGTCGCGGTTTTCGATGAACAACAGCGCCTGCGCGACCACCGGGGGCACGCTCGCCAGGCGGTCAAACTGGCGGTAGGGGTAGCTGAAGCGGTGGATCGGCGTGCGGTGGCAGTCGAGCACGGTCAGGCCGGCCTGGGCCTTCTCGGCGTAAGGGGCGTACAGGCCGCGGTCCTGGTGTGCGAGCAGGGCCTGGTTGTGCCGGGCCTGCCCGGTGACCTCGAAACCGCGGGGCTGGAGGCTGGCGACAAACGCGGGAATGCGGGTGTAACCCAGGCGTTCGTCGAACGGGCCCTGCTTCGGGAAACGGATGCGGTCACTGGGCCCGGGCGCCATCTCAAAACCGAGCGGCGCGGCGTAGCGGCCCAGCGCCCAGGCCTGCAGGCGGGACGTTTGCGCCTCAAAGGGCAACAGCACGGCGGCCACGGCACCCAGCACGAGCACCGCGGCAACACCCAGCCACCACAGGCGAAAGCGCCCTCGTCGCCCGGGTGCGGGGGCGCTGGAACCTGTGTGGCCGTTCTCCCTCAAGGGTTTTTCGTTCATGGGGGGCTCGATCTGCTGCATTGCAACAATTGTGGGCCGTCAAGCGAGAAACCAGTGTGTCGGAAACCATGATGGCACATTCGGTTACGCCCCGTTCATCTTTGGCATACCCGGGCGCCGGATAATCCGTTCCCATGTCATTGCGTCATTCGCGCCGCCTGTTTCTCAGCCTGGCGCTCGTTATCCCTGCCCCGCTGCTGCTGACCACGTCGGTGGTTCGAGCGTCCACGTTCGATCTGCCGCCGATCGACCGGATCGTCAATTACCAGCCCAAGCTGCCGCTGCAGGTGTTTACCGCCGACGGCGTGGAGCTGGCGCAGTTCGGTGCCGAACGGCGCGACTACGTGCCGCTCTCGCGCACGCCCAAGCGGCTGCAGGACGCCGTGCTGGCGGTGGAGGACGCGCGTTTTCGCGAGCACTCGGGCGTGGACCCGAAAGGCATGGCCCGGGCGGTCGTGGCGGCGCTGACCGGTGGCCGCCGGCAGGGCGCGAGCACCATCACGCAGCAGCTCGTGCGCACCATGTTGCTCACGCGCGAGTTCTCGGTGGAGCGCAAGGCCAAGGAAATCGTGCTGGCCTTCAAGGTGGAAGACGCGCTCTCGAAAGACCGCATCCTGGAGATCTACCTCAACGAGATCTTCCTCGGCCAGCGCGCCTATGGTTTCGCGGCCGCTGCGCAAACCTACTTCGGCAAGTCCATGGACCAGCTCTCGCTGGCCGAAACCGCGATGCTCGCGGGCCTGCCCCAGAACCCTTATTACGCGAACCCGGTGGCCAATTTCGAGCGCGCCGTGCAGCGCCAGCGCGTGGTGCTGCAGCGCATGCTCGCCGTGGGCGCCATCACCGAGCAGCAACTGGCCGCCGCGCGCGCCGAAAAGCTGAGCTTGCGTTCGCCCGGGCAACGCAGCGTGCACGCCGCCCACGTGGCCGAAATGGCGCGCCGCGTGGTGGTCGAGCGCTTTGGCACCGAGGCCTATTCCACCGGTCTGCGGGTCACCACCTCGTTGCGCGCGGCCGACCAGCGCGCGGCGCACGACGCGGTGCAACGCGGCGTGCTGGCGTTCGACCGGCGCGGCAACTGGCGCGGGCCGGAAGGCCAGGAAGCCCTGCCATCCGACAACGGCGCCGAGCTGGAACGCGCCGCCGCCGAAGCGCTGAAGGACCACCACGACGACGAAACGCTGCGTGTGGCCATCGTCGTGTCGGCCAGCGCGAACGAGGTGCGTGCCCAGCTGGCCACAGGCGAACGCATCGCCCTCCAGGGCGAAGGCCTGCGCTGGGCGCAGCGCGCGCTCCAGCACACGGCCAAGGCACCGCTGAAACTGCAGCGCGGCTCGGTGGTGCGGGTGGTAAAGAGCGGTAAGAACTGGGCGATTTCGCAATGGCCCGAAGCCGAGGCGGCGCTGGTGGCGCTGGACACCCGCACCGGCCGCGTGCGCGCGCTGGTCGGTGGTTTTGACTTCACGCGCCAACCTTTCAACCACGTCACCCAGGGCTGGCGCCAGCCGGGGTCGGCGATCAAACCGCTGCTGGTGTCGGCTGCGCTCGAAGAACGCGTGATGCCCGCCACCATCGTGGACGACCTGCCCTTCACCGCGCCCAACGGCTGGAGCCCGGGCAACAGCAGCGGCGAGCACAGCGGCCCGATCACGCTGCGCGAGGGCCTGGCGAAATCGAGCAACCTGGTGAGCGTGCGCGTGTTGCAGCATGTGGGCACCCAGCGGGCACGCGACTGGACCACCCGCTTCGGTCTGGACGCCAACCGCCAGCCCGACAACCTGACGCTGGCGCTGGGCACCGGCCTCGTGACGCCGCTGCAGATGGCGCGGGCCTACGCCACGCTGGCCAACGGCGGCTGGCGCGTGGACCCGGTGGTGGTCGAGAAGATCACCGACGCGAACGGCAAGGTGCTGTTCGAAACGCCGCCCCCGGCGCCGCTGACGGACGAAAGCCGCGCGATCCCCGAGCGCAACGCCTTCGTGATGAGCAGCCTGCTGAACGACGTGACGCGCACCGGCACCGCGGCCCGAGCCCAGGCGCAGCTCAAACGCAACGACGTCTACGGCAAGACCGGCACCACCGACGACGCGGTGGACGCCTGGTTCACCGGCTACCACCCCACGCTGGCCACGGCCGTGTGGATGGGCTACGACAAACCGCGCAGCCTGGGCGGCCGCGAATCGGGTGGCCGGGCCGCCCTGCCGATCTGGATGGACTACATGAGCGCCGCGCTCAAGAGCGTGCCCGAAGCGGCCCCCGGCGCCCCACCGGCCGGGCTCTCGCGCGAAAACGACGACTGGCTCTACAGCGAGTGGCTGGGCGGCGGCTGGGTCGAGCGCATCACCGACGACACCGGCGTGCAATACGCACAGCCACCGGGTTTGCTGGACGTGCTGCGCCCATCGTCCCTGCTGGAGCTGATCCAGAACGCGATCAAGCCCTGATCCACAGCCTCAGAGGAACATGCCGCCCGAGGCCTCGATGCGCTGGGCGTTGATCCAGCGGTTGCCGGGCTGCAGCAGCGAGGCCACCACGCCGCCAATGTCGTCGGGCTGGCCCACGCGGCCGAGCGCGGTCTGCGCGGCCACCATGGCATTGAGCTGCGGGTTGTCGCGCACCGCGCCGCCGCCAAAATCTGTTTCAATCGCCCCCGGCGCCACCACGTTGACCGCGATGCCGCGCGGGCCCAGCTCTTTGGCCAGGTAGCGGGTGAGCACCTCCACCGCGCCCTTCATGGCGCCGTAGGCCGCGTAGCCCGGCAGCGCGAAACGCGCCAGGCCGGACGACAGGTTGACGATGCGTCCGCCGTCGGCCATCAGCGGCAGCAACTGCTGCGTCAGGAAAAACACGCCCTTGAGGTGCACGTTCACCAGCTCGTCGAACTGCGCCTCGGTGGTCTCCATGAAGCTGGCGTGCACGCCCATGCCGGCGTTGTTGACCAGGTGGTCGAAACGATCACGCTGCCAGTGCTGCGCCAGCGTGGCGCGCAGCGTGGCGGCAAAGGCGGGGAAGCTGCGGCTGTCCGCCACGTCCAGCGGCAGCGCCACGGCGCGCCGGCCCAGGGCTTCGATCAGCGCCACCACGGCCTGCGCTTCGGCCTGCTGGCTGCGGTAGGTGAGCACGACGTCGCTGCCCGAGCGGGCCAGGTGCAGCGCGGTGGCGCGGCCCAGGCCGCGGCTGCCGCCGGTGATGAGGGCGATGGGGGCCACGGCGGTGGATGCGGTGGGGGTGGTCGGGTTCATGCTGGGTTCCTTCGGGTGGGTTGGGTCGATGGAAGGCAGTCTATTGATCTCCTTTCGTCTGATAAATTGCCTTTCATTGATTTGTTTGTTCGGATTGGAAGAACAATGAGCCTCATCCAGCGCATGGAAATTTTTGCCCGGGTGGCCGAGCTGGCCAGCTTCACCCAGGCGGCCGAGCAGCTCGGCCTGCCCAAGGCCAGCGTGTCCACCGCCGTGCAGCAGCTGGAAAACCAGCTCGGCACGCGCCTGCTGCACCGCACCACGCGGCGCGTGCAGCTGACGCAGGACGGGCAGGTGTTTCACGAGCGCTGCAAGGACGTGCTGTCCGACATCGACGAGCTGCAGTCGCTGTTCCAGCAGCAGGGCGCCGCGCCGCTGCAGGGCCGGGTGCGCATCGACATGTCCACCGGCCTGGCGCGCAACGCCGTGATTCCGCGACTGCCCGAGCTGCTGGCTTTGCACCCGCGGCTCGAGCTGGAGATCAGCAGCACCGAGCGGCGCGTGGACGTGGTGCGCGAGGGCTTCGACTGCGTGCTGCGGGTGGGCCCGCTGGGCGACAGCGGTCTGGTGGCGCGCCCGCTGGGGCAGATGCAGATGGTGAATTGCGCCAGCCCCGGCTACCTGCGGGCGCACGGCGCGCCGCTGACGCTGCAAGACCTGGCGCAACACCGGCTGGTGCACTACGCCACCACGCTGGGCGCCCCCGCCGGTGGCTTCGAGACCATGGACGGCGTGCAGGACCGCAGCCTGCCCATGGCGGGCGTGGTCACGGTGAGCAGCGCCGAAGCCTACACCGCCGCCTGCCTGGCAGGGCTGGGCCTGATCCAGGTGCCGCTGCTGGGCGTGCAGGAGCTGCTGGCGCAGGGTCGGCTGGTGCGCGTGCTCGACGCCTGGCCGGCACGGCCCATGCCGCTGACCCTGCTCTACGCACACCGGCGCAATCTCTCCAAACGGGTGCGGGTGGTGATGGACTGGCTGGCCAGCGTGCTGGCCGAGCACCTGGCACAGCAGGAAGCCCCGGCAAGCTGAACAGCGGGCATATCCGCCCCTGAATGGCGCGCCGTACAACCCTGCCGATGCCGCTTGCATTTTTTTGTAACCCGCGCAAACCCAGACCCAGCGCAACCCTTGGACTGGTGGGACCGTTTTCCTGCCATTCGAGCAACGCCTTGATACAGCGGCCATCGTCCAAGGTGTCCACAATGAAATCGCCCCCCGGGATCGCTCCCGGCCCCGGCCGGCACCCCACAGGAGAGCACCATGAACAAACTCCTTCGACTGCCGCTTTTGTTGTTGATCTCGGCCGCCTCTCTGACCGCCATGGTGGGCTGCAGCTCATCCCCCACGCGGGAAAGCACCGGCGAATACATCGACGACACCGTCATCACCACCCGGGTCAAGGCCGCAATCTTCAACGAGCCCACGCTCAAGTCCACCGAAATCAACGTGGAAACCTTCAAAGGCGTGGTCCAGCTCAGTGGCTTCGTGGGCCAGGCAGACGACATTGACCGGGCTGTGGCCGTAGCGCGCAATGTGAGCGGTGTGCGCTCGGTCTCGAACGACCTGCGGCTGAAATGAGCTGCGGTCGAAACCGCTCCAGCCAACCGGAGAAATCACCATGAACACGCACATGACTCCGGCCCGGCGCCACGTGCTGCCGGGCCTGCTGCTGGCCGTTGCCCTGAGCGGCTGCGCCGGCATGTCGCCACGCGATCAAAACACCGCCATCGGTGCCGGCATCGGCGCCGTGAGCGGCTCCGTGCTGACCGGCGGCGACACGCTGGGCACCCTGGGCGGCGCCGTGATCGGCGGCGTGATCGGCAACCAGATCAAACCCCATTGGCGCTGGCACCGGCACCACCACCGCTGAGCGCCCGGCGAGATCAGGCGCGGCGACCCGAAACGCCGCCGCGCCGACCGATGTCGGCTGCATGGTCTGCCACTGAAAGGCCTCACTATGTCCCTCCCGAAAACCATGCCCGCATCGGATGCGCCACCCTTGGTCAACACCGTTCGGGTCTGCGAAAACGGCCCATTGGCTGTCGAAGCCGCCTTGCAGATCAACGGCGAAACCCAGACCTCTGCGCGCGCCACGCTGTGCCGCTGCGGCCGATCGGCCCACAAGCCTTTCTGCGACGGCAACCACCAGCGCAGCGGCTTCGTCGCCACCGGCGAGCCGCCCGACACCCCCTTCGACACCCAGATCGCGCGTGCGGGCCCGCTGGACCTGCAGCCCGTTCCCAACGGCCCGCTGCACTTCGTGGGGCCACTGGCGCTGGTGAGCAGCAGCGGCCGCACCTTCAACCGGGTCAAGGAAGTCTGGTTGTGCCGCTGCGGTCAGTCGAAAAACAAACCCTATTGCGACGGCAGCCACAAAGCGGCGGGCTTCACCACACCCTGAAAACAGAAAACCGGCCTCAAGGGCCGGTCGCAGGAAGAGGCTGAACGGGTCAGCCCATGCAGATACGCGCCTTGGCCTCGGCGTATTCGCGCTTGAAACGCGCCACCAGATCGGCCGCCGGCATCACCTCGCGGATCGCGCCGATGCCCTGGCCACAGCCCCAGATGTCCTTCCAGGCCTTGGCCGCGTTGGCGCCTTCGCCGGTGGCGAAGTTCATCTTGCTCGGATCGCTCTGCGGCAGGTTGTCCGGGTCCATGCCGGCGTTCTGGATGCTGCCCTTCAAGTAGTTGCCATGGATGCCGGTGTAGAAGTTGCTATAGACGATGTCGTCCGAGTTGCTCTCGGTGATCATCTGCTTGTAGCCGTCCACGGCGCGCGCTTCTTCGGTGGCGATGAAGGCCGATCCGATGTAGGCAAAGTCGGCGCCCATGGCCTGTGCGGCCAGGATCGCCCCGCCGGAGGCGATGGAGCCCGAGAGCGCCACCGGGCCGTCGAACCACTCGCGGATTTCCTGCACCATGGCAAACGGGCTCTTCACGCTTGCGTGACCGCCGGCGCCGGCCGCCACGGGAATCAGGCCGTCGGCGCCCTTCTCGATCGCCTTGTGCGCGAACACGTTGTTGATCACGTCGTGCAGCACCACGCCGCCCCAGCTGTGCACGGCCTGGTTCACGTCTTCGCGCGCGCCCAGGCTGGTGATGACGATCGGCACCTTGTACTTGGCGCAGACCTGCAGGTCGTGCTCCAACCGGTCGTTGCTCTTGTGCACGATCTGGTTGATGGCGAACGGTGCGGCCTTGTTGTCCGGGTGTGCAGCGTCGTGCGCGGCCAGGGCCTCGGTGATCTCGGCCAGCCAGTCTTCCAGCTGCGCGGCCGGGCGCGCGTTGAGCGCGGGCATGGAGCCGACCACGCCGGCCTTGCACTGGGCAATGACGAGCTTGGGGTTGCTGATGATGAACAGCGGTGAGCCGATCACCGGGAACTTGATGTTCTTCAGCACCGGGGGCAGGTAGCGTTGGCGGGTCGTCATGTTGTCTCCGTGGTCAATCAATAAGCTGGCTGGATTCTGGGTCAGCCATTCGAGGTGCCCTGTCGCCGCAGCAACAGGGGTACCTGCTGCATCAAAACGCTTCCACCGCCATGGCCGTGACCGCGTCCGCACCGTCCACCACGCTGTCGCGCACGCCCGGGGCGCGGCTCAGGATGTGGTCGGCGTAGAAACGTGCGGTGGTGATCTTGGCCTGCATGAAGGCCGCTTCGGTGCCGGCGGCCAGCTGGTCTTCGGCCACCAGCAGCGCACGCGCCAGCTGCCAGCCCGCCACCACATTGCCCGCGAGCATAAGGTAGGGCACGCTGCCGGCGAAGGCCGCGTTGGGGTTGCTGCGGGTGTTGGCGGCGATGAACTCGACCACGTCCACGAAGGCCTGGCGCGCGGCTGTCAGGCGCTTGGCCACGGCCAGCGCGTTGGCGCTGCCGCGCTGCACCAGCTCGGCTTCGGTCTTTTCAATCTGTGCCGCGATGGCCTTGGCGTTGGTGCCGCCATCGCGCGAGGTCTTGCGGCCCACGAGGTCGTTGGCCTGGATCGCGGTCGTGCCTTCGTAGATGGTCAGTATCTTGGCGTCACGGTAGTACTGGGCCGCGCCGGTTTCTTCGATGAAGCCCATGCCGCCGTGCACCTGCACGCCCAGCGAGGTGGTCTCCAGGCTCATCTCGGTGCTGTAGCCCTTGACCAGCGGCACCAGGAATTCGTAGAACGCCGCGTTGTCCTTGCGGGCATCGGCATCCGGGTGGTGGTGCGCCGCGTCGTAGGCGGCGGCGGCCACGGCGGCCATCGCGCGGCAGCCTTCGGTGCTGGCGCGCATGGTCATGAGCATGCGCTTCACATCGGGGTGGTGGATGATAGGTGCGGCGGCGCTCAGCGAGCCATCGACCGGGCGGCTCTGCACACGGTCTTTCGCGTAGCCCACGGCCTTCTGGTAGGCGCGCTCGGCGATCGCGATGCCCTGCACGCCCACGGCGTAGCGCGCGGCGTTCATCATGATGAACATGTACTCCAGACCACGGTTTTCCTGGCCCACCAGGTAGCCCACCGCGCCACCGTGGTCGCCGTACTGCAGCACGGCGGTGGGCGAAGCCTTGATGCCCATCTTGTGTTCGATGCTGACGCAATGCACGTCGTTGCGCGCACCGAGCGAACCGTCCTGGTTCACCATGAACTTCGGCACCACGAACAGGCTGATGCCCTTCACGCCTTCGGGCGCGCCGGTCACGCGGGCCAACACGAGGTGCACGATGTTGTCGGCCATGTCGTGTTCACCGTAGGTGATAAAGATCTTGGTGCCGAACACCTTGTAGCTGCCGTCGGGCTGTGGCTCGGCGCGGCTGCGCACGGCGGCCAGATCGCTGCCAGCCTGCGGCTCGGTCAGGTTCATGGTGCCGGTCCATTCGCCGCTCACCAGTTTTTCCAGGTAGACGGCTTTGAGCTCGTCGCTGCCGGCGGTGATCAGCGCTTCAATGGCGCCGTCGGTCAGCAGCGGGCACAGCGCGAAGCTCATGTTCGCGCTGTTGAGGATTTCGCCGCAGGCTGCGCCGATGGTCTTGGGCAGGCCTTGGCCGCCGAAGTCCACCGGGTGCTGCAGGCCCTGCCACCCGCCTTCGGCGTACTGCTTGAAAGCTTCCTTGAAACCGGGCGTGGTGGTGACCTTGCCGTCGTGGAAAGAAGACGGGTACTTGTCGCCCTCCCAGTTCAGCGGCGCGATCACACCCTCATTGAGCTTGGCGCACTCCTCCAGAACGGCCTGCGCGGTGTCGAGGCCGGCGTCTTCAAAGCCAGGCAGTTGCGCCACCTGGTCGATGCGCGCCAGGTGCTCGATGTTGAACAGCATGTCTTTGAGGGGTGCGGTGTAGCTCATGTTTTGTCTCCAGACGATTCACGGGATTCAGATACAACAAGGGCATCGCGAACGATGCCCTTGCCGGGGGTGCGGTGCTTACAGCGCCTTGATCAGCTCAGGCACCGCGGTGAACAGATCGGCCTCCAGGCCATAGTCGGCCACCGAGAAGATCGGGGCCTCGGGGTCCTTGTTGATCGCCACGATCACCTTGGAGTCCTTCATGCCGGCCAGGTGCTGGATGGCCCCTGAGATGCCG
>Ga0209262_10000709_pt1 | contig 14240 bp, 11 predicted proteins | sample Lowcelwee11metaG_FD_187171 | JGI IMG/M metagenome (GOLD analysis project Ga0209262, IMG submission 187171) | Freshwater pond sediment microbial communities from the University of Edinburgh, under environmental carbon perturbations - Low... | ecosystem: Environmental > Aquatic > Freshwater >...
GACCTGCTCGAGCAGGTGAAGCCGGCCTGCGTCACAGGCTGCGTCGCCGACGCCGAACCGGACACGCCGCTGCTCGACGCCGACTGCACGGTCACCGAGGTCCGGCCCGGCGAGGAGCCGCGGGAGCTGCCGCATTGTGAGGTGTCCGGAGAGACATATCAGGTGCCGGCCGGCGCCGACGCGTGCTTCGCCGCGCTGACCGACGCCGCGGGCGCGTCGGCCTCGCGGCTCGACGACCTCTCGCCGGAGTGCGTCGCGGGCGGGAGCCGGGCCGAGATCGTGGTCGTGCGCGACGCGCCCCCGCCCGACGCGACCTGCGTGACGACCCGCTGCCGCGAGTCGCCGGGCCCGTGCGGGGCGTGAGCGTCGGCAGACGACCGCGGGCCGCACGGCCGCTGGCGTTGTGGCGCTTCAACAGCGACGGCCAGGTCGTCGGCGGCCCGACGCCGCTCCCCGTGACAAGCCGCGCCGCGGTGTCGCTCGTCGAGCACCGCGGCGCGGTCCTCCAGCTCGGCACCGACCGCCCCCGCTCGTGCCAGATGCAAGAGGCTCGACCACAGTACAGCTCGGGTGGCAGACATGCGATCATCCCTGTATTCCATCTCCCCAAAATTTCAGCCGGTGCTGCTCGCTATGCGACTGAAGATCACCTGGAGATGACTCACTTCCGAAGCAGAGTAAGGCCGATCCCCACGCCGCAGACGATGCCGATCGCGCCAGAGACAGCAGCGCACACGAGCGCCCGATTTTGGTCCGAGATGCCGAGCCGATGGATGTCGGCGCGGGCTTGGCGGAGTTGATCGGACAGCATGCGGGCCTCGGCTCGCGCGAGCTCCAGCGCTTGCTCGACGTTCGTGGTCGCCATTACTTCGACCTCCTCCGCGGCCAGAACGCCGCCGCCAGGGCCACGCCCAGGGCGCCCGTCACGACGAGCTTCTCCTCGAGGCCGACGGGCGCCATCTGCACGGCTTGGGTGACCGTGCCCGAGCTGACCGTGCCGCGCCACCGCGCACCGGGGTAGAGGCGAGCGGTCAGGGTCCACGGCTGGACGGTGACGACGAACACGTTGTCGGCCGACCCGGCGATCCTCGAGATCTCGCGCAGGGCCGCGTCGATGTCCGTGACGTACTCGAGGACGCAGGACACGAACACGACCGAGGAGTTGTCGGCGATGTCGGGGATGGGGCCTTTCGTGATGTCGGCGACCACCGTCATCGGGCACCTGGGGCAGCCGTTGAGGTCGACACAGACGTCGCCGCAGCCGTAGGCGCGCGAGAGGCGTGTATGCATGCCGGCGTCAGGATCGCCGATCACGACGAGTCGCCGGTCCAGGGCGGACGCGCGTTCGATCGCCGCCTGGAATGCGGCTGTCCGTTCGCGGTGGCGGATCAACGCCGCTGCGGCCTCCACGGCGCCGACGTAACCCAATACGAAGCGAGCTGCAGATCTGTGAATCGACATGATGGACTCCAGGGTCGTGAGGTCAGGGTGCGGCCGCGGTGGCCGGTGGCGTTTTGTCCCGGGTGGCGACGACGATCACTGTCGCCACCACAACGGCTGCAGCGTACGGCGCATACTTGACGAGCTTGGCGAGGCCCAGGGCGAGCGAGTTGGCGGCCTTGGCGACTTCGGCGGCGGTGTCGGCCGCCGTCGTCGCGGTCTTGGCAGCGGTCTCCGCCACCGCCTCGGCCTTCAGGTAGAACTGCCCGAGGGGGTTGTCGCGTAGGAAGTCGACGTCCCACGTCCGGATGGCGGTCGCCCAGTAGGGATCGTCGAACGAGTCATTGTCGAAGACCCCGCCGTCGTTCGTCTCGCCCTGGTTGTCGATCAGGATCAGAACGGGGGGCGGCTGGTCGCCGTGCTGCAAGACGGTCAACCATGGATCCTTGGTCCAGGTCTTTGAGATGCTCCCCATGACGTTGCCGAACTGGATGCGAGCGTCACCGGTGGCGCCATGCCAGGCTTCGACCTCGAGGGCTAGCGCCAGGTCGCGGAGTTTCGGGCGATCGTCGGGCGGGATGAGCAGGAGCGTGGCGAGTCGATCCCGCAGGCCGCGGTGCGGGTTGTTGAGCGCGCTCTCGAGGGCCCACTTCGCCGCCGGCGGCTTCCCGTCGTCCGTGCGAAGGTGCCATTTTGGGTGAAGCGCGGCGAGGAGGCCTTCCTTTTCGATCTGAGCGCCGAATCTGGCGACCTTGTCGGCGTTGGCCTTCGCCACCCCCTCCTTGGTGGCCGACGAGTAGACGTTGTTGACGATCAGGAACGCCTCGACCTTGCGCGCGTCGAGTTCCGCGAGGGGGAGGGTCGACAGCTCGTAGACCTTCTGGGCCAGGATGGCGATGTCTTCGTTAGCCATGGCCCACCGCCGGTCCGCGAGCGCGCTCGACCAGGCCCCGCATGTGGCTGATCTTCCGCTCCAGAGCCCGCACACGCTCGGCCTCGCTGGCGTAGTGCGCTGCGGCCTGGTCGGTGAAGTCGCCCAGCATGCTGAAGGCGCGGGCCAGGTCCGCGTCGGAGGTTGTGGACGGCAACGGTGGCGCAGCGTCCTCGACCGGCGGGGCGGCGTCGTTCACGTGGGCCTCGGCTGCGACCGGATCGTCGGAATCGGCGGTGGTAACGGGCTCAGCCGGCGCGGGCTCGGTGAGTGCGGGCCCCTCCGACGCGGGCGGGGCCGCCTCGGCCTGCACGGTCGCATCGTTCCCTTCGCCGTCGAGCTCGAACGGCGCGACATCCCCGCTGGACGGCGATGCGGCGACCGGCGGCGCCTCTGCCTCGTCGATCGACGGGACGACGAACAGGATTGGGCGGTCGCTGGACACGCGGAGGTTTTCCAGCTCCTCGCACAGTGCCGCGAGCTCCGCCTCCGCGCACCGGATGCGGGTGTCGAGCTCCTGTTGGTGAGCCTGCATCTGCTGGGTGAGCACGGCGAGCCGCTCGGCGAGCGTGTCGACCAGCGACCGTGCGGGCACGGACGCGGGAGGGGCGGACGGGCTGGTCGCCGGGGCCGAGGTCGCAGCGGCCCTCGCCGCAGCCTCGAGCCCCTCGCGGGTGAACTCAGGCCGGAACGCGGCGGGCCTCGGGCGAGGTCCTGCGGTCGTGGCCCTCTCGGTGGCTTCGAGTCCCTCGCGGGTGAACTCGGGCCGAAACGCGGCGGGTTTGGGCCGTGCCGGGCGGGCCGCGTCCTTCGACGAGGCCGTGGTCGGTGCAGGCGAGCCTGCCATGGGCCTTGCGGACGCCGCCGCGGGCGGCGGCGTGACGATCGGCCCATTCGCCGCAGACCCCGGCGTGTACATCCTGGCGAAGTCTCGCAGCAGCTTGACCGGATCGGGCGCGTTCACGATCAAGGTCGCGGCATCCTTGGCCTCCTCGCTGCCCCCCATGAACGCCGTGAGCGCGTCGTGGAGGTGGGGGATCTTGAGGCCGGACTGCTCCATCACGTCCGAGAGCGTGGTGGGCTCTTGCCGCTGCGCCTGCTCCCTGGCCACGCGCTGGTCGCGGATCTTGTCGGCCTCGATGAAGCTGTTTGCGAGCAGCATCGCCACCCCGAGCACTCCCTGCCACGTGGGGCTCATCGTGGCTGGATTCACTGGTACGCCGTCAAATATCTTCATGGCTTCCTCCCGTCCTCTCCATCACTCCCTGCTGGTCAGCACCACCACCACGGTGGTGCCGACGACCGCAGCCGCGCTCAGGGCCCAGGGGACCCAGCGAGACGGCTTCGACTTCTGTTCGGCCTTGGGCCCTACCCCGCCCGATGGTGGGTCGGGGATCACCGCGGCGGCGGCCGGACCCGTGGCCCGAAACGCACCGATCCACGCCTGCACCCAGCCCGCCCACTGGACGTCGTCCTCCGCCGCCTCGCGACCGAGCACGGTCGGTCCCTGCCACGGGGTTTGCGGCTCGACGGTCTCGATCAGGGCGACGATCACGTCCCCCTGCTCGAGGAGTCGCTCACCGTGCTCACCCCACTCCCGCGCAGCGCCCAGGAAGTCCACGACCGCCGGCACGGGCGCGTGCGTCAGCAGCTCCGACATGAGCACTCGCAGCTCGGCGCGCACCGACCGCGCGGAACGCTGGCGGGCGTCGGCTTCGGACAGGCCGTCCTCGACCGCGTCGGCCACCGCGGCCGCGTAACGGGCGCGGAGCACCTGCCACGCCATGCGGCGGTAGAGGCGGAAGTTCGCCGTCGCGATCTCGACGTTGGCGGTCATCGTCCGCCTCCCGTCTTCAGCATCCGCACGCCGACGACGTGGTCCTTGGCGGCGATGCAGTAGGTCCCCGGGCTCGTCAGCCAGATCGGTTCGCCGCATCGCGGGGTCAGGTGGATGCCGGCCTGCGCGCCCATGCGCTGGCGCGAGACGGACGCCGTGCCGCGGAAGAACAGCATCACCACCATGCCGCCCTCTTCGATCGTCTCGATGAAGGTCTCGCCCCGCATGAGCACGACGGCGCCGAGCTGGTGGTACTTCCCCGCGAGCAAGTTGATGAGGGAAAACTGCATCATCGCCTCCCTTCCCGAAGACCGAGGTAAAAGCCGACGCCGAGTCCGACCAAAGCGCACACGAGTCCGGACGTGAGCGCGCCTGTCAGCACCGCCTCGCGCACCTCGCTATCCGACCACAGCGTCTCGTGGATCACCTCGACGCGGGGTCTGTCCCCGCTGGGCGTCGCGTCGACCTGGACCACGTGCACAACACTCGGTCGCATCACCACCACCTCTTTCGATATGCATCCACCATCATCCCCCACGAGCGCTTCGCCGGGTCTACCGGGAACCCCAGCGCCGCGACCTCGGGCCGACGGATCGGCCACTCGTGGGGCGCGTGCTCGCCGATGAACACGTCAAAGGCACGTCCGATCGTCTGCTCGTCGGCGTGGGCCAGGCGCGCCTTGATCGTGTCCTTGAGATAAGTCCCGATCGCCTTCTCGTACTCACGTGCCAGCGCCTGGAGCGAGGGGTCCTTGTCGTCTGCCTTGAGATGGCGCGCCCGGATCCCGCCGATCACCGGATCGACGGCCGAGAGTGAGGCGCTGGCGCCCATCTCGATCCGGTCGGCGTTGAGCGCGATCAAGGTCCCGCCTGACATCGCCATGTAGGGGATAATCGCCGTCGAGGCCCGGAACTCGCGCAACGCATTGGCGATCAGCACGCACGACGCCACGCAGCCCCCAGACGTGTGAAGGACGACCGTCACCTCGTCGCCGCCCAGCTGCGCCATGGCCTCGAGCACGTCCTCCGCGATGCCCATGTCGATCACCGGCGTGATGATCGGGATGATCTTCGAGGGCAATGCCTGCGGGCGAGTGCGACGCCGTATCAAATAGTTGGCACCGACCAGCGCAGAGCCGGTCAGCAGGACAGCAGCGAGGGTGGTCCGATTCATGGCCAATACTCCCAGTGCCCGGGGTCGCTGGGCACGGTGTTGTGAAAGCAGTAGGCGTTAGCGAGCCCGCCCAGGAGGCTGCCGAGCACGCGCGGGATCATCTGGTTCGCGTCAGCCACGTGTACTCCTGACCGCGAGCGTGACGCCAACGGCCACGCCGGTCGCAGCGAGGGCTCCCACGACCCACCACCCGCCGCGGCCCATGACGCCGGAGTGTTCAGCCGTCTTGTCGCCAGTGGCCGCAGCGGCGCACTCGTCCGACGTGCAACCCTGCCGCTGGTCGAGCGCACGCTGGATCGCGTCCTCCGTGTTCGGGCCCCACTTGCCGTCGACGCCGACGCCGAGCGCTTGCTGCGCGGAGCGGAGCGCATCGACCGAGGCCGCGCCCCATGGGTCACCCACGGCGCCGGTGTAGTAGCCGAGCGCGGCGAGTGCCTCGTGCCGCTGTCGCGCCTGGACGAGCGACACCTTGTCGCCGACCATGCGCTCCACGTAGTTCGTGGGGTTGAGCAGGCCATCCGGCGGCGGCTCGCTCGCCCACCAGACCGAGTTCGCCTTGCGGTCCTCGGCCTTATACGTCTCCAGGTGGATCATGCCGTAGGAGCCGAGCACCCGGCCGAGCTTGTCGCCCTTGCGCACGGTCTGTGTGGCCTTGATGCCGTACTCGTTGTGCGACCCCTGCTTGAACCCGCCGAGCACGATGAAGAGGCCGGTGTTCGTCCGCAGGAACGCGGCCTTGGACCCCTCGCTCCATCCGCGGTCGATGCCGACGACCAGGGCATCCTCGGGTGCGATGATCAGCGAGCCGTCGGGGGCACCCGTGAGGTCGATGCCGGCGTGCCACCGTTCGCACTTGTTCTCGCTGCAGCTCGACGGGCGCCCGCCGCCGATGCTCCACGTGGCGAACTTCGGCGTCACGGTCGGCAGCGGCCACACCGGCTTGGGGTCACCCTGCGCCATCGCCATCTTCTCCCAATCGTTCGAGCGCGCCATGTCAGCCCCTCCTTTTCAACCCGACGATTGCGCAGGCCAGACCGCCCTGGATCACTTGCGGCATGAACTCGGTGTCTGTCATGGCCTTGCCTCCACCGTTCCGCCGACGACGTCGGCCTTGTCCTCGGCGCGCACCGGAAGGTGCGGCGGGGTGACGCCGATGTCGATCTGACCCTCGCCGCAGCTCCGGGCGATCTCCGCAGCCGCCGCGCTGATCCGTGTCAGGGCGGCATGCATGCGCCGCACGGCATCGACGCTACGCCCCTCGATGATCTGCCGCCGCGCCGTGTCGTAGTACGCCCGCGCCTGCTCGACTGCCGCGCTCGCCCGCCGCTTCACGTCGCCCTGGCACAGCGGGGCGTCCAGCATCACCGCTGCCCAGTAGAGCAGCACGCGGACGTCGTGGAGCAGCTTCGGTGCCCGTACGAGGTCGTCGTGGAAGCTGCCGAGCTTGTCGTAGAGCTCGTTGAAAAAGGGCTCGCCGCGCTCGGCCTGGTGGACCTCGGCGCCGGGCCGCAGCCGATCGGTCGCATCCTCGATGGCCTGGATGCCGGTGTCGGGGTCCTGATCGCCGACGCGAACGCGGACCCGACGCAGCACCACGCGCTCGCCCTCGCGGACCCGCTCGAGCACGAAGGGTGGCCCGTTGCCGATGAAGATCGAGGCCTCGGACACGTTCAGGTCGCCGGGCTTCCCACCGATCCGCTCGACCGGGAGCACGTCGAGCACCGCCGTCCAGATCTCCTGCATCAACGCGCGCACAGACATCGATTCAGCGCCGCGAGACCGGCCGACGACCTCGCCGGCGTCCATCAGGTTCTCGGCCTCGAGCCAGCGTTGCAGCTCGTCGGCGCTGACGCCCGACGGATGGGCCAGGTCGCGGAGCGCCTCGGCGATCTGCTTGTAGCCGTCGGTGCGCGCCATGTTCTGGCTGGTCGTCGGCTGGGCCCCCAGGACCGAGCTGCGCCGCTGCATGAGGTCGATGAGCGCCTGGATCGGCGAGGGGGCCTCGTCCTCGTGCTCCCCGTCGGCGTCGTCGCCGTCCCACAAGGCACGCTCGATCCGCTCCAGGATCTTGTCCTGATCGATCGCGGTGAGCCGGTTGCCCAGCCAGCGCACTTCGTCGATGTTCTCGTGGACCACGTCGATGGCCGCCACCGCCGCGTCCGCGTCCTGGCCCTCGGGGTAGACCACGAGGACCGCCCCGTTGGCACGCGGGCGCAGCTGCTGGATGCGCCACTGGGGCGCCGCGTTGAAGCGATCGATCGCCGCAGAGATCGACGATTGCGTGCCTGCGCGGGTCTCGGGTTTGCGTGCGACCGCCTTCGCCGCAACGTCGCGCGCACCACCCTGGAGCTTTTCAGCGGCCTTGCGGGCCCGGGCGACCGTGGGCGCGTAGCTCTTGCCGCTGGCGATCGCCTCCTCGGCGCGGCGCAGGAAGTAGGCGTATTTCTTGGCCGGGAGCCCCAGCGCTTTAAGGGCGCTGCGGGCCTCCTCGAAGGGGCCGGCGGGATCTTTCGTCGGTTTCTGCGCAGGCGTGGGCACCGCATCCTCGGTCGCCGATTCGGCGAGCAGCGCCCGGCCGGCCGGGGTCGTCCTGTAATGCGGGAAGCCGCCCTTCGTGTTCTCAAGCACGATCGCCAGGCCCCGGGCGATCAGCGCGTCCTTGGTCGAATCGTGGATCCCCTGCCATGGGTGCATTTCACCGTGCTCCGTCGCCGCGTCCTCCTCGGCGCGCAGCACGGCGAGGGCGCTGCGCATGGACGGCGGCAGCTTGCGCTCGGGCGTCGTCTCGACGTTGAACCAGCGGGCGAGCGAGGTCTCCTTCAGCATGACGAGTTCACGGCGGTCCATGACGGTCCAGTCGAAGTGCGCCATGAGCTCGTCGTCGTCCCCGCGCAGTTCGCCCTTCAGATCGATCTCGTCGCCCTGTCGGGGCGCCGCGATCAGGGTCATCGTCGGGGCGCCGTCGCCGGACATCTCGCCGAGAAACGTGATCTCGATCTCTGCGCCGCTGGGCATGACGACCGGCGAGTGGTAGCGGGTGCTGCCCACCCGCACGCCCTGCGGCATGAGCTGCAGTCGACGCGTCAGCGCCTTGACGGCGTCCCGACCCGCACGCGGCCGGGCCTGGACCGCGGCGGGTGTCTGGACCGCGGCGGGTGCCTGGACCGCGGCGGGTGCCTGGACCGCGGCGGGTGCCTGGACCGCGGCGGGTGCCTGGACCGCGGCGGGTGCCTGGGCCGCGGCGGGTGCCTGGACCGCGGCGGGTACCTGGACCGCGACTTGGACCGCGGGTACCTCCTCGACTTCGGGCGTCGGAGCCGCCGGGGCCTCTGCTGCGTCCAGGGCCTCCTTCTCGCGGGAGAGGAGGTTCTGCGGGATCTTGCGACCCCACCAGTCGAGGCCGACCTCCTTGAGCGTCGTGAAGCTCTCGCCGCTCCTGGGGGCGAGCTCGAGGAAGCGCTGCCAGCCTGCGCGCGTCGGCGGCAGAATCGTCGCCCCGCGGATCTCGGCGCCACTGGCGATCGCCATGCCCTCGGCGTCGACCACGGCCACTTTTTCGCGCTGGTACGAGGCGGCGAGGCCCTCCGTGATCGTCGTGGCGAAGCGGGGCCACCATTTCTCCAGCCACGCGTCGCTCGCCCCCCGCCATCCGAGGCTCTCGAACTTCCCGTAGCGGGTGACCTCCCCGATCTTCTTCTCGATCGCAGCCTGCGTGCGCCCGTCGTCGTCGTCGGGCCACATGGGCCCGCCGTCGCGTGGCAGCTCACCGGCGAGGATCGGCGTCCCGGCGAGCAAGCCGGTGTAAGCGATGATCTGCCAGCCCGGCGAGCCGGCAGCGCGCAACCCGATCTTGTCGCCCTCGTCGCCGCTCACGATCTGGCCGAACTCGAGGAAGTCGAGCTGATCCGGCGCTCCGGCCCGCGCCCGCGCGACGCGCAGGCCCTCGTAGATCGGCGCACCACCATCCTCTGGGATGAGCACGTCGGTCTCGCGGACCACGTACATCCACCGCGCCCAGGGCCACGCCTCGGGGTTCACCTGCTCGAGGTCGGCGAGACGCTGCTCGCCCTCGTCGCGCAGCCGGGCGGCCCGCTCGGCGTCGCTGGTCTGGCGGGCGTCGCGGAAGCGGCCCGCGGCCTGCCGGTACACGCGCGCGGCCTCCTTGGCGATGCGAGCGCGCGCCTCCGCGGCCTGGCGCCGCTTCTTGTCCTCCAACAGCGCCCGCGTCTTCTCCTTGTTGCGGGAGATCATCAGCAAGATGTCCTCGGGCGAGAGCTGCTGCTGCGCGGCGGGGTTGTTGGTGTCCCGGACCTGCGACTTGATCAGCTCCCCGAGCCAGCCCGCTTTGCCGTCGATCAGGCTGAAGCGGTAGCCGTCGGTCGAGCCGTCGGCGAAGTAGTAGTAGATCCGGACCGTGCCGAGCGTGTTGCCCTGGCGCACGGCCCGGCCGTTGCGCTGCTCCAGATCGGCCGGCGTCCACGGCAGATCGAGATGGTGGACCGTGCAGGTGCGGACCTGGAGATCGACGCCCTCGTAGGCCACCGAGTTGGCGATCACCACATCGAACTTCGGCGTGATCGTGCTGTCCGCCGGACGGGCGCACGTGCCTGGCGCCGGCGGCTCGGACGACAGGCCGTTGAACTCGCGGGCGATCCGCGTCCGGTCGGCCGGCGCCGTCTCCTCCGCGTTGAGGATCGCGATGCGCTCGCGCGGGATCCCATGGCTCACGAGCACCTCGCGCATCCACTGATGCACGGCCGTGGGCTCGCAGAAGATGATGTGGCCGCAGTGCGGGCTCGCGGCCACTCGCTTCGCGCACTCGTTCAGCTTGGGGCTCTCGTAGGTCGGGCGCGGCAGGCGGAGCTGGACGTCGGTCCGCTCACCGTCCCGCCACACCTTCTTGATCACCGTGCCACCCTCGAGCGCCGTCTTGTAGCTGTAGCCGTCCTCGAGCGACGCGTGCAGGGCAACGAGCGACAGGCGGGCGAGCAGGCCCAGGATCGCGTTGCCTTCGCTGCCCTCGGGGTTGGGGTTCTCGAGGATGCGTTCGATCTCGCTGACGTAATGGTCGTACTTCGCCTCCTGGCGCTCGTCCATCATGATCGTGACGGTCTCCACGATCGGCTGCGGCAGCTTGAGGCCCACCTCCGCGGCGGTGCGGAACTCGCCGTACGTGAAGATGATCGTCCGCAGATCGTCCAGGTTCTTGAATCCGGTGACGGCGCTCCGCTTCGTGACGTCGACGAGCGTCGCGTCAAGAACCTCGCGCTGCTCGATCTTCAGGAAGCGGTCGATGAACTGCTCAGGGTCGCGGATGCCGGCGGACGTGAAGGCGCTCGGATCGATGAACTGGATCAGGTTGTAGAACTCGAGCGGGCTGTTTTTTGCCGGGGTCGCGGTCAGCAACACGACGCCGGCGCCGCCGCTTCGCCGCCGTACCGCGGCTGCACGAAAGTCGACCTGCCACGCCCGATCGGACCCCTCACCGCCGCCGCCCATGAACTTCGGCACGCCATCCTCGCGGGCCTGCGGCTTGTACAGGTTCTTGAACGCCGCGGCTTCGTCGATGACGAGCATGTCGATCCCGATCTCGTCCCAGGCGACGCCGGGGTCGTAGGCCCAGTCGGACGGGAGGGCCAGGATCTCCTCGATCCACGCACGCACCCCGTGCTCGAGCAATGCCCGCTCCCGCTCGGACAGCTTCTCGCGCTGCTTGGCGGTCTGTGCCTGCTCCTCGAGGCCACGCTTGCGCAGGGCGATCGATCGCGAGACGGCCTCGACCTGCTCGACGTAGGCCATCACCGCGTCCTCGTTCATCTTGGTCCGCGCGAGCGCGTCGTAACTGAGGACCACGACGTCGAGCTGGCCCGTTTGAAGCATCGTCCATTTCTTGGCCCGCTCCTGCGGCGTGTCGGTCTCGGAGGTGATGACATTCTTGCGCACGCCTCGGCTGATCTTCTTGCGCTTCGAGCCGATCACCGCGACGCGGTAGTCCGGAAGCGTGCAGAGGATGTCGTCGTGCCACTTCCACACGAGCGACCCCGGGACCAGGATCACGGGCCGCCGGACCCACCCCTCCTGGCGCGCGCGGGCGATGATCGCCAGCGCCGTGTAGGTCTTGCCGACCCCGACGTCGAACGCGACGAGGCCCCCACGCTGGGCGAGCACCCGGCGAGCACCCGCGATCTGGTGCGCCTTGAGCTTCGGTGATTGTGCGCCCCAGCGCACGATGTCCAGCGGCTCGGGCGAGTAGGTCGGGACGACGCGGCCGCGCGCGACGCGGTTGTAGGCATAGACGAGCTGCTCGCGGCGACCGTTGTCGGCCGCCACCCAGGCGCGGAACGAGTCGGACCACTTCTTGGCGAGCGCGATGCGCCGGTCGGCGAGGCTCTGTTTCTTGGCGGCCCGCTCCTCGCGGGTCATGGGTCCCGCGTCACGGTCGCGTTTATCTTGCGGCGGCTTGAACAGCTCGGGGTCGTGGTTGTAGAAGCCGAGGAAGGCGAGCGTCTCGGGGGCCATGGGCGGCCGTTCCTCGTCGGTGTAGGCATGGCCGCGGATCTGGACGAACCCGCCGTCGCGCTCGAGCTCGACGGCGCCGTAGTTGGCGTTGAGCGTGGCGGACAGCCAGCCGGCGACCAGCGGGAGCGGCACGTACCCGTGCTGCGGGCTGAGGTCGGTGAGGTCGTCGAACAGCGCCGGCTTGATGGCGTCGAGCAGGCGGCGCACCTGCACCTTGGCCTGCTCGTCGCCCTTTTGCGCGCGGGCCTGGGCCCGATCGTGGCGGGCCCAGAGGTCGTTGCCGGTCGTGTACGCGTCGGCTGGGTAGAGCTGGTTCCACCGATCGCCGTCGAGGTTCCACTCGGCGGCGAACAGGGCCGCGAGCGCGGCGCCCATGTCGAGCGTGCCTCCCTGGTCGGCGTGGAACGCCATGAGCTGGGGCAGCGTCAGGGCCCGCTGCTGGCGGAAGATCGCCTCGGCCTGGGCGACCACATCGTCGGGCTGTCCCGAGAACCTGGCCTCGATGTGGGGCTCCTCGCGCAGGGCCGCCACGATCGCGCCCGTCTTCTCGAAGGCTCCCAGGATCTTCTGGGCGGCCGGCAGCTTGGACCCCTCGGCGAGGGCGCGGAGGGGCTTCGAGCTCCACGGGTTGCCGAACGACGCGGAGAAGTCGACGAGCGCGGCGTGCAGCTCGGGCCAGAGCTGGGCCGCCTTGTCGGCCTCGTCCGCGCCGACGGCCACGAGGTAGCGGCCGACACGCTGGCCGAGCTCGATGGCGGGGCGAAGCTCATCGGTGACACTGGCGCTGGCGCTGTCGCTCCCCGCCGTGACGGTCTGGAACGTGCCGGCGCTGCTCGTGGCGATCGTGGTGAGCACACACGACGTGCAGACCGGACGCGGGGCGAGCGGGGGGAACCCGTGGAAGTCGCCCGTCACCTGATAACGCCAGCTTCGGGCGGTGCCGGCCTCGTCGTCCCCAGAGAACGAGCCGTCCTCCTTGCCGAGGATATGGGCCGGGAAGGTCTTGAAATAATCACCGTCGGCGATGAACTCGTCGGCGGGATCGATGTCGGTCAGCTCGCCGCCGCGGCTGCGCCAGATCACCAGATCCATGACGACCCACGCGCCCGGGACGGTGTCGCGCCCCTTCCGGTCGTGACTCGGGATGCGGTAGGCACCGAGCAGGTGGTGGCGCCGCAGGAGCTTCTCGCGCAGCTCGCGGCTCAGGTTGCCGCTCATGAACCCCGCAGGGATGAGGAAGGCGCCGACGCCTCCGGGCACGAGCAGATCGAGCGCGCGGCGCATGAAGTAGGCGTAGGCGCGCTTCTCCTTGTAGGTGGGATCCGGGTCCTCGCGCGCCATGACGCCGCGCTCCCCGTAGGGCGGGTTGGCGACGACGAAGCTGATCGTGCCCTGAAACCGTGGGCCCTCCTCGCGGATCCAGCGCTCCATCGGCATGTGAAAGAGGTCGACATCCGGGCGGAGCGCGCGGAGCAGCGTCGAGCTGACCTTGGAGAACTCGACGGCGGTCCACGCGATCTTTTTGATCTGCCCCCCGATCTCGAGCGCGAGGCAGCGCCGCGGGCTGAAGGCGCGGAGGAGTCGCCCGATGCCGGCGCTCGGCTCGAGCGCGCGGACGATACCGTCGTTGCCGGCGAGCTCCGGCAGCAGCGGGCAGAGCAGCTCGGCGATCGACTCGGCGATGACGGTCGGCGTGTAATACTCGTGAATGAGGCCGAATGACTCCGGCACCAGATCGGCCGGAAGCATGGCCTTGACGCTCTCGATCGATAGACCGCCCCACCCGGAGTATTGCGCGATGCCCTGAAGATCCTCGGCCGTGAGCTCGCCTGGCTCTTTGGCCAGGACCAGCCGCATGGCTTGAAGGTTGGCCTCCGTGCGCCAGGCTTTTGTCTGCGCGTCCGGCGGCATGTCGGAAAGCGACGGCGTCACGCGCGGCGTCTCGGGCTGCAAGGTTCCGCGCACACGCGTCCACAGCCCGAGGGCGAAGCGCTCGAAGCGGCTCTCCCCGAGTTCGCGGGCCAGCGCCTCGACCTTCGCGTGGGCCGCCTCGAGGTCCGACCGGAGCTGCTCCGCGCGGTCGAACCCTACAGCGACATGCAGTGCACCGACCACGTCCACCACACCGACGACCGCGTTGCCGAGGAGCACCGCGATGGCCGGCTCACGCAGCAGCAGCGGCACGGCATCCCATCCCGCCTGCCTGAGCAGCATGGCCTCCGCACGGGCCTCCACGTAGACCAGTAGTGCGGCTTGGGGGCTCGACGCGGGCCCGGCCCTTCATCTTCTCGATCCGGGCCTGGAGGCGGTGGAGGACTGCCTTGTCGACGTCCGCGTCCT
>Ga0209262_10000710_pt1 | contig 14232 bp, 10 predicted proteins | sample Lowcelwee11metaG_FD_187171 | JGI IMG/M metagenome (GOLD analysis project Ga0209262, IMG submission 187171) | Freshwater pond sediment microbial communities from the University of Edinburgh, under environmental carbon perturbations - Low... | ecosystem: Environmental > Aquatic > Freshwater >...
AGGAAGACCTGAGCCAGTCGAAGGTGGCGATGGTGTTCGGCCAGATGAACGAGCCGCCGGGCAACCGCCTGCGCGTGGCGCTGTCGGGCCTGACGATGGCCGAGCGCTTCCGCGACGAGGGCCGTGACATCCTGTTCTTCGTCGACAACATCTACCGGTTCACGCTCGCGGGCACCGAGGTGTCGGCGCTGCTCGGGCGCATGCCGTCCGCGGTGGGTTACCAGCCGACGCTCGCCGAGGAAATGGGCCGCCTGCAGGAGCGCATCACGTCCACGAAGGTGGGCTCGATCACGTCGATCCAGGCCGTGTACGTTCCCGCGGACGACCTGACCGACCCGTCACCGGCGACCACGTTCGGCCACCTGGATGCGACTGTCGTGCTGTCGCGCGACATCGCCTCTCTGGGCATCTACCCGGCCGTGGACCCGCTCGACTCGACCTCGCGCCAGGTCGATCCGAACGTGATCGGCGAGGAGCACTACGAGACGACGCGCGCGGTGCAGGCCGTGCTGCAGCGCTACAAGGAACTGCGCGACATCATCGCGATCCTCGGCATGGACGAACTGTCGCCCGAGGACAAGCTGATCGTGGCCCGCGCCCGCAAGATCCAGCGCTTCCTGTCGCAGCCGTTCCACGTCGCCGAAGTGTTCACCGGCAGCCCCGGCAAGTTCGTGTCGCTCAAGGACACGATCCGCGGCTTCAAGGCGATCGTGGCCGGCGAGTACGACCACCTGCCCGAGCAGGCGTTCTACATGATCGGCGCGATCGAAGAGGCGGTGGAGAAGGCGAAGAGCCTCCAGTAAGGAACCACTATGGCCACCATGCGAATCGACGTCGTCAGCGCGGAGGAGTCCATCTACTCCGGCGACGCGGAGTTCGTGGTGCTTCCGGGCATCATGGGCGAGCTCGGCATCTATCCGCGCCACGCTCCGCTGATCACCCAGATCAAGGCCGGCACGGTGCGCATCAAGGTGCCGGGCAAGGAAGAAGAGGAGATGGTGTACGTGCAGGGCGGCTTCCTCGAAGTGCAGCCCGACCACGTCAACGTGCTCTCCGACACGGCGATACGTGCCGCGGACCTCGACGAGGCCAAGGTGCTCGAGGCGAAGAAGCAGGCTGAGGAAGCAATCCGGGCCCGGACCGAGAAGCAGGAAATCGCGACGGCCGAAGCCGAACTCGCCGCGATCAGCGCCCAGCTGCAGGCGATCCAGAAGCTGCGCAAGACGCGGCGCTAAGGGACTGCGCCCAACGGGGACTGTCCCTTTCTTCGGTAATCGACCTCTCGCTCTGCACGAAAAAGAAGGGCCCGCACACTGCGGGCCCTTCTCGTCTGCGCCGGTTTCGCCGGCTACTTCAGCTCGAGCTTCCGCATCTGCAGGCCGCCGACGACGGTGCGCATCTTGCCGCGCTCGGCCGTTGCCGCGCCGCGCTGGGCGAGGTCGCCGAACATCTTCTGCTGTATCGGATCCGTCCGCTCGCTGAGGCCGTCGAGGGCGGCCATGTTCTTGTAGACGGTCAGCAGGTAGATGTCCGGGTCACCCGGACTGCGCGGCGTCGTGACGTAGACGCTGTAGTCCAGGATGATCCCGGCGGCCTTCTGCTCCTCCATCATCTTCTTGTAGGGTCCGGCGAGATAAGCCATGTAGGCCTCGAACTGGCCGGGCTCGGTCCGCAGCGAGCCGACATTGACGACGGCGCCCTCGGTGTAGGGTCGGTCGGCCGCTGCGGCGAACCCCGCGACGGCGAACAGGGAGAATCCGGCGAGCAGTGCGCCGAGGAGACGCTTGTGGATGTTCATGTGACGATCTCTCCAGGGCCTACTTGAGGACCATTTCACGGATCAGCTCGTCGCCGACCAGCGTGCGCAACTTGCCGCGTGACACGGTGGAAGCGCTCTGCTGCTGCATGTTGCCGAAGACCTTCTCGGTGATCGCATCGGAGCGGGCATCGAGACCATCCAGCGCTGCCATGTTCTTGTAGGTCGTGGTCAGGAAGAGATCCGGATCGTTCGGACTGCGCGGGACGACCTGGTAGACGGCGTAGTCGACGATGATGCCCGCCTTCTTCATCTCATCCATCAATTGCTTGTACGGTCCGGCGAGGTAGGCCATGTAGGCCTCGAACTGGCCGGGTTCGGTCCGGACCGACGAGACGTTGACGACGACGCCTTCCGTGTAAGACCGATCCGCCGCGACAGCTGTGCCGGTCAAGGCGACCAGCGAGACAAAGCCAGCCAGTGCGCCAAGCGCACGAGTTTTCAACAGCATAGTTATTACCCCTGACGTTCTGCGCGTATCCGTCCGCGCTGTTATTGCGGGGGGAATACCCCGTGGGCGGCGACTCTACGCCCCGCCGGAGCGGGGGTCATGCCGCACTGCATTAGACGCCGGGCGCCGGGGCCCGGTTCGGTAGAATGCCGCCAACGCCCCGAAACGGATGCCGCAATGCCCCTTTCCGTCGTGATCCTGGCCGCCGGCCAGGGCAAGCGCATGAAGTCCGACCTGCCCAAGGTGTTGCAGCCGCTGGCTGGCCGGCCGCTGCTCGGCCACGTGCTCGATACGTCGCTGGGCCTGCAGGCGGCCGCGACGTACGTCGTCTACGGACACGGCGGCGAGCAGGTGCTGACTGCATTCGAGGGCCGCGACGTGCAGTGGGTGCTGCAGGCGGAGCAGCATGGCACCGGACACGCGGTCGCGCAGGCGATGCCGCTGATCCCGGACGATCACCAGGTGCTGGTGCTCTACGGTGACGTGCCGATGGTGCAGCTCGATACGCTGGCGCGGCTCGTGGCTGCCGCCGGACCGGACGCAGTCAGTCTGCTGAGCGTGATGCTGCCCGATCCGACCGGCTATGGCCGCATCGTGCGCGACGGCGCTGGCAACGTCGTGCGCATCGTCGAGCACAAGGACGCCAACAGCAAGGAACGCGCGATCCACGAGTCGAACACCGGGCTCATGTGCGTGCCGGCCCGCCATCTGAAGACCTGGCTTGCTGCGCTCAAGAACGACAATGCGCAGGGCGAGTACTACCTGACCGACATCATCGTCATGGCCGTCAGGGCGGGCCGCAAGGTGCACGCCGTCGTGGCACCCACGGTCACCGAGGTGCTCGGCGTCAACGACAAGCTGCAGCTCGCCGAGCTCGAGGCGGCCTATCGCAAGCAACGTGCCACCGAGCTGATGCTTGAGGGCGTCACGCTCGTCGACCCGCTGCGTTTCGATGCGCGCGGCCCGGTCACCGTCGGCCGTGACGTGCTGATCGACGTCAACGTGGTGTTCGAGGGCGTCGTCAAGCTCGGCGATCGCGTGCGGATCGGCCCGAACGTCGTGATCCGCGACAGCGAGATCGGCAACGATACCGTGGTGTTTCCGAATTGCGTCATCGACCGCGCCAGCATCGGGCCCAGCTGCAATATCGGCCCGTTCGCGCGCTTCCGGCCGAGCTCCAGCCTGGCCCCGGGCGTGCACATCGGCAATTTCGTCGAGGTGAAGAACAGCATCGTTGGCGCAGGCAGCAAGGCCAACCACCTCACTTACCTGGGCGACACGACCGTCGGCGAGAAGGTCAATGTCGGCGCCGGCACCATCACCTGCAACTACGACGGCGTGAACAAGTCGCGCACCGAGATCGGCGACGGGGCGTTCATCGGCTCGGGCACGATGCTGGTGGCACCCGTCAAGGTCGGCGCGCGCGCGACGATCGGCGCCGGGTCGACGATCACCAAGGACACGCCCGAGGACAAGTTGACGCTCGAGCGCAGCAAGCAGGTCACGGTCGAGACCTGGAAGAGGCCCGAAAAGAAATGTTGAGCGTCCGGCGAGGGACGGAGGGCGGCATGCAGCGGCTCGACGCGCCAGAGCCGGGCTGCTGGATGCACGTTGTCGCACCGTCGGACGAGGATCTCGCCGCGCTTCGCCGATTCGGCGTCCCATCCGCACTGCTGTCCCACGTGGACGACGCCGATGAGCGTCCTCGTGCCGAACACCTCGACGACGTGGCGCTCGTGGTTCTGCATTGCCCGTTGCGCCGCGGCGAGGCGTCGGGCGCACCGTTTGTCACCTCGCCGCTCAGCGTGTTTCTCCTCCCGCACGGCGTCGTGACGGTCTCGCCACGGCCGGTCGCGTTCCTGGAACCACTGCTCGACGGAACGATTGCCGGCCTGTCGACCGCGCGCACGACGGAGTTCGTCCTGCGCATCTTCTGGCAGCTCGCCGATGCCTACCTGGCCGCGGTGCGCGAGATCAATGCGTCGGTCGATCGCCTCAGGCGATCGACCGAGCGGTCACTGCGCAATGAGGAGGTGCTCGGTCTCCTCGACTACCAGAAGAGCCTGACCTACTTCGCGACCGGCATGGGGGCGAACGAACTGGTGTTGGAGAGGCTTCAGCGATCACCCGCGCTGCGGCTTGGCGAACACGACCAGGAACTGCTCGACGACGTGCGCGTCGAAGTCCGCCAGGCGATCGAGATGGTCGGAATCTCGGACAACATCCTGAGCCAGATGATGGACGCCTTCGCCTCGATCGTTTCGAACAACCTCAACTCGGTGATGAAGGTACTCACCTCCGTCACCATCCTGCTCGCGATTCCGACGCTGGTCGCGAGCCTGTACGGCATGAACGTCATCCTGCCCGGCGCGGGTAACGCGCTCGCCTTCGGTGCGATCATGCTGGTGTGCGGCGTCCTTTGCGCGCTGCTATTCGTGATCTTCCGCCGCCGCAACTGGCTCTGAACGGGCAGCCGCTTCGTCACAGGTATTTCGCCAGCCAGCCGTGCACTTCCTGGTAGAAGTAGCGGCTGTTCTCGCCCTTCAGCACCCAGTGGTTCTCGTCGGGGAACACGACGAGCCGGCTCGGCACGTCCTGCCGCTGCAGCACGGTCCAGAACTCCAGCGCGTTGTTGAGCGGCACGCGGTAGTCCTTCTCGCCGTAGGTCAGCAGGATCGGCGTGCGTAGTTTCTCGGAGCGGTAGAAAGGGCTCTGCTCGCGCCACAGCGGCAGCGACTTCCACGCCGGCCCGCCGATGTTCTTCTCGCGGCTGAAGACCACGTCGCTGGTCGTCCACTGGCTGCGCAGGTCGTAGAGACCCGCGTGGCTCACGAGCGCCTTGTAGCGATCGGTCGTCACTGCGAGCCAGTTTGACAGGTGCCCGCCGTAGCTCGCGCCACCGGCGGCCTGCCGTGATCCGTCGATGAACGAATAGCGCTTGATCGCCTCGTCGGCGGCCTGGTTGATCTCGTTCGCGGGACCTTCGAGCGGATCGCCCTGGATCCCGCGCGCGAACGCCTCGCCGAAACCCGTCGAACCGCTGTAATTGGTCAGCAGCACGACGTAGCCCGGCTGCGCGAGCAAGTGGTAGTTCCAGCGGACGATGAACTCGTCCTTCCACATGTTGTGCGGCCCGCCGTGGATCAACACGAACAGCGGATATTTCTTCGCGGGATCGAATCCGGGCGGCCGCACGACGAAATTGTGGATCCGCTTGCCCCGGCGCGACGTGAACCAGAACGCCTCCGCAGCCGACAGGTCGATCGCCGCCGCGCGCTCGGCATTGAACGTCGACAGCGCTGACCAGCGACCGGTGGCGAGGTCAATGCGGCCGATTTCGTGCGGCGTGGCCGCGCTCGCCCAGAATGCGGCGACCACCGGCGACTCTGGCGAGCCGCCGACCTGAAGCTGCGAGTACGTGCCGGACGTGAGCGCGCCCACCTCGGTCGCGGTACCTCCTGCGAGAGGCACCTCGAACAGTCGTTCGTGTCCGTCGCGCTCGGCGAGGAAGAACACCCGGTGGTTGTCGGGCGCGGCGGAGTAGTCGCCGACCGACACGTCGAGGTCGGCGGTCAAGACGCGTCGATCCGCAAGTGACGGCCAGCTCCAGCGCACCAGCCGACTCGCCGTGTACACGTATTTCTTCGAGGCGGGCTGTACCTTCGCCAGCAAAGTCGAGCCATCGGGCGTGAAGTCCGGCGATGCGTAGTCGCCTTCGTCGCCGGTCAGGCGGCGCGGCTCGCCGCCGGCGAGACTGACCAGCCACAGCGACAGGTCCACCTCGGCGCGAGCCGCCTCGTGCCGGTCGGTCGTGGCGGCGAAGACCACGCCGTTGCCATCGGGCGTCCAGGCGGCGTCGAGAGTCTCGCCTTCGTTGCCCAGGCGACCACCGTAGCCGCGCTCGCGGCGCAGCGCGCTGCCGGCCAGCAGGTCACGGGCGGGGCTCGTGCCGTCGAGCGGCTGCACGACCAACGTCGGCCGCAGGTCGTCGAGCCAGCGATCCCAGTGCCGGATCGGGAAGCTGTCGTAGGTGCGGACGTTGTACTTGCGCGCCTTCCGCTCATCGGCAGCCTTGCGATTGTCCTCTTCGGTGCCGGCGCCGGGGTAGGCCAGCCCGATGAACAGGATCGAGCGACCGTCGGGACTGAAGCGCGGCGCGCGCGCGCCGGTCACCCAGTTGGTGACCCGCTGTGCCTCGCCACCGGCCAGCTCGAGCACGTAGACCTGGCCCGCGTCGTCGCCCTCGCGCTTGGCAGAGAACGCGAGCCGGGTCGAGTCCGGGCTGAACGCGGGGCTGCCCTCGGACCCTTTGCCCGCGGTAAGCCGACGGGGCGCGGCGCTGCCGTCGCTCGGCACGATCCACAGGTCGCTGCGCTTCTGTTCCTCGTCATAGGCCGGCTCGGCGATCGTGGCCACGATCCAGCGGCCGTCCGGGCTCACCGCGACGGCACCGGGCCGCTTCATCAGCCAGACGTCCTCGTGGGTGATCGGACGGGGCGGCGATTCCGCGGCGACCGCGGGGCCGACGGCCAGCGACAGGGCGAGGATCAGCGGCGCGCAGCCGCGCAGGGCAAGGTGACGCATTGTTGAGGAATCACTCTCGAACGATTGGGGTGCGCGGTCCGCGGCAAGCCAGCGGAACGCAGCCCCGAAGTCTACTGGAGCCGGTCGTTGCGGCGCGGCCCCGCTGCGAATGTGAGGCAGGCCGCGGTCGCCGCCACCCCGCTCGTACTAGAATTCAGTGTCAGACGGCCCACAGGCCTTGCCGGCACACGCTAGGTCTTTGATCCAACTGAAATTTCTGTTAGCCTCGCCGCCCCTCATCGCAAGGAATGCCGCATGTGCGGAATCGTTGGAGCCGTCGCCGACCGTGACATCGTCCCCGTCCTGATCGAGGGCTTGCGACGTCTCGAGTATCGCGGGTACGACTCGGCCGGAGTCGCCGTGCTGAACGGCACGAATCACATCAAGCGCCTGCGCACGGTGGGCAAGGTCCGCAAGCTGCAGGATGCGCTCGACGCAGACCCGACCCACAGCGGACTCGGGATCGCGCACACCCGCTGGGCCACCCACGGCGTGCCGAGCGAGCGGAATGCGCACCCGCACATCTCCAAGGACGGCGTCGCGATCGTCCACAACGGCATCATCGAGAATCACGACGAGCTGCGCGAAGAAGCGAAGCGCGAGGGCTACGAGTTTTCCTCGGAAACCGACACCGAGGTCATCGCGCACCGGATCCACCATCACCTGAAGGTGACGGGCGACCTGTTCAAGGCCGTGCGCGCCACGGTTTCCGAACTCGAGGGTGCCTATGCGCTCGCGGTGATCTCGCAGGACGAGCCCGATCGTATCGTGATCGCCCGCCAGGGCTGTCCGGTCGTGATCGGCCTCGGCGAGCACGAGAACTTCGTCGCCTCCGACGTCGCCGCACTGCTGCCAGTGACGCGGAATTTCATCTTCCTCGAGGAAGGCGACGTCGGCGAGATCCGCCGCAACAGCGTGCGGATCCTCGACCGCGAAGGCAACACCGTGCAGCGTCCCGCCAAGTTGAGCGAGCTGTCGGCCGACGCTGCCGAAAAGGGCGAGTTCGCCCACTACATGCTCAAGGAAATCCACGAGCAGCCGCGCGCCGTGGCGCAGACGCTCGAAGAGCGCGTTGCCGGCGGCAAGCTGCTCGAGGCTGCGTTCGGGCCGGCCGCGCAAGCCGTGTTCGCGAAGACCGAATCGGTGCGCATCGTCGCCTGCGGCACGAGCTACCACGCAGCGCTGGTCGCGAAGTATTTCATCGAGCAAATCTGCCGGCTGCCGTGCTGGGTCGAGATCGCGAGCGAGTACCGCTATCGCAACCCGGTCGTGCCGAAGAACACGTTGTTCGTTAGCGTCTCGCAGTCGGGCGAGACGGCCGATACTCTCGCGGCGCTGCGCCTCGCAAAGCAGGGTGGCTATCTTTCGCAGCTCGCGATCTGCAATGCGCCCGAAAGCTCGCTGGTGCGCGAGTCCGAGCTCGTGATGCTGACGCGCGCTGGCCCTGAGATCGGCGTCGCCTCGACCAAGGCGTTCACGACGCAGCTCGCTGCGCTCGACATGCTGGTCGTGGCGCTTGCGAAGTTCCACAGCGCCGACGCGGAGCGCGAGCGGGGGCTGGTGCAGCGGCTGCTCGGCATTCCATCGCTGATCGAAAGCACGCTGGCGCTCGACGGCACGATTCGCGAACTGGCGAAGCGCTTCGCCAACAAGCAGCACGCGCTGTTCCTTGGCCGCGGCGCCATGTACCCGATCGCGATGGAAGGCGCGCTCAAGCTGAAGGAAATCTCCTACATCCACGCCGAGGCCTACCCCGCCGGCGAGCTGAAGCACGGGCCGCTCGCGCTGGTCGATGAAGACATGCCGGTCATCACGATCGCGCCCAACAACGACCTGCTCGAGAAGCTCAAGTCAAACCTGCAGGAAGTGCGCGCGCGCGGCGGTGAGCTCTACGTGTTCGCGGATCCAGAGTCGGGTTTCGAACCTTCCGACGGCGTGCACGTGATCGAGATGCCGCGGCACGTGACCTATTTCCAGGCGCCGGCCGTGTACACGATCCCGTTGCAGCTGCTCGCGTATCACTGCGCGATCCTGAAGGGCACGGACGTGGACCAGCCGAGGAACCTGGCGAAGAGCGTTACGGTGGAGTAACGGCTGCGGTGGCAAGAGACGTGTGTGCGCTGAAAATAAAGTCGCTTACTGAAAACAAAGTCCCTTACTGGAAAACATAGTCGCTTACTGGGCTAAGTGAAAAGCTGCGGCCTGTCTCAAGCAGCATCGTTTGATCGGAGTTTCTTGAAATCGGACACTCGCCCACTTCCGAGTTCGGCCACAAGCAGTCGCTGGGCAAGGGGCACCAAGAGCAGACGTTCGGCTCTACAGTCCGAAGGCCGTTGAGCAGCCAGACCTCCCGCGCGCTCACTTTCGCCTGAACGGGACAAGTCGCTGATACTGCACGTCATGCAGGAGCCGTTGTGGCACGAAGCCGAACGGCCATTCTTTTCGCCGTGGGCACCGCGTGCGCGAAGAACCGCTTGAGCCCCGCGCAGAGATAGTTCAATCCCGGCTCGCCGTCGGGTGTACGTAGCAGACGGTTCTTGGGGCATTCGCCCCAGCAGTCGCTGAGGAACTCGCACCGTCTGCAGTAAGCAGGCAACGTCTCCGATTTCGCGTAGCCGAACTTCACCTGGCGCGGCGAGAACACCATGTCGCCGAGGGACTGCTGGCGGATGTTGCCGAGCCGGTACTCCGGGTAGACGTAGTGGTCGCAGCTGTACACGTCGCCGTCGTGCTCCAGCGCGACGCCTTTGCCGCAGATTTCGCTGTGCACGCAGACCTGCGACGGCAGCCCCATGTGCTGCGCGACCAGCGTCTCGCACAGGTTGACCAGTACCTTGCCCACGTCGCGCGCCTGCCACTCGTCCCAGATCTTGCAGAGAAAGTGGCCGTATTCCTCGGCGGCGACGGACCAGGGCGTGACCACGGAGTCGGGGTGATCCGGGTGGCAGCGCGGATCGCCGGGCATCGGCAACCTCGCTTCATCCCATGTCCCGGGAGCCATTTTCTCGAATCCCTTGATCTCGACGATCGGGATGAACTGTATGTACGTCGAGCCTATCTCGCGGCGCAGGAAGCGGTAGACATCGAGCGGCCGCGAGGCGTTGTAGCGATGCACGCAGGTCAGCGTGTTGAAGCGGACGCCGTGCTTCTGCAGCATCTTCGCCGCGGCGAACACCTGGTCGAACGTTGGTTCCGCGTGCTTGGTGATCCGGCAGTGATCGTGAATCTCGCGCGGACCGTCGATGCTCAGGCCGACGAGGAACCGCTGTTGCTTGAGGAACCGGGCCCAGTCGTCATCGAGCAGCGTGCCGTTGGTCTGCAGGTCGTTCTCGATCCGTTGACCGGCCCTGGCATGCTTCTTCTGCAGCGCGACCACCTTCTCGAAGAAACCGAGTCCGAGCAGCGTCGGCTCGCCGCCTTGCCACGAGAAGACGACTTCGTCGGCGGTGATGCTGTCGATGTAGTCCTTGACGAAGCGCTCGAGGACGTCGTCCGGCATGTGACCACTGCCCGGCCCGCCAGGCAGCACGCGCTTGCTGAGGTAGAAGCAGTACGCGCAATCGAGGTTGCAAGCCGAACCCGCGGGCTTGGCCATGACATGGAAGCGTCGGTTGGCACGCGCCCCGAGCCAATGCGGCGCACTGTACTTGTCCAGACCTGGGGTGGCGGGCGGATTCGATGCGCTCACGAGGGGCTTCGCCTGTGGCCGAAATCGGCACGGCCCCTAGTGAAGTGCAGCGCTCAGTGCTTTGCCACCGTATTGCTACCTAGATCGCGCGTGCCCCCGTCTTCGTTGCAGTGTGACCGACGGCGACTCCCCGAAGCACTGCTTGTACGCCCGCGAGAATTCGCCAAAGTGCCAGAAACCCCACTTGAGCGCCTCGGTCGAGATGAGGGTTGATCCCGGCTCTGCAGCGAGCAGGGCGGCGCGCACCCAGTGCAGTCGCAGTCGCACCAGATATCCCATCGGGGACAGCCCAGTCACGTCCTTGAAGGCGTACTCGAGCGTGCGTTCGCTGACGTCGATGGCCCGGCACAAATCGGATACATGCACGCGCTCGCCGACCCGGGAGAGCACGTGATCCTCCGCGATCTTGACGATCTGGCTGTAGCCCTGTCGTGTCCTTTCCATGCCGGTAGGTTCAAGTTTGTCGGCGGAACGCAGCGCCATGAGGAGTGCTTCCAGCAACTCGACCTGGGCAGCTTCCCGCTCGGGACGCCCCTCTTCGAACAGCGCAGGCTTCCTTGACCCGGCAACCGCCAGGCGCTTTCCCCAGCGGAAGAGCGCCCGGGCCTGGGCCGGATCGGTACGCAGTACTTCCACGCCGCGTGGCCAGCGAAACTCGCCGGCGCGCTGACGGGCGGACAGCTGTTCCCGGATGTCGTCTGGTCGAACCAGCAATGCGACGCTCTCATAGCCCGGATCGACGACGAATCCAACCTCGGCCCCAGTCTCGGCGACCAGCAGCATGCCTGGACGAACCTCGAGTCCCTCCACGATGCCATCGGCCCGCGGACCGAAGGTGACGTAGGCCAGCAGACCGTCGTGCACCCGTGTTCGTGTCCTGACAGGCAGATTCGTCGAGTGATAGACGACGATGGCCGACTTGAGTCGCACGATCACGCGCCGCGCGCGCAGAGGTGTGGACAGCAGGGGCATTCCAACCTGCTCGAGCACGGCCATGCCAGCGTTGGCGGCAGTCAAGTCGGTGATGTCGACGACCGTGACGCCAGGTTGAGCGGGTGTAGTGGAATGCCCCATCGTCGTTTCGTTCTGCGGATTTCCGATAGACCACTGCCAACGGTTGCCCGGACACTGGCGATTGTCCGATCCATGTACTTGTAGGACAGCGCCGGCACCGGCCGCTTTTCGACCCCAAAGTTTACCGCGTCCAATCCCGAAGATGGCTCGCAACAGGAGAATTCTCGTGGCATCAGCCAACGTGACTCGAGCCAGTGTCGCCGTGATCGCGGGTCTCCACGCAGCCTTCTTCTCCACGAATGCGCCCGCGCAGGCGGAGGTTCAGCCGAAGCGACCGAACGTGGTCGTCATCCTCGGCGACGACCTCGGCTTCGCCGACCTGGGCTCGTTCGGCAGCGAGATCAAGACGCCGAATCTCGACAACCTGGCCAGGGAAGGCGTGCGCTTCGCAAACTTCTACACGCACGCGAGTTGCTCACCCACGCGCTCCATACTGCTGAGCGGCGTGGATACGCACCTGAACGGCCTCGGCAACATGAGCGAGTGGACCGCGCCCAACCAGCGAGGCGCGGTCGGCTACGAGGGCTACCTCAACCACCGCGTCGCCACGCTGCCACAGCTGATGAAAGACGCCGGCTATCACACCTACATGGTCGGCAAGTGGCACCTGGGCAAGCAGCCCGACCGGATTCCCGCGGCGCGCGGCTTCGAGCGCGACTTCGCGCTGCTCGACGGGGCAGGCAGCTACTGGGACATGTGGAATTTCACGGGCGCCTCGCCGAAGTCGACCTTCACGGAAGACGGCCGCTACCTGACGCAGCTGCCGAAGGACTACTACGCGACGAAGACCTATACCGACAAGATGATCGGGTTCATCGACGCCAACCATGGCGACGGCAAGCCGTTCTTCGCCTACGTTGCCCACCAGGCGCCGCACGATCCTTACCACCTGCCGAAGGAATGGCGCAGCCGACACGTCGGTGAATACGACAAGGGCTGGGACGCGATCCGGCAGGAGCGACTCAAACGGCAGATAGAGCTCGGCATCATGCCGGCAGGCACGCAACTCGCCGAGCGGATGTATTTCCTGCCCGACCCGGTCGTGCTCGCGCCGGCGAGCCGCGCCATTCTCGGCAAGAAGATGGAACTCTACGCCGGCATGGTCGAGAACCTGGACCACCACGTCGGCCGCCTGATCGACCATTTGAAGAAGATCGGCGAGTACGACAATACGATCTTCATCGTCTTCGGGGACAACGGCGCCGAGGGCACCGACCTGTTCAAGATGATCGCGGGCTCACCGGGCACGCTCAACTACCTCTTCGCGGCGTCGCACTGGTCGCAGACCAACCCCAACGCGTGGGGCGATCCGGGCTCGTACGTCGGCTACGGTCCGATGTGGGCGCAGGTGTCGATGACGCCCTTCAGCCAGTACAAGGGCTGGGTCGCCGAAGGCGGCATCCGCAACGCGCTGATCGTGAGCGGCCCGGTGGTCCAGCGGCCCAAGGGCAGCGTCAACCACGGGCTCATGCACGTCGGGGACATCATGCCGACGCTGCTCTCGATTGCAGGTGCGAGCTATCCGAAGACCAACGCTGCAGGCCAGGAACTGCCTGCGCTGATGGGCAAGCCATGGAACGACGTGCTGGCGGGACGGGCGGAATCGCCACGGACGGAACGGGACACTCTCGCTTGGGAGATCTTTGGCAATCGCGCAGTGCGGCAGGGCGAGTGGAAGCTGCGCTGGCAGTTCAAGCCGTACGGCACGGGCGAGTGGGAGTTGTACAACGTGGCGACCGATCCCGCCGAGCGCACGAACGTTGCCGCGCAGAATCCCGGCCAGGTGCAAGCGCTGCTGGCGGTCTGGGACGACTATGCCAAGGCCAACAACGTGATCCTGCCGAGCCGCGGGCCATTCGAAACCCTGTACGACCAGCTGCCGGCGCGTGTCCCAGTCGACGAGGGCTTCCCGCCGCTCATCTACCAGCGGCAGTTCGTGCCGCCGCAGGACATGCTGGCGGAACCCAAGCCGTGAATGGCGACGGCCCGCGAATCAACCAGACAAGAAGGACGATAATTTCATGAACATCGCATGGGGTTGGGTGAATCCGCTGGCCGGCCTGCGCGGCATCGGGTTGACGTTGCTGGCCATGGGCATTTTCTGCCCGTTGACGGCCATGTCGCAGGTGCCGCCGCGCTTCTACTGGAAGACCCTGTCCGGCGCGAATGCGGTGCCGCTGATCGTGACGTCCATGAGCGGCAACACGAATCCCTTCGATGCCGCGCACACCGTGACACCGGGCGCCGATTTCGAAGGCACCCTGGCCCTGGCTGGGTATGCGCGCACCTTTTCGTTGTTCGATCGCGCGGCCATGGGGGCGGTGCTGGTCCCCATGGGACGAATATCGGGCGACGTCATCACGGCGGGCGGGCGTACGGCCTCGCAGTCAGTGAGCGGCTTTGGCGACCCGACCGTGGAGTTCAACCTCAACCTGATCGGACCGAAGGCGCAGAAGACCATTCCGGACACCCTCCGGTACGAACCGGGCTTTTCGCTCGACGTGCTGGCGGACCTCGCCATCCCGATCGGTGAATACGACAGCAGCCAGCCCTTGAACGTGGGGCAGAACCGCTGGTATGGACGCGTCGGCTTTCCCATCGTCTGGCAGCTGGGCGCAT
>Ga0209262_10000712_pt1 | contig 14217 bp, 13 predicted proteins | sample Lowcelwee11metaG_FD_187171 | JGI IMG/M metagenome (GOLD analysis project Ga0209262, IMG submission 187171) | Freshwater pond sediment microbial communities from the University of Edinburgh, under environmental carbon perturbations - Low... | ecosystem: Environmental > Aquatic > Freshwater >...
CTTACGGCACGGCCCTGCCCGACGTGGCGAAGACCCTGGCCGAAGTCAGGGCCAACCCGCAGGTCATCGGCGCCGCGCCCTTCATCGGCACGCAGGCCCTGCTGGCGCGGGGTGAGGACATGAAGGGCGCCATCGTGCGTGGCATCGATCCAGCCCTCGAAGGCGAGGTGACCGACCTGGCCGCCGGCCTGAAGAACGGCGCGCTGGCGCGGCTGGTGCCGGGCGGGTTCGGCGTGGTGCTGGGGCGCGACCTGGCGCGCCAGCTGGGTGTGCAACAGGGCGACAAGGTCACGCTCATCGCTCCCAGCGGCCAGGTCACGCCGGCCGGTGTGGTGCCACGCCTGAAACAGATGACGGTGGTCGGCACCTTCGATTCCGGCCACTACGAATACGACGCCGGCCTCGTGATGCTGCATGTGGAAGACGCCGCGCGCATCTTCCGCCTGGAGGGGCCCACCGGCATCCGCCTCAAGCTCAAGGACCTGCACCAGGCGCGCGAAGTCGGCGCGCAGCTGGCCGGCACGCTCAGCGGTGAGCTGCTGATCCGCGACTGGACGCGCCAGAACCGCAACTGGTTCGCCGCCGTGCAGCTGGAAAAACGCATGATGTTCATCATCCTCACCCTCATCGTGGCCGTGGCCGCCTTCAACCTGGTGAGCACGCTGGTGATGACCGTGACCGACAAACGCGCCGACATCGCCATCCTGCGTACCCTGGGTGCGAGCCCGGGCAGCATCATGGGCGTCTTCGTGGTGCAGGGCGCCATGGTGGGCGTGATCGGCACGCTCTCCGGCCTGTTGCTGGGCCTGGGGGTGGCCTACAACATCGACGTCATCGTGCCGGCGCTGGAGAGCCTGCTGCAGGCCAGCTTCCTGCCCAAGGACATCTACCTGATCAGCCGCATGCCCAGCGAACCGCTGGCCAGCGACATCGTGCCCATCGGCGTGATCTCGCTGGTGCTGGCTTTCGTCGCCACCATCTACCCGAGCTGGCGCGCCAGCCGCGTCAACCCGGCGGAGGCGCTGCGTTATGAGTGAGGCCATGCAATACAACAAGATCGTGCTGCAGGCCCGGGGCCTGGAGAAACGCTACACCGAAGGGCGCCTGGACGTGCACGTGCTGCGCGGCGTGGACCTGCAGGTGCATGCCGGCGAGATCCTGGCCGTGGTCGGCGCTTCGGGCTCGGGCAAGAGCACGCTGCTGCACCTGATGGGCGGGCTCGATGCGCCCACCAGCGGTCATGTGCAGCTCATGGGCCAGGATTTCTCCACGCTCTCCGCCGCCGTGCAGGGCCAGCTGCGCAACCGGCATCTCGGTTTCGTCTACCAGTTCCACCACCTGCTGCCCGAGTTCAGCGCACTGGACAACGTGGCCATGCCGCTGTGGATCCGTCGCATGGACCGCGCCCAGGCCACGCAGATGGCGGCCCGCATGCTGGAAGCGGTAGGGCTGAAGGAGCGCCTGCATCACCGCCCGGCCGAACTCTCGGGCGGCGAGCGCCAGCGCGTGGCCATTGCCCGCGCCCTGGTCACCCAGCCGGCCTGCGTGCTGGCTGACGAGCCCACGGGCAATCTGGACCGCGGCACCGCCGAGGGTGTGTTCGAACTCATGCTCACGCTCGCGCGCGAACAGGGCACGGCTTTCATCGTCGTCACGCATGACACGACGCTGGCCGCGCGCTGCCAGCGCCAGTTGCGGCTGGAGCAGGGGCGGCTGGTCTAGGGTCGGGGCGCGCCTCAGAGGGCGCCCAGGTCGCGGCGCTTCTGTTCGAACTCCTCGCGGTCGATTTCGCCGCGGGCGTAACGCTGCGCCAGGATCTCCAGCGCAGAGGCGCCCCCGGAGGGCGGTGCGCGTCGGCCTGGCCCTGTGGCCAGCCAGCGCAGCAGCACGATCACGCCCACGATGAGCAGCGCCCAGAACAGCAGCATCCCGAAGCCCATGCCGAAGTAGCCGGGGCCGCCATAAGCCCAGTTGTCGAACATCATGAGGGTTCTCCCCGGTCATTCACCGCCTGGGCTCAGTCATCGCCGCCCATCATCCAGCCGCGGCGGTAGCTGCGCAACTGGTCCCGCTGCTCCTTGCTGAGCAGGGCTTCGATGCGGTTGTGGGATTCGATCGAGGCTTCCAGCAACTGACGGCGCAGGTCGGCCATTTTCATGGACTGCTTGCCGATGGCGGCCGGGTCGCGCTTCTCGGCGGCAAAAAGATCGCGCAGCCTGGCCTGTTCGTCCATCAGCTTGCCCATGGCGTCCCAGTTCTTGCGTCGCGTTTCGTCCCGGATCTGGTTGATGCGGGTCTGCTGCTGTTCGTTGAGGTCCAGCGCCTGCAGGGGGCCCAGACCCATGCCGCCCATCATGCCGCTCATCATCCCGCCACCCATCATGCCGGCGCCGTAGCCATAACCCTGGCCCTGGCCACGCATCATGCCCGGACCATACGGGCCCTGACCGGGGCCGCCGTAGCCGCCCATCATGCCGGGGCCGTAGGTTTCCCGCGGGGATTCACTGCGCGCGGGCTGGGCCTGCGCCAACGGGACCGCGGTACCGAGCGCAGCCAGCGCGGTCAGCGTCATCAGAAAATGCCTGTACTTCATGTGTCGCTCCTTGAAGAGTGGAATGCAGCGCATGCACCATTGGTGCGCAAAACCGCCACAGAACCAGCATAGGAAATGCTTGCGCGCATTACCAATGAATTCGGCGCCGGAATGGGCCGGCATTGACGGAAGTCAACTATCCGTGCCGCCGGGAGGCCTCAGGCGACGCGGTGGTACCACAGCATCGACAGCCCCGCCCCGGCCACCATCAGCACCACAGCCAGCAGGGCCAGCAGGGCCGAGACCTCGGTTTCCTTCTTTTCCACGCTCAGGCGCGAGCTCAGCGTCTCGTAGACCTTCTTCAGGTCCTCGGCCGTGGCGGCGTGGAAGTACTCGCCCTGGGTGCGGTGGGCGATGGCCTTGAGGGTCTCCTCGTCCAGGCGCACGTGCATGGACCAGCCTTCGAAACCGATGGTCTCGCCGTCCACCGTTCCCACGCCCACGGTGTAGATGCGCACGCCGCGCTCGGCGGCCATCTTGGCCGCTTCCATGGAATCGATGCCGGTGGTGCGCTGGCCGTCGGTCAGCAGGATGATGGCGGCCGAACCGTAGGAGCCCGGCGCCACCGGGGTGAATTCGCGGGCCGGCGGCACCTGGTCGATGGCAACGCCGCGCCAGCGCTCGCGCCCGTAGGTCAGGTTGCCGATGTCGATGCCGGCATCGGGAAAGAGCGTGGCCAGCGAGAGCACGATGCCGTTGCCGATGGCCGTGCCGCGCTGCAGCTGGAAGCGGTCGATGGACGAGACCAGGTCTTCGCGGTTGTGCGTGGGGATCTGCGCCACCTGGGCCGAGCCGGCAAAGGCCACGACACCCACCTTCACGTTGCGCGGCAGCTCGGTCAGGAAGGCCTTGGCCGCGTTTTGCGAGGCGACCAGCCGGTTGGGCAAAACGTCGGCCGCGCGCATGCTGCCCGAGACGTCCATGGCCAGCATGATGGTCTCCTGCTGCGTGGGCAGCACGATCACCGCCAGCGGTCGCGCCCCCGCGAGCAGCAGGGCGGTGATGGCCAGCAGCAGCAGGGCCGGCGGCAGATGGCGCCGCCAGGTGGATTGCTGGCCCAGGGCCTGCCTGACCAGGCCCAGGCTGGCGTAACGTACCACCAGCTTGCGTTTGCGCTGTAGCAACCACAGGTAGAACAGCACCAGCAAGGGTACGAGCAGCAACAGGAGCAGCATGCCGGGCCAGAGGAAATTCATGGCGACACCTCCGCGGGGGTGCGGCGCACCAGCCGCAGATGGGCCGGTGGCGGGGCCGAGCGCGCGCGGCTGCGCTGGCGGCGCAGCTCGGCAAAGCGCAGCAGGGCGGACGCCAGATCGTCGTCGGTGGCCAGCTCCAGCGTGTCCACGCCGGCACGCGCCAGCGTTTGCCGGAGGGATTCTTCCTGCAATGCGGCCAGCTGCGCGAAGCGTGCGCGAAAAGCCGGGTCGTGCGTGTCCACCAGGAGCTGTTCGCCGGTCTCTGCGTCGCGCATCGGCAGCAGGCCGAGGTCGGGCAGTTCCTGTTCCAGCGGGTCGTACAGGCGCACGGCCAGCACCTCGTGGCGCAGGGCCAGGCGCGCCAGCGGCTGTTCCCAACCGCCTTCGCTGATGAAGTCCGAGAGCACGAAGACCGTGCTGCGCCGGCGCAGCAGCGCGGCGCTGTGCAGCAGCAGGTCCTGCAGGCGCGTGACACCGGGGTAGTCGTCGTTCCGGGCTGTGCCGACCTGGAGTTTCTGCAGCAGTTGCAGCACATGGCGCCGTCCGCTGCCCGGCGGCAGCACGGCCTGGATGCCGCCGTTGTAGAGCACGGCGCCCACGCGGTTGCCGTGGCGCGTGAGCAGGCGCGCGAGCACGGCCACGAAGTCCGCCAGCACCTCGCGCTTGGTGCGTCCGCCCGAGCCGAAATCCACCGAGGGGCTGAGGTCCAGCAGGAACCAGGCGCTCATCTCGCGGTCTTCGGTGTAGACACGTACGTGCGGCACCTGCAGCCGGGCGGTGACGTTCCAGTCGATGTGGCGCACGTCGTCGCCGCTCTGGTATTCACGCAGGTCGGCCAGGTCCAGGCCAGCGCCGCGCAGCAGGCTGCGGTAGTCGCCCTGCAAGAGGCCGTCCAGGCGGCGCAGCACCGTCCACTCGAGCCGGTGCAGGGCCTGCTCGGCGGATTCGGGGGCAGAGTGGACGTTTTGCATCAGCTCGCTTTTTGCACATCGCGACGCATGAGGCGATCCAACCGGGGAACGCCGTGGAACCGGCTTTGCCGGGCCACTGGCGTTGCCCCCTTGAGGGGGGATACGGCTACACGCAGTGAGCAAGTAACGGGGGGGAACATATTTATGCTGCGAGAGGTTCGTGCTCCAGCACCTTGGCCGGCAGCGGCACGTGGGACATGAACTTGCCGATCAGTCCGTCGGCGTCCAGCCCTTCGGACAGGGCCTCGTAGGACAGCACCAGGCGATGCCGCAGCACGTCGTGCACCAGGTCGCCCACGTCCTCGGGCAGGGCATAGCTGCGTCCGCGCAGCAGGGCCAGGGCACGGGCGCCCTCGATCAGGCCGATGGTGGCGCGCGGGCTGGCGCCGTAGCTCAGGTAGCGCGTCAGGTCCTTGAGGCCGGCGCGCACGGGTTCGCGGGTGGCGGCCACCAGTTTCACCGCGTACTGCACCAGGGCCGGGTCGACGTAGACCTCGCGGCAGTGGCGCTGCAGCGCGGCCAGCTGCTCCGTGGTGCTGACGGCGGCCACGGTTTGGGGTGCGCCGGTGACACGCTGCACGATCACGAACTCCTCTTCCTCCGTCGGGTAGTCCACCTTGACCTTGAACATGAAACGGTCCACCTGGGCCTCGGGCAGGGGGTAGGTGCCCTCGGTCTCGATGGGGTTCTGCGTGGCCATGACCACGAAGGGCGCGGGCACCGGGTAGCTGGTGCCCGCGATGGTCACCTGGCGTTCCTGCATCACCTCCAGCAGCGCGCTCTGCACCTTGGCCGGCGCGCGGTTGATCTCGTCGGCCAGCAGCAGGTTGGCGAAGACCGGGCCCAGCGCCGTGCTGAACTCGCCGCTTTTCTGGTTGTAGATGCGTGTGCCCACCAGGTCGGCCGGCACCAGGTCGGGCGTGAACTGGATGCGGCGGAACTGGCCCTGCACCACCTGGGCCAGGGTCTTGATGGTCAGGGTCTTGGCCAGGCCGGGCACGCCTTCGACCAGCAGGTGGCCCTGGGCCAGCAGGGCGACCATGACGCGTTCCAGGAAACGGTCCTGCCCGACCACCACGCGCTTGACCTCGTAGAGGATCTGCTCCATGAGGCGGGAGGTCTCGGCGGCGCTTGGGGAGCTCTTGTCCATGAGGGGCCTTTCCAGGGGGCTGTTCAGAAGGGGTGCATGCCGACGGCCGAGGCCGCGTTCTCGATGGGCACGGCAAAACCGATGCCGATGAAGGTGCGCTGCTCGGACGGGTTGAGGATGGCGGTGACGATGCCCACCACCTCGCCGTCCAGGGTGACCAGCGGCCCGCCCGAGTTGCCGGGGTTGGCCGCCGCGTCGAACTGGATCAGGTTGCCGATCTGCTGTTTGCCCTCGGGCGAGCGGAAGCTGCGCTTGAGGCCCGAGACCACGCCGCTGGAAACCGAGGGCCCGATGCCGAAGGGAAAACCCACGGCCACCACGCCGTCGCCGGGCTGCAGATCGGCGGTGGAGCGCAGGGTGGCGGCGTGCAGGTCGTCGGGCAGCTTCTGGGCCTGCAGCACGGCCAGGTCGTTGTGGATCTGGGCGCCCGTCATGCTCGCGGCCGAGCGGGTGCCGTCGTGGAAGGTCAGCTCGATGCGGTTGGCGCCGGCCACCACGTGCAGATTGGTCAGGATGACACCGCTGTCGACGATGACCACCCCGCTGCCCAGGCCGTGTTCCTTTTCCTCGCCGTCCTTGTCCGTCATGAAGCCGGCGACCCGCACCACCGAAGGCGCCACCGCTGCGGCGGCACGGGCGGCCGGCGAGGGCAGCTTGGCCGTCTCCAGGGTTTTGAGCACGGCCGCGTCGATGTCTTTCTGCGTCAGGCGGCGTTGCTGGGTGGCCGGAAAGAAGGCTTGTGCCAATAGTGCCAGCAGGGCGGCCAGGGCCAGCCAGCGCCAGTGTTGCTCCTGCCAGGGCGGCAGGCGTTCGTGCCAGGGGCGGGAGACGGGGGAAGTGGGGCGGTCATCCGCAGCAGGCAAGGCCGGGTCCGGCGCGGCGGTGGGGCCACGCGGTGAACGGCTGTACAGGGCAGGCTGGCGCATGCGTACACCTGAGGTGTGAAACCGCCGGGGTGGCGTTGATCAGACGGTAGCACGGCTGGCCGTTTTTTGCATGCGTCCCGGCCCGTGTCCCACCCTGTTTACGGCATCATCCGCCTATGACTGGATGGATCGACACCCATTGCCACCTGGACGCGCCGGAATTCGCTGCCGACGTGGCCGATGTGCGAGCGCGCGCACGCCAGCGCGGCGTGGTGCATTGCGTGCTGCCGGCGGTGCAGGCGGCGCATTTCGAGGCCACGCGCGCCCTGGCGCACCAGTTCGGTGACAGCTATGCCCTGGGCATCCATCCGCTGTATGTGAAGCAGGCGGACGATGCGGACCTGGCCCGGCTGGACGCGGCCCTGTCGCAGCACCGCGACGACCTGCACCTGGTGGCCGTGGGCGAGATCGGGCTGGACTACTTCGTGCCCGAGCTGTGTGAGTCGCCCTTGCGCGAGCGGCAGGAGTATTTTTACCTGGAGCAGCTGAAGCTGGCGCGCAAGCACGGCCTGCCGGTGATACTGCACGTACGCCGCTCGGCCGACATGCTGCTCAAGGGCCTGCGCACGGTCGGAAATGGCGGCCATCAGTGGCAGGGCATCGCCCATGCCTTCAACGGCAGCCTGCAGCAGGCGCAGGCTTTTATCGACTTGGGGTTGAAGCTGGGTTTCGGCGGCGCGCTGACCTACGAGCGCGCGCAGAACCTGCGCCGGCTGGCAACCGAGCTGCCGCTGGAAGCCATCGTGCTGGAGACCGATGCACCTGACATGCCGCCGCACTGGCTGTACCGCACGGCAGAGCAACGCTCCAACGGCGAGGCGCAGGGGCGCAACGAGCCGGGGGAACTGCCGCGAATCGCGCAGGTGCTGGCGGAGTTGCGGGGGGTGACGATAGATCGCTTGCAGGCGCAGACGCGGGCGAACGTGCAAACGGTCTTGCCGCGCTGCGCCTTGGCATGAAGACGGCGCGCCTGCAGGGTCTGCCGCCCGTCGTGGGCAAGGAGACGCGCCTGCTCATCCTCGGCAGTTTCCCCAGCGTGATGTCACTGCAACTGCAGCAGTACTACGCCCACCCGCAAAACCATTTCTGGAAGATCCTGCAGGCGCTGTGGCCGGCGGACCCTTTGCCTGGGCGCGAGCAGTACGCAGCGCGCTGTGCCTGGGTGCTGGCGCGTGGCCTGGGTATCTGGGACGTCTATGCGAGTTGCGAGCGTGAGGGCAGCCTGGACAGCGCCATCCGCAAGGCCGAGGTGAACGACTTCGCCGCGCTCAGGGCGCACTGTCCGCAGCTGCAGCTGATCGTGCACAACGGCGGTGAGAGTTTCAGGCACGCGAAGCTGGTGCGGGCCAGCCTCGGTGTGGAGCATTTCCCACTGGTGAAGCTGCCGTCTACCAGCCCGGCGAATGCTTCCTGGAGTTTCGAGCGCAAGCTGGAGGCCTGGCGGGAGGCGATGGGGCAGGTGGGGCTGTTGTGATTTTTGGGTGGCTGGTGTTTCCTTCTGCGAAGCACCTCGACCCCCCACTCATCCCCCCGCCCTTCTCTACCCCCGCCGGGGTAGAGAAGGGAGCCTAGATTTGGTAGTTGGTGTTCTGGCTACGCTTCTACGGTTCGGGGCGTCGCCACCGTTTGTGAAACACCTGCGCTTCAAACTTACGGTCGTAGTTAAAGGTTGCCGATCTGCGCGTCCACAACGGTGGCCGCTGCGCGGCCTACCCTGAGCGAAAAAAAGATTGCAGTTCCATGCAGCTGACTTGTTACCGGCAGGCGCAGCCGCCGGTGGGGCGTGCAGATCCCAGCGAGTACTCTACGACCGCAGCCTAGAAATGTAGGCCTTGTACATGCGGCGGTGACGTCCCGAACCGTAGAAGCGTGGCCGGAACGCAAAGATCAAATCCAGGCTCCCCTTCCTACCCCGGCGGGGGTGGGAAGGGGCGGGGGGGATAGTGGGGGGAGAAAAGGTGCTTCGCAGAAGAACACCTCCAACAAAGAAGCAGGAAGTGACGAAAGCGATAATCCCCCCACCTTGAGCAAACAAAAAATCTCCCTCCCCGAAGTCCACTTCTCCGACGAGGGCCCCATCCGCCACCTTCACCTGGATTCGATCTGGATCCAGGGCTCCATGGACACCCGCGATCCGACGCGGCTGGTGCATGAGTACATCCAGCGCATGATGGCCTGGCTGCTGTTCGTGGATCCGGCCTCCGTCCCGAAGCGCCAGGCCGTGCAATTGGGGCTGGGCGCGGGTTCGCTGACCAAGTTCTGTGCCAAGGTCCTGCGCATGAAGACCACGGCCATCGAGCTCAATCCGCAGGTGCTGGTCGCCTGCCGCGGCTGGTTCAAGCTGCCGGCGGATACGGCAAGGATGCAGGTCATCCTGGCCGACGCGGCCCAGGAGATCCAGAACACCGCCTGGTGGGGCATGGTGGACGCGCTGCAGGTGGATCTGTACGACCATGAGGCCGCCGCGCCCGTGCTCGATAGCGCCGAGTTCTATGCCCATTGCCGCCGCCTGCTGACGGAGGAGGGCTGCATGACGGTCAACCTCTTCGGCCGCTCGTCCAGCTACACGAAGAGCGTGGACAAGATCGCCGCTGCCTTTGGCAAGGAGGCGGTCTGGGCTTTCAAGGCGACGCGCGAAGGCAACACCGTGGTGCTGGCCCAGCGCACGCCCTCGCGCCCGAAGCGCGCCGTGCTTGCCGAGCGGGCCGAAATCATCCAGACTCAGTGGGGCCTGCCGGCACCCAAGTGGCTGCGCGGCTTCAAACCCGTATTCGATCAATAAATCCATGAGCGCCCAGCCCAAACTCAAGAGCCTGTCCAAGTCCGAGCACGTGGGGCCGGTGGACTGGCGCCGCCTGGTCGAGTGGCTGCTGGCCGACGGCGTGATTGCCGAGGACGAGGCGCAGCGCACCATCGCGCGCTGCTCGCAGGCCGAGAGCGCCCAGCACCCGCTGCTGCGCCTGGCCAGCGTCTCGATCCGCCGGGCCGTCGACCACAAGCCGCTGGACGTGGAAAGCCTCACGCAGTGGCTGGCCGGCCGGGCCGGGCTGGATTACCTGCGCATCGACCCGCTCAAGGTGGACGTGGGCAAGGTGGCCGACACCATGAGCGCGGCCTATGCCGAGCGCCACAAGGTGCTGCCGGTGCAGGTGCTGCCCACCGAGGTGGTGGTGGCCACGGCCGAGCCCTACATCACCGACTGGGTGGGCGAGGTGGAGCGCCAGACCCGCCGCAGCGTGCGCCGGGTGATCGCCAGCCCGGGTGAGATCACGCGTTACACGGCCGAATTCTTTGCCCTGGCCAAGTCGGTGCGCTCGGCCATGAAGTCCGGCAGCGGCAACACGGGGGCCAGCTTCGAGCAGCTGGTGGAGCTGGGCAAGAGCAACAAACAACTCGACGCCAACGACCAGAGCGTGGTGCAGGTGGTGGACTGGCTGTGGCAGTACGCCTTCGACCAGCGCGCCAGCGACATCCACCTGGAGCCGCGGCGCGAGCAGGGGGTGATCCGCTTCCGCATCGACGGCGTGCTGCACCCCGTCTACCAGATGCCCATGGGCGTGCTCACCGCCATGACGGCGCGCATCAAGCTGCTGGGGCGCATGGACGTGATCGAGAAGCGCCGCCCGCAGGACGGTCGCATCAAGACGCGCAACCCCGGCGGCGACGAGGTGGAGATGCGCATCTCCACCCTGCCCACGGCCTTCGGCGAGAAGATGGTGATGCGTATCTTCGACCCGGACACCACGGTCAAGGACCTGGCCGAGCTGGGCTTCTCGCCCCACGACGCGCAGCGCTGGGAGTCGCTGGTCAAGCGTCCGCACGGCATCATCCTGGTGACCGGGCCCACGGGCTCGGGCAAGACCACCACGCTGTACTCCACGCTCAAGCGAGTGGCCACGGAAGAGGTGAACGTCAGCACGGTGGAAGACCCGATCGAGATGATCGAGCCGGCCTTCAACCAGACCCAGGTGCAGCCGCAGCTGGACTTCGGTTTCCCCGAGGGCCTGCGCGCCCTGATGCGGCAGGACCCGGACATCATCATGGTGGGCGAGATCCGCGACCTGGAAACCGCCGAGATGGCGGTGCAGGCCGCGCTGACCGGCCACCTGGTGTTCTCCACCCTGCACACCAACGACGCGCCCTCGGCCATCACGCGCCTGATGGAGCTGGGCATCCCGCCCTACCTGCTCAATGCCACCGTGCTAGGTGTGCTGGCGCAGCGCCTGGTGCGCACCCTGTGTGCGCAGTGCAAGGTGCGCGACGATGCCGCCACGCGCGAGCACCTGGCCGAGATGGTGAAACCCTGGAACATCAGCGGCGGTTACAAGCCCTTCAAGCCTGTGGGCTGCGTGGACTGCCGCATGACGGGTTTCCAGGGGCGCATGGGACTGTACGAACTGCTGGTCATCAGCGAGGCCTTCAAGGACAAGGTCAGCCGCGAGCCGAACATCGACGCGCTCAAGCGCCAGGCCATTGCCGACGGCATGCGCCCGCTGCGCCTGGCGGGCGCCTTGCGCGTGGCCGAAGGGCTGACGGTCATCGACGAGGTGCTCGGCGCCACGCCACCCCTGACCTGAAGCTGACCCGTGCACCGCCGCGGCGCATGCCGCGGTGAAACCTAGGGTATTCCCTCTCCAGACTCACACGTATACGGGGTGGGGATAGGTGTAATCCACATTCGGCATGAGTGTTATTCCGGGGCAGAATTCCGTCTGTTTCGGGCATGGCCCGTAGGAGACAAGTTCGTGAGATTCATCAAGAGTGAGAAAGATTTTTACTCCGGCCTGATGTTCACCGTCGTGGGTGGTGCATTTGCCATCGGGGCGACCACCTATAACATCGGCACCGGCGCCCGCATGGGCCCCGGCTACTTCCCGCTGCTGCTGGGCATCATCCTGGCCGTCCTGGGTGGGATGATCATGTTCAAGGGCGTGGTGACCAGGACGGAGACCGGCGACAAGCTGGGCAGCATGGCCTGGCGGCCGCTGGGCTACATCATCGGCGCCAACGTGCTGTTCGGCGTCCTGCTCGGTGGCCTTCCCAAGTTCGGTATTCCCGCCATGGGCCTGGTGGCCGCCATTTTCGGCCTGACCATCATGGCCAGCCTGGCGGGCGAGAAGTTCAAGCTGCGCGAGGTGCTGGTGCTGGCTGCCATCCTGGCCGTCATCAGCTACGGTGCGTTCGTGAAACTGCTTGCCCTGCAGTTCCAGGTCTGGCCGGCGTTCATCACGGGTTGAGGAGTACAAGAACATGGAATTCGAACTTTTCAACAACCTGGCGCTGGGCTTCGGCGTCGCCTTCACTTTCCAGAACCTGCTGTACGCCTTCATCGGCGTCCTGCTGGGTACGCTGATCGGCGTGCTGCCGGGCGTGGGCCCGATTGCGACCATCGCCATGCTGCTGCCGGCCACCTATGCGCTGCCGCCGGTGGCCGCGCTCATCATGCTGGCCGGCATCTACTATGGCGCCCAGTACGGCGGCTCCACCACGGCCATCCTGGTCAACCTGCCGGGTGAATCGTCCTCGGTGGTGACCGTGATCGACGGCTACCAGATGGCCCGCAAGGGCCGCGCCGGTCCCGCACTGGCGGCGGCCGGCCTGGGCTCCTTCTTCGCCGGTTGCGTGGGCACGCTGATCCTGGCGGCTTTCGCCGCCCCGCTGACCGAAGTGGCCTTCAAGTTCGGTCCGGCCGAGTACTTCTCGCTGATGGTGCTGGGCCTGATCGGCGCCGTGGTGCTGGCCTCGGGCTCGCTGCTCAAGGCGATCGCCATGATCATTCTGGGCCTGCTGCTGGGCCTGGTGGGCACCGACGTGAATTCCGGTGTGGCGCGTTACTCCTTCGACATTCCGGAGTTGACCGACGGCATCGGTTTCATCGTGATCGCCATGGGTGTGTTCGGCTACGGCGAGATCATCCAGAACCTTTCGCACCCTGAAGACAAGCGCGAGGTGTTCACCGGCAACGTCACCCACATCTATCCCTCCAAGGAAGACTTCAAGCGCATGATCCCGGCGGTGCTGCGCGGCACGGCCCTGGGCTCGTCCCTGGGCATCCTGCCTGGCGGCGGCGCGCTGCTGTCTGCCTTTGCGGCCTATTCGATTGAGAAGAAGACCAAGCTCAAGCCGGGCGAGGTGCCCTTCGGCCAGGGCAATATCCGCGGTGTGGCCGCACCCGAGGCGGCCAACAACGCCGGTGCGCAGACCTCCTTCATCCCGCTGCTGACGCTGGGCATTCCGCCCAACCCGGTGATGGCGCTGATGGTCGGTGCCATGACCATCCACAACATCCAGCCCGGTCCGCAGGTGATGACCAGCAACCCCGAGCTGTTCTGGGGCCTGATCGCCTCGATGTGGATCGGCAACCTGATGCTGATCGTGCTCAACCTGCCGCTGATCGGCATCTGGATCAAGCTGCTGTCCGTGCCCTACCGCTGGCTGTTCCCGGCCATCGTGCTGTTCTGCGCCGTGGGCGTGTACTCCACCAACAACAACACCTGGGACGTCTGGATGGTGGCCATGTTCGGTGTCATCGGCTACGGCTTCATCAAGCTGGGGGTCGAGCCCGCGCCGCTGCTGCTGGGCCTGATCCTGGGCCCGATGATGGAAGAGAACCTGCGCCGCGCGCTGCTGCTGTCACGTGGCGACTGGAGCGTGCTGGTCACGCGCCCGCTCTCAGCCACGCTGCTGGGCATGGCCCTGCTGCTGCTCGTCATCGTGCTGCTGCCGTCGATCAAGTCCAAACGCGAGGAAGCCTTCGTCGAGGAGTGAGTCCCGCTGCTTCGTGAAGCAGAAACGGCACCCTCGGGTGCCGTTTCTCTTCGACGCATTCATTTTTGTCGCATCATCGGACATCCCAGGATGGAGCCCACCATGCAATTCAACTACGGCAACCCCTACCCCAGCACGCGCCTGCCGGTCTTCGCGCGCAACGTCGTCTCCACCTCGCACCCGCTGGCCGCGCAGGCCGGCCTGCGCATGCTGCAAAAAGGCGGCAATGCGGTGGACGCAGCCATTGCCGCGGCCGCGGCCATCACGCTGACCGAGCCGGTCAGCAACGGCCTGGGCAGCGACGCCTTCGCCATCCTGTGGGACGGCAAGGAACTGCACGGCCTCAACGCTTCCGGCCGCGCGCCGCAGGGCTGGACGCCCGAGTACTTCCACCGCAAGTACGGCGACGGCGCCAGGACGCCCCCTAAGCGCGGCATCGACTCGGTCACCGTGCCGGGCGCCGTGGCCGGCTGGGTGGCCTTGAGTGACCGTTTCGGCAAGCTGCCCTTTGCCGACCTGCTGGAGCCGGCCATCGAGATCGCCGAGCGCGGTTACCTGCTGCCCGTGGTGGTGCAACAGAAGTGGGCCGCCGCCACGCCCGAGCTGCAGAACC
>Ga0209262_10000713_pt1 | contig 14216 bp, 4 predicted proteins | sample Lowcelwee11metaG_FD_187171 | JGI IMG/M metagenome (GOLD analysis project Ga0209262, IMG submission 187171) | Freshwater pond sediment microbial communities from the University of Edinburgh, under environmental carbon perturbations - Low... | ecosystem: Environmental > Aquatic > Freshwater > Pond...
CACCGACGACTTGCTGACCTCGGTGGCCAGCACCTTGCCGAACAGCGGCGCCAGCGCCATCGTGAAATTGCCGTTGCCGCAATAGAGTTCCAGCAGGTCGCCGCCAAGGCTCGCCGCCTGCTGGCAGGCCCAGCCCAGCATCTGCCGGTTCACCCCGCCATTGGGCTGGGTGAAACTGCCCTCGACCTGCTGGTAGCGCAGGTGGCGCCCGTTCAGCTCGAATTCCTCCAGCAGCCAGTCGCGATCCAGCACCACCTTCTGGCCACGGCTGCGGCCGATGATCTGGACGCCGAGATCAGCGGCCAGATCGCGCGCCGCCAGTTCCCAACCGGTGCCGAGTTGACGGTGATAGATCAGCGTGACCATCAACTCGCCGCTCAAGGTCGCCAGGAAATCCGCCTGGAACAACCCGCCGCGCAAGGTCTGGCTGGCGCGCAGCCGCGCCATCAGACGCGGCATCAGCCCGCAGATCGACTCGGCGGCAACCGGAAAATCCTCGATCATCACCGGCTGCTTCGGGTTCTCCGGATCGAACATCGCGTAGTGCAGATCGTCGTCCTGGTGCCAGACGCGAAACTCGGCGCGCAGGCGGTAGTGCGCGGGGGCGGAGGGGAAAACCTCGGGCTCGGGGATGGCGAACGCTGCGAAGGCAAGCTTGAACTGCGCAAGCTTTTCGGCGAGCAGGGCTTGGTAATTGTCGGGATCGGTGCTGGGCAATGGCATGGGCTGAAGGGCGGCAAGTCGGTTTCAGAAACGGCAGGCAAGAAACCGCAATCAGGAAAAACCATCTCCGGAAACTGGGGACAAAGCGACGGCGGAATATACGCCGATCTGTCGCTTTGCGGGTGAGTTTGGCGGCAAATTCCGGTTCAATGGGTTTGGAAATGGAAATCCACATTATTGGGTGTAAATGGGTGCGCTATTGGTTTCATGATCCGTTCCGAAACGCTCCAAAGTACGCAAGAGATCCTGAATCTCATCGCCAGAATCGAGAAATTCAAAGGCGCATGGCGGGCCTTTGGCACGCAGGCGTCCGATCGGCTGTCAGCCCTGCGGCGCGTCACCGGCATCGAAAGTATCGGTTCATGAACCCGGATCGAAGGCAGAAAACTGTCTGATCGGGAGGTCGAGCGATTGCTTTCCAGCCTCCAGATCAAGTCGTTTGAGGCCCGCGACGAACAGGAGGTACTCTTCGTCGGCCGGAACCGGCCAGCAGCAGCACGACGACGCTGGCGAGCAGGTGCTGGCGTTTCGATTTCTGGCAGACGCCAGACGCAGCGGCGGCAACGGGGCTGGCCGCCTTGTTTCCGGATTTCTTCCTCAGACCTTTGAATGCCAAGCGGTCAAGTTGCTCCGTCTCTAAAACCCGCTCTCACGAATCAGGACCGCAAGCAGGTTGCGGAGGCTGTCGCCAAGCGGGCTGCGCCGCGTGCCTTCGATAGCGAGCTGGCCGCGTACCTCCCAGGATGAGGCGAGCGGCTCGTCGAGTTCGACCCGGACGCGAAACTGCGGCTCCGACGGGATCAGATCCTGCGCCTGGCTCGCCAAGGCGATCGGCCCGCCGTGACGGGTCGCCAGCATCGGCTGATCGAGGCGGGAAACCGGGGTGGAATCGACGTCTAGGACCTTGCCACGAACGGCGTCGACACGATGCTCCGGATAAAAAATGGCGCTGGCGCCGGGTAGCAGGCGCTCGACGTTGGCCTGGTCGACAAAGGCATCCACTTGCCAGCGTCGCGGATCGATCAGCATGCCCAACGGCTCCTTGCTATTGACCCATGTGCCTGCCTGCTTCTGAGGATCGAGGTCAAGCCAGATCCCGGTGAAATCGGCCCGTAACTTCAGGCGGCTCAGCTCCTCGCCGGTCGCCTGAACCTCAGCCAGTTGTTCGCTGAGACGCTCGTTCGTGGCACTTGCCTGATCCAGCCCGCGCTCGGTGGATTGCAGGCCGGTCAGTTGGGAGGCCAGGGCCTGCACCTTGGCCTCGCTGCGGCTGCCCTGCGCTCGCAGATCAGGCGAGTCCAGCTTGACCAGAACATCCCCGGCAACGACCGGGCCGCCCTGGCGAACGGAGACGATTACTGCCGGATAGGGGGCGAACACGGCGCTCTGCCTGGCAGCATGGGCAACGCCGGCCCCGCGTACCTCGGTCTTCCAGGGAATAGCGACGAGAAGCAGCAAGATTCCGGCGAGGAAAGCCAGGAAACGCCGGCGCGAGCTGCGTACTTCGTCGCGCCGCCCCCACCACACCTTGAGTTCGCGCCAGATTGGCAACGCCACAAACCAGGCCAGTTCGACGGCGAAAAGGAAGATGCCGAGAAGTTTGAAAAAAAACAGGTAGACCGCGACGGCGATGCCGAGAAATACCACCAGGCGATAGAGCCACGTTGCCAGCGCAAAACCGATCAGCAAGCGACGCTGGCGGTCAGGGAAGTGTTCCGTCCACGGCTCATCGAGACCGAGCAGGGTGCGACGCAAGGCAACTTTCGCCAGGGCGGATGAACGCTCGTGCAGGTTGGGGAAATCCAGCAGGTCCGAGAGGATGAAGTAACCGTCGAAGCGCATGAAGGGGCTGGCGTTGAGCGCCAGCGAGAGCATCCAGCTAGTCGTCGCCAGATACAGGCAGGCGGTATGCAGCCAGCCGGGTTCGCTGAGCGCCCAGCCGAGGGTCGCCAGCCCGGCCAAGGCCAGTTCGGTCAAAATGCCGGCGGCCGACACGGCCAGCCGCTGATGGCGGGAACGCAGCTTCCAGGACTCGCCGGTATCGGTATACAGCATCGGCCACATGACGACGAAGGCGATGCCCATATGGGCAACGCGCACGCCGAAATGGGTGGCGACCAGCGCATGGCCGAGCTCATGCAGCGTCTTGGCAAGAAACAGGGCGCCGGCAAAGCCGAGCAAACCCCGTGGCGAAAGCGAATCGACCACCGCCGTACTGAAAACATCCCATTCCCGATAAACCAGCAGCAGACCAAGGCCGATCGGAAGAGCCAGCGCCCACAGCGCAGCCGGCCGGAATAGCAGGGAAAGTTGCCGCGCCGCACGGGCGAGAAAGACCTGCGGACGGACCAGCGGAATGCGGAAAAAAAGGTAGTGATGCAGCCACCAGCGCCACTTCAACCACGGCGCAGTTGCCGAACGGGAGGCCTGCCGGTCGGTGGCTTCCGGGCCCGGGCGGAGCAACTGGTGCTGATCGAGAAACCCGGCCAGCGCCACTACCTGATCGGCGTCGGTCTGAAGCGGCGTCATGGCGGCGATATCCGCGGCAACAACCGCCGCCGGCGCTCCCCAGCGCAACAGACATTCGAATTCGAGCCAGCCGATCCGGTAGAAGCGGTTGACCACCGGGTCGTGGATTACCCAGGCCGGCGACCCGTCGGCCTCGGGCGCGGCTTCGAGAATACGCAGGTCTTCGCGTAGCGGCGGCAACGGCCGCGCGAAATCCGCATCCATCAAATGCCGCTCCAGGCGCGCAACATTGCCAGCGGGCGTCGCAGCAGGTAGTAGCCGAGCACGACCCAGCCACCATAGATCTTGGCCGTGCCGCGCAGACCGAGCCGGGCATCGGGCGCCGTGCCATCGATCGTGGCGCGCAGCCGATAGGCGGCGATGCCGTCTGGCGTGGTGATCGCCTGATAGCTGGTTTCATAGACCCGCCCTTCGATCGACGACAGCGGATGGGCGCTCAGATAGAACTTCACGGGCGCCCCGAGTTCGAGCGAAATGGCGTCGGCGACCGGCAGGTGGATCAGGATGGCGGGCGTCGCCGGGTCGGCCAGCAACATGATGCGTTCGCCGGTGACGACCGGCTTGCCCAGCCAGTCGTTTGGGTCGCCGAAAACGGCGACGCCGTCGCGCGGCGCCGACAACTCGACCCGCGCCAGTTGTGCCCGGATGGCCGCCAGTTCGGCACGACGCTCCTGGGCGCGCCCGGTGAGGAGGGCGATGTCGTTGCGGCTCTGCGCATTGTCGAAACTGCGCTGGCTGGCGGCATTGAGTTCGGCATCGGCGACCGCCACGCCCTTGATGGCGACCTCCAGGCGATTCTGCAGCGTGGTGTCGTCCAGCGACAGCAGGATCTCGCCCTTCCTGACCGCCTGATTGGGCCGGACATGCAGCTTCTTGACCACGCCGTCGAGCGGCGAGGCGACGACCGTGGCATCCAGCGCTACGACCTCGGCCGGTGCCAGCGCTGTTTGGCGAACCGGCAGCAAGAAGAGTACTGCGGCACCGATGGCCAGCAGCTTCTTCTGGCGTGGTGTCGGATGCCAGCGCCAGCTGGGCTTGTCCCTGGTCAGGCTGGCCCAGCAATACCCCCAGGTAGCGGCGAGTCGCAGCAATTGCCGGGCAACTTCCGGGTCGGGCGAGGCGTCAAGCAGATAGACGGCCATCCCCAGCAGGCGATTGTCGCGGTCGACGATGCGCAGACACCAGATTCCGGCTGGCCACCATTCCGCCCAGCCCGTCGCGACATCTTCCGGCAGTTCGCTGGCCGTAGCGGCCAACCACAGGCTTTGTTCCGACATTGGCTGCGTCGCCAGCCACGCGGCGGCCCGTTTGAGCCAGACAAGATAGGGCGAATCCTCGGCCGGGCGGCCCAGCCCGGATACGGACAGCAATACCCAGTCCGGTTCCCGGCAATCGAAAACCAGAGCTTGCCGGAAACCCAGCAATGGATGGGGGTCATTGGCCAGCGAAAAGGCCAGGCGGTTGAGCGAATCGGCCGCCCGCGCTCGTTCCTCGAGCGCGGCGACCGCCAGCAGCAGTCGCGGGTCAGGCAATGCGGTCTGGTTCAAGGCTTGAAGGGAAAGCGGGCAATGCCGCTCATGCCGGCAAGCAACTCTGGTGCCTTGTCATCGATGCGGGCTTCCAGCTCGACCGTCTGCGCCACCGCATCGACGCGGGCGTTGATGGCCGACACCCTGGCGTGATACGTCTTGCCGGTTTCGTTGACCGTGACGTCGAACTGGGTACCCACCTTCAACTGCTTGAGATAGAGCGATGGCACGTTGAGGCGCAGCTTGAGGGGACCGTCGCTGACCAGGTCGAGCAGCGGCGCGCCGGCATTGATGCCCTGGTGCTGCTTGGCGTAGATGCGTGCGACGCGGCCGTTGAAGGGGGCATTGAGCGAACAGTAGGCGACCTGCGAGCGGCCCAGCGAAACTGCCCCTTTGGCTTTGTCGACCGCAGCCTGCGCCAGCGATACCTCGAGATCGCCGGCGGCATTCAGCTGCTTGAGGCCGGTCTTGCCGGTCAGCGTGTCGCGGGCCGATGCCAGTTCGGCCTCGGCCATGCGCAGCCGCGCCTGCGATTCGCCGCACTCGATGCCAACCAGCAGCTTGCCTTTGACCACCGGCTGGCCGAGGCCCGCGTTCAGCACCTCGATACGCCCTGCCATCTGCGCGACGAGTGTGGTTTCAACCTCTGGCGCGAGTAGCACGCGGATGGCGTTGGCATCGGCGACCGGCGTCACCGCAGGCGTGGCGAGCGCTGTCGGTGGTGCGGCGGTGGCAGCAGGCGCGGCTGGCGGGGTCTGGGCCAGCGCCGCTGCCGGGATGAGCAGGGCCAGGGTGGGGAGCAGTCGCATCGCCCTAACCCGGCGCCTTGGAAGCGGCTGGCGTCCCGGGCGGGCGCAGCCCGACCGATCCCCATTCGCCCATTGTCCGCTTGATCTCGGCGGCCAGCGTCTTGACGTCGTGGCTTTCGATGGCCTCGGGCATCACGTCAAGGCCGACCGAGTTGTAGAGGCGGCCCCAGGCCGCCTGCGCGTTCGAGTAGGCGGCCTGGCGCTGGTAGCGGGCGAGCAGCGAACGTGCTTCGGCGCGGATCACTTCCAACTCCGAGTCGACCGAGGTCGAGGCGGCGGCCTTGGCGTATTCAAGCAGGCGACCATCGACGCGCATGATCTCCTCGGCGAACTTCAGTTCGGACAGCGACAGTTCATAGCGCTGCTTGCCGACATGCACCTGGGTCAGGATCGCCATCGACAGTCCCATGCGCCGTGTATCGTCGGTTTGCTCCTGATCGGCCTGGGCTTGGTCGAGCGCCGGCCACTGCAGCAGCTTGATCAGGTTGAGCGAGAGGCGCAGGCCGACCTCGGCCCAGTTGTTGTTGTAGAGGTACTTGTTCGAGTCGTAGAGCGGGCCGGCTTCGAGCGACAGGTTGGGCCACACCTGTGCCTTGGCGATCTTGATGTCGGTCGCGGTGACGCGCTTGCGGTACCACTCCTCCATGATCTCCGGGCGCCGTTCGAGCGCCATGCGCTCCAGAGCCTCGGTGTCGGCGGGCAGCGTCGAAACGATCGGATCCTCGCTATCGGCCAGTGGCATCGGTGTGCCCGGCGGCAGCGACATCAGCGCGGCCAGTTCGGCGCGCGCCAGCTCGAGGTCCTGGCGGCGCAGGTTCATCAGGCTCACCGCGTCGAGCAGCGCACGCTGGTAGGAGAGCGCCTGCAGGCGGGGCAACAGGCCCTGGTCCTCGGCTTTCTTCGCCGCCTCCAGCGCCTTGCCGGTGCGGTCGATCAGGATGTTGACCTCGCCGATCAGGCGCTGGGCGCCGACTGCGCGCCAGTAGGAGTTGCGCACGTCCTGCAGCACGTTCTGCACGACCTTGCGCCGCCGCTCCTCGGCCATCAGGATCTGGTCGGCTTTCTGCTGGGCGCGGTAGTAAGAAACGCCGAAGTCGAGCACGTTCCACGACAGCGTCAGGCCGGCCAGGCGGCGGTTGTCCTCGGTCGCCGTGGACGGACGCAGGCTGACCGTGCCGTCGGGCCTTCCGGTATTGATGTCGATGCCTTCGGAAATGCCGCCGGCGGTGTTGCTGCGCCCGGCGTAACCGGCGTTGGCGACGAGGCGCGGCAGCATGTCGAATTTCGACACATCGTACAGGCTGCGCGACAGCGCGCTCTCCATCAGCTTCAGCCGGTAGTCGAGGTTGTACTTGAGCGCGCGCGCCGCTGCCTCGTGGAAGGTGATCGGGCCGGTTACCGGTTCCTGATCGGCGAACATCTTCTGGCGGTCGTTGGCGATGCGATCCTTGATCTCGCCCTTGGTATAAGGCGTCGGTGTCAGCGAGCCGCAGGCGGATAGCAGCACCGCGGTGCCGAGCAGCAAGGGAAAAGCTATTCTTGTTTTGTTCATGGATCTGGATCGCATCATGAATGGTGAATGGTCTCAACCGGAATCCGGCTGGCATGGAAGTTTATCGCAACCGGCTTGAATCGCTGCGCCGCCAGCTTCAACTGTTCGCCGAAGGAGGGGGCGCTCGCCGAGGCCAGCTTGAGTACATCGCGCGGTTCGGCGGGCGTTTCCTCCATCAGGCGGGGATCGGGCGTAAAGACCGAGGGGTCGGGGAGCAGGCCGTCAGCGGATAGCGAAACCACACCCTGGCGGGCCTCGACCTGCATTTGGTCGAGCTTGCTGACCAGGCGGATGGCCTGCACCGCGCGCCCGACGAACTCGCTCTGGTCGCCGGCGAGCCGTGCCCCCAGCGTGAGCGACTGGATTTCCGGCGGTGATTCCAGACGGATATCGGCGCCGTCATTGCGCGTGTTCGAGAGCCGCAGTTGCCGCTCCATGGACGCGACGACGGGATGGATAAAGACCGCCGGATCGACATCGGGCAAGGGTGTGAGTTGCACGCCGGGTTGCGAACTGTCGCCGAAGAAGGGACTGGTGCCGGGCTCCTGGTAGGGGGCGACCATGTCGAGGGTAACGGCCAGTTGCGCCTGGTCGGTACCACCCGCGGTGTCGCGCAGCGTGTAGGTGAATACGTCGCTGAGGATGCGCCCGGCGCCGGCGGCGTTGAGTACGTCGGGGTTGGCGGTGTCGATGGTGTAAGTCCATGTGCCGTCGGCGTTCAGCACCAGGGTCCCGTATTTGCCGGCGAGCGCGGTGCCGACACTGCCGGCGGTGCCGCTGCCCGCCTCCGCGCCGGTACGAATGGCGACCACGGTCTTGTTGTCGCCGCCATCGATGTCAGTATCGTTGGGCAGCACGTTGCCCGAGGTCACCGGGGCAGCGCCGGCATCGGTGGCCAGGCCGACATCGTCGGCGGCGACCGGGTTGTCGTTGGCACCCTGGATGGTGATGGTCAGGGTTGCAGTCGCCGTGGCGCCGGCGGCGTCGATCACCGTGTAGGTGAAGGTCTCGGCCAGGGTCTCGGCCGGCGTGCGCATTGCCTCGACAGCCGGATTGGCATTGTCGACGATGTAGGTGTAACTGCCGTCGGCGTTCAGGGTCAGGCTGCCGTAGCTACCGGCCAGCGCGCTGCCGGCGGTGGCCGCCGAACCGCCGATGGCGAAGGCGGAAACGGCCTTCGTTTCGCCGTAGACCGCGCCATCGACATCGCTGTCGTTGGCCAGCACGTTGCCGGTGGCGTCGCTCCCCGGCGTGGCGTTGGCGACGCCGCCCGTCTCGACCGCCGTGCCGGCGTCGGCCAGCGCGACCGGGGTATCGTTGGCGCCGCGGATGGTGACGGCGATGGTCGCCTGGTCGGCCGCGCCGTAGATGTCCGATACGGTGTAGGTGAAGAAGTCCGTCAGCGTGTCGCCGCTGGTGCGCAGTGCCTCTACCAGCGGATTGGCGTTGTCGACGCGATAGGTGAAGGTGCCGTCGGCCTGCTGCGTCAGCCAGCCGTAGGCGCCGGCCAGCTCGCTGCCGATGGTGCCGGCCGTGCCGCTGCCCGATTCGGGGCCGGTGCGGATGGCGTCGACGGTGAGCGCGTCGCCCTCGAAGTCGAAGTCGTTGAGGGTGACGTCGCCGGCAGGATCGATGCCGGGCGTCCCGTTGGCCACGCCGCCGGCCTCGACGGCGATCGGGAAGTTCGGCAGGGCGATCGGAGGATTATTCTTGCCGCGAATATAGACAGTCAGTTGCGCGAGGTCGGTCAGGCCACCGGTATCCTTGAGTTCGTAAGTGAAAAAATCCTGGACGACAGCGCCGGGGGCCAGGCCCGCGGTTCGTGCAAAATCCACTTCGTAGAGGTAGCTGCCATCGGCGCCGATGTTGAGCCAGCCGTATGTGCCGTCGATCCGTACGCCGCTGCCGCTTGACGTGCCGGGTGCGACGGCGGTCAGCGGGGCGACGGGAGACTCGGTGCCGGTGCGGATGCCAGACACCGACTTGCTGTCACCGGCATCGACGTCGCTATCGTTGGGCAGCACGTTGCCAGTCGGATTGCGCCCGGAGCCGGGCGAGCCGAAGATTTCCGGCCAGCCATAGGCGACGTCGTCCGTGGCGAGCGGGGTGTCGTTGGCACCCTGGATGGTGATGGTCAGCTGAGCCGTGTCGGTGGCGCCGGCCGTGTCGCGCATCGTATAGGTAAAGGTCTCGCTCAGCGTGTCGGCGGTGGTGCGCAGCGCCTGGACGGCCGCGTTGGCATTGTCGACGACGTAGGTGTAGGTGCCGTTGGCGTTCACCGTCAGCGCGCCGTAGGTGCCGGTCAGTGCGCTGCCGACGCTGCCGGCGGTGCCGCTGCCGGTTTCGGTGCCGGTGCGGATCGCCAAAACGGTCTTGGTCTCGCCATAGGCCACGTTGTCCACATCAGTATCGTTGAACAGCACGTCGCCGCTGGCATTGCTGCCCGGCGTGGTGTTGTTGAGGCCGCCGGCCTCGATGGCGGCGCCCGTGTCGTTCACCGCCAGCGGGTTGTCGTTGGCACCCTGGATGGTGATGGTCAGCGTGGTGCTGGAAGTGGCACCTGCTGCATCGCGCATGGTGTAAGTGAAGGTCTCGGTCAGGGTGTTGCCGTTGGTGCGCAGTCCCTGAACCGTGCTGTTGGTGTTGTCTACCACGTAGGTGTAGCTGCCGTCGGCGTTCAGCGTCAGGCTGCCCCAGGTACCGACCAACGCCGTGCCGAGGGTACCCGATACACTGGCGCTGTTGGTCAGCGCGGTGACGGTCTTGCTGTCGCCTGCATCCACGTCGCTGTCGTTGGTCAGCACATTGCCACCCGGATCCGTTCCGGCGGTGCCGTTGTTCAACCCGCCGGCCTCGACGGCGGTCGCCACATCGGGATTGGCGAGCGGCGTGTCGTTGGCGCCCTGAATGGTGATGGTCAGCTGCGCGAGGTCAGTGGCGCCGTCCGTGTCGCTCACCGTGTAGGTGAACAGTTCGGTCAGCGTATTGCCGCTGGTGCGCAGAGCCTGGACGGCGGCATTAGCGTTGTCGACGACATACTGGTAGCTGCCGTCGGCGTTTAGCGTCAGGGTGCCGTAGCTGCCGGCCAGCGCGACGCCGACCGTGCCGGCGGTGCCGGTGGCGGTTTCGGCACCGGTGCGGACAGCCGAAACGGTCCTGGTTTCGCCATTGGCGATTGAATCGACATCGGTGTCGCCGGTGATAGGGTCGGTCAGCACGTTGCCGGTCGGGTTGGTGCCGGCAACGGCATTGTTGAGGCCGCCGGCCTCGACGGCGGTGGCGGTGTCGTCCATGCCGATTGGGTTGTCGTTGGCGCCGCGGATCTCGATGGTGATCTGTCCGGTGTCGGGCAATGGCGGCACTCCATTGTCCGTGTTGGTATAGGTGAAGTAATCGAACAGCTTGTCGGACGAGGTGCGCAGCGCCTGCACGGCGGCGAGGTCGTTATCGACGCGGTAGGTGTAATCGCCGTTCGCGGCGATCTTCAGCCAGCCGTAGGTGCCACGCAATTCCGTGACCCCGTCGACCGTTCCCGCCGTGCCGGTGCCCGACTCGGTGCCGGTGCGGATCCCGATCACTGCCAACGGTTGGCCCTCGGGGTCGGTGTCGTTGAGCAGTGCGTCCCCGTTGGGGTCGATGCCGACCGTTCCGTTGGCGATGCCGCCCTTCTCGACAGCGACCGAGAAGACATCCTGGGCGACCGGTGGGTCGTTGACGCCGAAGATGTGTATCTCGATCTGCGCATGGTCGGAGAGTGCGGCCGGATCGGCTTGATCGGTGACGGTATAGGTGAAGTATTCGGTGAGGAAAGTGCCGTTGTTGGGCAACGCCTGGACGTCGGCATTCAGACTGTCGACGACGTAGCGGAAGCTGCCGTCGGCCTGGATGGTCAGCGAACCGTAGCGGCCGACCAGTGCCGAGCCAACAGCGCCGGAAGCGCCGGTATTATCGTTTTCCTCTTTGGTGCGGATCGCCGTGACCGTAAGTGTTTCGTTGAGGTCGACATCGCTGTCGGCACCCGGCGGGTTGGTGAGTGCATTGCCGACAGCGTCGACTGGCGTGCCGGTCACGACGCCACCGACGACCTTGCCCGCCTGCGCCTGGCCCAGGTCGTTGACGGCGACCGGCGTGTCGTCGGCGCCAGTGATATTGATGGTGAGTTGGGCGATGTCCCGGTCGAACAAAGCGTCGTTCACCACGTAGGTAAAGTACTCGCTGACGATTTGCCCGGCGCGCAGCGCCTGAACATTGGCATCGCCTTGGCGAAGGGTGTAGGTGTAAGTGCCGTTGGAAGCGATGGTCAGGTCGCCGTAGGTTCCTGCAATGGTTTTGCTGCCTCCATCGGGAACGCCGGTAAAGACACCGCCGGCTGACTCAGGCCCGACCCGGATCGCTTCGACAGCCTTGGTCTCGCCGTAGGCATCGACGTCGGTGTCGCCCGTGGTTGGATCCGTCAGCACGTTGCCGGTTGCCGGCGAACCGCCGGTGCCGTTCGCAACGCCGCCCGCCTCGGTGGCCGTTCCGACGTCATCGACGCCGATCGGCGTGTCGTTGGCGCCCTGGATAGTGACGGTGATAGTGGCCGTCGATGTCAGGCCGGCCTGGTCGCGGAGTTCGTAGGTGAAGGTTTCAGTGAGCGTATCGCTACTCAGGCGCAGTGCCTGGACTGCGGCGTTGTTGTTATCCACCACATAGCGCGCATTGCCGGCAGCGTTAATGAACAGTTCGCCATAGTTTCCCAGCTGGGGCGTGAAGATCAAACCAACAGGATTGGTCGCGGCTGCGCCGAAACCGATTTTGGTTACCGACAGGCTGTCGCCATTGGTGGCGATATCCACGTCGATGTCATTCTTGAGAACGGCTGCGGCGCCGACCAGGCCGCCGACGCTGTTGTTCACGCCACCCTGTTCGACCGCGATCATTACGTCGTTGACACCAATCGGCGCGTCATTGACCGGCGTGATGTTGATGGTCAACTCGTCGGTGTCGGTCAGGGCATCGGCCAGTTCGCTGGGCACCAGGTTGCCATTGGCATCTCCCGTGTGGCCGAGGTCGTTGGTGGTGACGGTGAGTTTGTCGGTGCCGTTGTAGTTGAGCGACGGCGTATAAACCAGGCTTTGCAGCGCCGTAGTGAGCTTGTCGAAGGCGCCGCGGATCGTGACAGTGACTGAGTTCAATGCCCCGGCGGTGACTATGACATCGGTCAGCGAAGTCAGATTGAGCGTGCCGTGGTTGACCGACAGGCTGACCGTCAGATCTTCGCCGCTGGCATCGATATCCGAGATAAAGATCCCGGTGATGTTAAGTGGCGTATCTTCCAGTGTCGTGGGTGAAGCCGGCAGCGTATTAACCGGCGCGTCGTTGTCACGCACGTAGCCAAAGACGGCGCTACCTGTTGCCCCCTCGCCCAGCGCGGCTACTGTTACGCTGCCCAGCGTGCCGCCATCGCTATCGATGCGGACGGCTGCGTTATCGGTATCGCCACCAAAAACATAGCCAATTACGGGGTTGACCGTAACAATCTGGAAACTGCCGCTAGGTAGCACGCCGAAATGGTAATCGCCGTTGCCATCGGATGTTGTCGTGAACGTCCGGTTGTCGCCCGTCGTCGCCAGATCGCCATCTACGCCAGCCCAGGTCAGGGTCACGGTCTGGTTGGCGAGCCGGGTTCCGCTTGGCACAAGGCTGGTATCGGGCGTCAGTGTATCGTCCCACAGGGTGCCGCTGATGATGCCGAGGCCGGCGCCTTCGCTGACCACGTAGGTGTTCGGTGCGGTGTTGGGCACGGTCGTGCCGCCGTCGTCGCGCTCGCCGCTTGCCGTGCCGTCGGCACCCACCGTGACGACGGCGCCACCGGTGACCGCGCTGCCGTCGGTGAAGCTTTCCGGCAGGCTGCTCCAGTCCAGGGTCGCGTTGGTCGAGGCGATGGCTGCGCTGTTGGGGACGTCGACGGTGTAGATCAGCTTGATGCCGCTACCGATCGCCACTGTGGAAAAGTCGGCTGCGATGCCCCCCGCTGTCGATACCGTGATACCGGCCGGCAGGCTGCCTGGGGCATAGGAGGTGCCGTCGATGACGACGGCGCTTAGCGCGTAGTTGGTGCCACCGGTCAGGCTGTCGGTCAGGTGCGCGTCGTAGGCGATGCCGTCGCCACTGTTGCTGAAGGCCAGGGTGACCGTGGCGGTACCGGTCGTGCCGGCGGTATTCGGGTTGAAGTCGGTGACCGTCTTCTGCAGGTTGCGCAGGTTCGGCTCGATGATCTGCTCGACGGCTACTGGCGTACCGGTTTGCTTGAGCGTGCCGCTGAAGAAGTCGGCTGAGACATTGAAGTTGTCGGTGGTATCCACCGAGGCAAGGTTGTCGACGCGGACGAAGAAATCCAGATAGAGCATCTGGAAGAACGGATCGTTGTTGCCGTTGTGCACGTCACCAAGAGTGATCGTGACCGTGTTCGTGCCGGTTGTAATCAGCGAATTATTCAGCTTTGCCGTGACCGCATTGGACAAGTCCGCTGCCAGCAGGCTCTGTTCGAGATCAGTGATGTTTTGATCGATTCGCGGGCCGCCTGGCGAGAAAGTCAGGATTACGGACGAGGTAACCCGCTGGTCCGTCGTTTCCCCGGGGTTGGCGCCATCGACAATCCCTACGCGCGTGTCGCCGGCGAAAGACAGGCCAGTCGGCAGGTTGATCACCACGCTCGCATCGTTGGTGTCGCCCTCCGGTATCAGGAAGGCGACACGATAGTAAATGAGTTCGCCGACCGCCGCCGTTTGCGGGTGGCTGGTATCCGGTGTCGGCAGGGGTGTGTCGGGCAGCAGGCCGACGTGGCTGATCGTCGCGCCGGCAGCCACCGGGACTGTAAGCGAGCTGGATGTCCGGTAATCATTGAGCGCACCGCTGTTGAGCAGGCCGTCCACGCCGCTGCGCTCGCCCGTGGTGGGGACGACCGTTGCGCCGTCGAGGCTGGTCCATTCCGCCGTGGCGGTGTTGACGATGTCGAGGATGCTGCCCAGGTCCGAGCGCACGCGCCCCTTGATCACCAGGGTGATCGAGCCGCCGGTGGGGATGTCGATG
>Ga0209262_10000714_pt1 | contig 14210 bp, 10 predicted proteins | sample Lowcelwee11metaG_FD_187171 | JGI IMG/M metagenome (GOLD analysis project Ga0209262, IMG submission 187171) | Freshwater pond sediment microbial communities from the University of Edinburgh, under environmental carbon perturbations - Low... | ecosystem: Environmental > Aquatic > Freshwater >...
AAAAGGATATTTCGACCGGCAAAGAAAGAAGCCCCTGCCCTTGCTCCCCGGCCGCATCGGCGTGGTCACGTCGCCGACCGGGGCCGCCGTGCGCGATATCGTGCGCATCCTGCACCGCCGCTTCCCGGGCATCGCCATCGTCATTTTCCCGGCCAAGGTGCAGGGAGAGGGAGCCGCCGCCGAGATCGCTGCCGGCATCGAACATTTCAATGACGCCGGCGCGGACGACAAGGTGGATGTCCTGATCGTGGGTCGGGGCGGGGGCAGCTACGAGGACCTGTGGTCCTTCAACGAGGCGCCCGTGGTGGAGGCCATCTTTCGCAGCCAGATCCCGGTCATCTCCGCGGTCGGCCATGAAACCGATTTTACCATCGCCGATTTTGTCGCCGATCTGCGGGCCGCCACGCCGTCGGCCGCGGCCGAACTGGTGGTGGGGAAAAAGGACGAATTCCTGAACCGCATCGATTTTCTGCGCTTTGGGATCATGCGCCACATGGAATCGCGGCTGCACGAAAAAAAATCCATTCTGGCGCAATTGCTCATGGATTCAAGCCTGGCCGAATTCCCCGGCCGCTTGCAGGAGCTGGCCCAGCGGCTGGACAGCGGCGAATTCGCCCTGATCCGCCTGTTCCAGCAGTCCCTGAACCGCAGGCTCGGTCAGTGGAACCGGGCCGCGCAGCGCTTCGCCGCCTTTGACATGGGCGCCATGCTCGAAAACAGGGACCTGCAGGTGCGGAACCTGGGCATGCAAGTCGACACGCGTTTTGGCGAACGGCTGCGGCAGCGGCGGGAAAGGATCGGGCTGCTGGATTCCAAGCTGGCCGGCATGAACCCGGAAAAAGTCTTGGCCAAGGGCTATTCCATCACCACCGACCAGAACCAGCGGCTGGTCAAGGATGCGTCCGTTCTGGCCGCGGATGAAAGGATCTCGATCCGGTTTGCCCGCGGTTCCGCCGCGGCCAAAGTGATCAAGGAGTAAACCATGAAAAAAGAGACGCTCGATTTTGAAGTCGCGCTCAAAAAACTCGAAGCCATCGTGGAAAAACTGGAGAATCCTGAAGTGCCCCTGCAGGAGGGCTTCGCCCTGTATGAAGAAGGGATGAAGCTGAGCGGGCAGATGAAAAAGGAGCTCAACGATATTGAAAAAAAAGTGAAAATACTGCAGAAGGACGCCAAGGGCGACCTGCAGGAAGCCGACTTCGAATCGCCTGACCATGAATGAATACCTGCAAAGGCTGACCGCGGCGGTCGACCGCGAACTGCTGGCGCGCATCCAGCCGCGGAACGGCACGCTGGAAGCCGCCATGCACTATGCCTTGACGGTCAGCGGCAAGCGCCTGCGGCCGCTGCTGTTCCTGACCCTGCTGGACGCCTGCGGCAAGGATGGGCAACGCTTCATCGGTCTGGCCTCTGCCCTGGAGATCATCCACACCTATTCGCTGATCCATGACGACCTGCCGGTGATGGACAACGACGATCTGCGCCGCGGCATGCCCACGGTCCACAAAAAATTCAATGAAGCCATGGCGCTGCTGGCCGGCGACACCCTGTTGACCTTCGCTTTTGAAAAGATCGCCGCCACCCCGTTGCCTGCCGAAAAGACCGTGGCCATCATGGGGATCGTCACCCGCTGCATCGGCAAGGAGGGCATGGCCCAGGGGCAGGCCCTGGATCTGGAATTCAGGGGCGATGCCGGGGCCATCGGCGAGATCCACCGCCTGAAAACGGCCGAACTGATCAAGGGCTCGCTGCTGGCCGCAGCCCAGGTGGCCGATTTCGCATCCGCTCGCCAGGAGCTGCTGGCCCGGGCCGGCATCGCCCTGGGCATGGGTTTCCAGCTGGCCGACGACCTGCTGGACGTCACCGGCGCCGAAGAACTGGCCGGCAAAAAATTGCGCAAGGACCAGGCCAACCGCAGCCCCAACGCCGTTCTGTATTTCGGCGAACCGGCCGTCAAGGAGAAAATAGACGCTTATTACCGTGAAGCGGATGGATGGATCGGCGAGCTGCAGATCGATTTTCCCCCCTTCCTGTTCCTGATGAAAAGCATGCTGTACCGGAGCCAATAATGGCACTGCTCGAAAAGGTCCTTTCGCCCGCCGATATCAAGGAACTTGCCCTGGAGGACCTGTCCCGCTTGTCAGAGGAGATCAGGGATCTATTGGTACAGGTGGTTGCACGGAACGGCGGGCACCTGTCGTCCAACCTGGGGGTCGTGGACCTGACCCTGGCCCTGCACCGGGTTTTCGACGCTCCCCGGGACAAGATCATCTGGGACATCGGCCATCAGAGTTACACCCACAAGATCATTACCGGCCGCCGGGAAAAGATATTCTCCATACGCAAAAAGGGCGGGCTGCTCGGTTTCCCCGATCGCGCCGAAAGCGAGTACGATGTGCTGAATACCGGCCACGCCTCGACCTCGCTGGGCTTTGCATCGGGCCTGGCCATCGCCCGTGACCGCCGCGGCGAAAAGTTCCATATCGTCGCCGTGATCGGTGACGGAGCCCTGACCGGCGGCGTGGCCCTGGAAGCCCTGAACCACATCGGCCAGGTCAAGCAGCGTTTGATCATCATTCTCAACGACAACAAGATGTCGATCTCTCCCAACGTCGGCGGCATCTCCCGCCACTTGAACTACCTGGTTTCCGGCCGGCCCTATATCCGCATGAAGGAAGTGATCCAGAATATTCTCAAATCGATCCCCGGCCTGGGCCTTTCGCTGTACGAACTGGCCAAAAAAATAGAAGTGCTGATGCGCACCATGATGGTCCCCGGTTCGCTTTTTGACGAATTGGGCATCAAATACATCGGCCCGGTCAACGGCCATGATTTCAAAGAGATGCTCAAGGAATTCGAAAAGGCCAAGGAACACGATTTTCCGGTCCTGCTGCATGTGGTGACCCGCAAGGGCCAGGGCTACGTGCCGGCCTGCGAGGACCCCAGTTCCTTTCATTCATCGGCCCCCTTCAATATCGAAAACGGCAAGTTCATCGGCGGTTGCAAGAATCCCTCCTATTCGGAAGTTTTCGGGCAGACGGTCCTGCGCCTGGTCGGCCGGGACCGCCAGCTGGTGGCCCTGACCGCGGCCATGCCCGAAGGCACCGGCCTGGACGTGGTGCAAAAGGAATTCCCGGATAATTTCTTCGACGTGGGCATCGCCGAGCAATACATGTTCGATTTCGCCGGCGGCCTGGCCCTGGGCGGATTCAAGCCGGTGCTGGGCGTCTATTCCACTTTCATGCAGCGTGCCATGGACCAGATCATTCACGATGTTTCGCTGATGCGCATTCCCATGCTGGTCGGCCTGGACCGGTCCGGACTGGTCGGCGGCGACGGCCCGACCCACCAGGGGCTTTACGACATCGCCCTGCTGAATCCCATCCCGGACATCGTGCTCATGGCGCCCAAGGATGAAAATGAGCTGCAGCACATGGTTTACACGGGGATTCGCCTGGCCAAGCCCGTCTTTATCCGCTATCCCAAGGAACCCGGGCGGGGATTGGGGCTGGACAAGGACTTGGTCGAAATCCCCGAGGGCAAGGCGGAAGTGCTGCGCCGGGGCACCGGGGTCCTGATCCTGGCCGTGGGCCCCTTGGCGTATCGCGCCCTGGAAGCGGCCGAGCGGCTGGCCGGCCAGGACCGCATCGAAGCCACCGTGGTCAACATCCGTTTCATCAAGCCGCTGGACCGGGAATTGATCTTTTCCCTGGCGGCCGGGATAGGCAAGATCGTCACCTTGGAGGATGGAACGGCCAGCGGCGGTTTTGCCTCCATCATCCACAGGGAATTCCTGGAGCGCGGGCCGAACGGGCACGAATTCCTCACCCTGGCGGTCGGGGGCGGGGCCATGCCCCTCGCTTCCCGGGAGGAGCTGCTGGAGCACTTCGGCCTGAACAGCGGCGGCATTTACCGCCGGGTCCGCGCCTTCGTCCAAAACAAATAGTTTTCAGTGATAAGTGACGAGTGACCAGTGACAAGCAAAAGAAAACCGCGAAAAATTGCCGCAGCTTCCTCCTTGTCACTTGTTACTTGTTACTCGTCACAATAGATCGCTGCAATTAATATTGACAGTGGATTGAATTTTATTTATGATGGAACCATGATTGTGGGCTATAACACCGATATCAAATACCGGCAAGAGGTCTTTCATATCCAGACCGAGGACAAGGGCCAGGGCAATCCCCTGATCGAGACCCTGGTTTACCTCCATGGCGAGATCCTGCTCTCCCGCCGCATCTCCTACGCCCACCTGCTGACCGCGGCGGAGAAAAACAAAAAGGTCAAGAACCTGATGAAAAGCCAGCACGACCAGGTCATCGGCGAATTGAAGGAGGGGCGGTTCTCGCACCTGATGTCCATGGACACCCAGGATATCGAAGACCGGACCCTTGATGAGATGGTGCTGGAATATTTAAGCGACGAAACCCCCTGATTCATGCCCGAAAACATTCTCCTCATCGACGGCATGTACTTGGTTTTCAGCTCCTTCTACTCCCACCATGCCATGCGCACCATCCAGGGCGAGCCCACCGGGGCCGTTTTCGGTTTCATCAGCCGGGTGGAAAGCCTGATCCAGGAACTGCGGCCCGACCGCCTGGTGGTGGCTTTTGATTCCAAGGAAAAGAATTTTCGCCGCGACCTGTATCCCGAATACAAGGCCAAGCGCCTGCTGCCGCCCGAGGAGCTGATCCAGCAGCTGCCCGCCATCCGCGAATACCTGGCTTGCCGCGGCATCCATTCCCTGGAAAAGCCGGGGCTGGAAGCCGACGACATCATCGCGTTGCTTTCCCGGCGTTTCGCCGCCTCCGGCAGCGAGGTGCTGATCTTCAGCGCCGATAAGGACCTGTTCCAGCTGGTGGGCGAGCGGATATTCATCTTTCATCCCAAGTTGAAGCGCAAACTGGACCGCGCCGATGTCAAGGAGTTCTTCGGAGTCTTCCCCGAGCAGATCGTCGACTTCCTGGCCCTGGCCGGGGACGCTTCGGACAATATTCCGGGCATCCCGGGCATCGGCGATAAAACCGCGACCAAGCTGATCGAAAAATACGGCAGCCTGGCGGCCATGCTGGAAAGACTGGACCAGGTCGAAGCTAAATTCCAGGAAAAGATCAGGGCCAATCTCCACCTTTTCGAGTTGTGGGGCCGGCTGCTTGATTTTTCCAAAATCCCGGCCGTGGACCTCGACCTGGCCGTGCCGCCTTTTGCGCCCCGCAGCGATGAGCGCCTGCTGGAGCTGTTCCGCCGTTTCCAGTTCAACAGCCTGCTGAAAAAAATGGACGCCGCTCCCAGGGAGGGGCCCGTGGAGCCTGGCCCATCCGCCCGCCTGATCGAAAACACCGCGCAGCTGAAGGAACTCGCCGAAAAGATCCGGTCGGCCGGAAGCTTCGCCTGGGATATCGAGACCACGGAAATCGAGTTTTTTAAAGCCAAGCTGGTCGGGCTGTCGGTCTTCGTGGCCGGCGCCGGGCATTATGTTCCCTTTTTGTTTCCTGCCGCGGCCGCGGGTCGTTTCCATTTGACTTTGGCCGATTTCAAAAATGAAATGGCCGGAATTTTCTCTGACGCGAAGATTAGGAAAACCGGGCACAACCTGAAGTTCGACATGCTGCACCTCCTCCGTGAGGGGCTGCCGGCCGCCGGCATCGAGCATGATACCATGATCATGTCCTATCTTCTCTTTCCCAACCGCCGTTTCCACCAGTTGAAGGAATTGAGCGCCGAATTTCTGGGGGTCCGGCAGACCACTTTTGAAGAGTTGGTCGGCAAGGGCAAAAGCCGTGTCAACATTGCCGAAGTGGACGTGGAGAGGGTCGGGAGCTACTGCGTGGCCGATTCCCGAAGCTCCTGGCAATTGCTGGAGAAGCTGCTGCCGCAGCTGCGGGACAAGCATTTGCTTGACCTGTACCGCGAGATCGAAATGCCGCTGGTTCACGTGCTGCTGGATATGGAATGGCACGGCATCGGCATCGACCGCGCCTTCCTGAAAAAGGCCGCCGCGCGTTTGCAGGAGCAGATCGCCGTGACTGAAAGGGAGGTCCAGGAGCTGGCGGGCTATGAATTCAATTTGAACTCCTCCCAGCAGCTGGCCGAACTGCTCTTTGAGAAAATGAACCTGCCGCTGAGCAAAAAAACCCGCAAGACCAGGGCGCAATCCACCGACATCGACGTGCTGAACGAGCTGAAGGGCTTTCCCATCGTCGAAAAGCTCATTGCCTACCGCACCTACAAAAAACTGCACTCCACCTACGTCCAGGGCCTGCTGGAAAATTGCTCCGAAAACGGACGCGTCCACACTTCGTTCAACCAAACGGTCACGGCCACCGGCCGGCTTTCTTCGTCCAATCCCAACCTGCAGAACATTCCCGTGGGGGAAACCGCGGGACTCAACCTGAGGCGGGCTTTCGTCGCCGCCCCCGGCAGGCTGCTGCTGTCGGCCGACTATTCCCAGATCGAGCTGCGGGTCATGGCCCATTTTTCCGGGGATGAAAATCTGATGCAGGCCTTTGCTGAAGGGCTGGACATCCACCAGCACACCGCCGACCGGGTCTTCGCCGCCGACCTTTTTTCGGCCGCCAAGGGCGAATTGCGCCGGCGCGCCAAGATCATCAATTTTTCCATCATCTACGGCAGCGGCGCCTTTTCCCTGGCCAAGGAACTCGGCGTGAGCTATGCCGAGGCCAAGGAATTCATCGACCGTTATTTTGAAAAGTACAGCGGCGTCAGGCGTTTCATGGACAAGGTCATCGCGGACGCCGAGAAGGATCCCGAGGTGAGGACCATTTCCGGCCGCGTCCGCCCCATTCCCGAAATTCTGAGCTCCAACCGCACGGTCAAGGAGAACGGCAACCGCATGGCCATCAACACCATCATCCAGGGCAGCGCCGCCGATATCATCAAGATCGCTATGATCCGCATCCACGAGCATCTGCGCCCCATGCAAAGCCGCCTGATCCTGCAGGTGCACGACGAATTGGTTTTTGAATACCCTGCCGGCGAAGAAAAAAAACTGATCGCCGTGGTGAAAAACGAAATGGAAAACGCCCTGAAACTTGAGGTGCCGCTGAAGATCAGCTTGAAAAAAGGCCTGAACTGGGCCGACATGGAGGAGATCAGGGAGCGGCCATGAAGGAGATCGATGCCGAGAAGTTCAAGGATATCTGCAAGCGCGGCATGGAGCACCTGTTCCAGGACCGGGAGCTTCTCAACCGGATCAATGTTTTCCCTGTCCCTGACGGGGACACCGGCGACAACCTGGTCCATACTCTGAGGCCGGTTTACGATGAGATCGACGCCATGGCCGAGCCGCGCCTGGACGACCTGGCCGCCCGGCTGGCGGCGGTGATGCTGATGTCGGCCAAGGGCAATTCCGGCGTGATCTTTTCGCAGTTTTTTTTCAGTTTCGCCAAGGCGTTGAAGGGCCAGGCCACCATCGGCCCGGCCGATTTCAGCCTGGCCATGGAAAAAGCCGTGCACGAGACCTACGGGTCCATCGCCCAGCCCAAGGAAGGGACCATCCTGACCGTGCTGCGCCACACGGCCGAGGAATTCAAGCGCCTGGCCTTGAGCGGCGAAAAGTATCACGTGATATTCGAAAAAGTGATCATCAAGGCCAAGGAGATCGTGGAAAAAACAAGAGACATTCTGCCGCAAATGAGGAAAGCCAGGGTGGTCGACGCCGGCGGGCTGGGATTCTTTCTGTTCTTCAAGGGCATGGCCGCGGCCGTCAGCGGCCGGAGCGAAGCTGGGCCTGCGGAAGCAGCCGGCGCTTTCGACCGGGAACCGCAGGAGCTGGAAGCTTCCCCCCTGGCTTATTGCGCCGAATGGGTGCTCCGCCCCCGCGGCCGGGGCCGGGATTTTTTCATGGAGCTGTTGCAAAAACACGGCGATTCGCTGCTCGTTGCCGGCGACGCCGACCTGTTTCACCTGCACATCCACACCGACAGCCCTGCAAACGTGGAAAGCGAGCTCGCCCGGCACGGAGAAATCGTATCCCGCAAGGTTGACTCGCTGCGTAAGCCCGAGGAGCCATGCCCGGGGATCGCGGTCGCCCTGCTCATGGATTCGGCCGTGGATATCCCGGAGCAAACGGAAAAAGCGCTGAACATCGCCATCGTTCCCCTGCAGATCCTGCTGAACGACCGCTATTTTCGCGACCGCCTGGAGATTGGCAAGGAAGAACTGTATCGCCGCATGCGCAGCGAAAAGGACCTGGTGGTCAAGACCTCGCAGCCGGCGCCGTTCGATTTCAAAACCGCCTTCGCATCGGCCCTGGCCCGGGAGCGGCAGGCTCTGTTTTTCAGTCTTTCTTCCCGACTGAGCGGTTCTTATCAAAACGCGCTGGCGGCGCTGCGCCTTCTGCCCGCCGCGGATCAGGCCAGGATCCGCATCATCGACACGCTCAACGTCTCGGCCGGCAGCGGGCTGCTCCTCTGCCGCGCCCTGCAGCTCCTGCGCCGGGGCCGGGACCTGGAGTCGACCGCGGCGGAGATCGAGGCCAGGCGCGGGGACGTGGTTTCGCTGGGATATGTCGAATCCCTGGAATATGCGGTGCGCGGCGGCCGATTGCCGCCCCTGGCCGGTTTCCTCACGCGCCTGCTGGGGATCAAGCCGCTGGTGGCTTTTGAAAGAGGGGTGCTGGTGAAAAAGGGGATGCTCTTCAGCGCCAGGAACAAGGAAAAAAAAGTGGCGCGCCGCTTCCTTAAAAAGCTTGACCCGGGCAAGGCTTATTCCCTGGGGGTCGTGTACACCGACAACCCGCAGGCGGCCATGCGGCTCGAGGATGAATTGGCCAAATCGCCCCTGAAGATCTCCGCCGTCTACCAGGTGGTCGGCGCGGCGGTTCTCGGCGCCCATGCCGGCCCGGGCACGTTCTGCCTGTTCGCCCTGGCCGACGGCTGACCCGCCGGGTCTCGAGGGGGTACGATGGAAGAAAAGATCAAACTGGGCATCAGCTCCTGCCTGCTGGGAAACAAGGTGCGCTACGACGGCGGCCACAAGTTCGACCCGTTCCTGGTCAACACCCTGGGCCAGTTCGTGGATTATGTCCCGGTTTGTCCGGAAGTGGAATCGGGATTTCCCATTCCCCGCGAAGCCTTCCGCCTGGTCGGCGACCCGGAGAAGCCGCGGCTCATCACCCGCCAGACCGGGATCGATTCCACGCCGCAGATGGAGCGCTGGATGGAAAAGAAGCTGCCGCTGCTGGAAAAAGAGGAGTTGTGCGGCTTTGTTTTCAAGAGCCAGTCCCCCTCCAGCGGCATGGAGCGCGTCAAGGTATACAACGAACAAGGCATGGCCGAAAAAAAAGGCGCGGGTATTTTCGCCCGGGCGCTGATGCGGCGCCTGCCGCTGCTGCCGGTGGAGGAGGAAGGCCGCCTGCAGGACATAGACCTGCGCGAGAACTTCATCGTGCGCATCTTCGTCTACCGCCGCTGGCGGGAACTGCTGGCCGGCGGGGCCACGGCGGGGCGCCTGGTCGATTTCCAGCGCCGGCACAAGCTGCTGCTTATGGCCCACAGCCCGGAAACGGCCCGGCAGCTCGGGAAAATGGTCGCCAGCGCCGGTACGCGCCCGCTGACGGAGATCCTGCCCGAATATGAAAAGCTCCTGCTCGCCGCCCTGAAGCAGAAGGCCACGGTGCGCAAGAACGTCAACGTGCTGCAGCACATGCTCGGCTATTTCAAGAAGCAGCTCGACGACTTCGAAAAAAGGGAATTGCTGGCCACGATCGAGAACTACCGCCAGAACCTGGTGCCGCTGATCGTGCCGCTGACCCTGTTAAAGCATTATATTGACAAGTTCCAAGAGCCTTATCTCAAAGACCAGTTTTACCTGGATCCCCACCCGCTGGAGCTCAAGCTTCGGAACCATGCGTAGGTCGGCCTTCGGCCTCCCGAGGCAAAAAGCAAAAATAAAAAGGAAAAAGTAAGAAAAAAGTACGAATTCCATTTCTCCCCATGCTGATATTGTGTAGGTATTGCGCTGAAATATCAAGGGGGCGTTGGCGGCCAGCGCATCCGCACGCTTGACTTTGCATTGTTGCAATAATAGACTTGATTCATTGACAAGCGGATGGAGCCTATTCGTGCCGCACCGAGAGGCAGGCTTGTGGAAATGTGTGTTTGGGGACGATGAGGCCCTGCCCAGAGGCGGTAACAGTATTGTTTTTAAGGAGGGCTGACATGAAAGCGCGCATGGCCTTTTTTCCCAGTAGCGTCTTTCTGGCTCTGGCAGTTTATCTTTTTGCCGTGTTCTTTTCTCCCGGTGCACACCTCCAGGGCGCCTTGAACATTTCACCGGCACTTTCAGCCCTGATCCAACAGGCCGACCAGACGTATGCCCGAAGCATGAACCAGTCCATACAATATTTTTTCGACAGCGTTCCCATCAACGCGGCCATCATCATGGGCCTGGCGATGCACGGCCAGAAGCGGATCGCGGACCAGGATCCGCTTTATCTTTGGCAATACGATGCCCTGCGGCAGGAAGCCCACGAATTTCTCGCAGGGCTTGCCCAAACGCACAATTTCAGGAATCCTTACGACGGGCAGCCGATGGATCCGCAATCGCTCGCCAATTTCTTTGACAACAACGCGTCGGGCAACCAAAACCAATGGGCGGTGCAGAACGGGCTGCCCAACCCGGCTTTTGTACAGCAGCCATTGATCTTGAATCTGGTGAGCCCGGAATCACTCGCCAAGCTTCACCTGCGGGACGATGCCAACGAGATCCGGCTTCTCGATCAGCCCGCCCCTCCAGTGCCGTACCACGAACCCGCCCCGCAGCCGGGTCCGCCCCTGGCTAACCAGGCAGTGCCGCAGAAGCAACCCGTTGCTCCAGGGGCCATCCTGGGGGCATGGCAGCTGACAACTAGCTGTTCAGTCGATGCGGACAGTCCTAAGGGCAATTTTTATATTGAGTTCCGCGGCGGCGGCGGCCGCGACCTGTATGTCGGCACGGTGAGCGGCGGTAGCGACAACGACACCTTTCGCGTCCGTTCCGAAAGGCAGATGGATCCTTATACGATCGAATACCAGGCCGTATGGGAGAACCCTCGCGGGCAGGCACTGTACCTGGTACACGGGAAAACGATCAGGATCACGGTGTACAGGGGAAGGAGAAACCAGTTGCTGCTCTGCCGCGGGGGAGCCGGCGGGGTCACATCCAACGGCTATCTGAAGATCGGCAACTGAGAGCGACCGAAGCGGAGGAGAACATGATCCAAAACATCGTTATTCCCAGGCTCCACGTTCTTGCCGTCCTGGCCCTGGCCATCGCGGTCCCGTACCCGGCCGCCCATGTCAGGGCGGAATCCGAGGACGCGCAGGCCCGGATCAACGCCATCGAGACCCGCGGCAACCAGGTCGCCCGGCAGCGGCAGCAGGTCCGGGAAGAAATGAACAAGGCCAATCAGATCGCCGTGGCTACTGCCGCCTGGTCGCAACGGCTGGTCCAGGCCGGAGCGGAGGTCACTGCCCTCGAGAACCAGAAACAAAGCGGAAATTTCAATATTTACGACAACCGGCAACTGGACGATCAGCTGCAGTTCGCGCGGCAAAAGCTGGAGAACATCAGGCGGCTGGACGGCGGCCAAGTGATCGATGGCTTTGAGTATGGGTCCATCGGGGAACTCCAGCAAGAACTGGCGCAGAAGAGCCGCGAAGCGTTGCAATTGAACAATGACTACTTTCAGCTGGCGGAGCAGCTAAGAGATTTGGACCAGGAGCGGGATCGCCTGGTCTCCCAAGCTCTCGTTCATGATAAATTGTCCCTGCAATGGGACAAGGACAGGCTCGAAAATCTCCAAGAAAATATAAAAATCCTTCAAGACATTGTGAACAACGACAGGCTCTGGATAATCAAAGGCCAATTCGACGAGACCTCTGCCCCCCTGCCCCTGTCCCTTGAACTGTTTATCAGCATACTCACCAATGATTATTTTCATCAGCTCCGAACCATTCCCGGGAAACAATACGACTACAAGGAGCTGGCAGCAAAGATCAGGGAGTTCCGGGACAGCTCCGATGAAATCAAACGCACGATGCGCGACAGGCTCATCCCGGAAAACATCAAAAAAATCAACGAGCTCGAGCGGCGGATCCAACGGCTCGAGGCCGGCTCGCCGGACATACAGGGCTGCTGGATCGTCCTGGCCGGCAGCAGCAATTATCCGATCATCACGATCACCGCGAATCAGCTTGGGGACTACGAGGCGTTCATCACAAACGTCGGGCAGCTCAATTTCTTCAGGCAGGGAGACAGGCTGTTCTCGGTCTCCCGCATCGATGACAAGACCTATGATGGCACCGAGTATTCCTTTACCGCCGATGGCCGCCCCGTAAAGATCGCGCTGCGGCTTGCCGTCAGCAGCGACGGCACTTTGATCAATTATCGCTCCGACGCCGTGCTGGAGCTGTGCCGCTGCAACTGAAGCGAAGGCGGGGGCGCGGAGATTGTTCGCAACCGGGTATTGACACCGCCTCCGGAACCAGGGATTTGATCTATCAAGCCCGGTGTTTGAAATTTGCTGCCGGGCATTTCACTGTAAACCGTACACCTAATTTCGCAAACCAGGCTGACTGACAGCGAATATCGAACTTCGAACCTGCTCTTACGATCTCCTGGGGAACCAGGGGAAAAATATCGATGTGCGCTTCTTGTACTCCTCCCAGTCGGAACGGCCCTTGTATTTCTTTTCCAGCAGCGGCACGCCGGAAACGAACAAAAGCAGGATAGTGATGACCATGGGCCCGATCAGCCCCAGCCAACCCCGGGGGGCGGAGAGAGCCAGAATGGCCATGCCCCACCACAGGGCGGCCTCGCCGAAATAGTTGGGGTGGCGGGTATAGCTCCATACTCCGCCGGTCATGATCCGGCCGCGGTTGGCCGGATCTTTTATGAAAGCGGTCAGCTGACGGTCGCCGATGGTTTCAAACAAAAAGCCCGTCAGCCAGACCAGAATGCCCAGCCCGTCCAGAAGCCGCAGGGGCGGCTGCGGCCGGCCGACGATCAGCAGCACGGGCGAGATGACCAGCAGCAGCAAAAGCCCCTGCAGCATGAATATTTGCCCGAAGCTCCTGATGACGAAATATCTGCCCCACTGGCGGCGCCAGGCGGCGTAGCGGAAATCCTCTTCCTTGCCGCGGTTGCGCCGGAAGATATGCCAGGCCAGGCGGCCGCCCCAGATCCATACCATGGTCAAGGCCAGCCATTGCCGGGGCTGGCCGTCTCCATGCAGCGCGAAAATCACGGAGCCGACCAGGATGAATCCCAAGCCCCAGGCGATATCGACGACGCCGTTGTTTTTTTTGGCCAGGGCCAGGAGGAAAACCAGAATCATGTAAGTTAGGACAACGGCCGCAGCCAGGGTAAATAGATTGATCATCATCGCCTCCTGATCCATTGAAATGGATGAATGGGCCTTTAAATTCTACTAATTTTAGCCAGAAAACGGCGGGCGCGCAAGGCGCTCTTCTCCTTGTCCTTGATCTCCAGCATGATGTCGAAATCGAGAGCGCCGCCGGCGGCGATAAACCCGGCGAAGCTTCTCAAATCGATGCTTTCCGCATGCGCGCCGGGGCGTTCGCCCTTTTTCTGGGAACTGTAGTCGACCATGAGCAGGCCGTCGCTTTTTCCCCAGGTGGCCGCCGCCAGGCGCAGCGCCGCGGCCGTGTCTTCTCCATTTGAATTCAGCTGGTGGTGGAAAGAGTCGAAGAGCACGGGGGTGCCCGTGCGCCGGCTGACGGCCAGGCAGTCGGCCAGGCTGTATTGGCGGTCATCGTTCTCCACCACCAGGCGGCGGCGGATTTTTACGTCCAGCCGCTCGAAACGGGCGCAGAAGCGGTCCAGGCTTGCCTTTTTATCGCCATAGACGCCGCCGGCGTGGATCTGCATCTTGGCCGTCAGGTCCAGTCCCAGCAGGTCAAGGACGCGGGCATGGTAGGCCAGCTCGGCGGAACTGCGCTCGAAGATGGCGGGGTCGGGTGAATTGATCAGGGTGAACTGGTCGGGGTGCATGGAGATCCTCATGCCGTTCCGCTGGATGAAAGCGCCGATGGCGGCGAATTCCGCCGCGAATTTATCGAGCCAGGGAAAGTCGCAGACCGGATGAGAGGCGAAGGGGACGAGGTCCGAAGTCATGCGAAAGAACAGCAGGCCGCCGGCCAAGTTGAACTGCAGTATGCGGGCCAGGCAATCCAGGTTCTGGCGAA
>Ga0209262_10000715_pt1 | contig 14209 bp, 11 predicted proteins | sample Lowcelwee11metaG_FD_187171 | JGI IMG/M metagenome (GOLD analysis project Ga0209262, IMG submission 187171) | Freshwater pond sediment microbial communities from the University of Edinburgh, under environmental carbon perturbations - Low... | ecosystem: Environmental > Aquatic > Freshwater >...
CTCGAAGCCCGCCGCCGTGAAAATCCGGTCGAGCCCCTCGGCCTCGGCCTGGCGCTTCACCGACATCGAGCCCGGCACGCAGATCGCGCGGACCCCGGGTGCGACGCGCCGGCCGCGCAGCACCCCGGCCGCGCGCCGCAGGTCAGAGAGGCGGCTGTTGGTGCACGAGCCGATGAAAGCGGCGCCGATCGCCAGCGACTCGAGCGCCTGGCCCGGGCGCAGGTCCATGTATGCGAGTGCCCGGTCGTACGCCTCCAGGCTCGTGCCGCTGGCGCCGAACTCCGGCACGCGCTCGTCGATGCTCACCGCGTGCTGCGGGCTGGTGCCCCAGGTGACCATCGGCGCCAAGCCGGCGACGTCGATCTCGATCTCGCGGTCGAAGGTGGCGCCGTCATCGGAGAAGAGCGTGCGCCAGTGCTCGAGCGCGCGCTCCCAATGCGCGCCGCGAGGCGCGAAGCGCCGGCCCGCCAGGTAGTCGAACGTCTTTTCGTCCGGCGCAACCAGTGCCGTCATCGCCGAGAACTCGGTCGCCATGTTGCACAGCGTGAGCCGCGCCTCGACGTCGAGCGCGCGCACCACGCTGCCGGCGTACTCGACCGCAAAACCATTGCCGCCGACGGCGCCGTGGCGGCTGACCAGTGCCAGGCTCAGGTCCTTCGCGGTCACGCCGGATGGCAGGCGACCTTCGAACCGAACGCGCATCGTCGCGGGTCGCTGCACGCGCAGCGTGCCCGTGGCGAGCGCGTGCTCGGCTTCCGTCGAGCCGATGCCCCAGGCGAACGCACCGATCGCGCCCTGCGTGCAGGTGTGGCTGTCGGGACAGACGACCGTGGCGCCTGGCAGCACGATGCCGAGTTCGGGGGAGATCACGTGCACGATGCCCTGGTCCGGGTCGCGCACGTCGAACAGGTGGATGCCCGCCTCGATCGCCGCTGCGCGCGTCTCGGTGATGAATGCCCGGCCACCCGGCACGCGCGTGTCGTCACCGCGTCCGGGATCGGTGTCCACGATGTGGTCCATCGTGCAGAACACGCGCCACGGATCCACGATCGGACGGCCCGACTGGCGCAGCGACTTGAGCGCGATCGAGCCAGTGCGCTCGTGCAGGAAGACACGATCGATGGCGAGCAGGCCGACGCCGCCGCCGAGGTCGCGGACCAGATGCGTCGTCCAGATCTTGTCGAGCAGAGTGCGGGGCGGAATCACGGGATCTCGGCATCGCGGCAGGCAACAACCATGCTGCGCACTTGACTTCCGTCAAGGCACCGGCCGCCGTCGTGGTAAACACTGATGCTTGTCGGGCCCCCGGGTCAAGTTCAATCAGCACTTCCCGGGCCTCTGCAATCCCAAGGAATCCCGATGGCCGATCGGAACGACAAACCGCGCGCCCGCTTCATGTCCGGCACCGCGGGCCTTGCGCTGCTCGGCGCGCTCACGGGCGTGCTGCTCGGCGTCGGCGGCTACACGTTCTTCTATGCCGAGGGGCTCTCCTACATGAGCTCCGATCCGCAGGCGTGCGTGAACTGCCACATCATGCAGTCGCAATACGATTCCTGGCAGAAGGGCTCGCACCACGCGGTCGCCAAGTGCATCGACTGTCACCTGCCGCACGACTTCATCGGCAAGTACATCGCCAAGGCCGAGAACGGCTGGCACCACTCAAAGGGGTTCACGCTGCAGGACTTCCACGAGCCGATCATGATCAAGCCGAAGAACGCCGCGATCCTGCAGGCGAACTGCCTCGCCTGCCACGGCGACCTGGTGCACGAGCTGGTCAGCGGAGTGAACGGCGAGCCCGACGAAGTGCAGTGCGTGCACTGCCATGCGTCGGTGGGGCATGGTGAAACGACGGGCCTCGGCGGCCCCGAACGCGCGTACGAGACCGAGGGTAATGCATCATGAAGAAGCTGCAGAACGGCTGGTCGCTGGTGGGCGTCATCGCGCTGGTGCTGGTGGTGGGTGCGGCGACGGCCGCCGTCACGGCGCTGCTGATGAACGTCGCCGAGCGCAAGAACGAGGCGAAGACGCCGTTCGTGCGGCTGGTCGAGGTCGACGAGGACACGACCGACCCGGCCAAGTGGGGCGTCAACTGGCCGAAGCAGTACGACTCCTACCAGCGCACCGCGATCGCGACCCGCACGCGATTCGGCGGGCACGGCGGCAGCGAGGCGCTGCCCGATGAGAAAATCGAGCGCGACCCGTGGCTGAAGCGCATGTTCAAGGGCTATGCGTTCTCGATCGACTACCGCGACCGCCGCGGCCACGCGTACATGTTGCAGGACCAGGAGCAGACCGAACGTCTCACCAAGCCGCAGTCCGGCTCCTGCCTGCACTGCCACGCGTCGATCATGCCCGTGTACCGCGAGCTCGGCGGCGGCGATGCGATGAAGGGCTTCGAGGAAACCTACAAGCTCACCTACCAGGAGCTCAACGCCAAGCTGCACGAGTCGGGTCACGCGCACCCGGTCTCCTGCGTCGACTGCCACGATCCGCAGACGATGAAGCTGCGTGTGACGCGACCCGGCTTCATCAACGGTATCCAGGCGCTCGCCGTTTCTGACGCACCGGTGCCGCACCTGCCGTCGGTCCAGCAATGGCGCGAGGGCAGCCGCAGCGAGCCGTACGACCCGAACACGGACGCGACCCGCACCGAAATGCGCTCGTACGTCTGCGGCCAGTGCCACGTCGAGTACTATTGCTCGACCAAGATGCCGCTCACGTTCCCGTGGGGCCAGGGCCTGCGCGCCGCCGACCAGGAAAAATTCTGGAACGAAACGAAGTTCCCCGACGGCGAGCGGTTCTTCGATTACAAGCATGCCGAGACCGGCGCGCCGATCCTGAAGGCCCAGCATCCCGAATTCGAGCTGTGGAGCCAGGGCATCCATGCGCGCAGCGGCGTCGGCTGCGCCGATTGCCACATGCCCTACATGCGCGATGGCGCGACCAAGGTGTCGGACCACTGGGTGCGCAGCCCGCTGTTGAACGTCAATCGCGCCTGCCAGACCTGCCATCACCAGCCCGAGGACGAGATCCTCGCGCGTGTGGACCAGATCCAGCAGCGCAACTACGACTTGATGCAACGGGGTGGCGAAGCAATCGTCGCGCTGCTGGATGCCGTGCAGGCGGCCAAGGACGCCGGCGCCACCGAGGCGCAGCTCGCCGAGGCGCTCGAGCTGCAGCGCAAGGCGCAGTGGCGGCTCGACTTCATCGCCGCCGAGAACTCGATGGGCTTCCACGCGCCGCAGGAAGCCGCGATGGTGCTCGGCGAAGCGTCCGACTACGCGCGCCAGGGCGAGCTCGCGGCACTGCGCTGGAACCAGCCCCAGGCGACCCAGGTGGCGTCCAAGTAGCGGCACAGGCCAATCGCGACGCCCATATGCCCGGCCACCGGCGGTAGACTCCGCCGGTGGCCGTTCAGCATCTGGAGCTAGCGATGACGCGCATTCCAACCAGCATCGAGTCGCTGCGGACCCCCGACGAGCGTTTCAACGGCCTGCCCGGCTTCGGTTTCACGCCGAACTATCTCGAATCGCTGCACGGCTACGAGTGGCTGCGCATGCACTACCTCGACGAGCGACCCGCGGGGACCGGCAGTGGTCGCACCGTGCTGTGCCTGCACGGTCAACCGACCTGGTGCTACCTGTACCGCAAGATGATCCCCGTATTCCTGGCCGCCGGGCACCGGGTCGTGGCGCCGGACTTCTTCGGCTTCGGCCGCTCCGACAAGCCGGTGGACGACGCGGTCTACACGTTCGGCTTCCACCGCGGGATGCTGATGCGCTTCATCGAGGCGCTCGACCTGCACCGGGTGACACTGGTCGTGCAGGACTGGGGCGGGCTCATCGGACTCACGCTGCCGATGGAGTATCCCGACCGGATCGACCGGCTGATCGTCATGAATACCGGGCTCGGTATCGGGCGCTCGCCCGGCCCCGGTTTCGACGCCTGGAAGGCCTTCGTGGCGGGCAAGCCCGATTTCGCGATCGGCGAGCTGATGCAGCGTTCCGTCGCCGGGCTCACGGCGGCGGAGGCGGCCGCTTACGACGCACCCTTCCCGGACCGGCGGTATCGGGCCGGCGTGCGTCGCTTCCCGGCGATCGTGCCCGTCGCGCCGGAAATGGAAGGCGCCGCGATCTCGCTGCAGGCCGCCCAGTTCTTCCGTGAGCGCTGGAGCGGACCGTCGTTCATGGCAATCGGCCTGCAGGATCCGGTGCTCGGACCGCCGGTGATGCAGGCTCTCGCGAAGACGATCCGGGGTTGCCCGCCGCCGCTCGAGCTGCCCGAGGCGGGGCACTTCGTGCAGGAGCACGGCGTGCGGGTCGCCGAGGCTGCGCTGGCCGCCTTCGGCGACGTGTGAGCGCGTGGCCCGGCGCGACCCTGCCGGCCTGCCTGCCGCGACTCGCACTGCGGCCTTCTTCGATTTCGACGGCACGATCATCGCGGGCTACTCGATCCTGGCATTCCTGAAGGATCGGGTACGACGCCGCGAGTTCGGCGCGGCCGGCCTCGCGCGCACGGCCGTTTCGCTCGCCCAATCGGCCCTCGGCCAGATCGACAGCCGCGAACTGATCTCACGCGGCATGCACGAGTGGAGTGGCCGTCCGCTCGCCGATCTCGAGGCGCTCGGTGAGCGGTTGTTCGAGTCGGAGCTGCGGGACCGGATCTTTCCCGAGATCCGCGCGCTGCTCGCCGAGCATCGCCGCCAGGGGCACGTGATCGCGATCGCCACGTCGGCGGCGCCGTTCCAGGTCGAGCCCGTCGCGCGCGAGCTCGGCATCGAGCACGTGCTCTGCACGCGGCTCGAGACCGTCGACGGCATCCTGACCGGCAAGTCGCGCGGGCCGGTCCTCTGGGGCCGGGCGAAGGCCGAGGCGGCGCGCGAATTCGCCCGCGCGCAGGGTATCGACCTGCGCCGCAGCCACTTCTATGCCGACGGCGACGAGGACGTCGCGTTGCTGCAGCTCGTCGGCCACCCGCATCCGACCAATCCGCGGCGGCAACTCGAGCGGATGGCCAGGACGAAGGGTTGGCCGATCCAGCACTTCAGGAATCGCGGCTCGCCGGGGCCCGATGCACAAGTGCGGAGCTTCCTTGCGACCGCGAGCGCGGTGCCCGTGTTCGCCGGCGCGGTTGCGATGCGCGCGCTGACCGGCGACCCGCGGCAGGCGGGAAATTTCCTGATGGCGACACTCACCGAGATCTCGCTCGGGCTGGGCAAGGTGCGCCTCAACGTGATCGGCGAGGAGAACCTGTGGGCGGCGCGGCCGGCGGTCTTCATCTGGAACCACCGCAACCTCTTCGACGCGCAGATCGTCGCGCGCCTCGTGCAGCGTGATTTCGGCGCCGTGGCCGGCACGGAGCTGCAGCGCGTGCCGCTGCTCGCGGCCGCGAGCCGGTTCATCCACATCGCATTCGTCGACCGCGGCGACACTCGCGCGGCGATCGCGGCGTTGCAGCCCGCGACAAAGCTGCTCGGCGAGGGCCTCTCGATGCTGGTGGCGCCGGAAGGCGCGAGCGCCGTCGGGTCCTCGATCGGCGAGTTCAAGAAAGGCGCGTTCCGGATGGCCATGGCGGCCCGGGTGCCCATCGTCCCGATCGTCATTCGCAACGTGGACGACATCGCCACGGCTGCCTCCGGTACGCTGCGGCCTGGAACGGTGGACGTCGTCGTGTTGCCGCCGGTCCGCGTCGAAGGCTGGACGCAACGCGATCTCGTCCGGCGCATCGCTGCGGTGCGGCAGTCGTTCGTGGACACGCTCGAGCACTGGCCGGCCGGGCCAGGGAAGCGCCACGCCCGGAGGAAGCGGCGTGAGGCATCGTGAACTGCAGTTGCCGGGGTGCCAGGACACCGCGCTGTTCGCGCAAGCCTGGCTGCCCGAGCGCGACCCGCGTGCCGTCGTCGTGATCGCGCACGGGCTCGCCGAGCACGGCGGGCGCTACCCGGAGGTCGCGGCGCGGCTCGTCGCGAGCGACTACGCGGTCTACGCGCTGGACCACCGCGGGCATGGGCGCTCCGGCGGGCCGCGGGCCAACATCGATCGCTTCGCCTACCTGGTCTCCGACCTGGGCACATTCGCGGGCCGCGCGCAACGCGAGCACCCCGGCGCACCCGTCTTCCTGCTCGGCCACAGCATGGGCGGCGCGGTCGCGCTCGCCTGCGCGCTGCGCTACAAGGGCAGCCTGAAAGGCCTCGCGCTGTCGGCACCCGCGCTCGCGACGGGCGAGGCCGTGTCGTCGTTCAAGAAGCTGACGCTCAGGCTGCTGTCGTCGCTCGCGCCGAATGCGGGCGCGCTGACTCTGCCCGCCAAAGCCATCAGCCGCGATCCCGCCGTGGTCGAGGCATACGAGCAGGACCCGCTGGTGTTTCGCGGCGCCATTCCGGCGCGGACGATCGTCGAATTGCTGCAGGCCATGGCCGGGTTTCCGGCCAGCGTCCCGGAGCTGCGCATCCCGGTGCTTGTCCAGCACGGCACGGCCGACTCGCTGGTGCCGCTCGCGGCCACACGACCCATCTACGACCTGCTCGGGCAGCCCAGGGCGCGCACGCTGCGCTACTACGAAGGCCTGTTCCACGAGGTGTACAACGAACCCGAGCGCGATCGCGTGATCGCCGACCTAGCCGCCTGGATCGAGGCTCACCGCTGAGTCGATGCGGGTGGCGGACAGCAGTGCCCGGGTTTCGGACTCGACCCTGCGCGCGCCCTCGTCGAGCAGGTAGTCGCGGAACGCGGCGGCAGCAGGCGGCAGCCAGCGCTCGGCGTGGTGCGCCACGTACCAGGTGCGCACGATCGGCGTGCCGTCCACGTCCAGCCGCACGAGGGCGCCGGTCGTGAGCTCGAGAAACAGTGTGTGCATGGAGGTCAGGCTGATCCCCAGGCGCGACATCACCGCATGCTTGGCCATCTCGTTGCCGGTCACCGTGATGCGCTCGCGCGGCACGATGCGGTGCATGGCGAGAAAGTTGTCGAGCATCGCGCGGGTGCCGGAGCCCGGCTCCCGTTGCACCACGCTCTCGTGGCGCAGCTCGATGGCCGGTACGCCGCGGGCGCCGTCGAGTGGATGTCCGGGCCAGGCGATGATCACGTGCGGGTTGGCGGCGAACGGCTCCAGCGCGAGAGGTGCGCCGCTCGCCCCCGCGGCGTCGGCAGCCGGCACCGCGCCGCGCCCCATCAGGGCGAGATCCACGTCGCCGTCGAGCACCCGACGCACCAGCTCGTCGCGGGGCAGCACCACCATGTTCACTGCGATGCCCGGCGAGCGCTGCCGGAACTCGGCGAGCAGCGGCGGCAGGATGTGGGTGCCGGTGCCGAGGATACCGAGGTGCAGCGTGCCCTCGTCACGCTTCCTGAGCGCATCGAGGTCCTTGTAGAGCAGGCCGAGCCGCGCCTGCACGTCGCCGGCGGCGGTCGCGACCTGCTCACCGACCACCGTCAAACGCAGCTTGCGGCCCAGCCGGTCGAACACCGGGACGCCCAGGGTCTTCTCAAGCTGCTGAACCTGCTGGGTGATCGCTGGACCGGTCATGTGCAGTGCCGCAGCCGCGCGGGCCATGGAACCATGCTCGGCCACGGCGCGGACGACCTGCAGTTGCCGCAGGCTGAGGTGACGCATTGGCATAAGTAATGCTTACCTGACACCCAACAAATACTAAGTATTCTTTATCAAGAGGGCGTCCTAGAGTCCAGCTATTGCTCACCGCGGCAGGAGGCGGACCCCATGGCGCAGACCCCAGCATCGGCCGGCAGCACCGGCCAGAGAACCACCGGCAACACGGCCGCCCGCTACAAGGCGGGTGTGCTCAAGTACAAGGAGATGGGTTACTGGGTGCCGGATTACGAGCCCAAGCCCACCGACGTGATCGCGTGCTTCCGCATCACGCCGCAGGACGGAGTCGAGCCGGACGAGGCGGCAGCGGCCGTCGCTGGCGAGTCATCCACTGCGACCTGGACGGTCGTCTGGACCGATCGACTGACCGCGGCCGAGCACTACCGGGCCAAGGCCTACCAGGTGGACCCCGTGCCGGGTTCGCCCGGCCAGTACTTCGCCTACATCGCCTACGACCTCGACCTGTTCGAGGAAGGCTCGATCGCGAACCTGACCGCGTCGATCATCGGCAACGTGTTCGGGTTCAAGCCGCTCAAGGCCTTGCGGCTCGAGGACATGCGCTTCCCGGTCGCCTACGTGAAGACCTTCAAGGGCCCGCCGACCGGCATCATCGTAGAGCGCGAGCGCCTCGACAAATACGGACGGCCGCTGCTCGGCGCGACCATCAAGCCCAAGCTCGGGCTGTCGGGCAAGAACTACGGCCGCGTCGTGTACGAGGGGCTCGCGGGCGGGCTCGACTTCACCAAGGACGACGAGAACATCAACTCGCAGCCGTTCATGCACTGGCGCGACCGCTTCAGTTTCTGCATGGAGGCCGTGCAGAAGGCGCAGGCGATGAGCGGTGAGGTGAAGGGTCACTACCTCAACATCACCGCCGGCACGATGGAGGAGATGTACCGGCGGGGCGAGTACGCCAAGCAGCTCGGCTCCTGCATCGTGATGATCGACCTCGTGATCGGCTGGACGGCGATCCAGTCGATCTCCGAGTGGGCGCGCCAGAACGACATGGTGCTGCACCTGCATCGCGCCGGCCACGGCACCTACACGCGGCAGAAGACCCACGGCATCTCGTTCCGCGTGATCTCCAAGTGGCTGCGCCTCGCGGGCGTGGACCACGCGCACGCCGGCACGGCCGTGGGCAAGCTCGAGGGTGATCCGCTGACCGTGCAGGGCTTCTACAACGTGTTGCGCGATGCCGTGACCGTGAAGGACCTGCCGCGGGGCATCTTCTTCGACCAGGACTGGGCGGGCCTTCGCAAGGTGATGCCTGTCGCGTCGGGCGGCATCCACGCGGGCCAGATGCACCAGCTGCTGGATCTGTTCGGTGACGACGTCGTGCTGCAGTTCGGCGGTGGCACGATCGGCCATCCGATGGGCATCCAGGCCGGCGCGCAGGCGAACCGCGTCGCGCTCGAGTCGATGGTGCTCGCGCGCAACGAGGGCCGCGACATCGCCAACGAGGGGCCGCAGATCCTCGCCGCGGCCGCGAAGACCTGCCGGCCGCTCGAGGCCGCGCTCACGACCTGGAAGGACGTCACGTTCAACTACGCCTCGACGGATACGTCGGACTTCGTGCCGACCCCGAGCGTCGCCTGAGGAGCCCGTCATGCGCATCACACAAGGCACTTTCTCGTTCCTGCCCGACCTGACCGACGAGCAGATCGGCAAGCAGGTGGAATACGCGCTCACGCAGGGCTGGGCGGTCTCGCTCGAGTACACGGACGACCCGCATCCCCGCAACGTCTACTGGGAGATGTGGGGCCTGCCGATGTTCGACCTCAAGGACCCGGCGGGCGTGATCGGCGAGCTGCGCGAGTGCCGCAAGGCGCACGCGGACTGTTACGTCAAGCTCAATGCGTTCGACTCGACGCTCGGCTTCGAGACGATGCGGATGTCGTTCATCGTGCACCGGCCGGCCGAGGAGGCCCGCTACAAGCTGCAGCGCGAAGAGTGCGAGAACCGGCTCGTGCGCTACACGCTCGAGCGCGCATGAGCGAGTCGGTCGACCTGCAGGCGCTGCTCGTCGAGACCGGCGTCCGCGAGGTGCTCGACGAGCTCGACCGCGAGCTCGTCGGCCTCGTGCCGGTCAAGACCCGCATCCGCGAGATCGCGTCGCTGCTCGTGGTCGACAAGGCGCGCGCCGCGCTTGGCGTCGAAGGCGCCAAGCCCTCGCTGCACATGTGCTTCACGGGCAACCCGGGCACGGGCAAGACCACGGTCGCGATGCGGATGGCGACGATCCTGCACCGCCTCGGGCACGTCCGCAGGGGCCACCTGGTCGCCGTGACGCGCGACGACCTGGTCGGCCAGTACATCGGCCACACCGCGCCGAAGACCAAGGAGGTGCTGAAGCGCGCGATGGGCGGCGTGCTGTTCATCGACGAGGCGTACTACCTCTACCGGCCCGAGAACGAGCGCGATTACGGCCAGGAGGCGATCGAGATCCTGATGCAGGTGATGGAGAACCAGCGCGAGGACCTCGTCGTGATCTTCGCCGGCTACAAGGGCCGCATGGACACGTTCTTCCAGAGCAACCCCGGCCTCGGCTCGCGGGTCGCGCACCACATCGACTTCCCCGACTACTCGGTCGACGAGCTTGGCGAGATCGCCGAGCGCATGGTGACGGCCCTCGGCCTGCGGCTCTCGACGCCGGGCCGGCAGGCGCTCGGCGAGTACCTTCAGCTGCGCCGCGAGCAGCCTAATTTCGCCAACGCCCGTTCGCTGCGCAACGCGCTCGACCGGGCCCGGCTGCGCCAGGCGCGCCGCTTGCTCGAAGCCGGCCGCGTGGACGCCGGCATGCTGATGACGCTCGAAGCCGAAGACATCCGCGCGAGCCGCGTGTTCGACGCGGCCCCTGCCAGCGGCGCTACCGAGGAGGCCCCATGCTGAACCCCGGCTATACGACGATCTCGAAGTTCCTGATCCAGCAGGTGCCCGAAGGGCCGCACGGGCGCGAGCTCGCTGCGCTGCTCGTCGACGTCGCGGCGGTCATCAAGGCGATCTCGGCGGCCGTGGGCAAGGGCCCGCTGGTCGGCCTCGCCGGGCTCGCGGGCACCGAAAACGCGCAGGGCGAGTCGCAGAAGAAGCTCGACCTGCTCGCCGACGAGCTGTTCGCGCGCGGCGTCGAGTGGAGCGGCCTGATCGGCGCGCTCGCCTCGGAGGAGATGGAGGAGGTGCACTTCGTCGAAGGACACGGCCGGCTCGCGCTGGTGTTCGACCCGCTCGACGGCTCGAACAACCTCGACCTGAACGTGCCGGTCGGCTCGATCTTCTCGATCCTCGCTTTGCCCGAGACGGCGCGCAACACCTCTGCGGTGCTGCAGCCCGGGACGCGCCAGCTCGCTGCCGGCTACGCGATCTATGGTCCCGCGACGCAGGTCGTGATCACCGTGGGTCGCGGCGTGCACGGCTTCACGCTCGACCGCGAGATCGGCAACTTCGTGCTGACCCATCCTGACATTCGCGTGCCGGACGAGGGCTCCGAATACCTGATCAACGCCTCGAATCGCCGCTTCTGGGAACCGCCGATCACTCGCTACGTGGACGAGTGCAAGGCGGGCAAGGAGGGTCCGCGCGGCAAGGACTTCAACACGCGCTGGATCGCCTCGATGGTGGCGGACGTGCACCGCATCCTGCTGCGCGGCGGCATCTACATGTACCCGCGCGACCAGAAGGAAGCCAATCGCGAGGGCCGGCTGCGCCTGCTGTACGAAGCCAACCCGATGGCGATGATCATCGAGCACGCGGGCGGCGCGGCCTCGACCGGCCGCGGGCGCATCCTCGACGTGACGCCGGAGCGCCTGCACCAGCGCGTGCCGGTGATCCTCGGCTCGCGCGAGGAGGTTGCCCGCGTCGACCGCTATCACGCCGAGTACGACCGCGGCGAGGACAAGCCATACAGCTCGCCGCTGTTCGGCGAGCGCTCGCTGTTCACCAACGCCTGAACCGAACCCGGGAGCGGACCCCATGTCGGCAAGACACCCCATCATCGCGGTCACGGGCTCGAGCGGAGCCGGAACGACGACGGTCAAGACGACCTTCGAGTGGATCTTCCGCCGCGAGAAGATCGACGCGGCCATCGTCGAGGGCGATGCGTTCCACCGCTATGACCGCGCGGCCATGCGCGAGAAGATGAAAGAGTCGGAGGCCACCGGAAACCAGAATTTCAGCCACTTCGGCCCCGAATCGAACCTGTTCGGTGAGCTCGAGGCGCTGTTCAAGAGCTACGCGCTGAACGGCAAGGGCCGCTCGCGCACCTACATCCACGACGCAGAGGAAGGCGCACGGTACGGCGGCGCGCCGGGCACGTTCACGCCCTGGCAGGACGTCGGCGAGGGCTCGGACCTGCTGTTCTACGAAGGGCTGCACGGCGCCGTGCAGACGCCCGAGCACGACGTCGCACGCCACGTGGACCTGCTGGTCGGCGTGGCCCCCAGCATCAACCTCGAGTGGATCCAGAAGCTGCACCGCGACCGCAGCCGGCGCGGCTATTCGACCGAGGCGGTCGTGGACACGATCCTGCGGCGAATGCCGGACTACGTGAACTACATCTGCCCGCAGTTCTCGCGCACGCACATCAACTTCCAGCGCGTGCCGACCGTGGACACGTCGAACCCGTTCATCGCCAAGGACATCCCGACCGCCGACGAGAGCTTCCTGATCGTCCGCTTCGCGAACCCGAAGGGCATCGACTTCCCGTACCTGCTGTCGATGGTGCACGACTCGTTCATGTCGCGGCCGAACACGCTGGTGCTGCCCGGCGGCAAGCTGCCGATCGCGATGCAGATCATCCTGACGCCGCTGATCCTGAGGATGATGGACACCAAGAAGCGGGCCTACTGAACGGCGGCGGATTTCCGCGATTCCATTGCGGGCGCCGGCCGCCTGTAATGGCGCCATGGATGCTCCAGGCGGCGGCAAGGGTTGGCATTGCCTCGACGCGGCCGAGGCGCTGGCCGCGGTCGACGCGACGCCGGACGGGCTGACCCAGGCCGAGGCGGAGCGCCGTCTCGGGCAATTCGGGCCCAACCTGCTGCCCTCCGAACCGCCGCCGGGCTGGCTCGCGATCGGCCTGCGGCAGCTGCGCAGCCCGCTCATCTACGTGCTGCTGGCCGCTGCGGCGGTCGCCCTCGCGCTGGGCGACCTGACCGACGCGGCCTTCATCGGCGTCGTCCTGCTCGTGAACTCCGCGCTCGGTGGCTGGCAGGAGTGGCACGCCCAGCAGCAGAGCCAGAGCCTGCAGAAGCTGCTGCGCATCCGCGCGACGGCGCTGCGCGATGGGACCGCAGTCGAAGTGGACGCCGAGGCGCTGGTCCCCGGCGACATCGTCACGATCGAGAGCGGCCAGCGCGTGCCGGCCGACCTGCGGCTGCTCGATGACCACGGCCTCGAGGCGGAAGAGGCCGCGCTGACCGGCGAGTCACTGCCGGTGCCGAAGGCGGCGCAATGGCGGGGGGAGCCCGAGATCGAGCTCGGCGATCGGCAGAACATGTTGCACGCGGGTACGACCATTGCGCGCGGCCGGGGCCGGGGCGTCGTGGTCGCCACCGGGTCCGCGACCGTGATCGGCGGACTGGCGATCACGATGGCCGCCACCGAGCGCGGCAAGGCACCGCTGATCGAGCGCATGGAGCGCTTCAGCCGCGTGGTCGCCGTCGTGGTGCTTGCGGCCGCCGTCGTGATCGGCGCGGTCGGCGTGCTGGTCAACGAGCAGTCCATCGCGACGATGTTCGCCTTCGGCGTGGCGCTCGCGGTGTCCGCGATTCCGGAAGGCCTGCCGGTCGCCGTCACCGTCACGCTGGCGATCGCGGCGCGGCGCATGGCGAAGCGCGGCGCAATCGTGCGACGCCTGCCGGCGGTCGAGGGTCTCGGCAGCTGCACGCTGATCGCCAGCGACAAGACCGGCACGCTGACCTGCAACGAGCTGACCGTGCGCGAGATCCAGGTCGCGGGGCCGGTCGTCTTCGCAGTCAGCGGCGCGGGCTACGAGCCGAACGGCACCATCGTCGCGCAAGATGGCGCGGCTGCGGACGGTCCGGGACTTGCTCGTGCGCTGGAGATCGCCGTCGCGTGCAACGACGCCGATCTGCGCCGTCGCGAGGACGCCTGGGCCTGGCGCGGCGACCCTACCGACATCGCACTGCTCGTGCTCGCCGCCAAGCACGGCGTCGACCGCGATGAAGTTCTGAGCCGGGCGCCGCGCGTCGACGAGATCCCGTTCGAGGCGGACCGGCGCTACGCGGCGAGCTATCACGCCCGCGATGGCCTGACCTGGGTGGCGGTCAAGGGCGCGCCGGAGCGCGTGCTCGACATGTGCCGCCTCACGCCCGAGGGGCTCGACGCTGCGCGGACGGCTGCGGAAGGCATGGCGGCGCGAGGCCTGCGCGTGATCGCGCTGGCGTCGGGCGAACTGCCGGCGGGCAGCGACCGGTCCGCCGCGCCGGGCGACCCGAGCGGCCTCGAGTTTGCTGGATTGATCGGCCTGATCGACCCGTTGCGGCCGGAAGCGCGCGATGCAGTCCGCCGCTGCAGGGAGGCGGGGATCCGGGTGATCATGGTCACCGGCGACCACCCGGTGACGGCGCTGGCGATCGCGCGCGATCTC
>Ga0209262_10000716_pt1 | contig 14203 bp, 7 predicted proteins | sample Lowcelwee11metaG_FD_187171 | JGI IMG/M metagenome (GOLD analysis project Ga0209262, IMG submission 187171) | Freshwater pond sediment microbial communities from the University of Edinburgh, under environmental carbon perturbations - Low... | ecosystem: Environmental > Aquatic > Freshwater > Pond...
CGGCGGTAAACTCGCCACGGACACCGTGTTCAGGACCGTAGAGGGCAACCAGTTTTACATCCGGGGCATTGAAAAGGATGTCTACGGTTGACCTGAGCTGGCTGTCAACACCGGTCGGGTTGGTCACAAGCCCGACTCTCTTGCCTTTCAGAATGCCAAAATTGCTTTCCGCAAGCTGCTCGATGCCTGTCGAGACGACCTGCCCTGATGAAATGAGAGATGTGGCACAAACTGCAATAATCATCGAAGCTGTGCGGATGACCGATTTCTGAACTGAATTCATCTGCATGATCTATTTGTATTATGTATTATATCTATCTGGTTTGAGGATATAAAAATAAGAAATTATTCAGGTTTAGCTTGCGTCAGAAGCTGTCATAACTGCATTTCGGGGCAATACAATATAATAATATAAGATTATGGCAGAAATTTGGAAACAGCCTTTGTGCTCTATGGGAATACCTTTGTATCCATTAGTGGTTCAGTGTTTTATGATTTACCACAAAGGCATTCAAGGAGTTTTATTCAGTCCACTGCGGGCTCTCTGCAGATTTATCCCGGCATCTGCTTTCTCCTGAAAAAAATAATATCACTATTGACTTGAATTAAAATAAATTTTTAAATTTGAAGATGTAAGATGTAATACAACATTTCATGAAGCCCTTAAACTACCTTATTCTCTTATTATGTGTTGTTCAGCTTGCCGGATGTCAGAAAAAAGAGGTCCCTGCCGAACTGCAGGAACAGCTTGATTCGATCGCAGCTGTCATGGTACCCCAGCATGCCGAAGCCCTGTGTGACGTAAATTTGATCATGGGAGAAGGCGGAAACCTCATTCTCAAAGGTGAGACGAACCTGGTCCGGGCAAAGGAAGAGATCCTTGCTCTGCTTGGCAGTTCAGGTTACAGTTTTACCGACAGCATCACCGTGTTGCCTGATCCGGCAGTGGTTGAGAAACCGTGGGGGCTGATCACCGTGAGCGTCTGCAATATCAGGAGCGAACCGGCACATGCTTCGGAGCAGTCAACCCAGGCACTTATGGGCACACCTGTAAGGATTCTGAACAAACGAGGAGGCTGGCACCTGGTCCAGATGCCTGATTCATATATCGGATGGGTCAGAAATACTCTGATTGAGTTAACTGACGCTGAAATGGTTGCATGGAAAGGCAGTGACAGGGTGATATACCTCGGGCACACCGGGGTGATCACCGACAGCAGGGGCGAGACCGTATCAGACGTTACCTTCGGTGCGATACTTGTCAGAAGCGGTTCACGTGGTGACAGATGGACCGTCGTCCTGCCTGACGGAAGAACCGGCGAGGTTAAGAAGAGTGAAGCGGCTGAGTTGAAGATATGGGCTGAGAGCGTCGATATCGAACCGCAGAGACTGATCCGTTTTGCCAGATCATTCATGGGCACACCCTACCTGTGGGGAGGGACATCGACAAAGGGGGTAGACTGCAGCGGCTATACAAAGACGATATACTATTACGGAGGTGTTATCATGACCCGGGACGCATCAGGCCAGTTCAAGTATGGGGAAGAGGTCAGCATTGAAAAGCCGGTGGAGTCGCTTGCCCCGGGTGACCTTCTCTATTTTGGCAGCGTAAGAGACGGAAAAAAGAGTATTACACACACCGGGATGTATATCGGAGAGACTGAATTCATACATGCGACGGCAGGGCCGGGGATGGTGATAATCAACAGCTTCGACTCAACCAGGACGAATTACAGCGCCAACCTGCTGAAGTCACTGCAGGGTGCCAGGCGTGTGACAGGTTTCACAGAGGGAAAGGGTCTGGAACGTGTTTCACAACATAGCTGGTATTTCTGAAATCATATGAAGAAAAGAGAATTCATTAAGATAGGCGGGCTCGCAGCAGGAGCTGTAATATCAGGGTGTACAAACTCACCAGCCGAAAGGGCATCAGCCACAGGAATCTTACGGAAAAAGGGCAGCTCTGTACTGAAACTCAGTTTCAGACCGTATGAATTGCAGCTTAAGCACGTTTTTACGGTAGCGTCCAATTCAAGGACGACCACCCCGGTCGTGCTTACAGAGATCGAGTATGACGGTGTAGTCGGTTATGGAGAGGCCTCCATGCCCCCTTACCTCGGTGAAAGTCATAAGTCGGTGACCGAATTCCTTTCAAAAGTTAACCTTGAACAGTTCTCTGATCCTTTCCTTATAGAAGATATACTGGGTTATGTTGAGAACATCATGCCGGGCAACTATGCTGCCAAGGCCGCGGTTGACATTGCCCTCCATGATCTCACCGGGAAGCTTGTCGGTCAGCCATGGTTCAGGCTCTGGGGGCTGAATCCTGTGAAGACGCCCTTTACGAGTTTTACTATTGGCATTGATACACCCGATGTTGTGACCGAAAAGACCAGGGAAGCCGATGTTTACAGTATCCTGAAGGTCAAGCTTGGAAGAGACAATGACAGGGAGATGATCGAGACTGTCAGATCAGTCACCGGCAAACCCGTTTACGTTGATGTCAACCAGGGATGGAAGGATAAGGAGAAAGCCCTTGAGATGATACAGTGGCTCAGCGAAAGGAACGTGATCTTTGTTGAGCAGCCCATGCCAAAAGAGCAGAAGGATGATATTGCATGGATTACAGAGAGGAGCCCGGTGCCGATACTTGCCGACGAGGCCCTTCAGACGCTCCCTGAGCTTCTTGGAATGAGAGGCATTTACACAGGCATAAATGTCAAGCTCATGAAGTGCGGCGGAATGAACGCGGCTTACAAGATGATGACTATGGCAAGGCAGATGGGGATGAAGATCCTTATCGGCTGCATGACCGAGACCTCATGTGCCATCTCTGCCGCAGCACAGCTATCACCCCTTGCCGACTGGGCAGACCTCGACGGAAACCTGCTGATAAGCAATGATCTTTACGAAGGGGCAACAATAGTGGATGGCAAAGTGACCCTGCCTGACAGGCCCGGTATCGGGATAACCGGAAGAAGTTCATAACATACAACAGATTCCATAATACTAATTGATTTAACAGGAGGAAGTGTTTATGCAATCGAAAGCACATCAGGAAGCTGAACACTTCCTGAAAAACGAAACACAGTTTCATCTGGGGATGCTCCCTACAGAACAGGCAAATCCCAAAACACGTGATCTTGACAAGGTGTTCGCAGCAAGTACTTCTGAGGGGGTGAAAAAGCTCCTTTCGGTTGACCTTGACATCTATCCGATGGCAAAAAAGATATTCAGGAGCAGCGAGTATGAGAAGCTGGTAAAGGACGGAACAAAGGCCGTTACTGAAGGAAAGAAGATTGTCTTTTCGGGATGCGGTGCCACCGGACGACTGAGCATCTTGCTGGAATCATTCTGGAGATGCTTTTTCAGGGAGTTGCATGACACTCATCCGGGGATATACAATAAAGTGAAAGCTGTCGAGAACTCCGTCTTCAGCATAATGACCGGCGGTGACTATGCCCTTATACGTGCTGTGGAATACTTTGAAGACTACCAGGAATTCGGGAGGCAGCAGGCCAGGGAACTGGATATAGCTGCCGGTGACATACTGGTCGCAATTACAGAGGGCGGCGAGACTTCTTCCGTTCTGGGTACCGTGGCCGAAGCAGCAGATCGCGGAGCAGAAGTATTCCTCATGTTCAATAATCCGGCTGACATTCTGTGCAAGTACATCGAACGGTCAAGAAAAGCTATCGAAGACCCGAGAGTCACGGTCCTCGACCTCTTCTGCGGACCTATGGCCATTGCCGGTTCTACCAGGATGCAGGCTACGACCTCCGAGCAGCTTATTGCCGGCGCGGCCCTGGAAACGATGCTGGGCGGGTATTTCAGGACGGTACTCACTTCAGATGAGCTGAAAACTCTGAATATTAATGAGATAGATTATGCGGAAGCATACGTTTACATGCTGAATGAACTGCTTTCGGACAAAAACACCGGGGTCCTCGGGCAATATATAGAAGTCGAGAAAAATACCTACCGCGATCATGGGCTGGTGACTTACTTTGGAAATGCATTCATGCTAGATATCTTTACCGACACCACTGAGCGTTCTCCGACATTTATGCTTCCGCCGTTCAGGAAGTATGACGATGCAATTGCCCCTCCGTCATGGGCTTTCGTGAAAAACCCTCTCATGCCAACAGTTGAGGCCTGGGACATGGTTCTTGGCCGTCCGCCAAGATGCCTCGGGTGGAACAGTGATCTCTACAAAAAGATGGGCGCGCCTGAAGCCCTTGTCTCCCAGCCGCCGCTGCTCGACAGTACACAGATCATTAAATTCCATATCGGAAACGAAGATGATAAATCCCGTCTTTCAAGAACTCCGAATGTTGCAGTTAATGTTATCGGCCGGAGGGAAGTGCTGAGTCCGGGCTATAAAGATTATAAGCGCTCGCTGGAAACAGCCACCGCAAAGTTTCAGAGAAGAGTTGCCTTCGTGATAGGTAATTGTGATGAGGTTGCAGAATACAATATTTCTTTTACCCCGGTCAATACAGTCCTGAATCTGATTGACAGGCTGGCCGTAAAAGTGGTATTGAATACAGTATCGACAGGCACAATGGTAATGATGGGCAGGGTGCTGGGCAACTGGATGAGCTGGGTTGATGTTACAAACAAGAAGCTCAAGGACAGGGCAATACGCCTGATATCGGATATTTGCGGCATCAGCTACAAGGAGGCCTGCTATTCGCTTCATGAATCTCTTGAGGAGCTGAAGGCTTATAATGCCTCCGACAAGGAGAAACCATCTCCGGTGCAGTATACCATCAGGAAAATAAAAGCAGAGGTATAATCTTAAAAATAAAAAGATAAACACCGGCCAGTCATGACCCCTCTGCTGATCCTTGCCATATTCCTGATCTATACTGTGATCCTCTTTGCTGTCACCTGGTTCACATCAAGAAAGGCAGACAGCCAGTCGTTCTTTATCGGTAACAAATCTTCAATCTGGTTTGTGGTTGCATACGGGATGATAGGTGCTTCTCTCTCAGGTGTTACCTTCATGTCCGTTCCCGGCTGGGTAAAGGATACCCAGTTCAGTTATATGGTGGTCGTACTGGGAAACCTGTTCGGGTACGCGGTCATTGCACTGGTGCTGCTTCCCCTCTATTACAGGCTGAAGCTTACATCCATCTATACATATCTCAATCAGCGATTCGGTTTCTGGTCATACAAGACAGGTGCCGCATTCTTTATTCTTTCCAGAACGCTTGGTGCCTCACTGCGCATGTTCCTGGTTATTAATGTTATGCAGATATTTGTCTTCGATGCATGGAATGTTCCGTTCTGGATAAATGTGCTTATTTTCATCGTCCTGATTATTCTTTATACGCTTAAAGGAGGTATAAAGACCATAATTTGGACAGACACATTTCAGACAACTTTCATGCTGCTTGCCGTGGTTCTGACAGTGGTATTCATAAGCAGGGACCTGAATATTTCACTGCCTAAACTCTTCACCGCGGTGAAAGACAGTCCTGCTTCAAACATGTTTATACTTGACTGGAGCCATCCGAGGTTTTTTCTGAAACAGTTCTTCAGCGGTATGTTCATAACAATCAGCATGACGGGACTTGACCAGGAGATGATGCAGAAGAACCTGAGCTGCCGCAATATCAGGGAGGCCCAGAAAAATATGTTTACCTTCAGTGCAATACTGGTCTTTGTAAACCTGGTTTTCCTCTTCCTCGGAGCCCTGCTCCTTATTTACGCTCAGGCAAAAGGGGTGGTTGTTGCATCGAGTGATGACCTCTTCCCGACAATCGCCATCAAGTTCCTCGGGCCGCTGGCGGGAATAGTCTTCCTGGTAGGCCTTATATCAGCGGCATTTCCAAGCGCTGACGGAGCAATGACTTCACTTACCACTTCGGTAAGCATCGATTTTCTGGGGCTCGATCAGCGAAAAGGAATCTCAGAGGTTAAAAGAACCAGGATCAGATACGCAGTGCACCTCTCGATTGCGCTGGTGTTCTTTATAAGCGTAATGATATTCAGTGTACTGGAAAACAAGGCTGTCATCGATAAGCTCTTTACAATTGCAGGATATACCTATGGCCCGCTGCTTGGATTGTATTCGTTCGGATTATTCACCAGCCGAAGAGTATCTGACAGGGTGACTCCCGTCATTGCAATACTTTCTCCGGTAATTTGTTACATCCTCAGCAGGTTCTCGGTAGAACTCTTCAATGGCTATAAGTTTGGCTTCGAGCTGCTTCTGCTCAACGGGTTCCTTACTTTCATGGGGTTACTTCTGTTCAGCAAAAAAAATACGGAGGTTGCAGCAGAAAAATGATGATATAAAATTAAGCAGTGGTAATACATCCTACCAGAAAAATATATATATTGCATAGACTTGCCCGGAAGAAAATACTTGACTAAATAATATAACCTAATCTATTCATTTAACCCTAAAACAAATCACATGAGAACAAAACTATTAACGTTGTTTACGGTTTTGGGACTGATGCTCGCACAAAGCATCCATGCACAACCCAAGACCGTAACAGGCTCTGTCACAGACGCCAGCACCAATGAAACGTTGCCAGGGGCCAATGTGATTATCAAGAACACCACTACCGGGACAAGCACTGATGTGAATGGTAACTATTCAATCGTGGTTTCACCGGGACAGGTACTTGTATTCAGCTCCCTCGGATACGCCACACAGGAGATCACGGTGGGCTCATCCAACAGGATAAATGCAAGCCTCAGACCTGACGTTACGATGATCGAAGATGTTGTTGTAACCTCTGAGTTCGGTATGAAGCGTATATCGAAGGCTGTCGGTTCATCGGTGCAGAACGTGAAAGCTACCGATATCACCGAGTCAGGCCGCGATAACTTCATCACTGCTCTCCAGGGACGTGTTGCAGGTATGACCGTAGGAACAACCAGCGGTGCGCCCGGCGCTTCGACAACGGTTGTCCTCAGGAGCCTTACCTCAATATCCGGTAATAACCAGCCGCTCTATATCATTGACGGTGTCCCGATGAACAACTCTACCTTCAACCCGATAAACCAGGTTGGCTCGTCATCACTCGAGTATTATTCGGTAAGGAACCTTGACTATGCTTCGAGAGGTAACGACCTCAACCCTGAGGATATCGAATCGATGACAGTGCTGAAAGGTGCCGCTGCTGCCGCTCTTTACGGCTCCGATGCATCAAACGGTGCTATCATTATCACCACCAAGAAGGGGACTGAGGGTAAAGGAAAACTTTCATACAACAACTCGTTCCGCTGGGACGATGCCTACGGCTATCCTGAGTTCCAGACTAAATACGCCAATGGCCAGTACGGGACGACTAACTATTATTATATTAACAGGTTTGGTGGTACCTATCCTTCAGGGATGCAGTTATATGACAACTACGCCAGCGTCCTGCAGACCGGATTCACGCAGAGACACAACCTCTCTGCTGAAGGGGGTAATGAAAGATTTACTATACGCTCTTCAGCATCAATACTCGACCAGACCGGTGTAGTCAAGACATCAGGGTTCAGCAGGTTTAATATTGCCCTGGCAGGTACGGCAAAGATCAATGACTGGTTCTCAGTTGAATCATCAATGAGCTATGCTTCCACCACCAACGACAAGGTCCCGATCGGAACAGAAGGACCTCTGTACAGGACGATGCTCTGGCCATCAGTTGACGACATGTCTGAATACCTTGCACCCGATGGCATACGTATGGCCACACCTGAGTATTATCTTGACGGTGACCTGCTTAATCCGTTGTATGGTTTGTACAAGAACAAATTCTACGATGAATCAAAGCGCTTCATCTCAAATATCACCGCCAACTTCACACCCATAGAGAAAACGTACGTGAAAGTAATCATGGGCTGGGACGTAGGTCAGCAGACATACACGACCTCCAGGCATCCCTATTACGCTGCCTATAACAACGGCAACGGATACTACAACGTAACAAAGGCCAACTTCTCAGACCCGACCCTCAATATTCTTGCCGGTTACGACAACACGTTCCTCGATCAGAATCTCTCCCTGTCAGTTCAGGTAGGATATCACCAGCTTGAGAACGGTGTAAGTAACGTTGCAACTACGGGATCTAAGTTTGCCGTTGTTGACTTTCAGTCTATTAACAACTGTGATCCCCTCTCTATCAGCTCGACACAGAGAAACACAAAGAGAAGGATACAGGCCATCTCAGCCCAGGTGGCACTGGGATACAGGGAGATAGCGTACCTGACCTTCAGGGCAAGGAACGACTGGTCTTCAACCCTTCCGATTGAGAACAACCAGTACTTCTATCCGGCAGTTGAAGCTTCATTCATAGTTACCGAGCTTGATTTCATGCAGGCTGTTACTCCCATCAACTACCTGAAGCTTCGCGGCTCGATCGCACAGGTTGGTAAAGATGCCGGTCCGCTCGAGATAGACCCGCAGCTTGAACCTACAGTCCTCTGGGGTGGCGGTTACCGTTACGGGTTTACCGGACCGAACAAGAAGCTTGTTCCTGAGATGAATACATCGAAGGAGATCGGTTTTGAAGGACGGTTTGTCAAAGACAGGATCAATGCAGACTTTACATATTTCTGGACCCAGTGCGAAGATCAGATCGTTAAAGGATTCCGAATGAGCTACGGCACCGGCTTTGTTCTCAACAACATGAACGTTGGCGAGTTCAAGACCTGGGGATGGGAAGGGCATATTGACGGTGATGTTGTCAAAACAGCTAGCGGTATTCGCTGGAACATCGGCGTCAACGCATCACACACTGATTCAGAAGTGACCTATCTGCCTGAAAATCTGTCGGAATATTACAACGCTTATACATGGAACTCAGGTAACATACGTAACGGAATCATGGTTGGTTATCCTGTTACATCATGGACGGGTCTTGCATACCTGCGAAATAAGGCAGGTGATGTTCTTATAAGCCCGACATCAGGGCTTCCTGTGACAAGCAGCTCATGGAGTGTTATCGGAGACCGTGAACCCAAACTGCGGTTTGGCCTGACAACAAACGTGAGCTACAAGGGCTGGCGGTTATCTGCAATGTTTGCAGGACGCTACGGAGCAACTGTTGTCAACGGTACAAAGAGGACAATGATGCAGTACGGAACCAGCTGGGAATCGGTTAAACTTCGTGAAAGCGGTGCCGTTATATTTAACGGAGTGCTTCAGGACGGAAATGAGGAGACTGCAACACCCACACCAAACAACATCGTTGTTGATTACGGGACATTCGCTACTACATATACCGGCGGTGATGAGGACTGGCTTGAAAAAGATGTCAATTATCTCAGATTGCAGGAACTCCGTCTTGCCTACGTATTCCCGAGCAAGATGCTGGCGAGGACGCCATTTGCAACTGCTACAGTTTTTGCTGCCGGGAATGACCTTGCAGTTTGGACCAACTACTCCGGCATAGATGCCGTCGGTAACACAGTTTCTGCAGCCGCAGGCGGTACGGGTGGTGAAGGCATGGACGTGTGGTCACTGCCGAGCCCCAGGGGCTATTCAGTAGGCCTGAGTGTGACATTCAAATAATCGATAATTATGAAAACTATGATAAAGAAAATATCACTTCCAGTAATTTTGCTTGCGTCGCTGCTTTTCGTCACGACAAGTTGTGAGGATTACCTTGATGTCAATCAGAATATTGACGCCCCGGCTGCGGTTGAAGGTTACCTTTACCTCGCCGGTATACAGCAGGCATATAATGGCATGTACTGGGATGTACGTGCCACAGGACCTCTCACCCAGATGATGGGTACAAGCTCATATACTACATTCGCAACACATTATTATTCGGCAGGCAGTGATGCTGCAGGGGAGATGTGGCGTTTTATTTACTGGCTTCAGGGGATGAACCTTGAGAATATGATCAACCAGTCGATAGACAACGAGGAGTGGACCCTGGCCGGTATCGGACTTGCCATGAAGGCATTCTCATGGGACCAGATGACCAAATATCACGGCGAACTGATCCTGAAGGACGCTTTCATTCCAGGTCTCCTGTCACACAGGTATGACTACCAGGACACTGTTTATACTGCAGTACGTAACTGGGCTTATAAGGCTATAGAGTACCTTCAGATGCCTGACCCGATCAACTACGGTACAAAGATCAGCGCCAATGATTACATCTACGCCGGTGACAAGTCAAAGTGGATTAAGTTTGCCTACGGAGTGATAGCCAACAACCTGGCCTCCCTCTCAAACAAGTCTGACTTCACAACAGAATATGCCCAGGAGCTCATTGATGCAGCCAACAAATCATTCCAGACATTTGCTGATGATGCTACTGTAAAAATTGGTGGCGGCGGAGCAGCTGCAGCCCAGTCAGCCTACAACAACTTCTGGGGCACCTTCAGGGGTAACCTCTCACGCGTCTGGTTCCAGCACGAATATGCTGTACAGGTATTTACCGGATCTGTTCCAAGGTATGATGAGACTACAGGTAACAAGATATCAGCTGTCCCTGCAAACACTTATTATCCTTACGAACTGGCAGCCAAGCAGATAATCTGCGACACCATGGTCTCACAGACAGGTCGCTTTGATCCCCGCGTGGCAGTCAAGCTTGCCACTGTTGACGATCCGACCTATGACAACATGAGCAACATCAGCCATATCAAGAGGCGCAAATACTACGGCGGAGCAACAACAAGCTTCACCGGTCCCATCGGACAGGCACCTTCATATTACGGGAGGAACTCAAGCTCAGCATACGCCGGTACACCAACAGCACCGGCTCATGATGGCAGTGGCCGCTGGCTGTACAGGGACAATGCCCCTTATATACTGATGACATGCGCCCAGATAAAGTTCTGCCTGGCAGAGGCATACTTCAAGATGGGCATGAAGACCGAAGCTTTCACGGCATTCAAGGCTGGTGTTAGGGCTGATCTTGATTTCACAGGTAACTATATCGTCCCGGGCTCAGCCGGCAAGCCTGAAGGGGGCGATAAGATCACAAAGGCCACATTCACGACCCTGGCAACAGAATACGCTACAGGGCCTTATGTTGACGGCCTTCCAAGTGCAGACTTTTCCCTCTCTCATATCATGATGCAGAAGTGGGTTTCCCTCTATCCGTGGGGTGCCTGCGAAGCATGGGTCGACATGAGGAAGTATCATTATGATATCGCCTATACCGGAGATTATCCTGCCAGCGGAAACGGCTGGGACCTCTCCAGTGTTGATCAGAAGTGGGATTCGAACCCGGCTAAGATCTTCAAGGGATTCTTCCTGTTGCCTGCTGAGGTTCAGGGTCGCCGGACAGCCTTCAACACATTCAATGAAGGTTCGCCATGCTACCGCATCCGTCCGCGCTACAACTCGGAATACATGTGGAATAAACCCTCACTTGAGGCGCTCAAGCCGATCTCAGGTATGGCGCCAAACTATCAGTGCTCCATTCCCTGGTTTGCTTATCCGGGTGCTATGCCCTTAGAGTAATTGCATGAACAATTAAAATAGACGAAAAATGAAAATAATAAAATATCTAAGTCTGATTGTGGCTGTGGCACTTACAGTTTCGTGCGAGAAACATGAAATTGTCTACGATGCAGAGCCCACTTCCGGAATGGCTGAGTTCCAGCTTCACTATTATGTGCCTGTTACCGTCACCTCAGCCAATAACATCACCAAGGTCGAGATCAACGGCAAGCTGTATGCCAATAACAAGGCTCCTCTCAATACCTACAACGTAATACCGAGCGGTAGCACAGGGCGCTTCTATGCAGTCAATCCCGGTAATGTAAACATCAAGATGTACCAGGGTACTGACATGGCGACGCTTGTATACGACCAGAACGTAAATATGGCGGCAGGTAAGCAGAATGTTATGGTTCACAGTTTCTCTGCTGTACCGTATGTGTTTGATAATGATTATCCCTATACAGGTAATTTAACCGAGATAACTGACTCCACATGCTGGATCAAGTTTTATAACATGCTGTATGAGAACAATGCAAGCACTCCTACAACGCTGAGACTGCAGTACCAGTATATCGATTACCGCACCAACCTGCCGGTCAACATTGGCGGACCGGTAGCATTCGGTGAATCAACGGAAGGCTGGGCAAAGGTAACAGTTGTCAAGGACAACCCCGTTTCCGGAGGCTCACGTTCGATGGGTCTGCGCTGCAAGGTTGTAGATCAAAGTGGTGCTATCATCGGTGATCTCCAGTACATGAACACCAGCGGAGCATATGTAAGCTGGACCGGGACACAAACACTTGTCATCGGCCGAAGGTATCACCATACGTTTGCAGGGCTTAGAGCCGCAACAACGGCTACCGCAGGTGTAAGAATATTTACGGCACTTTAACTGAATTTACCCCTCCCGGGGTAGAATTTGGGTTGGTAAGCGCAGAGACAGGTCTCAGACCTGTCTCTGCTTTTTACTAGGATCTTTTAAAACCGCTTCGTTCTATCAGGGCATCAATGGATGGTTCGCGCCCGCGGAAGGCCCTGAAAAGCTCATCAGGCTCACGGCTGCCGCCCCTCTCGAGAATGTTGCGGCGGAATGATGATGCCGTTTCCCTGTCAAGAATGCCTCTCTCCCTGAACAGGCTGAAGGCATCGGCGTCAAGCACCTCAGCCCATTTGTAACCGTAATATCCTGCAGCATAACCTCCCGCAAAGAGGTGCCCGAACGAGACACTCATGCATGTGCCGTCAACCGGTGGAAGTATCTCTGCAGGGGCCATAGCTCCACGTTCAAACCCGGTGATATCGCCCGTGAAGGGTTCATGCAGCGTGTGCCATGCCATATCGAGCAGCGCAAAGCCAAGCTGTCTCATGCACGAATATCCTTCATTATATGTAAGCGATTCTTTCAGCTTTGAAAGAATCTCTTCCGGTATCTTCTCGCCAGTAATATAATGAGCTGCCCAGGTGTCGAGCCACTCTCTCTCCCATGCCCAGTTCTCCATTATCTGTGAAGGAAGCTCAACGAAGTCGCGCTTCACATTGGTCCCTGCCAGACTCTCGTAGTTGCAGTCAGACAGCATGCCGTGCAGGGCATGCCCGAACTCGTGGAGGAAGGTGTTCATTTCGCTGTGTGACAATAAAGAAGGTCTGGAGGGTGTGGAACGGGTGAAGTTCATCACCAGTGAGACGACGGGAAGGATACGGCTGCCGTTCTCAGTGCTCTGCTCGCGGAAGCCTGTCATCCATGCCCCGCCGCTCTTACCCTTGCGCGGATGGAAGTCAAGCAGCAGTATGGCTATTATGCCTCTCTGCCCGTCATGAACCTCGTATGCTGTCACTTCATCATTATATACCGGTATGTCACTGTTTTCCCTGTAGGTGATGCCGTAAAGTGTGGTTGACAGGCCCAGCACCGCCTCCTTAACCTTTTCAAGTGGCATGTAGGGTCTCAGGGCCTCGTCGTCGATATTGTAACGCTGCATCCGCAGCTTCTCTGTAAAATATGCCCAGTCCCACCGTTCCACCGTCCCGGTGTGCCCGTTATCCTTTGCGAATGATTCGATGTCTGAGAGGTCTCTCATCCCTGCCGGCCGCGATGCAACCAGCAGCTCATTCAGGAATGATGTCACCTTCTCAGGTGTTGAAGCCATTCTCTCCTCCAGGGCATAGGTAGCATAGTCGGGATATCCCAGCAGCAGTGCCAGCTGCAGCCGCAGGTCAGCGAGTCGTACCACATTATCACGGTTGTCATGTTCATTGCCGCGGCAGCCCCTCTGTCCATAAGCGCGAAACATCTTCTCCCTGAGGTCACGGCGGTCTGAGTACTGCATGAAGGGGATGTAGCTCGGTGAATGGAGGGTGAAGAGCCACCCTGACTTCCCCTTTTCCATTGCTGCGGAAAATGCAGCTTCCCTGACTCCATCGGGAAGCCCTGAGAGCTCATCTTCCGAGGTAAGAAGCATCTCAAAGTCATTTGTCTCTGCCAGAACATTCTCCTCAAATTTCAGTGAGAGGGTTGACATCTCTACTGTTATTGCCCTGAATTTTTCCTTCTCTGCATCAGCCAGGGCTGCTCCGCCGCGGACAAATCCCTTATACTTGCGGTCTAAAAGAATAAGCTGCTCAGTATTCAGTCGCAGCGGGTCTTTGTTTTCATAAACGGACCTGACCTTTCCGAAGAGTGTAGTGTTCAGCGTAATATCGTTCGAGAAGTTTGTGAGCAGGGGAGAGATCTCCTGGATAACAGCCTGCAGTTCGGGGGTGGTGTCGGCGCTGTTGAGGTTAAAA
>Ga0209262_10000718_pt1 | contig 14187 bp, 10 predicted proteins | sample Lowcelwee11metaG_FD_187171 | JGI IMG/M metagenome (GOLD analysis project Ga0209262, IMG submission 187171) | Freshwater pond sediment microbial communities from the University of Edinburgh, under environmental carbon perturbations - Low... | ecosystem: Environmental > Aquatic > Freshwater >...
GCGATGTGCAAGGCCCGCTCGCGGCCGACGATGTCGGCGAGCACGGGGACGAGCGCGCCCGGTGCGACCCCGGGGTCGGGCAGCATGACGTCGGGCACGAAGCCGATGCCGAGTCCGGCGATCACACACTGCCGGATGAAGTGCACGTCGGCGGTCACCAGCGCCGGCTCGACCTCGATCGGCTCGCCCGCCAGCGTCGGCAACACGCGGCCGTCCTCGCCGGGCGCCTGCCACGACAGCAGCTCGTGCCCGGTCAATGCCTCGACGCTGGTCGGCGTGCCGCGACGCTCGAGGTAGTCGGCGCTGGCGATCAGCCACTCGCGCATGCGCACGACCTCGTAGGACAGCCAGGACCCGGACGGTCCGGTCGCGCCGAAGTGCGCCACGAGGTCGATGTCCTCGTGCGAGCCGGCGACGGGGTCGTCGCTGAAACGCAGCTGCAGCGTCAGCCGCGGGTAGGCGGCGCGCATGGCATGAAACAGGGGCGTGAGCAGGTACGGCGGCAGGCCGACCGGGAGGGCGATGCATAACACGCCGACCGGCTCGCGGCCGATCGCCCGCACCGAGGCGACCAGCGCGTTCGCCTCCTGCATCACCAGCCGCCCGCGCGTGGCCAGCAGCGAACCGGCCGCGGTGACGATGACGCCGCGAGCGCTGCGCTCGAGCAGCGGGACCCCGGTGCGCGCCTCGAGCGACTCGACGCGGCGCCGCAGGGTCGCGCGCGCGACGTTGAGGGTCGTGGCCGCCGCGAGGAACGAGCCCGTCTCCACGACGGCGAGAAAGGCTCTGAATTCTTCGAGGTCCATGGCGGCGGGCGCCAGGATAACAGCCTCGGTGAGGCTCCGCGCGCGCGGATATCGCCCGCGCATGAGTCGATCGGAGCGGGTGGTCGGAGGGCAGTGAAGCGACCGCGAGCTGCCCCGCTCACGGGCCGCGACGGCGCAGGCGCTCGGTCTCCCGGAGCATCAGCTCGACGATCTCGGCGAGGTCGGGCGGCGGCGCGGCCTGCTTGTCCATGTAGAGGCGGCGGAGCGTGAGGGCCTTGTTCTTCGCGCCCTGCAGCGTGGGGGCCGGGAACTCCTGGGCGAAGATGTTCAGGACCGCCTTGCCGGTGACGTGCTCGGGCCATTGATCGGCCGGCAACGCTACGAGAGTCTCGAGTCCGGTCGTGAAGCACTCGTGGAGAGAGCGTGGCGCCCCTCTTGTCTCGCCCCACTGCGTCAGCTTGCGCAGGGTGTCCTCGTTGATGGCGTCAGGGTGCTTCTGGTAGCCGGGGCTCTCGCCGGCCCCGGGCGCTCGTCGACACTCGTCGCACACGATCCGATTGTAGGCTGCGATCGGCAAGGCGCGGCGATAGGCCGCGTTGATGCGGGCCCCGATCTCCGGGGCGGTTCGCCAGCCCTGGGGGGCTTCATCGTTGAGCAGCTCGACGACCTGCACCCATGCATCAACATCGGTGAAGAAGTAATTCTCGAGCGTGTACCAGCCGGTCCGAAACAGGCCGCGCTCTAGCTCCGCGTCGACGTCGGTCTCGTCTCGACTCGTAAAGTCGCGGTCGATCAGGCCGAACACGGGCCGTCCCGGGGCGTGCTCGCGCAGGTAGGCGACCGCTTTTTGGACGCGGCGATATCCGTCCTGATGCACGAAGCTCAGGTCGCGGGCCAGGTGCCCGAACCAGCGGCCGTAGATCTTTGGATCGTCGTTTTTTGTCTCGCCCTCGACCACGACCAGGGCGGCCGTGCCGGCCCGTACCGACTCGAGCAAGGCGTCCAGCGGCTCGATCATTGCGCCTCCGCGGCCGTCCTGGCCGCCTGTTCGACGAACACCATGTCGTCGAGGTTGACGATCTCCGAGGGGTCGCAGGCCGCGACGATCTCCATCGAGTGCGTGGTGACGATAATCTGAAGGTCGTGCTTCTGGGCCAGGCGGCGGAGGTGATGAATCACGACCCGCTGCAAGCCAGGGTGCAGGTTCATCTCGAGCTCGTCGATCATCACGATCGCGCCGGGGCGCAGGCGGCGGAGGAGCTCGCCGAAGATGAGCAGCACTTGCTGCTCGCCGGACGGTAACTCGTGGGGCCGCACGCGGTCGCCGGATTGGGGGCGCTCGATCCAGACCTCACCGCGCTGGATCTTGATCGTCTGTCCGCGTCCCAGGATCTCCTCGATCGTCGAGACAAAGGGCAAGAGGCTCGGGCGACCTGCTTGCTGGGCCTCGAGATCGAGGTAATTCTGCCACACCCAGAGCTGCTCGAGGCTGCCCTCCCACCGGTCCGGCGGGGAATAGCGATATAACCACGGCTGAGACCCGTCCGGCGGCGAGACCTTGGCCCTGCTTTGTACAGGCAGATATCGATCGGCGGGGAAGCTCAGGATGCCCCCCTCGGCCGTCGACTCGCTCATCGAGCCCACGTAATTGGCCCAGCGCTGCTGCTGGTCGTCGAGGAGCGCGATTGGCTTGCCCGGTCCAACATCATGAAAGGCGAGGCGGATCTCGCCTTGCGCGGGCTCCGATTGCCCCTCGCTCGCCGGTACGTGCAACAGTAAGGCGAATGCTGCGCCCTTGCGCTCCAGGCAGCTCCTCAGTACCCCGAGAGAGGTTGTGTCCTTCCCGAGAAAATTTAAAAAAAGGCGTCCGCTCGCGTGCAGGCATGCGCCGAGGATCAGCTCGAGCAGGGTCGTCTTTCCCGATCCGTTCGAGCCCACGAGCACCGTCAGCGGGCGCACCTGGCCGGTCGCCTCGTCGACGAAGCTGACCGGGAGCGCGTTGGGCCCGAAGTTGCGGATGTTCTGCGCGCGAACTTCGCGGAGCTTCATGGCCCGAAGCTATCACAGGCGCGCGGCGATCTCGCGCCGATGTCCGCGGCCCTCCGGGCTCAGCGCTGGCCGCAGACGGCCTCCTGGGGCTCGCCGGGGAACAGGGTGGCCCACTCGGCGTCGCTGAAGTCTCTTCCGACGACGCGGCAGGCGAGGCGCAGCAGGAGGTCGTGCTGGAGCGGCCAGACGTGCACGGCTCCGTCGTCGCCGGCGCTGACGGCGAAGCGACCGGCGTGGTCGAGGCGCAGCGAGGTGATGGCGCCGCTGTGTCCCTTCAGGACCATCGAGGCGACGTCGCCGCCGAGGTCGAGGTCGCCGACCCGCCACAGGCGCAGGGTCTTGTCCTGGCCGGCGGAGACCAGCAGCTCGTTGCTGGCGTCGAAGGCGAGGGCGATGATCGGGCCCTCGTGGCCGGTGAGGTCCTTTTGCCGCGACTTCTCCTTCTCCATGTTCCACACGCGGATCAGGCCGTCGTCGCTGCCGGTGGCCATCCAGCGGCGGTCGGGGCTGAAGGCGAGGCCGCGGATCGGTCGCGCGTGGGTGAAGGAGGCGTGCTCGGGGTCTTCGTCGAAGCGGCCATCGAGGCTGCGCCGCAGCAGCGCGCGCGAGTCCTCGCCGCCCGAGAGCAGGTACTGGCTGTTGCCGCTGAACGACAGCGCGAGCACGGCGGCGTCGTGGGGCGCGACCTTCTGCACCGGCGAGCCGGCGGCGCCGCCCAGCGGCCAGATCCTCACGGCCTTGTCGTAGCCGCCGACGGCGACGAGCGGCTCGGTGGGCGCGAGCGCGAGGGCGGTGACGGCGGAGGCGGTCGCCTCGCTGCGGGTCGGGGTCTCCTCGGGGCCGTCGCCGCGCATGCGCCAGCTGTTGACGACGCCGGCGTCGTCGGCGGAGACCATCCATTCGCGGTTGGCGCTGAAGGCGATGTGGCGCACGACCTCGTTGTGGTGCGAGCGCTCGAGGTGGGGGGCGTTGGCGTCGCCGGCGATCGCGGTGAGGTCGAAGACGCGGACCTGCCGGTCGACGCCGACGGCGGCCCAGCGTCCGTCGGAGCTGAGGGCGAGCGCCTTGATCGGGGCGTCGACGGGGCGCAGGAGCTGGAGGCGCGGGTCGCCGGCGGGGTCGATGCGCCAGGCCCGGAGCTGCTTGTCCTGGCCGCCGGAGAGCATGCGCGCGCCGTCGCCGCTGAGCGCGAGCTCGAAGACGGGGCCCTCGTGGTCGTTGGCGGCGTAGGAGCCGGCGCCGCTGCCGGTGTGTTGCAGGTCCCAGCGGCGCAGGGTGCCGTCGTTGCCGGCGGAGAGCAGCCAGTTGCCGTCGCGGGTGGTGACGAGGTCGCGGATGGTGTCGCCGTGCTCGTCGAGGATCGCGGTCGGCTGGGCGGAGGTCAGGCGCTGGCTGAGGTCCCACAGGTAGATCTTGCCGTCGGCGGCGGCGACGGCCGCGTGGCGGCCGGCGGGGTCGAGGGCGAGCAGCTGCGGGACGCCGGGCAGGCCCTGGAGGCCGAGGCTCAGCGGCTCGCTGTCCTCGCGCATGTTCTTGTCGACCTCGGTGACGAGCAGCTGGCGGTCGGTGCCGACGGAGATCAGGGCGCGGTCCTTGCTCATGAACGCGAGGGCGACGACCGGGCCCTCGAGCTTGGCGACGCGCTCGAAGGTCCCCTTGCCGCCGCCGCGGATCTTCCAGCGCAGCACCTCGCCGAATTGGTCGGCGGTGAAGGCCTCGGTGCCGATGCTGTCGACGGCGATCGCGGTGACGTCGCCGGGCATCGCCAGGCGCAGCGGCTTGCTCTTGCGGCGGCCGTCGAGGAGGTCCCAGGCGAAGGCCTGGCCGCCGAGCGAGTACAGGCGCTGGCCGCCGTCGCGGAAGATCAGGCGCGTCACCGGCGAGCGGTGCTCGCGGAGCTCGCCGAGCGGGGTGCCCGCGTCGCTGCCGCGCATGTCCCAGGTGCGGATGACACCGCGCTTGTCGGCGGTCGCCAGCCACCGACCGTCGTCGCTGTAGGTGATCGCGGAGATCTCGTCGCGGTGCGCGTCGAGCTGCTTGATCAGGGTCGGCTTGCTGCGCTGCGCGACGTTGTAGAGGTCGACGCCGCCGCTCGCGGTGCCGACCGCGAGCGTGCTGTCGGAGGGGCTGAGCGCGGCGAGCGTGGCCTTGCCGGAGGGGGTCGTCAGCGCCTGCGCAGTGCCGTCGCCGCCCATCACCCACAGCTTGACGCCGCCGGCGTCGTCGACGGTGACGACCCTCTCGTCGTCGCGGGCGACGTCGACGTCGCGGAAGGCGGTCTCCTGGTGGCCGAGGATGCGGCTGCGCTGGCGCGCGAGCTGGGCCCGCAAGACCTCCTCGGCCTGGCCGTGGCGGGCGCAGGGGCCCTCGGCGGCGGCCAGCGCCCGGGCGGCGATCAGCAGCGCGAGCTCGGGGTTCGGCTGGGCGGTCGCCATCGCGGCCAATTGATTACTGCGCTGCAGCGAGGGCGGGTTGCCGGTGCACAGCTGCGCGGCGCCGCCGGCCTCGCTGCCCTCCTGGCTGCCGATCACGATGTCACGATGCACGGCGTGCGCGGTCAAGCTGCCGGCCAGCGCCGCCAGCGTCACGGCGCCGACGCCACCGACCAGGCGACGCAGGCGGTCGCGGCGGTCGCGACGGCTGGCGAGGATGAACTCGCGGTGGTGCTCGCTCGGCCGCGGCTTGAGCTTGCGGTCGCTCTGCATCCATCGCACGCCGCGCGTCAGCTGCTCGCCGAACAGCAGGCCCCAGGCCGGACGGTTGAGCTCGCGCCAGCGCCGGGCGAGCGGCTCGAGCTCGCTGCGGCAGGCCTCGTTCTCGTCGTTGGTGTTGGCGTCGCGCGGGGCCTTCGAGTCGCGCGGGACGGCGGCGGGCTCGGCAGCGGGCTCGGGCTCGGCGGGCGCGTTCACGACGACGCGAGCGGCGGCCTTGGCCGGCCTGGCGGCCCTGGCGGGCGCGGGCTCGGGGGCGGGCGCGGCCCTTCTGGCGGGCTCGGCAGCGGGCGCGGGCGCGGCCGTTTTGGCGGCGGGCTGATGGATCGCCTTGGCCGAGGCGGGCCTGGCCGCGACGGGCGCGGCGGCGCTGCGGGCCGCGGGCGCGTCGGAGACGGCGCCGATGCGCAGGTGGACCTTGCCGACGGTGACGATGTCGCCGAGCTTGATCGCCAGGCGGCGAGCGATGCGATGGCCGTTGACCTTGGTGCCGTTGCTCGAGCCCAGGTCCTCGACGAAGACCTGGCGGCCCTCGACGGTGATGCGGCAGTGCTGACGCGAGGCGCCGTCCTCGTGCGCCAGTTGCAGGTCGAGCTTGTCTTCGCGGCCGACGACGATCGTGGAGCCGGCGAAGGCTCGCTCCTGGGGAGGCTGACCATCGCGTTCAACGGTGAGATGCAGCATCACGGATTCTCGCCGCAGGATATCACGAGGGTCGTGGGGCCCCTGAGCGATGCATGGCAGCGCAGATCCGACCGGCGCGGTCGTACGAGCGGTGCAAGTGACAGTGCGTGCGCGATGGCGGCCCGGATGAGGTCGTCGTCGTCGTCGGCGGGACCCGCGGAGGGACCGGCGGGCTCGCTCGACCGGGGCCCGGACCACGATCCCGGCGCGGCTGCACGCGCGCTCGTGCGCGCCCGTGCTATGGACGGGACTTGTCCTGTCTCCCGGAGCAGCGCAGGTCGCAGGCGACGAAGATCATGGCGGTGATCGGCGTGCTCGTGCTCCTCGCGGTCGCGCACCAGCTCGGGGTCTTCCAGCAGTTCGCGGACCCCGCGGGCGTGAAGCTGGCGCTCGTCGAGCTCGGTCCGTGGGGGTATTTGGCCTTCATCGCGGCGTACGCGGCGCTGCAGCCCTTCGGCGTCCCGGGCACGGTGTTCGTGCTGGCGGCGCCCCTGATCTGGTCGTGGCCGGTCGCGTTCGGCCTGTCGCTGATGGGGACGATGGGGGCGAGCGTCGTCGGCTTCCTGTTCGCGCGCTTCGTGGTCCGCGACTGGGTCGCCGCGCGGATCCCCGGGCGCCTCCAGCGGTATGACGACGCCCTGGGGCGCCGCGCGTTCGCCACGGTGTTCATGCTGCGGCTCGTGTTCTGGATGCCGCCCCCGCTGCACGCGTTCTTCGGCGTGTCGCAGGTCCGGTTCGCCACCCACTTCTGGGGCTCGCTCGCGGGTTATGTGCTCCCGATCCTGCTCGTGAGCGCCTTCGGGGAGCGGCTGTTCGCGGTGTTGAGCGCTGCCCCCCGCGAGCTGTGGATCGGGCTCGCCGTCGGCGTGGCGGTGCTCGTGCTCGGTGTGTGGGCGTTCCAGAGCTACCGCTCCGACCGGCGTGCTCGCGCCGTCCAGAGCATCGTCGACGACCTGTAGATCGCTGCGCGCTACGGGGTGTTCTCGACGCAGTAGAGGCGGGCGAAGTTGGTGCAGGAATTAGGGAGCGCGTCGCTCCAGAGCATATCGACGGCATTGGAGCTGCCGGCGCCCCCGCTGTCGACGAACTCCATCGACGACCAGCTCACGCAGCTGGCCGCCCCGACCTTGTCGCCAGCGGGGGTGGTGTTACTCCAGACGAGCCCGCCCTGGGTGCTGTTGCCCTTCTCGTCATGATCGATCGCGTGGGCCAACATACCGTCGCTGAGGTCGGTCCAGCCGGCGCTGGCGATCACGGTGCCGTCGACGAGCTTGTAGGCGCCGGTGAAGCCGGTGTCGAGGCGCGTGGTCGGGCTGCCGGTGTCGTCGCTGAGCCAGGCGACGAAGGTGCCGCCGAGCTGCGCGGCGTCGGCGAGACCCTGACACTTCATGTCGGCGCCCCCGAGGCCGCCGAGGTTGCCCGTGTAGATCGTGCTGGTCACGAAGATGCGTCGCGGCCGCTCGCAGTCGTCGCTGCAGCCGTCGTCGTTGACCGCGTTCTTGTCGTCGCAGGCCTCGACGTCGGCCTGCACGAAGCCGTCGCCGCAGCTCGCGGCCTTGCAGGTGTTGAGGCAGGCGTCGGTGTTCTCGGAGTTGGCGTCGTCGCAGTCCTCGACGCCCGCGCGCACCAGGCCGTCGCCGCAGCTCGCGGCCTCGCAGGTGCCGAGGCAGGCGTCGCTGTCGTCCTGGTTGCCGTCGTCGCAGGCCTCGGTGTCCTCCTGGATGCCGTTGCCGCAGACCGCCTGGCAGCCGTCCTGGGCGCAGGAGCCGGCGTCCTCGACGTCGGCCTGGCAGGTGCCGTCGCCGCAGTACGGGGCGAAGGCCTGACAGTCGGCGGCGCAGTGCTTGGTGGCGCTCCACTCGTCGCTGTTCTGCGGGCCGTCGTCGCACAGCTCCTGGCCGGCCTGGACGGCAGCGTCGCCGCAGGCGGCGGGGTTGCAGCGGACGCAGGCGTCGGTGTCGTCGTTGTTGCCGTCGTCGCAGGCCTCACCGGGGTCGACCTTGCCGTCGCCGCAATTGATGCAGTCCATGCAGGTCATGGCGTCCTCGCCGGGGTCGCAGACCTTGTCCTGGTCGCAGGCGGGCGGCGCCTCGGTCGGGTCGGTGTCGCCGCTGCTGGCGCTGGTGTCACTGTCGCTCGTGCTCGCGGTCTCGGAGCCGGTGCCGTCCGCGGCCTTGAGCGCCCAGCCGCAGGAAGGCAGGACCGGCACGAGGAGCAGGAGCGAGAGGACGCGAGGAGCCGGGCGGAGGGCGTGAAGCGACGGCATGAGCCCGGATGGTGGCCCGCCGGGGGCGCGCGGCGCAAGGCCCGGTGGGCGGCGGCGACTTGACCGACAGGAGCGGGGTGTAGTCGCGCGCGTCGCCCGGGGAGTTGCTGCTGGTCCGTCCCGCGGGGCCGGCGTATCATCGCGGGCCCCTGGACCGCTGATGAGGAACGACCCGCGATGATGCTCACCTGCGCCGCCTGGACCGCCCTGCTGATTCTTGCTCCGACGGCTGCACCCACCACGGATGGCCCCGTGGTGGTGGCCGGTCAGAAGGATGAGCGCGCCGATCAGGCCGCGACGTATTACTCGCGCGGTCGCTACGTCGAGGCGGCGCTCGAGTTCGAGGGGCTGTGGCGCGACTTCCCGGGCGAGCCGCGCTTCCTGTTCAACGCGGCGGCCAGTCGCTACGCGGCCGGGCACTACGCGCACACGGTCGCGTACCTCGGCGAGTACCTCGCGCGCGAGGAGATCACGGGGGAGGACCGCAAGGAGGCGCAGGCCCAGCTCGACGAGGCGCGCAACAAGGTCGCCAGCGTGAAGGTCGTGGTGAGCCTGCCCGCGGGCGTGAGCGGCGTCGTGACCGTGTTCGCAAAACATGTCGCGCGCGGGGCCTCGGACCTGCGACCGGAATTGGCGGTCCCGGCGCGGCCGCACGCCGGTGGCACGATGGCGGTGGTGCAGCTCGAGCCCGGCAGCAGCTGGGTGGTGCGTGCGGAGGCGCCGGGCCTGACCTCGGAGGGGCAGCAGGTCGCGGTGACGCGCGCGGCGGAGCAGCAGGTGGCGCTGCAGATGGTCGCCACGCCGGCGGCCTCGGTGGTGGCGCCCGCGGCGGTGCCGGTGCGCGACGAGGGCCTGCGACCGGCGACGGCGCGGGCGCTGAAGCTCGGCTTCGCGGTGAGCGGCGGGGCGGCGATGGCGATCGGGATCGGGGTCCTGGCCGCGGGCGCGAGCAAGCGCGGGCGCGCGGCGGATTGTGACAGCGCCGCGCGCGGCGAGCTGGCGTGCAAGCAGGACCTGGCGCTCGCGCTGCGCACACGCGACGCCGGGACCGCGGTGCTCGGGGTCGGGGTCGGCCTGCTCGCGGGCGGCCTGACGTGGATCGCCGGGGACCCGCGCAAGCGCCGGGTCGCGTGGTTGGCCGAGGCCAGCGTCGGCGGGCTCGCGCTGATCGGCGGCGCGGCGTGGCTGACGGTCAGCTCCGATCGGTTCAATGACGCGAACACCGGGGCGATCGCGGACTGGAGCACGCACTATGCGGCGGTCGGCGGGTCGCGCGGGCACGCGGCCGCGGCCGGCGTGTTCGGGCTCGGGGCCGGGCTCGTCGGCAGCGCGCTCACCGGGCTGCTCGTGCAGCGCAAGCGCGGCACGGCGATGGCCCGCGCGCTGCGGGTCGATGGCATGCTCGGGGCCGGGCGGGGCGGGCTCGTGCTCTCGGGGCGGTTCTAGGAGCGGGATGTCCGTGAGGACATGTGCTTCCGGGCATGTCCCCGGGAGCATGCCCGTGAGGCCAGGTTACTTGAGGCCCTTGACCTGACAGCGATACTCGTCGTTGGTGTCGGGGCGGCACACCAGCGGGGCGTTGCAGCTGCAGTCCTGGCAGCAGGTCTGGTGGCTCTCGCCGCGGGCTGGCTCGCACTTGCCGTCGCCGCAGCGCCTGGCGGCGGCGGACGCGGTGGCGGCCGGGCTCGGGCGGGTGTCGCCGCGCAGCTTCGGGACGCAGCGGCCCTCGCTGCCGCGGGTCATGCCGGCGGGGCAGTCGGCGCTGCCGGTGGTGCCGGGGCCGGTGAGGGCGGGGACCTCGGCGGGGGTGGTGGCGCTGGAGCCGGGGCGGCGGCGCAGCTCGCCGCAGTCCTCGAGGCTGTGGTGGGCGGCGGTGTTCTCCTTGCCCTCGCAGCGGCCGTTGCCGGGCCACTCCTGGGTGCACCAGGCGCCGTGGCGCTTGTCGGCGAGCTCGGCGCGGAAGGTCTCGATGTAGCGCTCGAGCTCGACGAAGTCGGCCTCGACGAGCTGCTCGAAGCGGGCCCAGCGGACGCGGCGGTTGCAGTCGAGGACGAGGGTGACGGGGAGGTTGCCGTGGAACAGCGTGATCTGCTCGTCGGGGGCGAGGGCCTTGACGAGGGCCTCCTCGTAGCTGCGGTCGGCGAGCCTGACGGCGGAGGGCGGCATCGAGGGCGAGAAGTCCGTATAGGACTTGCGGGGCTCGTTGGGGTCCTTGACGAGGATGGGGAGGAAGCGGACGTCGGTGCCCCAGTCGGGGTGGCGCTCGAACATCGCCTTGAAGTCGGGCATCTCCTCCTTGCAGGGGCCGCACCAGGTGGCCCAGAGGTTGACGACGTGGATGGTGCCGGCGGGGAGGACCTCTTGCGCGCCGAGGCGCAGGGACTCGAGCTTGCCCGGGGGGGTCTTGCCGTCGCGCAGGGCCTCGAGCTTGAGGCGCATGGCCGGGCTGATGTCGGTGCCCTTGGTGCCGAAGTAGCCGTTGCGGGGCGGGTCTTGCGGGGGCGCCTTGAACTCGGGGTCGACGAGCTGGACGGCGCCGGACTTGATGACGCGCTGCTCGCAGCCCTGCTTCTGGCGCTGCATGACGCGCGCGAGCAGGCCGCGGACCTCCTGCTCGCTGAGCCAGATCCACAGGGTCAGGCCGCAGGCGGCGGTGGTCAGGAACATGTTGATCAGCGCCCAGCGGACCAGCTGGTTGGCGCGGCGGCGCTGCTCGAGCGGGACGCGCGGCGCGACCATCACGCGGGTCTCGTTGTCGTCCCTGCTCATGGCGCCGCTCCTGGCGCGCCGGGTCGCAGGTCCTGGCAGCAGGCGCACTCGTGCATGCGCTGCTTCAGGGCGCCGCGGGTGCGGTCGAGCCGGATCGCCAGCATGCCGGCGACGAGGATGCTGGTGAAGGCGATGAAGCCGGTGAACAGGACGGCCATCCGGGCGCTCTTCAACGACATGGCGGCTCCTAGCGCTTGTCCCCCGGGCGGTCGAGCACGGTCTTGCGCTTCTCGTACTCGTCGCCGAGGCAGGGGATCGGGATGATCAGCACGACGCGGTTGATCGCCCCGTAGAGATACTGCCACTCGCGCGAGCTGCGGTTGTCGAGGTCGAGGCCGCCGTCGAGGCCGGTCTGCAGGCTGCGCTGGTTCTGCTCGTCCCAGGCGATGATCGGGCTGGTCGCCGGCCGCGAGCCGTCCGGGTTGTAGAGATAGCTCTTCTTGTAGCGGACCGGGTTGATCGGGTTGGTGGTCGGCAGCGTGAAGGACCGGATCGGGATGCGCATCGCGTCGCGCTCGGTCTCCGGGATGCCCTCGTAGAGCACCGACTCGATCAGGCTGCTGGCGAGGTCCATGCGCCGCACCGCGAGCATATGATTGCTCCTGGCGTCGCCGTCGGGGCTGGCGCGGCCGATCACGAAGATCTGCCTGGAGTTGCGCAGCGAGTCGCGAAACTGACGGATCTGGCCGAGGTAGTGGGCCCGCACCGCGGGCGTCGGCCAGTTCTGCCTGGTCAGGTGCGGCAGGCCCGAGGGGAAGTGCAGCGCCATCCGGTTCGGGAAGGCCGAGAGCAGCAGGTCGAACTTCTCGTCCTCGAGCGCCAGCGCCTCCCAGTCGGCCGTGGTGCAGGAGCCGGTCGAGGCGATCTGCGCGGTGCTGGTCTTGCGGGTCGCGCACTTGTGCGCCAGCGTCCGCACGGCCTCGGCGAGCCGCGGGTTCTCGGCGCACTCGAGCGGGGTCTTGTCGACCTGGTCCTCGCGCACGCAGCGAAACTGGTGGCACAGCAGCCCCGCCTCGCACTCGCAGTCGCGGCAGCTCGAGCCCTCGCCGCACAGGTGGGTCTCGGTGATCGGGACGCAGACGTCGAAGCGGCAGTACTTGCCGTCGGGGCAGATGGCGCCCTCGAGGCTGGTGGCGTCGCAGGGCTCGCCCTCGGGGGCGGCGACGGGGACGGGCGACGCCGGGTCGTCGAGCAGCGGGTCGGACTGCTTGAACACGGCGACGTAGGCGATCAGGCCGACCATGATCGCCATGAAGCCGGTGAGGACGAACAGCAGCTTGGTGGAGTTGTCGACTTCAGAGGACATGCGGACCGCTTCAGTTGCCTGGGGGCGGGTTGGCCTGCTTGCTGATGTAGTCGGCGAGCGCGGCCAGCGGGGTGTTGGCGTCGCCGTAGTAGGGCTTGCGGCTCAGGTCGGGCAGGCCGGCGACGGCGTGGTAGACGGCGATGGTCGGGACCTTGAACTTGGGGTCCTCGGCGTAGCGCTGGTGCGCGGTGATGTCGGCGATCACGCTGGTGTCCGTGTTGATGCACTGGAACAGCTTGTTGTCGGGGTCGTCGGGGTCGATCTCCATCTCGAGCTCGACGGCCTGGTTGCCGATGCGCTCGGCGGTGAACAGCGGGACGTTGGGCTCGCGGCTGTCGTGGAGCGCATACATGCCGCCGATCAGCTCGATGCCGGCGCCGGGCTGGAGCTTCTCCATGCACTCGGCGGCGCGGGCGGCCAGGCAGGCGTTGTCGAAGCGGACGCTGTCGTCGGACTTGGCGTAGCCGGCCGGGAAAGCCTCGGGGTCGCAGGGCTGACGCGGCGTGTGGTAGATCCACAGCTGGGTCGGCTCGGGGAACTGCTTGTTGTTGAGCGCGTTGACGACGACCTTGAACTCGGCCTTGCAGTGGCTGCAGGTCATGTCGATGAACAGCGCGACGATCGCCTTCGGCTCGCTGGCGCCGATCTTGATGCTGGCCAGCGGCAGGGTCTTGACCGGCTCGGGGCAGCCCGACTGGGCGTCGACCAGCCGCCGCGTGTACTGATAAGCCACCGACTGCACGCCGGTCGCGACCACGAAGATCACGGCGAGCAGGAAGGTCGAGTCGAGCACGGCGGCCTGGCGCAGGCGCTCGAGCGCGGCGGCCCGGTCGTCGCGGGTCTGGGCCCGGCGCAGCAGCAGCGCGCCGCCGAGCAGCAGGGCGCTGACGAGGTAGAGCGAGAGGCAAAACGGGCAGGGCGAGCCCAGCACGCCGAAGGCGTAGATGCCGAGCACGACGCTGACGAGGGCGTCGAACCAGGCGAGGCCGACCAGCAGCGCCGGGGCGGCGTTGTGCAGGAAGTCGGGGCGACGGACCAGGCCGCCGGTGAGCACGACGACGACGAGGTAGAAGGCCGCCCCCCACAGGCTGATCGGCAGGCCGAGCAGGGTCGACCAGCTGGAGCTCAGGGCGTCCTCGCAGGACAGGCCGCCGATGTTGCAGCCGCCGCGCTCGGTCAGGCACGGCGTGTAGGCCATGCGAAACTTGAGGATGGTGAGGTAGATGCTGACGCCGAGCCCGCCAAGGCCGACGAGCAGCAGGAAGACGGCGCCGAGGCGGCGGGCGCTCGCGGAGGTCGTGGGGGGCACTGCAGGGTTCGAGCTGGACATGGTCGCTGCGCCCTTACTTGATGATCGCGGGGTCGATCGCTTGCTTCTCGAAGACGCCGCCGCCGCCGACGCTCAGGCTGTAGGTGAAGGCGCCGCCGCGTGGGCTCGGGTCGAAGTTGAAGGACAGGGTCCCCTTCGCGCAGTCGCGGACCTCCTTGGTCGACGAGAACACCTTGACGGTCGGCCGACCGCTCGCGCGCACGTCGAAGCGCATCGCCAGGCGCGCGGCCGGCTTGTCCGCCTTGGCGAGGCAGGTCTTGAGCAGGTAGTCGCGCTGCTCGTCGATGTACTTCTTCGCGGACTTG
>Ga0209262_10000719_pt1 | contig 14184 bp, 12 predicted proteins | sample Lowcelwee11metaG_FD_187171 | JGI IMG/M metagenome (GOLD analysis project Ga0209262, IMG submission 187171) | Freshwater pond sediment microbial communities from the University of Edinburgh, under environmental carbon perturbations - Low... | ecosystem: Environmental > Aquatic > Freshwater >...
TCACGGGTTTATTTAGTTGATAGCATTCCCTTTTCCCAGATAGCTAAGCCTTTACAGCTATCTGATAAGCTAGATAACTTTTTAGGACCAACGTTGAAATACCGATCTTTCAGAATCGTTTGCAGGTAATTTAGTAAAAAGAGAATTCTTAAGTCAAGAAGATCTTGATCTCATTGATCAACAAATTAAAATTGTGAATATAGTTTCAATTCTACAAACAACTGTTTCTTTGGTTGCTGGTGACAAAGTTGATCTAGTAAAAGTTTTGAAGATGTAATTAATCCTGGTTATACGTGGGACGAAATAACTACTGAACTCACGAAAAAACTACAATTACCAGAAAGAAAGTTTCAAAGTAAAGATATCTGAAAAATAAACGAGCTTCCCCACCTGAACGCATATAATAAAAAGTTTGTGTACCTGGTAGTTTTTCAGCTCCTCGACCCGCCTTAAATTGACCTTTTTAAGTTTTTTTCCAATTTGTCTAAACCTTTTTTAGTTTCTTCATCTTTTCTAACTTTTTTCGAAACTTTTAATAATGTAGAAGACATCTTATTATAAACTTTGTACTTGTTTGATGCTTCCTGACAGTCCTCTGCTGATTCAGCCCGGTCTCTTGCGTTTCTTACTATTTGTTGTGGGCTAGAGTCTGCCACCGGAACAAATCGAACTCCTGCGCATACCACGTATGTGGGTTTAATCCTGTAAAATTTGAGTTAGCAATCTCTAAGCGAGATATTCGATTTCGATGTGTTGAATTATATTTTCTATCAGATAGTTTTTGTAATTCACTAATAAAGCTTGACGCTTGTTCAACAGTAAAACCACAAATTGTTATTAGAAATAAAAACATCGTTCCTAGATGACAATCATTCAAGTAACTGTTGCTATTACTCATTTTTATTAAATAATTTAAGAAAATATAGTTAGACTTTTAAAATTTTTTTTCAGATCCTAGGTTTATCAAAAAAACTCCTACTATCATGTAACTTAGAGAAAGGAAATCTTCAACCATAATTTTCTTATTTACATTTATTGAAAAATCTGACATGCTAAATGCTAGATAACAAAAGATTACAATAATTAATATTTTTTTATCCATTTTAAATTAATTTTTAAACTTTCTATTATAGATCTGGATTTTAACTAAAAGTGTTTAGCTTTGAAAGTACCTCTTTGCACTATAGAAAATTTTAGGTTTTGCTGATAAGTTTCTATAATTGGAATAAGAATATTAAATACGGCATTAGTTAGACGTATTTAATATTCTAGTGTTCCTAAATCATGAACAAAAAGACTAAATAAAGAATAAGAAAGCAGCACTGTTCATCTTATTCTTTAGTCTTAGCATTTTTATCGTTTGATTCCGGACTTGATACAAAATAAGTTTCTTTTCGATAGACTTTTGGTAATTCACCTTTATGACCATCGAAAAGTATTGCCTCCCAGTTGCCATCCGGATCTTCAATCTCTACAGTAATTTCAAAATTACCGTTATCTAGCTGTTTGATAGTGGCATTTGGACCAAATATTCCAACTAGATTTTCTTTAAATTGTTCTTTTAATACAGCCTGTTCTATTTTGTCATTTAATCTTTGATCGCGGAGTTTTCTCCAAGCATCAATCTGGTATCCTGCATTTAGTCCTGCTAGTACAGCTCCATAGGAATCTAGAAGAAGAGCACTTGTAGACGCTGCAATTGTTATTGCGACACGTCCACTATCTGTTACTTTATCTATGGGACTATTAGCGGAACGAATTAATAAAAATTCTTCTTTCGAAAGTTGAACGAAAGATGAGTTTGTTATAGTTTTTAACTGACATAGATTACTTATTAATTCAGTAATTGAAAATTCGTGGTTTTTACTAAGATCTGGAAAATCTTTAAGCGTCATCTTGTTAGATACAAAATCTTTTCCAATAAAAAAACCGTTAAAAGCTAATTCATGAACAAATCCATTATCTATAATCGTACGTCCAGCCTTTATTAGCCGTGATCTAAAAGCTGGATTTGGCAATATATGGGCTTCAGCTAAAGGAATTGGAATAACAATCCAACGATTAATTAGATGATTAAAGTGGCAAAGTAAATTACAATCTTCTAATCCATCCAAATCATCAGAATCATCAAATAAGCTTGGTTCATCTGTCAATTCTGCCAATTCTGATAAGTTTGATCCATTAGATAGTTCTTTATTATCAAAATTGAAAGGCCAGAAAGCTAACATAATACTAATACTATACAATATTAGTCTCCTTTGTAGTTAATGATCATATTATTCTATTTACTTAACTTCTGGAATAAAGACTATTTAAGTTTTAATACCACGACTGTAAATGTAACTTACATAAGGTAATAAAGTAAATATCGAATAAGTAACTTTTTCATAATTTTATTTGAGATTAAAAATAAATAATTTTTAAATTAACTTTTTTTCTTGAAAAATCGAGAAGTACTTCCAGCAACAACTGGTTGTAACTCATCTTCATCATTAACATTTAAATCAAGATTATTAGGACTTGATGAATTTGTATCTAACGATATAGTTTCAGATTTTGTTAGAATTGTTGCAGATTCCTCATTAGTAGATGCTTCTAAAAGATTTGGGTCAACATCACTAAAATCAACTTCAACTTCAATGTCATTTGTATATGTCATTAATGTTCCTTCAACTTTTTTACGACGTACGTGAATTTTTGTATTCGGATATAAAGTTTTTGATAAACATTGCTCTGCTAATGTATCTTCTAAATATCTCATAATAGCACGACGTAATGGTCGAGCACCATAAATAGGATCATAACCTTCGTCAGTTAAAAACGCTTGGACTGATAAATCAACAATTAAATTAATTCCTTTATCTTTTAACCGATTTTGAACAGATTTAATCATTAAATCACAAATTTCCCAAATATCAATTCGAGTTAAATGATTAAATACTACAATTTCATCAATACGATTTAAAAATTCTGGTCGGAAGAAATTCTTTAATTCATCATTTACTAATTTTGTTACGCGTTCAAAAATTTCAGGATCCTTAATTGGTTCTGGAATTGGTTCCCAACCAACAACAGCATCAGGAGTAATTTTAAAACCTTCTCCTTGTTCCGACTTTGGTTTAATACCACTTTCCCGTTCAATAATTTTTGCTCCTAAATTTGTGGTCATAATAATTAATGTGTTCGTAAAATCAATCACACGACCTTTTGAATCTGTTAAACGTCCATCGTCTAGAATCTGTAATAATAAGTTAAATACATCAGGATGACCTTTTTCAACCTCGTCTAATAGTACAACAGAATAAGGTTTTGAACGAACTGCTTCAGTTAATTGACCACCTTCATTATAACCAACATAACCAGGTGGTGAACCAATAAGTTTTGCTACAGTATGTTTTTCCATATATTCTGACATATCTAACCGAATCATACTATCTTCACTTCCAAACATATAGTCTGATAAAGTTTTTGTTAATTCAGTTTTACCAACCCCAGTTGGACCTGCAAAAATAAAACTTGCGATTGGTCGATTTGGATTGCGTAATCCCACTCGTGCACGACGAATAGCTTTTGAAACGGCAACAACAGCATGTTTTTGTCCAATGATTCTTTCATGAAGAGTATCTTCCATCTTTAATAGACGAGCAGATTCTGAACCTGTAATTTTTGTTACCGGAATCCCAGTCCAATTTGAAATTACATCTGAAACATCAGTTTCGGTAACCATATCAACATCACGACGACTAAAACCACGTGCTTCACTTGTTAAAGCGGATTGTTTCATAATTCGAATATGTGTTCGAACTTCCATTTCATGATCTAGTAGTTGTCTAGCAGCTTCAAAATCATGTTCTTTAATACAATCTTCTTTATCTTTAATAGTTTCTTGTAATTCATGCATTAAGCTTCGTAAACCTAATGGTAAGCGTCGATTTTCTAAACGAACTCGAGCTCCTGCTTCATCTAAAACATCAATAGCTTTATCTGGTAAATAACGATCTGCTACGTATTTATCAGAAAGAATTGCTGCTTGTTCTAAAGCTTTATCATGATAACTTAAAGTATGATGTTGTTCAAATTTTGATCGTAAACCACGTAAAATCTCAATCGTAGTACCAACACTTGGTTCTTCCACGTGAACTGGTTGAAAACGACGTTCTAATGCTGGATCACGTTCAATATATTTTCGATATTCATCGTTTGTCGTTGCACCAATACATCTAAATTTTCCTCTTGCTAAAGCTGGCTTTAAGATATTTGCAGCATCTACAGCACCTTCTGCAGCACCAGCACCTACTAATGTATGAATTTCATCAATCACAATGATAACCGCTGAATCATTTTGTGCTTCCTCTACAATTCGTTTTAATCGTTCTTCAAACTCACCACGATATTTTGTCCCAGCTAAAATTGAGCCAAGATCTAATGCCATAATTAAGCTACCATCTAAGAAATCTGGAACTTTTTCTGTTAAAATTAATTGAGCTAATCCTTCTGCAACAGCAGTTTTACCAACTCCCGGTTCGCCAATAAGAACAGGATTATTTTTTGTACGACGAGCTAATACAGCAATAACATCATCAATTTCTTTTTCTCGACCAATTACTGGATCTAAATTTCCATCAATTGCTTCTTTAGTAACATTTTCAGCATATTCATCTAACGTTGGAGTTGGGCTACCTTTTTTATCACGTTCAAGTAAAAATTTTTCAGCTTGTGTTAAAGGACGTAAAATTTCTTCTTGTGTTTCTTCAATGTAAGTTAAAATTAAGTTTCTTAATTTATGAATATCAACATTTAGTTTATCTAAAGTTCTCATTGCAACGCCATCAGATTCAGCAATAAGAGCTAATAAAATATGTTCTGTTCCGACAAAATTTTGGCCCAAGTCTTTTCCTTCATGAACAGCCATTTCCAATACTCGTTTTGCTCTTGGAGTAAATGGAATTTCTGAAGCGACAAATCCTGTTCCACGACCTATATATAATTCAATTTCTTTACGAGCTTTTTTTAATGTAACTTTTAATTTTTTTAGTGCTCTTGCTCCAATACCATGTCTTTGACCGATAACACCCAGTAAAAGTTGTTCTGTACCCACAAAATTATGACCCATTCTTCGAGCCTCTTCTTGAGATAGCATAATAACTTTTATTGCGCCCTCAGTAAATTTTTCAAACATAAATACTTTTGAAATTAAAAAAACTTTTATTCTATTCACTTTACTATTTATTATACACTTTCTTAAATCGAAATTCAAGTCAAAGTTTTATTTTATATTTATTAGAAAATCTACTATACTAAACGTAGTAGATGAAACTTGAATCAGGCGGTGTCGCCAAGTGGTAAGGCCGTGGATTGCAAATCCTCTATTCCCCAGTTCGAATCTGGGTGCCGCCTTAAATAAATTTAAACTATAACTATAGTATTGTTTTTAGATTCAAATTAGTTTATACTCTCTTTAAAATAATAGTAATATTAAAATCTTTCTGGGAAAGTAAGTGGTATATGCAACACATTTCTCCAAAATGATAATTGGTTGTGGGTTCGATTCCCCCCTTTCTCAAAAATTTTATTATCTTATTGATAAGGTTAAAATAGAAAAGGTTTATTAATATTAAAATATTCTTGGGAATGTGGTGAAATTGGTAGACACGACAGACTTAAAATCTGTTGCTTAGTGATAAGCGTGAGGGTTCAAGTCCCTCCGTTCCCAGTTCTTAAAATTTTTATTATTGGATCAATAAAGTTAAAATAATAAAAATTTATTTAATATTCATAAATTGACTAGTATTTCTCATTGAGTCAATTTATGAATAGTTATTAATTGAAGATAATTGAAATTTTGAACCATTAGCTATTCCAACGTTCTAAAACTAACGTATTTGAACCATCAGAATTTTGTTGATATTTAATTGGTTGGAAACCAATTTTTTGACTTTCTCCAATAATTACTTCACCAGCATATTGTTGAGAAATTGTATCAATAAATGTTTCAACAGGTGATGACTGTTTCCAAAAACTCATATCTGCAACTAATTCATATTCTTGGCCATTCCAGACAAATTCGATATCATAGCCGTTTGATTGAGAAATAACCAAACTTGTGCTATAGGATTTTGAATCATTGATACTTTTTCTTTGTTTTTCGTGATTAATATTTAATTTAGTTAAAGCTTTTTCTAGGTAAAATAAATTTTGAAAGCGAGTTTTAATATGAGTAAAGTGTGACATAAAATTATTAGTAATAATGATATTTACTTATAATTATAATATATTTTAATTTGTTGTTTACGTTTAAATTTAAAAAATTAAATCTTAATAAGAGAAGAAGCAAATTTAATAATCTAATTAATGAGTTTATGAAATTCAATTTGAATTTCATAAACTCATTAATTAGTAATAATTTCAGCTTTTTTTAACAAACTTGCAACTACAGATGTAGGTTTTGCACCATAATTTAACCATTTTTGAATCTTTTCAATTTCAAAATGAGATTCCTTTAAAATGGGATTATAGTAACCTACTTCATCAATTGGTTTACCATCTCGTCTAAATTTATTTTCCATTACAACTAGACGGTATGCAGGAGAGCGTTTTCTTCCGATTCGTTTTAACCTTAATTTTAACATAGAGATATTTATAATAATAATGTTTTTTTTATACAAGTAAATTATTAATTCTAAAATTGTAATATTTTAAAAAAAGTAATTATCGTCGAGAATAATACTCAATAACAAGTAATTCATCAAGTTGTAATCCAACGTCATTTCGATCACAATAATCTAAAACTGTTGCTTCTAATTTTGAGGTGTCAAGCTTTAAATGACCTGGAATAGCAGCAACTTGTCTATCTTTAAGATTACTTTCTACTAAATTCTTAGACGTACTTTTTTCTTTGACACTAATCACATCATTTAATCGGCATTGAAAACTAGGAATACTAACAGTTTTTTTATTTACTGTAATATGTCCATGATTAACTAATTGACGTGCTTGAGCAATACTTTTAGCAAAACCTAATGTAAAACAAAGAGTATCTAAACGCATTTCAAGTAATTGAAGTAAAATCAACCCTGTAACTCCTTTTCGTCTTCGAGCCTCTTTAACATATCGAAATAATTGATTTTCTGTTAATCCATAGTTAAATTTTAACTTTTGCTTCTCTTCTAATCGAACACCATACTCAGTTAATTTTTTACTTTCTACGTTAGAATTTCCATCTTTTCCCGGCCGATTAATTTTATTTGATTTTTTTGTCGTTAAACCTGGTAATAGGCCTAATCTTCGGTTAATTCTTAATTTAGGTCCTCGATAACGTGACATACAAATAAATTCTTAATTTATAAATAATTTTTATGAATACTAAAATATAAAATTGCAAAGAAGGGCGAGTGACCGGACTTGAACCGGCGAATGGTGGAATCACAACCCACTGCCTTAACCACTTGGCTACACCCGCCAAACTATCTTGACTAATATCCTATCAGTTAATATTATTATACGTCTAGTTTATTATCTAAAAAAATTTTAACTCATATTTATGTCAAAAATTAAAAACTTTTTTTTAAATGGTGAAAAATACTTTACCAAAGATAAATTAACTCTATTAGAGTTAGTCAACTATTTTAATTATAATACTTCCTTATTAGTTTTAGAATATAATCATTCAATTTGTAATAAAAAAAATTGGAATCAAATCTATGTTAGTAATAATGATAAAATTGAAATTGTTACAATTGTTGGAGGAGGGTAATTCTATAATATTTAATTTATTATAGAATTATCCGCATATGATTCGAAATTTTACGTTCGAATTCTTGCCTTCAATTTATCAGTTAATAATAATTGAAGATTATTAATAATACCTTCTATTTCTTTATTTTGCATTGTTTTTTCATCGGATTGAAAAGTTAATTGTAAACAGAAACTAATATGGTCATTAGGAATTGATTTGCCTTTATATTCATCTAATAAAATAATATTGGTTAAAAATGTAGTTCCATTCAAATATAATAATTCTTCAATTTTTTTAAAAGATGTATCTTTGTGGATAATAAATGATAAATCTTTTACTAATTTTGGATAGAATGAATAGTTTTGATACATTTTTAATTTATTTGTTTGAATTTGGTTTTGAATTGATTCAAAATCAAATTCAAACAAATACAAATTAAATGGAAGATTTAATTGTTTTGCTAAAATTGGATGAATTTGACCAAAAATACCTAATTCAACTTTATTATCTAAATATAATTGCGCTGTTGAATAAGGATGAAAAATTTCACTATTTTTTAACCCTGAATAAATTTCCCATTGAGGCATAATATTTAATTGTTTAAAAAATTGCTCGACTTTTCCTTTCGCTTCAAACCAACTTAATGGTTGCGATAAATCTGACCAAACTGATTTTGTATCAATACCTCCAAATACACCAGCAATATGTTCTTTTTCTTGAAAATTATTTTTAATATTTCCTAAAAAAACATGCCCAAATTCAAAACCTTCTATAAATGGATTTCCTTGTTTTAAATTTTCCTGAATAGTTTGAATTAAACTTGGTAACAATTTTGATCGTAAATTGGAATAATCAGCAATTAATGGATTAATTAATTTTATTTCGTTGTTTGTAAATGTTTTTTCTTTTACTAATGAATAATGAATTAACTCATTAAGACCAAGATTTAAAAAGCAAGATGTTATTTTTTTACGTATTTTATAACTCGAATCTTCATTACCAATCGTTTTAATTTGTGGCACTCGTGCTAAAAAATTATTAAAACCATGTAATCGACCAATTTCTTCAACTAAATCAATTTCACGTGTAATATCATCACTTCGTAAATACGGAACACTAACTTTCCAAGTTAATTTTGATTTATCATAAGTGTGAGTAAATTTCAAACGATTTAAATAATTTGTAATTAAATCAGGTGTTAAATACTCATCATCACTTGATAATTTTTTAATTGGACCTAAAATTTCTGTAATTATTTTATATTGTAATAAAATAGGTTCTGTCTTATATTTTGGGCTTTCTTTAATTGTATGAAGTTGACAAATTAATTTTGGATTAGAAATTCGTAATAAATAAATTAATTTATAAAATGATTCTAATAAATTTGTATTTTTTAAAGACTTTTCATATCTTGCTGATCGATCAGTTCGTAATCCTAAATTTCTAGATTGTTGTCTAATATTTGTTGAATTAAAAATACTACCTTCAATTAATAGAGACTTAGTATTATTCGAATAAGAAAAATCTTTTTTTGGAATCATTCCTGCAATACTTATTGGCAATTCATTAGCTTTAATTATTAAGATTGATTCATTAAGTAAATAATTTATATCATTACTTGCAAAAAATTCTTCATCACTCGTAGCTGTTCTGATTGTTAAATTAAACTTTGATTTATTAAGTGTCGAATAAATTTTATCTAAGTCATAAAATTCAAATGGATAGCCTGTTTCTAATACTATATAATTTTGAAAATCTAATAAACTATTGGTTGGAGTAATTCCTGAACTTACTAATTTATTTTTTATCCATTTAGGTACTGTAAAATCATTTAAATTTTTAACTGTCATTGCTATAAATGTTGAACAGCTTTGTTCATCTTCGATAGTTTCAGATAAATTTTCAATATCTAATTTCCAGCTTAAATTTTTTATAGAATAATTCACTGGTTTAATTGGCTTATCTAGTAAAGCCGCAATTTCATTTGCAATACCTTGAATCGATAAGCTATCAGAACGATTTGCTGTTGCTGATATATCAAGTGCAATTTCTCGTTTATTATTTATATTTAGTTCAAAGATTTCTTCAACTTCAAACCCACCAAGTGTTAATTTTTCAATTAGATAATCCAAATTAACAGTTTCAATATTTACCAATTCGTTAACCCATTTTAATGATGTTTGCATTTTAAAATTATTGAAATTTTTTTATTTAATTTGCTTTAGTAAAAACTAAACCATTAGTTTCACCATACCTTTCCATAAATCTCATAAATCTATCCCAAGCTTTCGGACTTTTCATTATATAAATAGATTCAATAGCTTCAGGTTTACCATTTACAAATCGTGCATTTACATCACGTGTTTCTAAAGTTCCTTCTTCATCGATTAAATACATGCCTGTAATTTCACCTTCTTTTGCAGTACTTTTATCCAAAATATTAGGATTTTTAAACCGAAAAGTAGCTGTTCCCGTACTTCCATCTCGAGATCGAGTTAAACGAACATCTGGCAATACTTTCTCATCAAGACCTTTTATAAATTGAATTTTAGCTTCCATAATTCTATCAGTAATTCATAATCGATAAATTATATATGGTTATAGTTTAATCTAATTATGCAAATTATATTAATTAAAAACAACTTTTTCTTTGTTAATTTTCAATCAAATTAAAGATTACCTGAGGTGGCAGGATTCGAACCTGCGAATGGCGGAGTCAAAGTCCACAGCCTTACCACTTGGCGACACCCCATAATTTTTGAATTTGATATCCAAATTCAAGTTAAAAAATTTCAATATTGGGCAAGAAGGGATTCGAACCCCTGACACCGTGGTTCGTAGCCACGTGCTCTAGTCCACTGAGCTACAAGCCCAAAATGTAATTCTAAATAAACATATTACTATAAAAATAGTATTTTAGTAAAGTTAAAAAAAAATTTATTAGAATTTAGTTTTAACCTTGCAAAATTACTAATTATTCGATTAACTTAATGGTTTAAATAATCTTATTAATAAACATAAAAAATAATTTAGTAATTATATATGGCAAAAAAAATTTTATATCAAGATAATGCAAGACGAGCTCTTGAACGCGGTATGGAAATAATGGTAGAAGCTGTTTCTGTTACTTTAGGACCCAAAGGTCGGAATGTAGTATTAGAAAAATCTTATGGTTCACCTCAAATTGTAAATGATGGCGTTACAATTGCAAAAGAAATTAAATTAGAAGACCATATTGAAAATACAGGCGTTTCTTTAATTCGACAAGCTGCATCAAAAACTAATGATGTAGCTGGAGATGGTACAACAACTGCGACAGTATTAGCTTATGCAATGGTAAAAGAAGGATTAAAAAATGTTGCTGCGGGGGCGAATCCAATTTCTATTAAATTAGGTATGGAAAAAGCAGCACAATATTTAGTTACTCAGATCAATGAATTTGCACAACCAGTTGAAGATATTCAGTCAATTCAACAAGTTGCTTCAATTTCAGCTGGAAATGATGATATGATAGGATCTTTAATTGCTGATGCCTTAACTAAAGTGGGTAAAGAAGGTGTCATTTCTCTGGAAGAAGGAAAAGGAATTGTTACTGAATTGGAAATTACTGAAGGAATGAAATTAGAAAAAGGTTTTATTTCTCCTTATTTCATAACAAATACTGAAAAAATGGAAGTTCTATATGATAATCCCTATATTCTTTTAACTGATAAACGTATTACATTAGTTCAACAAGATTTATTACCTATTTTAGAACAAATTACTAAAACAAAACGACCACTTTTAATAATTGCTGAAGATGTTGAAAAAGAAGCATTAGCAACACTAATTTTAAATAAATTACGTGGCATTATAAATGTTGTAACAGTTCGAGCTCCAGGCTTTGGTGAATTACGAAAACAAATGTTAGAAGATATTGCTATTTTAACTGGTGGAACTGTTATTACTCAAGACGCCGGATTAAGTTTAGATAATATTCAATTAAATTTATTAGGACAAGCACGGCGAATTATAGTTAACAAAGATACAACAACAATTGTTGCAAATGGACAAACCAATGAAGATATTCAAATTCGTTGTGAACAACTTCGAAAACAAATTAATTTAGCTGATACAGGGTATGAAAAAGAAAAATTACAAGATCGAATTGCCAAATTATCGGGTGGTATTGCTGTAATAAGAGTAGGTGCAGTTACAGAAACTGAAATGAAAGATAAAAAATTACGATTAGAAGATGCGATTAATGCCACGCGAGCGGCAGTCGAAGAAGGAATTGTTCCAGGCGGTGGAGCAACCTTAGCGCATTTATCTGAAAATCTTGTGACATGGGCAAAAAATAATTTAAAAGAAGATGAATTAATAGGAGCAATGATTATTTCAAGAGCAATTTTAGCACCACTTCGACGAATTGCTGAAAATGCGGGTATTAATGGTCCAGTTATTATTGAAAAAGTTCAACAACAAGAGTTTGAGATTGGTTATAACGCAGCAAAAAATACTTTTGGTAATATGTATGAAGAAGGAATTGTTGATCCAGCTAAAGTAACTCGTTCTGGTCTTCAAAATGCAACGTCAATTGCAAGTATGATTTTAACAACGGAATGTATCATTGTAGATGATAGTAAAACTGTAAGTGAATCTTAAATTCACTTACAGTTCTTTGAAATGAATAAATTATAAATCATTTAAATCAGACAATGGATCTGAATTTGATTCATTGTTAACTTTAGATTCTAACATTGCTTTCATAGCTGTTTTTAAATCTTCAACTTGTGATTTTAATGAGTCAAACTTATCATTTTGACTATTTTGTCGAATTTGTTCAATTAATGTTGTAATAGTTTTCTGTTTTTCTTCAGGTATATTTTCTTTCACAAGAGAAAGTTCTTTTTCAGCTTCAAAACATAATGCTTCGGCTTGATTTTTTAAATCAATATTTTCTCGTTTTTCTTTATCAAGAGAAGCATATTTTTCAGCTTCAGCTAACATATTTTCAACTTCACTTTCATTTAAATTTGAAGCCCCTTGAATTGTAACAGATTGTTCCACTCCAGTTTCTTTTTCTCTTGCTTTTACTGATAAAATTCCATCAACATCAATATCAAAAGTAACTTCAATTTGTGGAACACCTCGTTCTGCAGCTGGAATTCCATCTAATCTGAAATTACCAAGACTCTTATTACCTGCAACTAATTCACGTTCTCCTTGTAAAATATGAATTTCTACATTTGTTTGATTATCAACAGCAGTAGAAAACATCTCTGATTTCTTAACTGGAATTGTTGTATTTCTAGCAATAATTTTTGTCATTACTCCACCTAATGTTTCAACACCTAATGATAATGGTGTAACGTCTAATAATAGAATATCTTTCACTTCACCAGCTAAAATACCGGCTTGAATTGCTGCTCCAATAGCAACTACTTCATCAGGGTTAACAGATTGATTAGGCTTTTTGCCCGTTAAAGATTCTACTAATCCTTGAATTGCCGGAATCCGTGTTGAACCACCTACTAATACAACTTCATTAATATCCGATTTATCCAATCTTGCATCGCTTAATGCTTTTTCTACCGGTATACGACAACGATTGATTAGAGTTGCACATAATTTTTCAAAAACTTCTCTTGTTAATTCTTGTTCAATATGTTTTGGACCTGTTTTATCAGCTGTAATAAACGGTAAATGAATTGTTGTTTTATCAACAGTTGATAATTCTATTTTTGCTTTTTCAGCTGCTTCAGTTAATCGTTGTAAAGCTTGGATGTCATCACCTAAATCAATCCCTTCTTTTTGTTTAAAATCATTAATTAACCAATTTACTAAAACATTATCGAAATCATCACCACCTAAGTTTGTATCGCCTGCAGTTGCTAAGACTTCAAAAATACCATCACCTACTTCTAATATTGAAACATCAAATGTACCACCACCTAAATCAAAAACTAAAATTGTTTCATTTTGTTTCTTATCTAGTCCATATGCTAAAGAAGCAGCTGTCGGCTCATTAATGATTCGTAAAACTTCAATCCCAGCAATTTTACCCGCATCCATTGTTGCTTGTCGTTGTGAATCATTAAAATAAGCTGGTACAGTAATTACAGCCTGAGTTACTTCTTGCCCTAAATAATTTGTCGCGTCATTAATTAATTTTCTTAAAACCTGTGCTGAAATTTCTTCAGGACTAAACTCTTTTTTTAATGCAGGACAATTAATTTTAATATTATCATTTTGATCTTTACCTACTTTATATGGTAATTTTTTTGATTCCTCTGCAATTTCTCCTTCTTTTGATCCAATAAATCTTTTAACTGAAAAAAAAGTATTTTCGGGATTAATAACTGCCTGACGTTTTGCAATTTGACCTACTAATAGTTCTTCTTTTTTAGTATATGCTACAATTGAAGGTGTTGTTCTTAATCCTTCAGCGTTAATAATTACACTTGGTT
>Ga0209262_10000721_pt1 | contig 14159 bp, 13 predicted proteins | sample Lowcelwee11metaG_FD_187171 | JGI IMG/M metagenome (GOLD analysis project Ga0209262, IMG submission 187171) | Freshwater pond sediment microbial communities from the University of Edinburgh, under environmental carbon perturbations - Low... | ecosystem: Environmental > Aquatic > Freshwater >...
CCAAACGCCTGATGCAGTCATGAGCCCCGTCCATTCCGAAGGGACTCGCCCCACACGTCCAGCGGATGAAGGCTCTTCCACGCATCTGCCAGCTTGCCGGGTGGCGATGGTGGGCGCCGGGAACATGGGCGGCGCCATGGCGGCACGCCTGTGCGAGCTGGACTGGCCGGTGGTGGTGTGCGACATCGATCCGGTGCGCCAACAGCAAGCGCTGGAAGCGGGCGCCTGCCTCGCCGATTCCCCCGAGACGGCAGCGCGCGCACTGGTCACCGAGGGTGTACTGATCGTCTGCGTGGTGGATGCGGCGCAATCGCGTGAGGTGCTGTTGGGCGCCCACGGCGCCTTGGCGGGCTTGCGATCCGGGCAAACCGTCATGTTGTGCCCGACCATCGCGCCACAAGACACCGAAGCGCTGGCCGAGGCGCTGCGGGCGCAAGGGCTGGATTGCATCGATGCCCCCATGTCCGGTGGCCCGGCGCGGGCGCGCGACGGCAGCATGAGCCTGATGGTGGCTGCGCCCGACGGGGTGCTGGAACGCCATGCGGCGTTGCTCGCCGCTCTGTCGTCCAAGGTGTTTCGCATCAGCGGGCGCGTGGGCGATGGCGCTCGCACCAAGCTGGTCAACAACCTGCTCGCCGGCATCAACCTGGTGGGCGCCGCCGAGGTGCTCGCGCTGGCCGATCGACTGGGGCTGGACTTGTCGACGACGCTGAACGTGATTGAACAATCCAGCGGCCAGAGCTGGATTGGCTCGGACCGCATGCGCCGGGCCATTGCGGGCGACCTGGTGCCGCGTGCCCACGTGACCCTGCTGGAAAAAGACACCCGGCTGGCGGTGCAGGCCGCGCGCGCGGCCGGTTTCGCCGGACCGCTGGGCGAGCGCGCGGCCAGCGTGTTCGAGCAGGCGCATGCCGCCGGTATGGCCGATCTGGACGACGCGGCGCTGTTGCAGCTCTTGCGCGCGCTGCGATCCTGAAGCGCGCCAGGCTTGGCAAGACCACGCCGCCAGCGCGCGAACGCGGTCCTTCTTACAATGGCCCCATGATTGCACGCGAACCCACCTTGGCCCGTTTGTCCAGCGCACAGAGCCTCCTGCTCGATCCTTTTGGCTTGACCCCCTCCCACTTGCAACGCGCGCTGGGTGAAATCATGTCGCGTGGCGCGGACGACGCGGACCTCTATTTCCAGACCACGCGCAGCGAGGGCTGGAGCCTGGAAGAGGGCATCGTCAAGACCGGCAGCTTCAGCATCGACCAAGGCGTGGGCGTGCGCGCCGTCAGCGGCGAAAAGACCGCTTTCGCGTATTCGGACGACCTGTCCTGGGCCTCGTTGCTGGATGCGGCGCACACCGTGCGCACGATCACGGCCCAGGGCCAGGACCGCAAGGTGCGCACACCGGCCGCCAAGGTTGCGAAATCGCGCTCGCTCTACCCCGGCCTGGACCCGATCGGCACGCTCGACAGCACGGCCAAGGTCGCCCTGCTGGAGAAGGTGGAAAAACTCGCCAAGGCCAAGGACCCGCGTGTGGTGCAGGTCATGGCGGGCCTGGCGGCCGAACACGATGTGGTGCTGGTGGCGCGTGCTGACGGCACCATGGCGGCCGACGTGCGCCCGTTGATCCGCCTGTCGGTCACGGTGATCGCCGAGCAGAAGGGCCGGCGCGAAGTCGGCTCCTCGGGCGGCGGTGGCCGCTTTGGCCTGGCGTATTTTGACGACGCCATGGTCCAGTCCTATGTGGATGAAGCCGTGTCGTCGGCGCTCACCAACCTCGACGCGCGGCCCGCGCCTGCGGGCGAAATGACCGTGGTGCTGGGTTCCGGCTGGCCGGGCGTGCTGCTGCACGAGGCCGTGGGCCACGGGCTCGAAGGCGACTTCAACCGCAAGGGTTCCAGTGCGTTTGCCGGGCGCGTCGGTCAGCGCGTGGCGGCCAAGGGCGTGACCGTGCTCGACGACGGCACCATGGCCGACCGCCGCGGCTCGCTCAACGTGGACGACGAAGGTTGCCCGACGCAGAAAAACGTGCTGATCGAAGACGGCATCCTGCGCGGCTACATCCAGGACGCGATGAACGCGCGCCTGATGGGCTTGAAGCCCACCGGCAACGGCCGGCGTGAAAGCTACGCCCATGTGCCCATGCCGCGCATGACCAATACCTACATGCTCGGCGGAGACAAGGCGCCAGAGGAAATCGTGGCCAGCATCAAGAAGGGCCTGTACGCCACCAACTTTGGCGGTGGCCAGGTCGACATCACCAGCGGCAAGTTCGTGTTCTCCGCCAGCCAGGCCTACTGGGTCGAAAACGGCCAGATCCAGTACCCGGTCAAGGGCGCCACGCTGGTCGGCAGCGGCCCCGAGTCGCTCAAGAAGATCAGCATGATCGGCAACGATATGCGGCTCGACAGCGGTGTGGGCACTTGCGGCAAGGAAGGCCAGAGCGTGCCAGTGGGCGTGGGTCAACCGACCTTGCGCATCGACGGTCTCACGGTCGGCGGCACGGCTTGATCAGCGTTTGTAAGACGCCTGTCAAAAGTCCTGTGCTACATTCGCGACCTATGCAATCCAGCGCCGCCATCTATTTTGGCTTTTACTTTTGGTTCTCTGTCCCCGGCGGACGAGAGGCAACGGTGTAAGCGCGCAAAGCAACCGAAACCTTCCAAACCGCCGGGCCCACAGCCCGGCGGTTTTTTTTCACCTTTTCCTTTTTCACCCTGCGAGGAGCCTTCGATGACCGCCAAAGCCACCCCCGCCAGAGCCGATGCCTGGCATTCGCGTCCTGCCGACAAGACCAGTCAGACCGACGACGAACGCATCAAGGACATCACCGTGCTCCCGCCTCCCGAACACCTGATCCGCTTTTTCCCCATCGGCGGCACGCCGGTGGAGACTCTCATCAGCCAGACGCGCAAGAACATCCACAACATCCTGCACGGGCAGGACGACCGCCTGCTGGTGGTGATCGGCCCGTGTTCGATCCACGACCCGGCCGCGGCGCTGGACTACGCGCGCCGCTTGAAGCCGCTGCGCGAGAAGTACGCCGACACGCTGGAGATCGTGATGCGCGTCTACTTCGAAAAGCCGCGCACCACGGTGGGCTGGAAGGGCCTGATCAACGACCCCTACCTGGACGAAAGCTACCGCATCGACGAAGGCCTGCGCATCGCGCGCCAGCTGCTGATCGAGATCAACCGCCTGGGCCTGCCGGCCGGCAGCGAATTCCTGGACGTGATCAGCCCGCAGTACATCGGTGACCTGATCGCCTGGGGCGCTATCGGTGCGCGCACCACCGAAAGCCAGGTGCACCGCGAACTGGCCTCGGGCCTGTCGGCACCGATCGGCTTCAAGAACGGCACCGACGGCAACATCAAGATCGCGACCGACGCCATCCAGGCGGCGGCCCGCGGCCACCACTTTCTGTCGGTGCACAAAAACGGCCAGGTCGCCATCGTGCAGACCAACGGCAACAAGGACTGCCACGTCATCCTGCGTGGCGGCAAGGCACCCAACTACGACGCCACCCACGTGGCCGCCGCGGTCAAGGAGCTCGAAGCCGCCAAGCTGGCCCCGCGCCTCATGGTGGACTGCAGCCACGCCAACAGCAGCAAGCAACATGAAAAGCAGCTCGAAGTGGCGCGCGATATCGCGGCGCAGATCGAAGGCGGTTCGCGCAGCGTCTTCGGCGTGATGATAGAAAGTCACATCGAAGCCGGCGCGCAGAAGTTCACCCCGGGCAAAGACGACGTGAGCAAGCTGGCGTATGGCCAGAGCATCACCGATGCCTGTCTGGGCTGGAACGATTCGCTGCAGGCGCTGGAGGTGCTGTCTGCGGCCGTGCAGGGCGCGCGCCAGTTGAAGCGCTGAGTCAGGCTGGGGGTGCCTTTGTGCACGCCCGTGTTTGTCAAGCCGTGTGCCGAATTGGACGGACTTGGGCTGTTTGCGCGCCACGGAGCGTTGTCACCGTTCAAGGCCCTTGATATTCTGGCCACCGTGCCGATAAAAAGTTGATAGAACCTTCATGCGTCCGCGCGTTCCGCGGACGGGGAGGCCGGGCCAGAGTCGTTGGGAGTTGGAGTGGAGCAACCGGTATTGCGTCTGGGTCTGTTGGGGTTTGCCGAACCGGCAGGCCTGAGGCTGCAAGCCTGGGCCGCCCAGGTGCATGAAGGCTGGCCGCAGTGGCGCAGTTGCGACCCCCATCTGGCCGACGCCTGGATGATCAATGGCGCGTCGGTCGACGTGCTGGGTCGGGACGAGGTGGTTATCCGCCACCCGTTCGGAAGTGGCGAGCGCCTGACGCTCAACCGCGCCGAGGTGGATCGACCGCTCGCCTTTGCCACGCCGTTGCCCGAAGGTTTTGCGTCGGCCGAGTTTTTCGAGGCCGACGACGAGCACAGCGTGCGCCAGCGCCTGCAGCGTTTTGAAGCGTGGCTGCGACCGCTGCGCAGCCAGTTTGCACTTGGGGCCGAGGTGGTGAAGCGCAGCGGGCTCTACAAAGACGTGGTGCACATCGTGCACGAAGGCAAACTGCTGGCGGTGATCGATTTCGAGCGCTGGCAGACCGGTTTGCTGATTCCGGCCCGTCCGGTGGATCTGGCCATGGCCGAGTGGGTGCAGCGCCCCGGGCTGTCGCGCGACATCCCGCCATCCTTCATCCGGCTGCCGTTGCACAGAGTCATGTGGACCTACGCGGTGCGCACACGCCTGGATGTGTTGCCGCAGCGTTACCGCGAAAAAACGGTCTATTTGCGGCGTGTGCCGCATGTGCCGGCGCGCTGGTTTGACGAGATGCACTTGCTCATCATGCGCGAGCTGCTGGTGACACCGGCCTGTTTTGACGTGCTGCAGGAACGCACGGGCCTCGAAGCGTCCGAGCTGGCGCACCATCTGGCGGTGCTCTACAACGCGGGTGGGCTAACCACGGACGCCGACAGCGCGCGCCGGGCCGAGCCCGCTGCGCGGCGCGCGATGACGGCGCTGCAGTTTGATCAGAGCGATCACGAGAATGATCTGCGTTCGCGTGTGGGACTGACCGAGCAGATGCCGCCCTCCAGCATTCTGCGCGAGGCGCCGCATTCGCCTTTGCGTGTGTCGACCGCGGGCGCTGCACCCGGGGATGTGTCGCCGCCATGACCGGTAAGCTCCTGAGAGGGGGCGGTTGCTGGTCAGCCCCGACGCGCCAAGGCACAATCAAGGTCTGACCAAGACCCAAGACCAACACCGAGGAGTTGCCCGTATGCGCAGCCAAGTCACCGTGACCTGGAGTGAAACATCCACCTACCGCTTTGACCTGGAGGAGGTGCAGCCCATGCCGCACGACCAGGCCCGATCCTGGCTTGATGAACAGTTCACCACGCTGGGGTGTGAGCCGATCCGCCTGACTGGCAAAGTGCTCACGGCCGACAAGGTGTTGTGTGTGGCGCAGGCGGCGGGTGAAGAGCGTTTTCGCGAAGCCGCCCACCGCGAATGGGCCATGTCGTTCGCCCGTGCCACCAGCGCCTCTCTGGCCAAGCCGGTGGTTTCCGTGGATCTGGTGACGCAGTCGCTCGGTTATTGAAGCGACACCCCCCGCGCCGCTTCGCGTCACCCCCCTCAAGGGGGGCGGCACTGGCCGTCTGGCAAAGCCAGCCCGGCGGTGCCTCTGGGGGGCGCTGTTCATGCGTTGCGTGTGGCGCTCCGGTGCCGTGGAAAAACGTAGCGATTTGCCTTCAAAGCGATAGCGGCGTTGTTGAAGCCTTACCGTGCTAACGCACTGTCTTCAGCCAACTCCCGCCGGACCGAGGGCCGATAGCAGGCGGGCGTGGACACCACCAAAACCGCCATTGCTCATGCAGACCACGTGGTCGCCGTCGCGTGTGGCCGCCACCACTTGAGCCACCAGTTCATCAATGGAGCGGGCCACTTGGGCGCGGTCACCCATGGGTTGAAGGGCTTCCGCGGCATCCCAGTCGAGGCCGCCCGCGTGGCAAAACGCCAGGTCGGCCGAATGCAGGCTCCAGGGCAGTTGTGACTTCATGGTGCCCAGCTTCATGGTGTTGCTGCGCGGTTCGAACACCGCGAGGATGCGCCCACCGGAGGTGAGTCTTTGATCCAGCCGACGCCTCAGACCGTCCAGCGTGGTGCGTATGGCGGTCGGGTGGTGGGCAAAATCGTCGTACACCGTGATGGCGCCACCGGGTCGGGCGACGGTGCCGCGCACTTCCATGCGGCGGCGCACGTTCTCGAACCGACCCAGGGCGCTGGCCGCGGCGTCAGGCGCAACGCCCACATGCTGTGCGGCCGCGATGGCGGCGAGTGCGTTGAGCTGGTTGTGCATGCCGGTGAGTTCCCATTCCACCCGGGCCACGGTTTGACCCCGTTCCAGCACATCAAAAGCATGGGGCTCACCCACGGCGGTGAAGTCGCTGACCGCGGCACCAAAGCTGCGCACTTCGCTCCACAGGCCCTGATGCAACACGCGGTCCAGGCTTTCTTCCAGACCATTGACCACCACCCGGCCTGAGCTTGGCACGGTGCGCACCAGGTGGTGGAACTGGCGCTCAATGGCCTTGAGATCGTCAAAGATGTCCGCGTGGTCGAATTCAAGGTTGTTCAGGATGGCCGTGCGCGGGCGGTAGTGGACGAACTTGCTGCGTTTGTCGAAGAAAGCGGTGTCGTATTCGTCGGCTTCGATGACGAATGTGGGCCCCCACGCTCCGCCGCTGCGCGGGTCGCTGCCCCCCCAGGGGGCTGTTTTGCCTTGGGGCGGCCCGGCGGCAAAACGGTCACCGCTGGCTACTGGTTGGCCTAAACGCGCCGAGACGCCAAAGTTCATCGGCACACCACCCACCAGAAAACCCGGGTTCAGGCCGTTGGCCTCCAGGATCCAGGTCAGCATCGCGGTGGTGGTGGTTTTTCCGTGGGTGCCGGCCACCGCCAGCACATGGCGGCCCTGCAACACGTGTTCGGCCAGCCACTGCGGACCGCTGGTGTACGGGGCACCGGCATCCAGAATGGCCTCCATCAGCGGGAACTTCGGGCTTCCATCGGGCAGCCGTCCCCGGCTCACCACGTTGCCGACCACAAACATATCGGGTGCCAGCGCCATCTGGTCGGCGCCAAAGCCTTCGATCAGGTCGATGCCCAGTGCCTGGAGCTGGTCGCTCATGGGGGGGTAAACGCCGGCGTCACAACCGGTGACGCGGTGGCCGGCCTCGCGTGCGAGCGCGGCCAAGCCGCCCATGAACGTGCCACAAATGCCCAGGATATGAATATGCATCGGCTGATTTTAGGGGTGCAAACCCTGGTGACCTGCAGTCCAAAGGTGAGCATGGCGGCTTCGGTGCGAACCAGCAGGCAAAATGGCCCGATGCAAGCTGATCGGACCGGTCCCACCGCTGAAATTGCCGCCGTGGCTGCGCGCCTCGTGGTGGAAGAGGGGCTTGAATACGCGGCGGCCAAGCGCCAAGCGGGCAAGCAACTCGGTTTGTCCTCACGCGGACTCTGGCCCGACAACGCGACGCTGGATGCAGCGGTGCGCGAGCACATCGCCATTTTTTGTGCAGACACCCAGGCGGTTGAGCTGCAGGTGTTGCGGCGGGTGGCATTGGTCTGGCTGGACCGGCTGGCGGATTTCAGGCCACACCTGGGCGGCGCTGTCTGGCATGGCACGGCGACCCGCCACAGCGACATCTATATCCAGCTGTTCTGCGACGACCCCAAGGCGGCCGAATGGGCGTTGCTCGATCGCCGGGTGGATTACCGACCGGGCTCGGTCATGGGCTGGCGAGGCGAGCCGGTGGATGCGCTGACCCTGCGCGTGCGCTGTGAGGAACTGGGGCAATGGGTGCTGATCCATCTCCTGGTGCACGACCTGGACGATCTGCGCGGGGCGCTCAAACCGGATGGACAGGGCCGCAAACCGCGCGGAGATGCGCAGGCCTTGCGCGATCTGATTGAGCAGAGGAACGAGGAAAATACCGCATGAGCATGAATCGACGCACCGCCTGGATGTTGGGCGTGGCGGCTGCCGCAGGCGCTGCCGGGGCAGGGCTGGCTCTGTGGCGTCAACAGCCGCAGCCGGTGTTGTCCGACGCTGAGGCCGAGTTCTGGGCTTCGCGTTTTGAAGACCCGGATGGCCAGCCGCTGGCACTGGAGCGCTTTCGCGGCCAACCTTTGCTGGTGAACTTCTGGGCCACCTGGTGCCCCCCTTGTGTCGAGGAGTTGCCGCTGCTCAATGCGTTTTACCGCGAGCACCAGGCGCGGGGATGGCAGGTGGTGGGGCTGGCCGTTGACCAGCTGCCAGCGGTGCGCAGTTTCCTTCAGAAGTTGCCGCTGGCGTTTCCGGTGGGGATGGTCGGCTTTGCCGGCACCGAACTCAGCCGTATTCTGGGCAACCCCGGTGGAGGCCTGCCCTACACGGTCGTGTTCGATCAATCGGGTGTGGTGCTGCATCAAAAGGTGGGTAAAGTCAGCCGGGCCGACCTGGATTTGTGGGCGCAGCTGGCTTGACAGATGGCGCGGGGTGGGGTACTTCCTTTTACCCAGAACGGGCGTGCATGCCGTTCGTCATGGCGATCCTGATCTGTCGAAAAAAACGGATAAAGTCGGACAAATAGCCGTTAAACGGTTGTTTCTTCTGCGTGTTCAAGGCGTCTTGCGTCTGCGTTTCAAGAGGTCTGGAATGGGGCGCTTCGTGTACACTGCGGCACCCCATCTGGCCGACTGCATGCATGTTCAAAGAACTTGAGTGCAAATGGTTGGATTTGACAGATTTTCGTTGGAGTAATCATGGATCTGAGAAAACTGAAGACACTGATTGATCTGGTGTCCGAGTCGAACGTGTCCGAGCTGGAAATCACGGAGGCCGAAGGCAAGGTTCGCATCGTCAAGAGCGCACCTGTTGGCATGCACGCCCCGGTGACCTACACCATGGCCCCCGCGGTCCCGGCGCCCTCCGTGGCGGCAACGCCCGCGGTTGAGGTGGCGGCAGCGCCTGCCGCCGTGGCGGCCGAGCCAGCCGGACACACCGTCAAGTCGCCCATGGTTGGCACCTTTTACCGCTCGTCCAGCCCTGGCGCCAAGGCTTTTGTTGACGTCGGTGACACGATCAAGGAAGGCGAGACCATCTGCATCGTCGAGGCGATGAAGATTCTCAACGAGATCGAGGCCGACAAGACGGGCACCGTCAAGCAGATCCTGGTGGACAACGGTCAGGCCGTCGAATACGGCCAGCCCCTGTTTGTCATCGAATAAGCGGCTGGCCCATGTTCAAAAAAATCCTGATCGCCAACCGGGGTGAAATTGCCCTGCGGGTCCAGCGCGCTTGTCGTGAGATGGGCATCAAGGCGGTGATGGTCTATTCCGAAGCCGATCGCGACGCCAAGTATGTGCGCCTGGCCGATGAGTCGGTCTGCATCGGGCCGGCGGCTTCGGGGCAGAGCTACCTCAGCATGCCCGCCATCATCTCCGCGGCCGAGGTGACCGACGCTGAAGCCATTCACCCTGGCTATGGATTCCTGTCCGAAAACGCCGATTTCGCCGAACGGGTCGAGCAGAGCGGGTTCACCTTCATCGGCCCGTCGCCCGAATCGATTCGCCTGATGGGTGACAAGGTCTCGGCCAAACAAGCCATGATCCGCGCCGGCGTGCCCTGCGTGCCGGGTTCGGAAGGCGCCTTGCCCGATGACCCGGTTGTGATCAAGCGCACCGCCAAAGCGGTGGGCTACCCGGTCATCATCAAGGCGGCTGGCGGTGGCGGTGGTCGCGGCATGCGCGTCGTGCATACCGAAGCGGCGCTGCTGCACGCGGTGCAGACCACCAAAGCCGAGGCCGGGGCTGCTTTCGGCAACCCCGAGGTGTACATGGAGAAGTTTCTCCAGAACCCACGCCACATCGAGATCCAGGTGATGGCCGACACGCACCGCAACGCGGTGTACCTCGGCGAGCGCGACTGTTCCATGCAACGGCGCCACCAGAAGGTGATCGAAGAAGCGCCTGCACCCGGTATCCCGCGTCGCCTGATCGAAAAGATTGGTGAGCGCTGCGCGGCCGCCTGCAAGAAGATCGGCTACCGGGGCGCGGGCACGTTCGAGTTCCTGTTTGAAAACGGCGAGTTCTACTTCATCGAGATGAACACCCGCGTGCAGGTGGAACACCCGGTGACCGAGTGGATTTCTGGCGTGGACATCGTGCGCACGCAGATCGCGGTGGCGGCTGGCGAGAAGCTGCCGTTCACGCAGCGCCAGATCCAGTTGCGCGGTCACGCCATCGAGGTCCGGATCAACGCCGAAGACGCCTACAAGTTCACGCCGTCGCCAGGTCGCATCACCACCTGGCACATGCCGGGTGGGCCAGGTGTTCGCGTCGATTCGCACGCCTATGCCAACTACTTCGTGCCACCGAACTACGACTCGATGATCGGCAAGATCATCGTGCACGGGGACACGCGTGAACAGGCACTGGCGCGCATGCGCACTGCGTTGGCCGAAACCGTGATCGAAGGCATCAAGACCAACATCCCGCTGCACCGCGAGCTGATGGTGGACGCCAGTTTCGTGACCGGCGGAACCAATATTCACTACCTTGAAGAATGGTTGTCGCAGCGTGAACGTTGATACACAAGCGCAGCCGCAGGGTGGTGGCGCCCTCTTTGAGTTGGTGTTGCTGGCCCCGGAAGCCGCGGTGGAGATGGTCAGTGACGCACTGGTCGCACTTGATGCGCTGAGCGTTTCGGTCGAGGACGCCGACGCCCTGACCCCGTCAGAGCAGGCTTTGTTCGGTGAGCCCGGCATGCCGGCACCCAAGGCGGGCTGGAACCGTTCGCGGGTGGTGGCCCTGTTTCCGGACGAAGCCCAGGCGCGTGAGGCGGCGCTGCTGCTCGTTCCGCAGGACTTTTTTGAAGGCTGTGAGGTGCTGGGCGTTCAGACCGTGATCGAGCAGGACTGGGTGCGCCTGACCCAGTCGCAGTTCGACCCGGTGGAGATCACGTCCTCGTTCTGGATCGTGCCGACCTGGCACGAGCCGCCCGCCGAGGCGCAAAAGGTGATCCGGCTCGATCCGGGCCTGGCGTTCGGTACCGGCACCCATCCGACGACGCGCATGTGTCTGCGCTGGACGGCCCAACAGGGTGCGCAGGGTCTGCGTGTGCTCGACTATGGTTGTGGTTCGGGCATTCTGGCCATCGGCGCTGCCAAGCATGGCGCACGCGAGATCGACGCGGTCGACATCGACCCCGCTGCGGTCGAAGCCACGCGGCTCAACGCCGCGGCCAACCATGCTCAGCTGAATGCGGGGCTGCCCGATCGGGCACAGGGCGAATACGACCTGGTGCTGGCCAACATCCTGGCTTCGCCGCTGAAGGTGCTGGCGCCGCTGCTGTGTGGCCATGTGCGCGCCGGTGGGCATCTGGTGCTGGCCGGTATTCTGGCGCGGCAGGCCGATGAACTGCGTGAGGCGTATGCCCCTTGGGTGGCTTTGTCCGTCAGCGACGAAGAGGATGGCTGGATCCTGATGACCGCGGTCAAGGGCTGACCCTTGATGCGTCGTGATGCCTGACGGCTGCGTCATGGTTGGCAGGCCGGTTGGATGCTGCCAGCCTGCAATAATCTTGGCATGAGTTTCACCACCCGTTGTCCGGCTTGCGGAACGATGTTCAAGGTCGTGCCCGACCAGTTGAAGATCTCCGACGGCTGGGTGCGTTGTGGTCATTGCGCGGACGTGTTCGACGCCACGCTGTACCTGCAGACCTGGGAGGCGCCAGCGCCCGAACCCCAGCCGGAACCCGTGCCCGCCCCTGCCGAGACGCTCGAATCACCCACTGGCCACCCGTTCGACATGGCGCCTGCCCCGGTGCCATCGGAGACGGCAAACGACATCCTGATCGAGGCGCCGCAGGCCCCGGCCCTTGCGGAATCCGTCCCGCAAACACCGGTTGGCTGGGCCCCCATCGTCCAGGTTGTCGACGGTGCTGACGAGTTGTCCGGCGAGACGCCGCAAAACGGGTGGCTGGAGTCACCCAATGACGACGATGGTGAATGGCTTCTTGAGCCACCAGCAGAGCAATGGTCGCCGCAGCAAGATGCACAAGAGGCGACGGCCTGGACGAACCGGCAGGCGCCTGCCAACCCGCCTGTGGATTCACCCTTTGCGCCGCTGGAGGTTGTGCGTGCGCTGGCTGAGCCCGGGCCACTCGACTTCGAAGGCCAGCTGGAGCAGGCCAACACACGGGAGTCGCCGGCGGTGGCGAGTCGGGACGACAACGCGGACTTTCAGGCGGAACTGGAGCGGTTCGCTGCTGCGGCGGCCGGCGCATCCCGGGCCGTTGAGGCCGAAGTCCAGGCGCCACCGCCCGCGCCGTTGCCCAAACCCGAGGTGACCTCGCTGAACGACGATCTGCCGGTCCAGGAGGTCGAGCCCGGCTTTGTGCTGCAGGCCCGACGGCAGGCCTTCTGGCGTTCCCCGGGCATCCGAGCCGCGCTGTTGTTGCTGGCGGTGACTTTGGCGGCGCTGCTCGCGGCGCAATGGGCGGTGCAAGAGCGCGATCAACTCGCCGCGCGGCAACCTTCGTTGACACCGCTGCTGAACCTGTTGTGCAAGCCAGCGGGGTGTGTGCTGCAGGCGCCACGTAACATCGAGGCGGTGGTGATCGACAGCTCGACCCTGGTCCGTCGCCTGGGCAATTTCTACTCCTTTGACCTGGTGCTCAAGAACAGCGCCGCCATGCCGGTGGCCATGCCCGCGCTGGAGCTCAGCCTCACCGATACCGCCGACGCTGTCATAGCGCGTCGCGTCTTTCTCGCGGAAGAGTTGCCAGGTGCGCCAGCGGTCCTGCCTGCCCAGGGCACGCAGGCGGTCAGCCTGCGCCTCTCGCTCGCAGAAGGCGGGGCGAGCGCCATGGCGGGTTACCGTGCACTCGTTTTTTATCCCTGAACCCTCCCACTCCCACCATGTCCATCCTCATCTGCGGCTCCCTCGCTTTCGACACCATCATGACGTTTGAGGGCCGCTTCGCCGAGCAGATACTGCCCAGCCAGCTGCACATCCTGAACGTGTCTTTTCTGGTGCCAGGCCTGAGGCGTGAATACGGCGGCTGCGCCGGCAACATTGCCTATGGCCTGCGGCAGCTGGGCTCACCGGCGGTGCCGTTGGCCATGGTGGGCAACGACGCGCAGGACTACCTGGGTCGCCTGCAAGGACTGGGCGTGGACACGCGATTCATCGGCACGACCTCAGACAACTACACCGCCCAGGCCATGATCATGACCGACCGTGACAACAACCAGATCACGGCCTTTCACCCCGGTGCAATGTCCGAGGCCCATGCGAACGCGGTGCCGACCGACGCGGGCATTGAGCTGGCCATTGTCTCGCCCGATGGTCGTGACGCCATGTTGCAGCACGCGCAGCAACTGCACGCCGCAGGGATCCCGTTCGTGTTCGATCCGGGTCAGGGCCTGCCCATGTTCAACGGCGAGGAGCTGGCGCAGTTCATCCAGCTCGCCACCTGGGTCACCGTGAACGACTACGAAGGCAAGATGCTCAGCGACCGCACCGGTCTGAGCTTTGAAGCCATCGCGGCGCAGGTCAAAGGATTGATCGTCACCCTGGGTGAACATGGCTGCGAGGTCTGGGAGCAGGGCCGCAAAACCCTGGTGCCCGGCGTGAAGGCCACCGAGGTGCTCGACCCCACCGGGTGTGGCGATGCCTTCCGTGCGGCTTTGTTGCATGGTCTGGCACAAGGCTGGTCGTTGCCGCGTTGTGCCGAGTTGGGCAACCGCATCGGCGCGGCCAAGATCGCCAGTCGCGGCGGGCAGAACTACGCATTGGTGAGCTGATCGCCGCGCACCACCAATGAAAAAGCCCGGCGCTTTCACGCCGGGCTTGTCAAGTCATCGCGAGGACGACTTCAGGGCTTGCTGGACGTCGGGAACGGCCAGGCAGCCTGAGGGTTCAGCTTGGTTTGAGCTGCTGGTGCCGCAGGGGCTGCCGGCTTCTTGGCCGGCTCAGCTTTTTTTGCGGGGGCTGCCTTTTTCACGACGGCTTTTTTGGCCGGTGCAGCTTTCTTGGCCGGAGCGGCCTTCTTCGCTGGGGCTGCCTTCTTCACAGCGGCTTTTTTGGCCGGTGCAGCTTTCTTGGCCGGAGCGGCCTTCTTCGCTGGGGCTGCCTTTTTCACAGCGGCTTTTTTGGCC
>Ga0209262_10000723_pt1 | contig 14144 bp, 12 predicted proteins | sample Lowcelwee11metaG_FD_187171 | JGI IMG/M metagenome (GOLD analysis project Ga0209262, IMG submission 187171) | Freshwater pond sediment microbial communities from the University of Edinburgh, under environmental carbon perturbations - Low... | ecosystem: Environmental > Aquatic > Freshwater >...
GGCGGATGGCCATCAGTCCGGGCATCTCGGCCCGCGCCAGGTCCATTTCCTTGCGGCCCCATTCGGCCAGGGAGATATCGGCGATTTTATAGGGGAGTTTGCGGTCGGCATCGGTTGTTTTCATTTTGTCTCCAATTTTTTTTCCTAAAAACACACTTGGGCTACAGTGACGAGTGACCAGTGACAAGTGACGAGGAATGGCATTGAATCAGCAATGGTCCGAAATTCTTTCTTCCTTGTCACTCGTCACTTGTTACTTGTAACTGGATCTCGGCTATTTCATGGCTAAGGCCTTGAGCTCCTTGACCTTGTCCAGCTTTTCCCAGGGGAATTCGTTGCGGCCGAAGTGGCCGTACGACGCCGTTTGCTTGTAAATGGGCCTTTTCAGGTCGAGCTGTTTCAGTATGTCGCCCGGTTTGAGCGGGAACACCTTGCGGATCATGGCCGTGATCTTCTCCTCGCTCAGCTTGCCGGTTCCGAACAGGTTGACGTTGATCGAGACCGGTTCAGCCACGCCGATGGCGTAAGCCAGCTGTACTTCGCATTTTCCGGCCAGGCCGGCGGCCACGATGTTCTTGGCGATGTAGCGGGCCACGTAGGCGCCGGAACGGTCCACCTTGCTGGGGTCCTTGCCGGAAAATGCGCCGCCGCCGTGCCGGCCCATGCCGCCGTAGGTATCCACGATGATCTTGCGCCCGGTCAAACCGGCGTCCGCGTAGGGACCGCCAACGACGAATTTACCGGTGGGATTGATATAGAACTTGGTAGCGGCGGTCAGCCATTTGCCGCATACCGGCTTGACCACGTGCTTGATGATGTCCTTCTCGATGCGCGCATGGCCGATCTTTTCGTCGTGCTGGTTGGAGACCACCACGGCGGTGACATGGCGGGGCTTGCCGTTCTCGTATTCCACGGTCACCTGTGCCTTGCCGTCGGGACCGAGATAGGGGATGGTTTTGTTTTTTCTGACCTGGGCCAGCCGCATGGTCAGTTTATGGGCCATGGCGATGGGCAGCGGCATGTAGTTGTCGGTCTCGCAAGTGGCGTAGCCGAACATCATGCCCTGGTCGCCGGCGCCCTGCTCGTGGCCCCGGGCCGCGTCCACTCCGACGGCGATGTCCGGGGATTGCTCCTCGATGTGGACCAGCACGGCGCAGGTCTCATACTCGATGCCGTAGCGCGATTCGGTATAACCGATCTCTTTCAGGGTCTGGCGGACGATGGTCGGTATGTTAACATAGGCCTTGGTGGTCAGTTCTCCGGCCACCAGCACCATGCCGGTTTTGGTCAGAGTTTCGATGGCGACGCGGGAATCCGGGTCCTGCTCCAGGCAGGCGTCGAGGATGCTGTCGGAGATCTGGTCGCAGATCTTGTCCGGGTGCCCGGCGCACACCGATTCCGAAGTAAAAAGATATTTCCCCTTGATCATTTTCACCTCCAGGGAGATCTAATTGGTTGGGATAAAATCAATCTTAACAAAGAAGGTCATATATGTCAATTAGAAAAGTAACGAGTGACCAGTGACAAGAGACAAGGAAAACGCACTGATATATTCCCTAAAAACGCAAAGGGAAACAAAGAACAGCCTCTTGCTTTCTTCTTCCCTCGTCACTCGTTACTTGTCACTTGTCACTGAAGGCCGTCAATATCCGATGGCGCAGCCGTCCTTTCTGGACTCGCTGGCGCCGATCAAAACCCTTCTTTCCAGGTCGAGCCAGATGCCCTGGTAGCCGCCGAATTCTCCGGCGCTGCGGCTCACTTTGTGGCCCAGGTTGAGCAGGCCGCGTGCTACCTCGGGGACAATGGCGCTTTCCAGGTAGACTACGCCGCCATTGTTCATTCGTGAACCATCGGGTTCAGATGAGCCGGCGTGGCGGAAGCGCGGGGCGTCGCCCGCTTCCTGCAAGTTCATGCCGAAGTCGATGAGGTTGCACAATATCTGCACATGTCCCTGCGGTTGCATGTCGCCGCCCATGACGCCGAATGAAAAAACGGGCTTGCCGGCGCGGGTGACGAAGCCGGGAATTATGGTATGGAAAGGCCGCTTGCCCGGGGCGATGCTGTTGGGCCGTCCGGGTTCGAGATCGAACAGGGCGCCGCGGTCCTGCAGGCAGAACCCGAGCCCGTCCGGGACCATGCCCGAGCCGAAGCCGACGTAATTGCTCTGGATCAGGGAGACGGCGTTGAAATCCTTGTCGACAACCGTCAGGTAGACGGTATCGCCGCGGGCCAGGCGCGGGTCGCCGGCCGGGAACTGCTGGCCGGCGCGGCCGGGATCAAAAAGTTCCAGGCGCTTTCCGGCGTAGGCCGGGGCGATGAGCGTGGCGTAATCGATGTCGGCAAAACGCGGGTCGGAGTAGAAGCGGGCCCGGTCCTCATAGACGATTTTTTTTATCTCGATCAGCGTGTGCAGGGTCGCGGCCGAGTTGTGGCCCATGGCCTTGAGGTCGAAGCGGGCCAGCATCTGCAGCATTTGCAGAACGGCCAGACCCTGGCCGTTGGGCGGCAGCTCCCAGACGTCGTAACCGCGGTAGTTGACGCTCATGGGCGCGACCCATTCGACCTCGAAGTCGGCGAAGTCCTTCTCGGAAAAAAAGCCTCCGACCCGCTGGGAATAAGCGACCAGTTTCTTGCTCAGTTCGCCCCGGTAAAAGGCGTCGCGGCCCAGGCGGGCGATCAGCCGATATGTGGCCGCGAGTTCGGGATTGCGAAAAATATCGCCTTTGCGCGGCGTGATCCCCCGCGGGGCGTACAACTTTTGGAAATTATCGAATTGGCTGAAGACCGATAAGGAGCGCTGCCAGTAATGGGCGATCAGTTCCGACAGGGGAAAGCCCTCTTCGGCGTAGGCCGCGGCCGGAGCGAGCACTTCTTGCATGGGCAGGCGGCCGAATTTTTCGTGCAAGGCGAACCATCCGGCCACGCAGCCCGGAACCGTCCAGGGCAGGGGACCGGTTTCCGGCATTTTTTTGATCCCTTTTTCCTGGAAAAAGGCGAGCGAGATCGCCGCCGGCGCCGGGCCGCTGGCGTTCAGGCCGAAGAGTTTCCCGGTTTTGCTGTCCCAGATTATAGCGAAGAGATCGCCGCCGATGCCCGATCCGGAGGGCTCCATCAGGCCCAGGGCGGCGTTGACCGCGATGGCGGCATCGACGGCGCTGCCGCCTTTCTTGAGGATATCTATGCCGACCTGCGCCGCCAGGGGCTGGCTGGCCGCCACCATGCCCTGAGTGGCGATCACTTCGGAGCGGGTGGCGAACATGCGGCCGGTCAAGCGGTCACCTCCAGGTAAACTGAGGCAAAGCAGGAGCAGTGCTGAAGTCAAAAATAATTTCATATGGCCTCCACGACATGGCCCGATTATATGCCGGCGGCGATCCGGAGGCAATCGCCTGCTGCTCGCGGCGTGGAATTTCATTCTTTTTTATGTTATTAGATTCACGCTTGAGGAACGGTCCGCGCAAGGAGGCTGGCCATGAAAAGATTCATCCGTGCACGCTGGGGCATTCTGGTCGTGGTGCTGGCCGCCATCGCCTGCGCCGTCAATCCGGTCAGTGGCAAGAAGGAGCTGATGTTCTTTTCGGAGAAGCAGGAGATCGCCATGGGGCAGGAGACCGACCTGCAGATCCGCCAGCAGTTCGGGATTTACGAGGATAAGGCGCTGAACGAGTACGTCGACCGCATCGGCCAGAGCATGGTGGCGAATTCGCATCGCCCGAACCTGAAGCACCATTTTTCCGTCCTGGATACGCCCGTGGTCAATGCTTTCGCCGCCCCCGGCGGCTACATTTACGTTACGCGCGGCATCCTGGCCCTGATGAACAGCGAAGCCGAACTGGCCGCCGTCTTGGGCCACGAGATGGGCCACGTCGCCGCCCGCCATTCGGTCAAGCAGCTGAGCGGCCAGCTGCTGGCCCAGATCGGACTCGTCGTCGGCAGTATCGTGAGCAAGGATATCCGCAAGTTCGCCGGGCTGGCCAGCATCGGCATGCAACTGCTTTTCCTCAAGTTCAGCCGCAGCGACGAGTACCAGGCCGATGCGCTGGGCATACGCTACGCGCGCCAGGCCCAGTATTCGCCAGGCGAAATGCTGCGTTTTTTCTCTGCTCTGGAGGGGATGAGCGACGAGTCGACCAACCACAGGATCCCCACTTTCCTCTCCACCCATCCCATGACCATTGACCGCATCGCCAAAGTGAAAGCCATGGTTTCGAGCCAGGATATCCGCCTGGCGGTAAGAAAAGAGCCGTACCTGCGCCGTATCGACGGCATGATCTTCGGCGAAAACCCCCGGCAGGGTTTCATCGAGAACGGCGTTTTTTACCACCCTGAGATGGCTTTCCAATTCGCTGTCCCCGCGGATTGGGCCGTGGACAACACCCCCTTGCAGGTGGTGGTCGGGGAAAAGGAGGGCAAGGCGGCCCTGCTCCTGCAGGCCGAGACCAGCGAACTGGAACTGGCCCAGTACCTGCAGGCCAAGGCCAAGGGATTCAGCCAGGCAAAGCTGCTTAAGGCGTCGAGCGAACCGGTCAACCTTTTCCCGGCCCGGCACGCCTATTACCAAGTGTCCCAGGATCAGGGCGAACCCCTTGCCGTCCGCCTTTCCTGCATTCGCAAGGGCAAAACGGTTTATACTATCATCACTTTGAGCGCTTTAAACGCCGTTGCCTTGTATCAACCAGTCCTGGATCGGGCCATCCTTTCGTTCCGGGGACTGAACGATCCGCGTTACCTGAACCGCGGCCCGCGGCGACTCTCTCTGCTCCGTCCCGACGGCCGCCGCAACTTCCAGAAACTTTTAACCGACTCCGGTGTCGACCGCAAGCTGTGGAAGCAGCTGTCGGTGTTCAACTCCGTCGAACTGGAAGCCATCCCCGAGACCGGGCAACTGGTCAAGTCGGTCAGATAATCCGTCTTCCGGACTGGAGAAAAAGTAGCGAGAAAGAAGCTGCGAAACCGCATTTGTCCCAAATTGGGACTGTGTCCCATTTTGGGACGAGCGGATACCCAGGCAAAAAAGCTTTTCACATTGGATATTTTGATGCATTTGGTATTTTATATTGTCCCAATTTGGGACACCCGATCGGGAACGTTGAACCGGACATACTTCCGCACTACAATGGAAACCCTTGTCCGTTCAATGCTTTTGGTTTTGAAACTCGGATTGGCAATGAAATTGCATGGATTTTGCATGATCCTGATGAAGGTTTAGCTAATATGAATCTGGGCATGGGCAGAACCTGCTTGCAGCCGGCCATCCGCGGCAAGATCGGTGATCTCCTGGATTATCCGGTCGCATCCGCCCGGGTTGTCCTTTCCGGGTCCAAGCTGACCGAAAAATTATGCACATTGACCGGCATGGAAGGATCCTTCATGTTCAGCCGCATTCCTCCCGGTGTCTACACCCTGGAGATCATCTGTTCCGGTTTCAGCAAGCTGGTGCAGCGCGGGATCGCCGTGCACGAGCACGCCATCACCGGGCTGGACCTGAAAATGGATTTCCTGGAGGATTCCCGCTCACTCAAGCTGCGGGCGCTCTGCCTGGAATACGTCAACGACGCCCCCCAAGCCGCGGTCGCTGAATCGCCCTCGCTGCTGATCGAAGAACTGCAAAAGGTGATGGATGAATTGCATTTGGACAGGGCGTTGTTCAATCCACCATTGGCGGTAAAAATTGGCCGCCGGGTGAAAATCGAACTTGGCGTCTACCAGAACCTCAGGGAAGAGATCATGCGCCGGCTGCTCGAACGAAAGATCAGCCGTTTTGACGGGGAGCAGATCGAAGCGGTCCTGCAGGCTGAATTGCAGGTTTCCGGGAGCCTGGTCCTGCCGAAAAGCCTGCCCGAGGTGGCGATCAGCGGGACCGGCTATGCGGAATGGCAATGGGAGGTCCTGCCGCGGATCCCGGGCCTGGGGCTCATCCGACTCAGCCTGCAGACCCGGGTGAAATTCGCCGATCTCGGCGAGCACAAGCAATGCCTGCTGGTCCTGGACCGCGAGGTCAGGATCGAAAAGAGCGTATGGCTGGAATTGCGGCGTTTTTTTGCAGGCTCCCGGCCAGCTGAGGTTGAAGGTGAAACACGTTGGACATCCTGATAGTTGAAGACGAAGCGATCCTGGCCATGGAATACCTGATGCTGCTGCGGGGTCTCGGTTATCGGGCGATTGAGCATGCTTTCGACGCCAAAACCGCTTTGGCGGCGGTGGAAAAATGCCTGCCGAGAGTGATCCTGCTCGATATCAAACTTCGCGGCAGCACCGACGGCATAGAAGTCGCCGAGGTCATCCGCCGCCGCCACGATGTGCCGATCGTTTTCATAACCTCGTACGCGGATGCCGATACCCTGGGCCGGGCATGGCGCACGCGACCGGCCTATGTCCTGAGCAAGATCGGCGATCACAGGGAGCTGTGCCGGGTCGTGGTCGAGCTGATGGCCGGGCAGGGAACAATTTCCGGGAATTGATCTAAAATAAATCAACCAAAACAGGAGGAAGCGCATGAAAAAAAGATTGGTCAAGATCATGGTGGGTGTGGTGCTGGTGGGGATTTCCATTTTTTACCTGAACGCCATTGTTGTTCTGAACGATCCGTACAGCCCGTTTCTGGGCAAGACCAGCGCTCAGGTCGGGGACAAGATCACGGAGGGGGCTTCCGAGTTGCTGCAGTCGGCTTCCGAAGCTTTCCTGTTCTTGAATGAAGCCGAGCTCGCCGGCATCAACGGCCTGAACGTCGGCGCGGCTCTGCAGCGGGTCGACCTGGCCGCCGCCGGGGTGGAGCAGGCCCTGAATTTATTCAAGGACATCATCGCCGTCGGCAAGGAAGCCGGCTATGACCAGAAGCGCATCGGCCGGCTGAAGGGATTCTCTTATGACCAGTTCGCCAGGGACAACGGCTTGAGCGTGGAAACCATGAACAAGGTCTCCGGCTACCTGGGCCGGGGCAACGTGCTGGGCTTCTACCGCCACCATGTCCGCAACCTGCAGGCACTGCAAAACACCCTGAACCGCATCAAGGTCGATCTGCTGGCCGGCAAGCTTTCTGAAAACCAGTTGCTTTGGTCGCTCTTGCAGCAGTACAACACCACCTTGATGTTCGGGAACTATGCTTCCCTGGTTTTTTACAAGATCTGATCGCCTCGATACCCGGTCAGCCTGCAAAGCCGTCTATTTTTTTTTTTGGCGAATATTGCTATGATGTGGCATGCGTGCATTTTTGCGGTTTGAATGGCAGCGTCTTTTCGCCGAAAAAAAAAACCTGGTCTTTCTCGGCGCCATCGCCCTGTTCTCGGGCTATTTCACCTGGTCGGGGCTTGCTGAGTTCCGGCAGTTCCAGGCGGAGAAGGATATTTTCATCAGATTTGAAAAGGAAAAGGCCAGCCGGATAATCAACTACTCGCAATACGGTGCTTACGGTTTCAGGCTCCTCTATGAAGCTGCGCCGCTGAACCTGTTTTTCATCAACAGCAGCGTCCTGCAGGACGTGGAAAGCAACATCGACAGCCTGGAAGCCATCAAGATCGAAAGTTCTTTCAAGGGTAAAAAATTGTTCTTGAAGCGGGGTTATTTCAAGGATTTTGCCGGCATCCCCTTCATTTTCGGATCGCTGTTCATGCTGTACATGGGGCACCTGGCGCTGGTCGGTCCGGCCTATCTCCGGTTCATGAGCCGGCGCATGTCTTTGAAGAAATTCTATGGGCTGACCACCGCCGCGAGACTTTTTTGGCTGAACCTTTTTTTTGTTTTTCTCGGCCTGGTTTTGTTTTTCCTGGTCCGTCTCGGAGGGGTATCCTTCTCCGGCCCGGAAAGGAATGTTTTTTTATTGTACCTGCTGTTTCTTGTACTGTTGCTCGACTTCATCTACCTGCTGGGCCAGTGGATCACCGTGCTGCTCCGTTTTCGCAAGATCTTTTTCCTTTGGTTCTTCATTGTCTGGTTCATCTGTATTTTCATGTTGCCCGAATTCAACCGCATCAGCGTCTTCAACCAGTCGCAGTTCCTGGAATCTGCGGAAAAAGTGAACCTGGACAAGTTCCGCAACCTGATGGCCCTGGAGCAGAAATTCCGCGATTACCTGAAGGTGAATCCCTCCACGCCCCTGGACCAGATCCGCCAGATGCAGAAAAAATTCGCCGTGCAATTCCTCAACAACAGCTATTTGATGAACACCAGCCTGGAAACCAAGTACCTGCGGGACGTGGAAAAAGTGATCGACGGCCATGAGTGGCAATCGGTCCTTTTCCCCACGACCTTTTATCAGTTCCTTACCGGGGAAGCTTCCGGGAAAGGCTTCTACGGTTACCTGGATTTCATGGAGTACATAATGAGGCTGCGCAACCGCTTCATGCAGTTCTACATGAAAAATCGCTATGAAAACAACAATTCCGTCATCGAATCGTTCGTCAAGGACGATGAAAATATTTTTCATTCCAGCAGCCGCCTGCCCGACACTTACTGGCTGGGGGTTCTGGTCACGATGCTGTATGGCTCTATCCTTTCGCTTCTGGCATTCAAGCGCCTGCGTTGCCTGGTGTTCCTGCCATGATCCAGGTTCGCGAACTGAGCCTGGAGTGCGGCGACATGTTTCTTGACGCCCTCAGCCTGGATGTCGCCAACGGCGAAATATATTTCCTGCTGAATCGCCTGGGCCAGGACAGCGATCTGCTCTTCCGGGTCCTGAGCGGCTTCCAGAAGCCGGCCGCCGGCAGGATCCTTTTCGATAGCCGCAGCCAGGGAGAGGGGCCGGGCGTTGCCTTCATCGACCGCGTCGCCGACGTGGCCGATTTCGATACCGAAGCCCGGGTCGGCGACTGGATCGATTTCCTTTGCGCCACCGGGCTCAACCGGGAAAATATCTACAAAACTCTCCTGGTCTGCAATTTCCACGAGCAGCACTTGAAAAAGAAATTCCGGGAACTGGCGCCGGAGATATTCAATCAGGTTTATCTGGCCGCCTGCCTGGCCCCGGATCACGGCAACATCGTCATCAACGATTTCATACGCGGCGCGGAGAAGGGGTTCGAATTGAAATTCAACAGGCTGCTGCTGCAGCAGAAAGCCCAGGGCCGGGCCATCCTCTGCCTGGGCGGCGACATTATTTACGCGTCGGAGATCGCTGACCGCGTCGGCTTCGTCAAGAACGGACATCTGCTTTTCGACGCCGACGCCGCCGAATTAAAGGACATGGATATCAAGGGGCTTTATCTGAAACTGCTGAATTGAACCCCGGTTATTTTTTCTTGATGTGCAGCTCGGCCATTTTCCTGTACAGGGAGGAGCGCGAAATTCCCAAGGTCTCCGCGGCCTGAGTATAATTGAAGCCGCTGGCGCGCAGGATCTTCTGGATGTGGCTGCTTTCCATTTCGGCCAGGCTGTTTTGCGGGTCGCTTGCGCTGGCGGCCTGTTTCGGGTGAAGCAGCTTCAGCGGCAGGTGCTCGGGCAGGATCTGCTCCTGGTGGCCGGCGGCGGAGATCTTGAAAATGGTGTTCTTCAGCTCGCGCACGTTCCCTGGCCAGTCATAGGCGGTCAGCAGGCGCTGGGCTTCGCTGGAAATGGCGGTGATGCGCCGCGGATTGACCAGGTTGGCGATGGACAGGAAATGATCGGCCAGCGGGATGATGTCGGCCTTCCTGGCCCGCAAGGGCGGGATGGAGATTTTCAGTTCATCGATGCGATAAAAAAGATCGGCGCGGAACCGCTGCTGCTGGACCTCTTCCTCCAGGTCCTTGTTGGTGGCGGCCAGCACCCGGATATCGACCTGGATGGAGTTCTTGCTTTTCAGCGGCGTGAGTTCACCGTTTTCCAGGACCCGCAGCAGCTTGGCCTGGATAGGCATGGGCAGTTCGCCGATCTCATCCAGCAGGATGGTGCCGTGGTCGGCCAGGATGAATTTTCCGGGCGAATCGGCATAGGCGCCGGTAAAGGCGCCTTTTTTGTATCCGAACAACTCCGATTCGGCGAGGTTCTCGGGAATGGAAGCGCAGTTGACCGAGATCAGCGGCTGGCTGCTCCGCTGGGAGCTGGCATGGATGGCCTGGGCCATCAGTTCCTTGCCGGTGCCGGTTTCGCCGGAGATGAGTATGGAGTGCGGGGTGGCGGCGTATTGGCGGGCGGTACGGATCACGTCGGCCATGACATGGCTCTGGAAGACGAATTTGTCGAACCCGGCGGCGGCGCCGATCTCGGTTTTGAGATGCCGGCAGTCATCCCGGGATTGGATGTAGGCGAAGGCGCGCTGCAGAGCGAGCAGCAGTATTTCAGGGTTGACCGGCTTCTGCAGGAAATCGTGAGCGCCCTTTTTCATCGCCAGTACCGCGGTATCGATCGATGCGGTCCCGGTCAGCACCACGACGCGGTGGGCATACTGCCCGGCAAAACGCTCGAGCAGGTCGAGCCCGTTGCCGTCCGGCAGGGTCAGGTCGAGCAAAACCAGGTCGAACGCCGTCTGGCCGAGCTGGCGAGTGGCGTCCGCCAGACAGTCGCTGGCCGCGACCTGGAAACCGTTCTGGCCGAGAAATTTCTTGATCGATTCGCGCAAGGGGGCGTCGTCCTCGACCAACAGGATATGCTTGCTTGCCGGCATGTTCACCTCGCTGGCAGGATCAGGTTGACCCGCGTGCCCTGCCTGGAACTCTGGATCTCCAGGTCGCCTTTCAGAGTCTTCATAATGCTATAGGATATATAGAGCCCCAGCCCGGTGCCCTCCTTTTTGGTGGTGAAGAATGGTTCCAGGACCCTGTCCTTGATCGCGTCGGGAATGCCCGGCCCGTTGTCACTGACGGCGACGATGTGCCGGACATTCCGGGGCAATTCCTTGTATTCGCTGTAAATGTGGATGGAGATGGTGCCGGATTTTTGCTCGGCCAGCGCTTCCAGGGCGTTGAAAAGCACATTGATGAACACCTGCTTCAGGCGGTTGCCGTCGCTCGTCACCCGGATCTCGCTATCCGCCTGCACCAGGATCTGAACATGGGCGGGGATCTTTTTTGCCGGGATCTCCCTCAGGGTACTTTCCACGAATTCATGCAAGCCGACGCATGTCAGATTCAAGTCCTTGAATTTCGAGAACACCAGCAAGGATTCGATCAACTGGTTGGCGCGGCCGACCTCGCGATTGATCTTTTCGTAGGCGGCGGTGATCGCCGGTTCGGAACCCAGATGGTTCCTGATGGCGGCGATCTCGAAGAGCACCGTGGTCAGCGGCGTGCGCAGCTCATGGGCCAGTGATGCCGCCATTTGGCCCAGGAGCACCAGGCGGTCGAATTTGAAAAGCCGGTAATAGTTCTTGTCGTTGTCGAATTCCATCTGTTCGGCTTCGATCAGCGGGATGAACATGGTGGCCGCCGTCCGGACGGCGGCGGCCAGGGCACTGATCTGCTTGCCGTCCCGTTCATCCACGCGGGCGAGCAGCAGTCCGCGGAAATATTTCCGCGCGTGCAGGGGAACGACCAGGTTGAATCCTTTTTCGGCGAACAGGTCCTCGCTGTCAAGGTTGAAAAGATCGAAGTACATCCGGGTCTGGGCGCCGGCAAGCATGATCTCCGTGCGGCCGGTGAAGCTTTCGATCAGGTTGGACTCCTCGCGGATGAACGGCGGGTCCTTTTTCCCGTCAACGTCGCCGTAGGGCCGGAAAAAATTGCCCTCGGCTTCCTTATAATAGAGGAGGCAGGGGCAGGCGGGGAAATGATCGCGCAGCAGCCCGGGAAAAAATGGCAGGAACAACCGGGCGCTGCGGGCGGATTGCAGCGCGGCTGCTATTTCGTGATAGAATTCTTCTGGGTGGCGAGGGGTCATATGTGATTCTTTCACCTGAACATCCAATATATACCGCTGAAAAAAGCTTGTCAAATCCTGATTATCCTTGATTTATATCGGCGGCTGTGATATTTTTAATATTCATTTTGGGAGTTAAAAATGAAAAAAACCAAAATCAATGAAGCGCACTACGTTCTCAAGGGGAAAATGGTCGAGTTCTGCGGCTGGGACCTGCCGGTCCAGTATTCCGGCGTGAACACCGAGCACATGGCCGTGCGCACCACCGGGGGCATCTTCGACGTCAGCCACATGGGTGAGATCTGGTTCCATGGCCGCGATGCGTTGCGGGCCGTGCAGCATCTGGTCTCCAATGACGCCTCCAAGCTGCAACCGGGCAAGATCCAGTATGCCGGACTGCTCACCGAGAGCGGCTGCTTCGTCGACGACCTTTTGGTCTACATGATGAAGGAAAACGAGTACTTGCTGGTGGTCAACGCCGCCAACATCGAAAAAGATTTCCAATGGATGAAAAAACACGCCGCCCAGTTCGACGTGCAGATCGAGAACCGCAGCGAAGAGTATTCGCAGATCGCCATCCAGGGGCCGGTAGCCCAAAAGCTCGTGCAGGAATTCACCGATATCGACCTTGAACCCATCGGCTATTATCATTTTGCCCCGGGCCGTGTGCATGGCATGGAAGCCATCATCTCGCGCACGGGCTACACCGGCGAGGACGGCTTTGAGATTTACTTCAAGGCGGATGCGGCCGCGGCCAGCCGGCTGTTCCTCGACCTGGCCGAGAAAGGGGAGAAGTACGACGCCCTGCCCGCCGGTCTGGGCGCCCGCGACACCCTGCGCCTGGAAGCCAAGATGGCGCTCTACGGCAACGATATCGACGACAGCCACACCGTGCTGGAAGCCGACCTGGGCTGGATACTCAAGCTCAAGAAAGAGCAGCCCTTCGTCGGGCAGGAGGCCCTGGTGCGGCAGAAGCAAGAAGGGATCCGCCGCAAGCTCGTGGGATTCGAACTGGTCGACAAGGGGATCGCCCGCCACGGTTACCCGCTCTTTGTCCAGGGAAAGGAATTCGGCGCCGTCACCTCAGGGACCTTCGCCCCCTTCCTGAAAAAACCCATCGGCCTGGCTTACCTGCCCCTGGAAAACTCGGCCGTGGGCAGCGAATTCCAGATCGGTATCCGTGAAAAAATGGCCGTCGCCAAAGTCGTGGAAACACCTTTTTATAAAAGAATAAAGTAGGAGGAACGCACATGGCACAGGAAAATCTTCTTTACAGCAAGGATCACGAGTGGGTGCGCCGCGAGGGCGACGAGGTAGTGGTCGGGGTCACCGATTACGCCCAGCACGAACTGGGTGACGTCGTGTACGTCGACCTGCCCGCCGTGGGCAAAGAACTGAAGAAAGGCGATCCCGCCGCCAACATCGAATCGGTCAAGGCTGTTTCCGATGTGTTCGCGCCGGTCTCGGGAAAGATCACCTCGGCAAATACCAAGCTGGGCGACACTCCGGAACTGGTCAACCAGGCGCCTTTCGGCGAAGGTTGGATCTTCAGGATGAGCCTGACCCAGGCTTCCGAGCTGAGCGAACTCATGGACCAAAAAAAATACGAAGAATACCTGAAAGGAATCGCCGGGGAGTGAGCGATGAGATACCTGCCCCTGACCGACGCTGAACGGGAGGAGATGAAGAGGATCATCGGCATCGCCGATGTGAAGGAACTGTTCTCCTGCATCCCGTCGGGTCAATGCCACCCGCCCCTGGACAAACTCCCGGCGGCGCTGAGCGAGCCGGAGCTGATCGCCGCTTTCAGGGATTTCGCCGGACGGAATTCTTTTTCCGGCCAGCTCAGTTTCCTGGGAGCCGGGGCCTATGCTCATTTCATTCCCGAAGTGGTCACCTACCTGAGCGGCAAGGGTGAGTTCCTTACGCCCTATACTCCGTATCAGCCCGAGGTCAGCCAGGGCAGCCTGCAGGCGATATTCGAATACCAGACCATGATGGCCATGCTGACCGGGCTGGACGTGGCCAATGCTTCGCTTTATGATGGCGCCACCGCCGCCGCCGAGGCCGTGCTGCTGGCCGTTCGCCGCTCGGGACGCAGCCGGGTGCTGCTGGCCGGCAATCTCCACCCCGAATATGCGGCGGTCATCCGCACCTATGTGCAGAATCTGCCCGTCGAACTGCTCACCGTCGCCGTCGATGAAGGGAACGGCCGGGTCGACGGCAATGACCTGCGCGCCAAGCTGGACGATGCGACCGCCGCCTTTATTTTCCAGTCGCCCAATTTCCTTGGCGTGGTCGAGGACAGCCGTGCCATCGCCGCCGCCGTCCATGAGCGCAAGGCCTATGCCGTGCAGGTGGTGGCCGAAGCCATGGCG
>Ga0209262_10000724_pt1 | contig 14095 bp, 12 predicted proteins | sample Lowcelwee11metaG_FD_187171 | JGI IMG/M metagenome (GOLD analysis project Ga0209262, IMG submission 187171) | Freshwater pond sediment microbial communities from the University of Edinburgh, under environmental carbon perturbations - Low... | ecosystem: Environmental > Aquatic > Freshwater >...
AAACCGGCTGAAGCGCCATAAAAACCTTGACTTGGATTTTCATTCGGCCCCCCGGGGCATGATCGAAACCATTTTGGCGCGCGGCGATGCCCGAGTCGGCGACATTTTGCTGCAGGTCTTCCGGCGTGGCGAGATCTTTTCCGCCTGGGACGCCCATTTCCATTTGCCGGTTTGGGAGGAATGGATCCGGCAGACGGGTGGAGAGATTTTTCTGTCCGAGTTCCCGCTTGCGGCCGAACTTCCCTGGGACTTTGTTGAATTGAATTACCGCAAACCGTATCTGGCCGAGGAGTACAGGCGAAGCCGGGCGGCAGAGACGACACCGCCTTGCGCTGCGGAGGATTGCGCTGCCTGCGGGGGCTGCCGGTTCGGCCGGAAGGAATTTCCCTCCCCGCTCTGGGCAGGCGCAGCGGGACCGACGCTCGCCCCCCCTGCCGCGTACCGGCGGCTGCGCCTGCGCTACGAGAAAAAAGACGACCTGCGTTTTTTATCGCATTTGGCGATGATGCAATACCTGGAGCGGCTTTTACGGAAATCAGGGCTGTTTTTCAAATACAGCGAAGGGTTTCATCCACGCATCAAAATGGCCACGCTGCCGCCGCTGCCCGTTGGCGCGCAAGGATTCGCCGAGGTGATCGAGGTCCATGTGGCAGGCGACCTGGGGGATAAGGAAGTGCTGGAAGCGCTGAACCGGCCGCTGCCGGACTTTCAGTTCAAAAAGGCCCTTTTTGTCGGTGCCGATGCCTCGTTCCACAAGGATCTGCAGTTCATTGAATTTTTCTTTGCCCGGAGCGAAGCCATGCCCGCCGACGGGAAGGTCGCGGCCCTGATGTTTGCCGGCGACAGTTTTTCGCTCAGCGAAGAGGGGCTGTCTTTGAAAATGGATTACGCCCATGGCGGTCAGGAACGTTTCGCCCGCATTTACAAAATACTCGACCCGGAGCGAAAATGGACATCCCGTTTGAGCCGAACCGCGGTCAGTTTTAAAAATGAAAATTGAAATCCATTCCCGCGCCAACCCCCGCCTTAAAGAATTGCTGGCCGCAAAGGAAAAATTGTTCTTTTTTGAAGGGGAAAAATTGGTCTGCGACATTCTGACCCGCAAACTCACGGTAAAGCAACTGCTGGTGAGCGCGGAAGGAGAAAGCTGCCTGCCCGAGATCGCGGCCACGGTCGAGGAGTACTGGCGGGTCAGCAGCCAGGTGCTGGGGAAAGTATCCGAACTGAAAAGCCGGCCGCAGATGGTCGCCGTGCTGGACGTTGCGGACGGAGAAATTGATTTCAGCCGGCAAAAGATCGCGCTGGGTTTGGTCGGCGTCCAGGACCCGGGCAACCTGGGAACAGTGTTCCGTTGTGCTTCGGCCTTTGGCGTGTCGGCTTTGGCCCTGGCCGGCGGCTGCGTGCGCGCCAACCATCCCAAGGTGATCCGCAGCGCCCAGACGGCCCTTTTGGATGTCCCTTTCCAGGTTTTTCCTACCGTGGATGCCTTGATCGCCAAAGCCCGGGCCCGGAAAGCCCATGTGTATGTGACCGGCTCGCATCTTGGCGGATCCTCCTTGCCTGTGTCGCGCATGGAATTCCCCTGCCTGCTGCTTTTTGGCAACGAGGGCCGAGGGTTGGAAATGCGGCTGCTTGAGCGTTTCCCCATGATCCGCCTCGAGCAGAAAGAGCGCATCGATTCGCTCAATGTCGCCGTCAGCGCCTGCATCCTGATGCATGACCTGCAAAGACTTTGCGGCCTGTGAAACAAAAGCTTTTGCTTCATGTATGCTGCGGACCCTGTTCGCTGCACGTACTGCAAAAGCTGCAGGCGGATTACGCCGCCAGCGGTTTTTTTTGCAATCCCAATATCCAGCCTTTTCGGGAATTTGAATTCCGCCGCCTGGAACTGGCAAAAATTGCGGAGAAATTCGCCTGGCCCATGGTCTACGCCGCTTACGACATGCGGGAATGGTTTGCCGCCATCCGTGGACTGGAATGGGAACCCGAACGGGGCAGGCGCTGTCCGGTATGCTTCCGCTTCCGGCTGGAAAAAACATTTCTTTACGCCCGGGAGCACGGGTTCGATGTCGTGGCCTCCACTCTGTCGATCAGCCCTTACAAAGTGACGGCTCAGATCAATGAACAGGGCTTGCTGCTGGCTGAAAAGTACGGCATAGCCTTTTTGCCGGAGAACTTCAAAAAAAACAACGGTTTTCTCATCTCCCGCCGCCAGGCGGAGGCCTTGGGGGTCAAGCATCAGGATTACTGCGGCTGCGTCTATTCAAAAACGGAAAAGCTGCTGCGCCTGCGCAAAATGACCAAGTAACGGCGGCTTTTCCCTCCTGAACGGTTTGCATTTATGGTACCGATATGGTAAATTAAGGCCCTGATGAACAAAAAAGTGTTGCTGGCCGGGAAAATTGCCGGAATTATCCTTGGTTATTTTTTGGTTTTTTTTCTGGCTGTTTTTTCGACCGTCAGCCTGCTGGTCAAGGGCGATGAGGTCATGGCACCCGATCTGCTCGGCAAACCGCTCCGGGAAGCGTATGCCATCGCCGCCAAAAAGGGGATCTATTTGAAAAAAGTCGTCGGCGATTTCGGTGGCACCTATATTCCGAATACCGTGGTCAACCAGTTCCCGGCTCCGGAGACCAGTGTCAAGGTGAAATCGATAGTGAAGATCTTCGTGGCATCGGAAGTCGGGCAGACGGTGGTGCCACGGCTGGTCGCACTGGGCCAGAAGGAATGTGAAGCGCTGCTGAAGAAAAGCAAGTTGAAAAAAGGCCATAGCGCTTTCATCACTGCCGCTGATGTTTTGCCGGACTGCGTCATCAGCCAGTCGCTTCCGGCCGGCAGCCGTATGGCCGAAGGTTCGGCCATTGATCTGCTCATTTCCAAGGGCGGAGAAAGCCGTTCTTTTGTCATGCCCGATCTGATCGGCAACGAAGCGGCCAAGGTCCTGGTCTTCTTTGAGAGCCGTGGTTTGAAAATAGCGAAGATCGAAGAGGTACCCTATTTCGGGTTGAAGCCGGGCGTCATCCTCAAGCAATTCCCTTCTCCGGGGTTCGAAATCAGCTCAAAGAATCTGATCGGAATTCAGATCAGCAAATGAACCCCATTTTCCCCTCTATCCTGTCCACCAATTTTTTTAATTTGCAGGATAAATTGCGCGAATTTGAAAAAAGCCGCATCGATTTCATTCACCTGGACATCATGGATGGACATTTCGTCGATACCATCTCCTTCGGCCCCGGGTTGGCGCGGGCGCTCAAGGAGAAGTTTTCCTTCCGACTTGACGCCCACCTGATGGTCAGCAATCCGGCCAAAATGATCCCGCATTTCATCAAGGCCGGAGTGGATTGGCTTTCTGTTCATGTTGAAACCGCCGGTGATACGCCCGGCCTGCTGCAAATGATCCGGGACGGCAACTGCCGCGCCGGCCTGGCGCTGAATCCCGACACTTCCCTGGAGAAGGTGCGGCCCTTTTTAGGCATGGCCGATTATGTCCTGCTGATGAGTGTTTTCCCCGGGTATGGCGGCCAGAAATTCATTGCCGCTTCCCTGGAGCGGGCGGCGCAGTTGAAAAGGGAGATCGTTGGCCAGAAAAGTCACTGCCTGCTGCAGGTCGATGGCGGCATCAATGCCGCCAATGCCGTGCTCCTGAAGGAGGCCGGCGCCGACTTGTTCGTAGTGGGAACATCCTTGTTCAATGCCGAAAACATAGAAGTAACAATCAAGAAATTTTTAAATCAAATGCAATGGAGTCAATCATGAAAAAAACCATTTTGCCGCTTTTGCTCATACTGTTGGTTGGTGCCGCCGGCTGTCGCTCCAAGAAAGGCATCAGCATTGACCCGAGCGAAAAGGGCTCGGACAAAAAAATGTATGAAAGCGCCTTGAAATACATGAAAAAGGACCCTGAAAAGTCCCGCTTGCTCTTCAAGGAGGTCGCGCAGCTGTATCCCGATTCCATTTACGCCAACAAATCGAAGCTGGGCATCGGCGATGCGTATTTCCGGGAACGAGATTCCGCTTCGCTGATCATGGCGGCAGCCGAATACCAGGAATACGTCAACCTCTATCCCTACTCTCCCGACGCGGTGTATGCCAAGTATCAGATCGGCTTGTGCTATTTCCAGCAGGTCAGAAAGCCGGAACGCGATCAAACCAACACGTTCACCGCCATCAAGGCCTTCGAAGGGGTGATCCAGCAGTATCCCGGAACTCCCGAGGCCGAGCAGGCCCAAAAGAAAATCGACGGCTGCCGGCAGAACCTGGCCCGGCATTATTACCTGATCGGTTATTACAATTTTGTCATGAAATCCTTCTCCGGGGCCATCGCCCGCTTCAAGCAGGTCATGGACGAATATCCGGATTTCGCCGCCAACGACAAGCTTTTTTATTATACCGGCAAAACCTATGCGGCCATGAAAGACTACGATTCGGCGCTTTCGTTTTTCCAGCGTGTGGTCGGCAGCCACGCCAAGTCCAAATATGCCAAAAAGTCGCTGCGCCAAATCAGCAAGATCAGCCGTCTGGCGGAAAAATCCAAAAAAACCGCCCCGGGTGCTGAAAAATAACCACGATCTTCCGGAGCGTCCGGGGATCTATATTTTTCGAACCGCGGCCGGCAAAGCGCTCTATATCGGCAAGGCGGTCAATTTAAAAAAGCGCGTCGCCCAGTATTTTCAGAAAAAGGACAACCCGATGATCCGCAGCCTGCTGGAACGGTCGGCTGTCCTGGATTTCATCGTCACCGATGATGAGGCCGATGCCTTGCTGCTGGAAAGCGATCTGGTGCACAGCTATCAGCCCCCTTTCAACATCCGGCTCAAGGATGACAAGAGTTTTCCGTCAATTGAGATCACCCTGGCCGAGGATTTTCCCGCCATCGGCTATTCCCGGAAAATCAAGGCCGGGAATTTCGCCTTGGGGCCGCTGGTTAACGCCAGGAAAGCAAAGAATCTCATTGATACCGTCACCCGGCTTTTTCGCCTGCGCACCTGCGGCAATGCGCTTTTTAATAGAGGAACGCCCTGCCTGTATTACCATATCGAGCGCTGCTCGGCGCCATGCGCCGGAAAGATCGAACGTTCTCTCTACCGCCAGCAGGTGGAATATGCCCTTGATTTTCTGAAAGGTCGCAAGGGGAGGATCGCGGCCAAGCTTGGCGAGCGCATGCATCGTCTGGCCGCCGACCTGAATTTCGAACAGGCGCAAAAAATCAAGGAAGACCTGGAACTGATGAAAAATTTTTCGCTGCGGTCCTATATCTCCACCCGTTCGCGCGGTGATTTTGACGTGCTGGCCGCCTGCGTCCTGGGGCGGGATGCTTTTTTCGTCCATTTCGCGATTGCAGGCGGCCGGGTGAGCCAGAGCGGTTATTTCAACTTGCAGACCCTCCACGATGCCGAGGATGAGGTCTTAAGGGAATTCATGATCGATTTTTACCGGCGCCGGCCTTTGCCGGCGGAGATCATTGTCGCGCGCCTGCCGGCCCAGAGCGAGGGGCTGTCCGGCCTGTTTTCCGTCCAGGCGGGCCACCGGGTCGGCATTCGGACCGTCCGTCAGGGGAAAAAGAGACAGGTTTTGGACCTGGCACTGAAAAACCTGGCCCTTTTCGTTCAGAAAAGCGATTATCGCGCCCTGGGAACAGAGATCGAAAGGCTATTGCGCCTGCGGCATTTCCCTGCCCATATCGAAGGGTTCGACATTTCCCATCTGGGCGAAAAGCACCGCGTGGGCGCGCAAGTGGTTTTCAAGAACGGCCGACCGGAAAAGCGGCTGTACCGCAGCTACATCATCCGCGCCGCCGCCGCCGGCGATACCGAGGCCCTGAAGGAAGTGCTGACCCGGCGTTTTCGCCGGGAACCTTCCCCCCCCGACCTGCTGCTCATCGACGGCGGCCTGCCGCAGCTGGGGGCGGCCGTTCAGGTCAAGAAAGAACTGGGGTTGTCCTGCGACCTGCTGGCGCTGGCCAAGGGGGAGGAACGGATTTTCATGGAGGATGGATCTTCCCTGATACTGGAACCCGGGACCCTGCCCAGGCTCCTGCTGCAGAACATCCGTGACGAGGTCCACCGCCGGGCGATTTCCCATCATCGCCGGCGCCGGGAGAAGTTGCCGAAATGAAATAGGCGCCGCGACGTAACCGGCACCCGGCATCTTTTTAACAACTAACGTGAGCGCGACTTGAGTCGCCGGTGGCGTTAGCGCCCGCCAGCGCCGAGAGAAGTTACCGAAATGAAATAGGCGCTGCGACGTAACCGGCCGCCAACGCCGGGAAAAAATCTAAACAATCTATAGTGTTAGTGATAGTGTTACTGTTAGCAGAGCCAGCTTATGAATATGACGAGTTATAAAAGAAATAAGCAATAGGCCGATCGATGGCTGTTGCGAATCACGATAGATCGTTTTATGCTGCTGCCGTAAGCCGTCTGCCGTACGCCGTAAGCCGAGTGCTTCGAACCTAGTCTATCTCTGCCGCGGAGAGCAGGGAATTGAACATGATCTTGTAAGTTCCCTCTCCGTGGGTGCGATGAATAATATCGGGGCCGATGAGAATGATCCTGCCCTTGTTCTTGCGGAAATCGACCAGCAGGGATTTGCGCACCAGCTGTCCCTCGCCCTCCAACCAGCCGGAGAGCAGCAGGTCCCGTTCGCCAAAAACCAGGGGGGTAGTGCGGCTTTCATCGGCCGCCTTGGGAAGATACGTCTCGAAAGTCGGCGTATCCCTGAAAAAAACGGCGGCGGTCGCGCCCAGGCCCGCGGTCAATTCGGAATTTTTGACCTCCGCCCTCAAGTAGGAACCAGGGCAGACCACTTTGCTGTTTTCCTCCATGATGTTGGTCACCGGCATTTTAAACTTATTGATGGCGTAATTGCACGATTCATCCATGAAAATAAGAGTTTTGCCGTTTTTGACCATTTCCTTGAGCAGTTTTTCCCCTTTTTCATTGATGCCGCCGGAGAATTCGGCGGGGGCCGGGGTTGCCCATTTTTCCCATTTCTTCGGCGGCTTGCCGCTTTCGATCTCGCTTTCCGAGGCACCGGCAAATACCATGATATCAAACTTGCTGGCGAAGTCCTTTTTGGCCACGTCCCTGGGATGCACCGTTTCGTAGGGGATTTTGTATTCATCGAAGACATAGCGCAGCCAGCCCTCGCTCATGTTGTGTCCCCAGTTTTGATAAAGTCCCGCTTTGAAGGGCCGCAGGCGGCGGAACTGCTGCAGCGGCAATTCTTTTCTGGAAGTCAGCGTCAGGGGGGCTTCGGCATGGACTTTCCTCAAAATTTCCATTGCTTCGCTTTTCCTGACCATGAAGGAGCCGGCTGGGAAATCGGGGCAGTGTGAGTTGCGGTAAACCGTTTTGCCCCTGCCCAGCAGCTCAAAGGCGGCCCGGTAAGAATGGTTATGGCGGGAATCGAGGATGACATATTCTTCAAGCTCTTCCGGGAACTGGCTTTTGAGGAGCTGCTCCATGGCCACCGGTTCCATCAGCGCTTTCAGCGGCTCATTGACCGCAACGGTCTTGACTCCCATGCCGATCGGCAGCGTCCAGGCCGCCATGTCGTAGGGCAGCTCGGGCTCGGCCTTGAGATTTTTGCGTATGTCGGGGTAGTGCTGATTCTCAAATATATTCTTGACGAAAGCGCGGTAAGGCTGGGCCAACGGAACGGCAAAGGATTTTTTGTCAAACATGATGTCGCCGACGCGCGCCGGGTGGGTGAGTTGGAAGACGCGAATGTTCGATTTGAGCAGGGCCTTGATGAAGCGTTCGGCCACCGCCGGGTCGTGCTGCTGGCGTGGGACGATGAAGGCGTAGGGCGCTTCGCTTTCGCCCCGGGCGATGTTTTCGCGGGCGATCTGGTAAGTGTCCAGAAGCAGTTCCTTTCTCTGGCGGACGGCGGTGTTCAGCACCGAAAGCGTGGCCTGCAGGTCGTAGGTCACCAGGTCGGAAAGACGCCACCAGCCTCCTTTCCATGGATTGGGGCTGAAAACGCGTTCCTCGTTTTTAAAGCTTTCGGCGCTTTCCACTTCTTCGGGTTCGATGAAGATCGGTGTGGCCAGGCCCACGGAAGCCCCCTCGAACAGAATGCCCGGAATGTTGTGGAACCAGGCCGAATCGTCCAGGGCGCCGATCCACCAGCCGGTGAAAAATCCGCGCGAGGCCACGCCCTTGAGGTCCAACTTTTCCAGGTCATAGCCGATGCGCGAACCGATGAGATTGATGCTCCGCCAGACCAGGGGATGGACGCCCGGTGTCGGCGGATCCTGGTAAGGAGGAACGAACAAGCGGTCACCGCTGCTGCCCATTTGGTGTTCGTCGACGACAATCTGCGGGAACCACTTATGGTAGATTTCCTTGACAATCAATTCGGTTTCTTTCAGGCTGATCTTGAACCAGTCGCGGTTGTTATCGTGACCGGCATACCAGTGATAAAGGTAGGGGACGCCCGAGCCTTCATATTCCGTGCCCTTGGTTTTGTTGTACCATTCCACTTCCATGATCTGCCCGTCGGGATTGACCGAGGGAAAAAGCACCAGGATGACGTTTTGCAAAATATCCTGAATGCCGGCCGTCGCCCCGGCAGCCAATCGATAGGCCAGTTCCATGGCCATTTGCGAGGAGGCGATCTCGGTGGCATGCAGGCTGCAGGTGACGAAAACGATGGCTTTGCCGTCGGCGGCCAGCTGCTCGGCCACGGCCGGTTCTATTTCGCCCTGGGCCAGCTTGCGGGTGATCTGGGTATATTTTTCAAGTTCGTTGAGATTGGCTTCGTCGGAAATTACCGCCATGAACAGATCGTTGCCCTGGGTGGTTTTTCCCAAAGTGAATGTCTTTAGCCGCGGCGATTCCCGGCTCAACAATTCGAAATAGGCCTTGATCTGGTTGTAATGGGCTAAATTGCGGTCGCTGCCCAGCTTGAAGCCCAGGAATTGGTCGGGGGTCGGCAGCGGCCAGGCCAGGGCGGTCAACATGAACACGATCGCGACGAAAAATAATTGTTTTTTCATCCTGCCTCCTGCAAGAGCGGATTATAGCCCTGGGCAGAGGTGATTTGCAATCAAAATTTAATTTTTGGACGGGGCGGCGGCCCGGTTGACAAAGCAGGCGCCGCTATCTATAATGTCACCTGATACTGGCCGGAGTGGCGGAATTGGCAGACGCATCAGACTCAAAATCTGACGGGGTTTATCCTTGTGAGGGTTCGATTCCCTCCTCCGGCATTTTTATTCTTCCACAGCGAACTCAATCCAGGTTGCGCTGCTCCACGATCCCTCTTTCCTGATAAAAGACAGAGATGATGGTGTATGGCACGTTTTTATCGCCCACCATGGCGCTCACCGTGCTCTGGGTGACGTGCAGCAAGTCGAGGTTGGGCCTGAGCCATTCGTTGATCTTTTTTTCCAGCTCGGCTCCCTGTCCGGAAAATAGTTTGTATTTCATGGCGCACCCCCGTTGCCCTTGCCGGGAATTATACCACAGCCGCAAGGATCAAGAAATGATTTTCAACGCCCGCGGGGCCGAGGCGAATTCAAGTTTGCGGAATTGGCGGGAGCGACCCTCTTCGCTCAGGACTTCGCCGTCGATCTGCACGGCGAAAGGCTTGTCGGAGCTGACCACGAATTTCGGGGCCTGGATGGAAACCGCTTCCTTTTTGTCGGCGTAAGCCGCGGGCGGGGTCAGAAACGTAATATAGGCCAAACGGGAAAACGAGCATTTTTTTACCAGGAACGCGTCCAGCAGGCCGTCGTCGGTGCGCGCCCGCGGCGAGGCCATTTTCCCGGCCGCGTAATAACGGATGTTGTTGAACACCGCCAGCATGAATTCGCCGCTGACGCGGCCTTTTTCAAATTCCACGTCCAGCTTGATCGGGACTTCGGCTGAGCGGAAAGCCTGCCAGCCGCCGCGGATGCCGGAAAGGGTCTGGTACTTGCCCAGGCGCGGACTGCGCCTGACCACCCGCTCGACGTACTGGTTGATCAACACGGCCAGCCCGATGGATGCCTGTCCAGGGTAGTAGCGCAGAATCTTTCTGCCCTCGCGGACCATGCCCAGGTCGATCTGCCGCGAACGATTGCGGCGGATGGCCTGGCATGCTTTTTTCAGGGAGTGGAGTTCGAATTCCTTGACCACGTCGTTGCAGGAACCCAGGCCGATCATGCCCAGGGTGTTGGCGGATTTCAGGCGCATCAGTTCGTTGATCACGATCAGCAAGGTGGTATCGCCGCCGGCGGCCACCAGGGTCGGGTAGTCCGCGGCGGTCACTTTGACCAGGTCGCGCAGGTCGTCTTCGTGGCGCGACTCGAACCAGTCGCAGGCGATCCCCTCTTCCTTGAGGCATTTTTGCAGAGCTCGGCGTTTTTGGCCGGCCCGGCCCTTGCCGGCGCTGGGATTGAAGAGAATGGCGATTTTTTCCATCAATCCGCACCCAGTTCCGCCAGCACGTTGCCGGCCCGATTGGCCTGGTCGGCGACAAACAGGATGTAGCGGATATCGACATGAACGGAGCGGGTGAGGTCCGGCTGGTAAAAGAAATCGCTGCCCAGCGCTTCGTAATTGCCGTCGAAGAGCACGCCGACCAGCTCGCCACGGCCATTGAGCACCGGGCTGCCCGAGTTGCCGCCGGTGGAGTCGTTGCTGGTCAGGAAATTGACCGGGACGTCGCCCAAAACCGGATCGCTGTAGCGGGCGCGGCCCTGGCCGCTGGCCGCGGCGATCATCTTGGCGTCGAGATCAAAAGGGGATTTGCCGCTGTTTTTGGCCAGCACTCCGGCCAGGGTAGTGAACGGGGTGTAAATGACGGCGTCGCGCGGCGAATATCCTTCCACCCGGCCGTAGTTGAAGCGCAGGGTGGAATTCGCGTCGGGATAACAGAGCGCTTGCGGGCGCAGCCTCATGATGGCCTCGACATACAAGGGCTTAAGCTGGAGCCAACTGCCGGCAATGGCGTTTTTGCGGCGGTTGAAGGCATCGATATCGGGCTGGATCCTCGCGGCCAGGGAGAGGAACGCGTCCTGCGGGGCCGCGACCGGGGATTGGACGTCAGTGGCGAACATTTTCAGCTTGAATTCCAGATCGCCCAATCGCGTGTGGCCGAAGAGCGCGTCGACAAAAGCGGCGATCTTTTCGCCGCGCCCGTTCCCGGCTGCCTGCTGGATTTCCTTGGCCAGGTTCTTGAAGGCACCCGCTTTGTCGGCCGCCAAAAGTTCATTCAGGAAAAAGGCGAGGGCCGCCTTGTCGGTGGCCAGGTCCAGATTCCTCTGGCTAACCGGCAGCTTTTCTTTTTTGACGGCCATGTCGCGTTCCATGAAGCCGGGTTCGCGGTCCAGGTCCCTCTTGGTTTTCTCGCGGCCCCACCGGTTCAGGGTCAGCGCCCAGTCAAAGAGACGGCAGCCGCTGGTCAATCTGCTATAAATTATATCCAGCGAAGCGATCTCCCGCTCAGCAGCGGCCAGGCGCTGGATGTCGCCCAGAAGCCGGCCGAATTTGCCCTGCAGCTCGGGTTTGGCCGCGATGAATGCGGCCAGCTGTTTTTCCTCTGCCAGCTTGAATTCGTGAACCCGGTTTCTTCGCAGCCCGGCGAGCAGGCCGCGGTTGTTCTTGATCGAATTGTAGAGCCCCTTCAAAACGGCGGCGTTCTTGATCGTCACCGTTTCGTCCGCCGCCGAAACTTTTTCGAGCAGTTCGATGTAGCGGGCCAGCAAGGTGATGCGTTCGGGATAGTTGGCCTGAACTTCGCTGCCGATCTCGGCGGCCGTGGCCCAGCGTTTGCTGGTGCCGGGATAGCCCAGGATCATGGTGAAATCGCCTGGACGCAAAGCGGTCTTGGCGATGCGGAAATAGTGCTGCGGCCGGAATGGAATGTTGTCCTTGGCCCAACCGGCCGGGCGGCCGTCCTTGCCCACGTAGGCGCGCAGGAAGGAAAAATCGCCGCAGTGGCGCGGCCACATCCAGTTGTCGATTTCGCCGCCGTACTCGCCGATGGATCGGGCCGGCACGTAGACCACGCGCATGTCCCGTATCTTGAAGTACGTGACCAGGTAGAATTCCCTGCCGCCATAGAAGCGGGCGACCGAGCATTCGTTGCCAGGGATCTTTTCACCGGCGCGGATCAACTCCCGGGAAATATTTTCGATCAGACGGTAGCGTTTCTGCGGATCCAATCCCGGGCGGAGGGCGGATTGAAACCGGGGGGTGACGTTCTCAAAGCCGCTCATGACCTTGACGCCGTAGCCGGGGGCCGGCATCTCCTCGCTGCGGCTGCGGGCCAGAAAGCCGTCGCGGATGTAGTTGCACTGTGGAGAAGACAGGCTTTGCACGGCGTTAAAGGCCACATGGTGGTTGGTGAGAATCAGGCCGTCGGAGGAGACGAACGAGCCGGTGCCGCCGCCCATGTTGAGCACGGCCATGGCCAGGCACTTGTTTCCCGGCCGCCAAATATCGGCCGGATCAAGCTGGCAGCCCATGGCCTTCATATCGCGGGCCATGGTTGGCGTGATGTCGTCCAGGCGGAACATTCCCTCCTTGGCGGTCAAGTTCGGAGTACTGAAGAAGAGAAGGATCAGGATGATTTTTGCTCGCATGCGCGGCTCCTTTTTCGGCCCGGGGAATGAATGCGAATTATACCTTGTTCGGGTTGGAATTACAACCGGTCCTGCTTGCGGCAGCGAAAAATTGCAAACGATTTCCGCTTGTGCTATGAAATGTCAAGGTGGGAAAGGCAAGCCCGCCTGAGAGAAGGAATTTAATATTGAAGTGGCCCGGTTTTTATGAAAAACTGCGAGGAGAAGTCATGAAAGAGAAACTGAAAACATTGGCTCAGCACTGGATGAGCGAGTTGTGGCAAAAAGGGAACGCTGCGGCGGTCGCTGAAATGCATGCTGCCCATTTCATTGATTGGGCGCCGGGCAGGCGCAAGGGGGACCGTGAGGGTTTCGCCGCCGGCGTAAAGGATTTTTATAAGGCCTTCCCGGATTTCTACGCGGCCGTGGAGGAAATCCTGATCGATGAAGCGCTGGGCCAAGTGGCCATCCGCTGGGCCGGAACCGGCACCCATCTGGGCGCCTATCTCGGGATCGAGCCGACCGGGAAGCGCATTACCTTTCGCGGCATCGAGATCCTGACCGTCAGCATGGGCAAGATCAGCGAGCGCTGGGGGGAATGGGACGGCATGGACCTGCTGCGCCAGCTGGGCATATGGAAGGGATAAGGTCAAGCGGCGAAAGGTGTACGTTTTTCGGTATAAGGTGAAGAGAATGAAGCGAACGAAATCGGATCAAGGCGGCAGTTTTACGGTTATGTGCTGCCAGGGCGACCAATGACGAAATCAGGGATCGCTTTCGTGATCTGTTTTCTCCTTGGGGATTGGGTCATGGCGGCCGAAGATCCGGGAGTTCAAGAAATAAAAAAACTGTACGCGGAAACCGCGGCGGCGATCGTCCTGGCGCAAAAGGGCGAAGCCGGCGGCCTGTATTGCAATGAGCTGACGGTCAACGGCCGCGGCGGTTCCTGGCGGGCGGTGGGCAACTATTTGAAAAAGGCCGCTTTCTGGTACGGCGACCAGCCTGAATTCGCAGCGGCCGAAGGCCGGAGGGCCGAATCGGTGCTGGCCAAGGTCGAGGTCCGCGAAACGGCTGCCGCGGCTTCCCTGTACCGCGAATTCTATTTTGCCGGTGGCGATCTTGTGTTTTTTTTCCGCAGTGAAAAAATGGGCGACGGCACGGCCGGCGAAGAAAGGATCTATTTCAAAGACGGCAGGCCGCTGCTGCGTTTGCCGGGGACGGAAAAAGCTGCCGGAAAGATTGCAACGGCGGCCGTTTTTCGTGAAGCCGCTTATTGGCAGAAGTTGTTTCTGCTGACCTTTGGCGATTGAATTCTGTTGGATCTTGGATGCCGGGTTGCCCGCTCCCGCGGCTTCCGCTACAATGAGGGCATGAAAAAAACGCTTTTATTCACCTGGGCGCTGTGGGCGGTCTGCCTGCCGCTTCCGAGCGCCGGCAGCGCGGCCAAACATCCCATTGATGACTGGCTGACCGGCTGCATGGAAAAAGATCCATCCACCCGGGGCATGAACAATTGCCTGGGACAGGCCTATGAAAAATGAG